>Ga0209536_100000678_pt1 | contig 55765 bp, 45 predicted proteins | sample DeeMarSeWOR28_12_FD_187461 | JGI IMG/M metagenome (GOLD analysis project Ga0209536, IMG submission 187461) | Marine sediment microbial communities from White Oak River estuary, North Carolina - WOR-2-8_12 (SPAdes) (version 2) | ecosystem: Environmental > Aquatic > Marine > Intertidal zone >... | reverse complement strand
TATGCCATCCTCACTAACCCGCCAGGTAAAATATGAAACACCCAGTGCGTCGAGCGCTTCCTGAAAAAACGTTTCATTGTCCATGATTGTATCATCGTTGACGAGAAGAACCTTAGCAGGAAGAAGTTCAACGTCAAACGGTGGGGGATTAACATTAAAAGTAACATTCTTGATTGTGGTGACCGGGTAAGGTATCTCAGGTGAAACAAGGACATCGTAATCACCGATGATGGTCATCAAACTGTAGAACCCGTTTAGATCCGTAGTCGTGGTAATATAGGGACCCGGGTAGGGATTGCCGTGGGCATAAAATTCCAATTCAGCATAAATACCGGCACCTGTTACGCTGTCTTTAATCTGACCTGAAATTGTGGCTTCTATTTCGGGTAATAATAAAATGTCTGATGTATCGGGATCATATAATGTTAATGTTAAGGAGACGGTTGTATCCTGATATGCAAAAGCATTTATATTTACAGTCACATTCGCTACAGTAGAGCCAAAAGAAAAACTTCCGGTTGAGTCGGTTTCAAACATTCGACCGGTTTCTGCAACTTCCAATGTGGCAAATTCGATTGGGTTTTGAGTTGTAACATCTCTTACAACTCCGGCGGTCATATATTTATGCGTGGTAGCGCCAATCCAGGTTCCCCAGGCGTTTGTTCCGGCCGCATATTCGACCAACGACCAAATAACATCATCGGCTGGGTCAAGTGCGATTCCCATATAGTCACCCCAGCGATTCCGACCACCTCCGAGAACAACATAATTTCCTTGCCCTCCTTTTAACAAAACACTTGGGGCAATCCCCGCCGGATCGCTATCAAAGCGACCGGTATACCATGCGCCGGCATATTCAGTAAAGCCGGAACGTGTGAAACACATCGTCATATTATGATTCCGATCAACCATAATGGCGGGATAATAATACCAGAAATTATTTGCTCCAAGTGCTGCATCCTCGATCACTGCCTTGGTTTGAACATTTATCCGGAGGTACCGGGCAAATCCGTACAAATTACTTGTGCCTCCGGCAATATTGTGCGCACTCCAGATATGTCCGTCTCTGACCACAGCATTTCTAAACGATCGTCCTCCAACCTCGATTGGTGTGCCGCCACCAAGCTGGTTGGCATTGTTTGGGCTGAAAAATTGTGTCACGGGAATATCATCTGCGGTCATGGTTGGGTTACTTATAGGATTGTTTAATGTCCAGAGAGTCACAAAGGTACCCGTGGTGAAACGACTGGGGTTTATTAAATACATTGTATCAGTTGTATCAAATGTTACAGCCGGAGCTACAGTCATTACTCGGCTCCCGGGACTGCTCGGAAAGCGCAGATCCCACAAGTCGGTCCAGGATACCGGACCACATTGGTTATCCAATAATTGCGCCTTGGGGATAATTCGTAACTGCACGTATACAAAACTGCTAAGATTGCTTGTCCACATATTTGCCGTTACATAAATCGCATTCTTATCCACGCCAAGTTTTGGATAATCGTTGAAAAACCCGGTGAAAGTGGGTCCATTTTGATCGGCAGGCAGCCTCCAATTACACCACATGCCATTGGGATCCGAATCGTCCGATACCGAAAGCAGAAGGGAAATTGGCCCACTTCCGCATTCAATGTAGATCATTATCCAGCGTCCGGAATGAGGATCATAAACAATTTGCGGATCACAGGGGCTGGCGCCAGAAAGAACATTCGAAAACCAAGCAGCAGCAGTTATTTGCTGTAATTTATTACCGGCCTTATCAAAAATTGCAAAACTGCTATTTATGGTTGCTACGATGTGGTTGGGACCTGCGGCAATATGTGGATCAGGAGGAGTGCCACCTGCCTGAATGCCTGCAAAGTCATTCATAAGACCGGGAGCGGTTGGATTAGAGTTAATATCAAATGTTGCACTTGCATCAATGGTGACATTGCTGCCCGCAGGCGCAGATGGTAATACTTTATTAAACTTATCATCCAAAAGGTCCGGGCTCCGATTTGGTATTACAATACTTGGTGCCGGTGACCCGGGAGCTTTATCCGCAAAAGACGCGGTGGATACCGGTGCACCACCCGGGATGGAACCTGTCGCCGGGCCTTGATAAAGCTGTGCATAATTAATTGTACCATAGAATAAAAGAAAAATAAATGAGAACGATAAAATTTGGTCCGGGCAAATTGAAAGCTGCTGCGGCAATTTCTTTGCATGATGAAACCAATTTTTTCGGATTGCCATGTTGCCTCCATTTATTTAATTGCGATCAGAGATTATACATCTTTCGGCGATTTAAAAAGTAACAATATTTTTTTTAGATGCCAAGTTTCTCAAAATCTTATCGAAACAAAATTCTGTTATGATCTGAACCTGGTCAAGACAAAAAAGAAAGGCTGTCCACAAAAATGGGCAGCCTTTCACAAGAAACAAACAGTTCAACTTCGCAAAAACAAATTACAATCCCAATTTCACCGTAAAGACGTTATTTGCATCGAAATAATCGCTTACTTGCCGATAAGCATAATCGAAAGAGAAATCAAAATTACCGAGGGGATATTTAAGGCCGGCACCGAAAGTATAGTCAAATATCTGATCATCCCTATTTTGAGAATTATAGGTATATCCGCCGCGCAGGAAGAACATATCTTGAAATGCATACTCGAGACCACTATAGAATTCATCGGAAGCTTCATTATGATTCGCAAAAACTCCATTAACCATTACCGAATTTTGCTCATTGAAATTCAGACTGTAAGAAAGCCCGAAACCAAAAATGGAAGGGATATCTGACGTTAACGGAACGCCGCGGAAAAAGCCAAGATCCGCATCCGGACTTGAGCCGGGTATTCTCTCAGAACGCTCCAGATTTCTACCATCATATTGCATTTTGGTCCCGACGTTTTTCATAACCACTCCAATTCGAAGTTTGTTATTAAATGCATATTGAACACCAAGGTCAATAGCAAAAGCACTGGCGCCAGTTTGCATAATTCTTTCGGATATGTATTTCGCGGTTACACCTGCGTTAATCCGATCTGTCAACATTCTGCCATAAGATAATCCGGCCACAATGAAAGTGGGGGAATAGGTATTGCCCGTTCCTTCAGGATAATCCTCAGTTGTTTCTTCTATTTGGCCGAAGTCCAGACTTTTTATAGAGAAACCGAATGTCCCAATCTGACCTCCATTAAAAGTCGCGGCCAAATAATTGACATCAATATCGGCAATATAGCTCATGTTACTAAACAGGACTTCGGATTTTGAGTAATAAGACATACCCGCCGGATTATAGTAGATTGCTTCAGCCCCTCTTACGTTGCTGATCACTGCTTCACCGAGAGCAATGGACCGAGCCCCAACCGGGATAAGAAGCTGTGTTCCGCTTGTGGTACCTATTCGGGAAACGTCTCCGGCAAAACCAGCATTGAACGCTAGAAGGGATAAAACTAATATGATTAAGATTAGTAATTTCATTTCAAGTACCTCTTATTGATTTTTTCAAACAACTTTCTTATCCATTATATTAATATCGATCTATACGTTCTTCCCTCTGAACCACGCCGAATTTGAGGATTTTTTCTCCAACCCCCGGAACTTCAATATGGGCAATGTACATACCGGAGGAGATTTTTAGATTCGACTCGTTCCGTAAATCCCATATCAGCTCGTTCGACTCGCTATTCTTTATAAGCGTCTTTACCAGTTGGCCGGCCAGGTTGAAAATGCGAACGGTGGCTTCCTTATCCAAATGGATGAACTTGATTTGAGGTAGATCATAACTGGTCTCGTACGTACTATATGCAAAATATGGATTGGGTACGACTTTAACTTTATCCAACAAATTCTTACGCTTCGATAAGTCTATAGTAGGAAATAGAGACTGAGTATCGAAGCGGTAGGAATCCAGGTCGGAATTGGGATAATATGGCTTAACATTAATTTCCATGCGATTGGCTTGCTTCAGGGAATCCGCGACTAAGCTCAATTGACAGATCAGGTATGACTCTGCCTTAAATAAGCTATCGGCAAGTGCCGGACCAGAATATCGTCCATTTTCATCATACTCACTATTGAAGATAATAATTTCATTGCCTGAGCTGAAGTCTATTGTGCCTGCTGCCCCGGTCCTGAAGTAAGCAATATTCAGCTTTACGGGTTGGTCAGGATCGGAAGTATTATAGGCAGAAACAAATGTCGGTTTTACGCCCTGGTTTAATGCCCAATTTGTTCCAAAGTAATGCGTTGCCGTTGTAACATTACTGGTATCAAAGACAAGTTTTACCGGGAAATAAGCTTCCTTTGTAAATCCGGACGACAGGTTAGCTCTATTTGTGCTTGTGATGAAAGCTATACTGCTATCAAAAGTACTCGTTGCGACGGTATTATATGGACTTGAGCTCGTCAACCAGACAACGTTGTTGGTATCAGTGGCGTCAATCACGGTCAATGCCGTATCTAATCCGTTCGGAACATTGTAAACCTGGATGGAAAAACCGTCAACTACGGGGAAATTCCAAGCTTGTTGACCGTCCTGGATTAATGCCTGGAATGGCATGTCTTCAATGTAAGAAGTATCGGTAGTACTAATTACAGAAGGCGTGCTATTGGTAGTCAGATCTTTCAGAGACCATAAGTTTCCATCGTCAGAGAAAGTGATTTCATACTCATGCCCGGTTAGGCTGTCCTGCTCCACTGCTTCAATAAAAACTTTTCCTTCGTGGTTTGCTCTTGTTCCGGTGTACTCTGCAGAATCACCTTTGAAGGGTGAAAATTCAGATGCCCCGGGGGTCAAGGTTAGAAATGCTGCTGCCCGGCTCGAGCCCAAAAAATCCGCAGCTCCATTTAGTAGCCAGTCATCAGTTTTAGGAGTTACATCGTATGGTTGGGCTCCATTGATATTTAGACTATGAGCGGTTACCCCGAAATAATATTTCTTATTATTTATCAGGGGCTGATCGTTGTTAAAGGCATCAGCGTCAATGGTTAATCTAATCACCGCCGAGCTCGGATTTTGAAACTCTACCGTATCAATATTACTCTCAGCTGACCAGATTTTATCCACGGTTCCATCTGGCATTCTGGCAAATAGATCACCGTATTGATCATCGATGTCGTATCGTTGTATGACTTTGGCATTCTCTATACTGCGAACAAAATCACTAGTATTGGAAGACTGGAACTGATAAACCTGCAATGCTTCAAAAACCTGTCGATTAAACAGTTTATCCGTCTGATCATACTCATAAGTTCCATTTGCGTACAGGTCAATTATCAATTCAATTTTCTTATCAAACGTTCTGGCGGTAACCTTGGGGGGCGGTGGTGGACCTGCAATGGAAAAATTGGCATCATAGGCTCGCTGTGCTGTTACGTCAGTTTCTCTGAGCTTTGTCACACTACCCAGGGCATTATCACCTTGGGCAACAACGTACGCCACCACAATATCCTGAGTATCGCCGGAGGCAAGTTGGAATGGTCCGCAGTTTACCATAAACCGTTTATCGGCAGGTGCGTTATCCCTCCATCCGGTACCGGCCACAGGATCGCCGCTAAAAATAAATCGTGGATCAGTGGTCGGTGTTCCACCAATTCCCCAATCAGGCGGAAGGAGCGGATTGCCCTCGGCATCCTTGCCCCCCTCCTGATAGGTACGGGCGGTTTGAGGATCTCGCGGATCCGGTAAGAGCGCTCCGCCCTGCACGTAATACATAAAGGAGGTCATGGGTAAATTTCTCATGTTGGGGAGTGTGTCGATTCCAAAAAACGGACCCTTATAGCGATATGCGGTGTCACCAGGAGATTCAACTATTGGGCCTTGAAAAAAGTCTACCCCAAAAGCCGGCGGATTATTTCCATAATTATTATCATCTGCATCATTATAAATAAAACCCATGCTATTAACGTCCCCTAAGCCCGGTATGGTAAATACGGTATCGCATCCAATCAGATCGTCGGTGTAGTCTCCCAAATCAGGATCTTCCCAAACCGTAAAGATCAAATCATCCACATCATGATCTGAACGATTCATTAATCGATATCTGAAAAATATCACATCACCCAACAGGTCTTGCCTGGCAAAAGCCCATACTTGCTGATGAACTTCCAGCCCCATTGGTTGCGTGCCCAGGCCGCCCGGATAAGTATTAACTGTATTATCATTGATCACTGCCCAGATAATTTTGTCACCAATTATATCAGGGCGGTCCACATTTGGATCATATACTCCATCATGGTTCAGATCCTGGTAATTCGCACCCAAGTCAACCGCATCGGCCCAATCTATATATGCCTGACTCCCCGGACCGTCGCTGGAGGAGACTTCATAAAACTCAAATAATGGACCCGTGGGATCCTCGCCCCAATTACCAGGCGTCCACTCCTCAAGGAGCGAGGCGGTAGTTATCCAGGAGCAGCGTAATTGGCCGTCTACATAACCGGAAGTTGCAAAACCCCCGGAGAATAGAAAACCCAAAGTCTCTTGTCCATTGGGATAGAATCCTGGTCTGCCATCAGCTTCGAAAACTGCACCGTCATTCCGCAGCGGAAGGTCAATATTATTGACTTTCATCCGCGTGATTTGTCCAAGCACAGTTGGTTTGTTAAGACCAATCGACTCTTCCCGTTCTCTGGCGAATAATGTTACTGTAAAAATCAATAGGATTGAGCAAATGAAGAATATTTTGTGTCTCATGTCTTTTGCCTCTTCTATTTAAATCAAATTATTACATCAAAAAACTAAAATTCAATTCGAGTACCTACTCTAATAGTTCGCGGCTTTCCATAGTTTGTCGGATCTCGTTCAAGTGCTCTGTAATCCTCGGCGTATCCGGGTCCGGCGGACTGAATTTCTTGTTGTCCCTCAGGAGTAGTCAGAAAAGCTGTATTATCCGGTTCTCCGGTGGAGCCCCACACCGTTATGAAATTCTCTCTGTCCAGCAGGTTCTCAATCCATAAATAAGGCACGATACTCACAGCGCCCGCTTTAATACTCTTGTCCACTTTTAAATCTATCCTGAATACGCCGGGTGCATAAGCGGAATTTACGTATTGGGTCACATCTCCATAGTTGGTGGTTCCGGCCAAAATATTTACACTTGTGAGAGGAGTATATGGACGCCCGCTATCATATGAGATCAGCAAGTTAACACCGCTATTTTCCAGAGGACGAAATCCCATGAAGCGCGGTCCTTCATTCTTACCGGAACGAACATCCACATTCGCGGTTAAGGTGTGTCTTTGATCAAAGTCTAATGGTGCAATGGAAGTCGGGGTCTCACCGTTCGTATTTCTAAAAGCAGCCGTGAATGCGCCGTTCTGGGAGGAACCTGTACCTTCAGCCAGACTTAGAGTGTAATCGATCTTGGCGCTGATGGGACCAATCCGCCGTAAATTAAACTGGAAGGCTAATCCTTTAACGGTGCCGAAATCGCTATTGACGGCTCCGATAACTGTTTTGGTCGTCTGACCGTATTGGAAAGTTATCTTCTCAACATTGGTTAGACCCTTAACATTTTTATAAAAAGCAGTAATATCCAGACTGGCCACATCGCCCATCTGCTGTTTAAAACCGAATTCATACTGGGTGGTTTCTTCGGCTTTCAGGTGCCCCAGGTTCTGACCCTGACCATCGAAATTCTCTAATTGTATCAGGTTTATCCAGCTATCATAGAGATCAAAATATCTGGGGAATTGGCGGAAAACACCATACTGAGCATGGAAAACGGTACGTTCAGTTACCGGGTAGGCAAAACCAATGCGGGGACTAATATACTGTTCGGTCGGAGCTTCCTCGAAATCGTCTTCGGTCAATATCCCGTCATCGCCTAATACCTTGTAAATGTTTTTGATCCTCTTAAACTTGGGATCGAAATAATCGTACCGTGCACCAACATTCAAAATAAAATCGGCAAATTCAATTTTGTCCTGGAAATATATGGCGCCGGTAATGGGTTCTTTAGGGCCGGATTCTTCGATTCTCTTGGTGAGGTTACCATCGAGCCCGTAAACGCTTCGAAAGCTGGTGCTATTAATCTCGTCCCCATAAATATCGTAACCATAGTTAAAACCGGTTGAAAAATAGAAACGCTCCTCATATGTACGACTCGCCACTTCCTGCATCAAGTAAATAGGATTCATTTGAAAGTACCGTACCGTGTTCCGCTCCACCATGCCACCGATTTCCATAAAATGATTTTTCAACTGCTTGGTGAAATTTATATCGCCGCCATAGGTTTCGATTCGATACTTTCTAAAGTCAGGAACCACACGTCCCCTTTTATAAAATACTCCGTTATCATCTCTCAGTACCTGACGGCCATCGCCCGGCAACGTTACACCAAGTTCATCCTGATTTTTGGTTGAGTCGCCATAAGCGAAAATGTCGTCATACCAAACTCCGTCTCCTCGCTGGTATTTCTGATTTCGATATCGAACCATAGCATCCAAAAAAGCGGTTTCACTGAAAACCTGTGACAATTTTAGGGAACTCCCTAAAACATCATCTTCCACGTAACGGTTATGCTCGGAATTATTTTTCGCATAGGCATGAATATATTCTCTCCGGTCGGTAAGCGAACCGTTGAGGCTGAAAGTCGCTTTTAGCTGTCCAAATTGCCCGTTTATCTTCCCGGCATATCTGAGCACATCACCATCATTGTTGGGCAGTTTTTTCTCGTCGATGCCTGCCGAGGGTATTTTTAATCCGGAAGACCGGGGCTGCCAATCGTCAGTTTTTATATACTCGGTGGATGCAAAAAAATCGAATCTCTTCAATCCCGGAAATAGTGGACCTCCAAAGGTGCCCGTGATTTGATTATAGTTATATGCATCAAGCGAATTTGAGGTAACACCCTCTAATGAACCGAAGTAATTGTCCCGTCCGCCCTTAGTAACTATGTTCACAATACCGGATTGAACATTTCCATATTTGGCGCTAAAGCCACCCAGTTGAGTTGAAACTTGTTCGATGGCTGCATCCGGAATAGTACCGACCGCTCCTCCCAACACTTGGTCGTTGTATGGAACGCCATCTACCACTATGAGGGTTTCATTTCCTCTGCCACCTCGTACATTTATGGTGGGATTACTAACATCGCCGCCGCTTCCGTCTGAAATTACTACCCCGGCGTTAATCGCTACAATCTTTTCTATACCCTTAATAGGCGCCCGCTGGATTTCATCAGATTCCAGAACCCTTACTGTTTGAGTGGCACCGGCTTCAAAGAAGGGGCGCTCAGCGACCACCACAACAACTTCACCCAGCTCCAAAGACGTCTCTTCCAAATTAACATCAAGCCTCTTAGTTATGTCGGGAACAACACGAATATTTTCATATGAGATGGATTGATATCCAATATAACTAAATGCAACCGTATAGATGCCCGCCGGTACATTTAGAATGACATAATACCCATCGAGATCGGTGGAAGCCCCTAACGTTGTTCCCTCAAGAGTAATATTAACTCCGACAAGGGGCTCGTTCGTACTTTTATCTAAAACGATTCCACTTAATTTTCCCGTTGTAGAGGCGTAAATAAGCGTGGGTAATAGAAATAATGCCAGCAAAATTACCCTGGTATGTCTTAACATGTCATATCCTCCGTAAAACATAAAACATAATCTTAACTGCTAATATTTAGGATTCTGCATAATGAGATTTACTTCATTACACAGAATTCTAAACACAACAATTTTGGGTTGGCCACTTCATTAGAATCTGGCCAACCCAAAAGGATATCTTATTTCATCACCACCATTTTCCTTGTGCTCTTAAAGTTATCAGCCGTCAGTTGATAGAAATAAATCCCGGAAGTCAGATCAGCCCCGCTAAACTCGATGTCATGCTCGCCGGGAGTGACTTCCCCATCCAATAGTGTAGCGACTTTTTGTCCCAATGTATTGAAGACATCCAGAGTAACTTTCGTACGCTTTTGCACTCTAAAACTGATTGTGGTCGAGGGGTTAAAAGGATTAGGATAATTCTGTGACAAGGAGAATTGATCGATAACCGCATTATTATTGTCCTCGATGCCTGTAATTGGGGCATAAATAGCTACCCGTTCATAGTACCAAATACATTCGGAGGGATCAGTCTGCGTTTGAAAGCCCGCCAATGAAGCGCTAGCATTAGTGTCCCACATATATAGAAGATCAAGATAAAGAGAATCGCCGACCCGGATAGCGTCGCGAGTCATATTCGGATACACATCGGATTCATTGGGTGTACCTGCAATTTTGGTTTGACCCTGCCAGGTGGCTCCGCCATCATTGGAGTACGCCGCCCAGATATCTGTGGCAAATATCGGCAGGGTTCCAGTTCCGCCGCCGGTTGACGCATTTATCAGCACAACACTACCGGATGTGGGATCTTTCTCCCATTGCTGCCAGATGCAAACTAACGTGCCATTGGGGCCCTCGGCCAGATGGGGGTAAGCGTTGCCCAAACCGTTGCCAGGGCGGCTGGCAGACATGGCTGTCATTGTTGCCGGATCATTGGGCGCGCTGTATTCCAGAGTCGTAACCTCACTAAAGGTCCCGCTGTTGCTGTCCCAGTGCAGAATCGGCCAGTAATCGATTGCCGTGGATGTCACTGTATCGCGCACTCCCTGGACTGCTCCATAAACAGTATGGAAATTACCATCGCTTGAATACAAGTAATTCATTTGCATGAAATTTTCGATGATATACTGGGTATTGTTTCCAAACGGGGAAGAGGTGACGGAAACATCGTCATACCAAAAATCATTGACTTGCCAGTTTGTTCCCCAGTCGGACGTTGTGGCGTACATTAACCATCCTCCGGCGGATGCGGCAGCATCCTCAGACCACCCTGCTGCGAGTCCGATTTCTGCAGGATTAGTGGGATTAAACTGCGGCATTCGTTCCAAGTCCGAAAATTCAACGGTAGCGGCCTGAGGGGGGATATTAGCGCCATCACTCCAGGTAGCTCCGTAATCGGTGGAGTATTTAAATTCAGTATTTCCTGGCATCCAGATTGTACCGGAAAGGTTGTCGTGCAAGCTAAGAAAGACGATAGTGTCCCCGTGTACCCCAAACCCGGCAAATACGCCAAGAGGGCTTATTTCCAATGCAGGAGTGTTGAATGTAAAACCGGCTTCCCCGCCTTGGTCGAACCATAGCTGCGACGGATCTGCGTGCAAGGAAATGATAGCCTCATCATTCTTTCCGTTTATTACCCGTCCCCATCCGGTGCGGCGAGTTTCAGTTACCGATGCATTGCCGTAAAAGAGGCCAAGATTCAAATCATAATAGTCATAGGTAACATAACGCTCACTTGTGGAAGTGGGAAAGATCTTCATAAAAACGGTATGAATGCCGTCCTGACCATCCATGCTGGTCAGGGCGTGAGCTATCATTCTGCCCGAAACATTATTGGACATATAATCATACCAGGTCCTCCCCAGCTCAACGGCAGTCTGGCTGCTGTTCTCCTGCGCGGGAGTATAATCCGTAATTCCCCTTAAAACTTCAAAGAATTTCGCTTCGTCTTCACTCGTCACCTTATGAGCGCGCTCAAGATTGTAGGTACCGGCTGTTACTGCCAGGCTGAGAATAAAGACAACAAACAACATGACCGTAAATATCTGTCTGTACATTAAAACCTCCTGATTTTATTTATGAGTTGATCATTAGATACTGCAAAATTTTTATTTCATTAATACCATTTTTCTTTTTTGGCTGACATCGTCCACTGTTAATCGATAGAAGTAGATACCGGAAGATAAATTACTCCCTTCGAATTCCACTTCGTGGTCACCGGCATTCAAACGTCCATTCACCAGCGTTGACACCCTCTGACCTAGATTATTGAAAACCTCGAGGGTCACTTCGGTTGTACGTGGAAGATTGAATTTAATGGTGGTCGAAGGGTTGAATGGATTAGGATAGTTTTGAGCTAACTTAAAATCTGTTACCAAATTCCCGCTTGTCGGGCTAATTCCAACAGGGGGTAAATAGGGAGTGATATCAACCATATTATATAACCAGGCGCATTCCGAGAAATCGGTCTCGGATGGGCTCGCAAGAGAACCCCCTGGATTCGTGTCCCATAGATACATCAAATGCATTAAATAATTGTTGCTTGCATCCTTTTCAACACTTCGGGCAAGAATGGGATACATATCACATTCCCCTATCTCACCGCCAACTTTGAAGGGATCGGACCACGTTTGTCCATAATCAGATGAAACTGCACAGAAAATATCAGTCGCATAAAATGGAACTTGAGTCGCACCGAGCGTTCCGTAAACGACTCTTACATTAGAGGCATCCACCATCTCAATTTGTTGCCAAACGACTGCTACAACACCATCCGGCCCGGTGGCAATGGACGGCCATGAATTCCCGATGCAACGATAGGGAAATAATGCCAGCACCGTGTCGGAGATAGCCGGATTCCGCGCCACGGAGTCGGCGGTTAACTCAATGAGTTGTTGTTGTTGAGTATTCCAATAAACAACGGGGTATATGCTGAAAGTATCCGCACCGATAACCTGAAAACCGCTACCATTAAATACGAGATGGCCAGTTCCGTTATCACTATAGGCATTCATAATCTGGGTATAGAAAGTATGTTGAAAGAGCGTTTGAGGCAAATAGGCAAAATTGCCGGGTAAAATGGTGCCAAAATCATAAACTGTCATCGAATTCCATGTTGCGCCCAAATCAGTGGTACTGCACCAGGCAACGCCCCCTTGGTAATTTGTACCAGCAGGTGTGGGCTCCTCCTCCTGCAACTCTGCAAAACCAATTTCCGAGGGATTAGCAGGATTAAACTCAGGCCAGCTTTCCGGATTTTCAAAATTGAGTGCAGCTGGGTTAGGCGGCGTCGGGAAACTGGATTGAGTCCAGGTAGCACCATAGTCCGTAGAATAAAAAGAATTACCGGGAATTCTAGCCGGATCCGGCGTGTCGGTAATAAAAATTGTATTCCCATTAACTGCAAAACCCGGCCAGAGACCCGCAGGATCAACCTCAATATCGGTAGAAAAACCGTAGAATGCTTGACCGTCATCTTTCACAAAATGAGTCGTCACTAAACCGGTGGCTGAATTACTCCAGTGAAATACCATGAGCGCTTCATTGCTTTGTCCGTCGACCACCGATGCCCAGCCCGATCCTGCATAGGATGAAAATTGGTACGGTCCAAAAAATAATCCGAAGTCTCGGTCATAGAAATCATAAGTTGCATACCGGTCAGTATTGGATCCGGTCGTTCTGGCCATGTAACCGAAGTGAATTCCATTACTCGTACCTGCGGATAACGCAAGTCTCCTGCCCTGACAAGAATTGCCTCCAAAGTCATAGGTGGTTTTTCCGATAGTATCCGTGGCAACCGCAGCGTTATTTGTACTTGGAGTTATTGGATGGGGCCGTTTAAGAGTTGCGCCTGATTCGATATATTCTTTCAATTTCGCTTCCCATTGGGCATCAATTTCGGGAGTGACGATACTAATTTCTTTCGTCTTATCTACTTTCGGAGTATTACCGGAATAAATATTTCCGCCAACAACCAACATGACAAGGAGAACCAGTGAAAAAATTGTAAATAATTGTCTACTCATTAGAACCTCCTGATTTTGCTTATGAGTTGATCATTAGATACTACACGATTTTTATTTCATCAACACCATTTTTCTTTTTTGGCTGACATCGTCCACTGTTAATCGATAGAAGTAGATACCGGAAGATAAATTGCTCCCTTCGAATTCCACTTCGTGATCACCGGCATTCAAACGTCCATTCACCAGCGTTGACACTTTCTGACCCAAGTTATTGAAAACCTCGAGGGTCACGTCGGTTGTATGTGGAAGATTGAATTTAATAGTGGTCGAGGGGTTGAATGGGTTAGGATAGTTTTGAGCTAACTTAAAATCCGTTACCAAATTCCCACTTGTCGGGCTAATTCCCACTGGTATATATGAAGTAATATCAACCATATTATATATCCAGGCGCATTCCGAGAATTCAGTCCCATCATTAAGTGAGATACCGGGATTGGTATCCCATAAATAATTCAGATGAATGAAGTAGTTGTTGCTGACGTCTTTTTCAATATCTCTGGCAAGCATAGGATATATATCACATTCCCCTTCTTCACCGCCAACTTTAAAGGGATCGGACCAGGTCTGTCCATTATCACCTGAAACAGCACAATAAATATCTGTTGCCACAAAAGGTGTTATTGGCGTGCCCCCCACCGATCCCAATACGATCCGAAGCGTGGAGGCATCGATCATTTCCATCTGCTGCCATACCACAGCGACAACATTATCCGGTCCAACCGCAATATGGGGCCAAGCATTGCCAGTACTTGCATACACAGATACATCCACCACCGTGTCAGAAATGGCGGGGTTCCGGGCAACAGAATCTGCGGTTAACTCAATAGGCTGTTGATCTTGACTATTCCAATAGACAATTGGAAATATGTTAAAGGTGTCCCCTGGAGCCACAACTTGAAAGCCATTGCCATTAAATACCACATGAAAAGTTCCATCATCACCGTATGTGCCAAATTCCTGGGTCCAAAATGTAATTTGTCCCAAGTTGAAATATGTCTCGTTTCCGGGTATCCGAGGTAAGTATGTGAAATCGCCGGGTAACATCGTCCCAAAATCAAAAACAGTATTCGATGTCCAGGTTGCACCTAAATCCTGTGTGCTGCTCCAGCTAATTCCACCCTGGTAAGTTGTTCCCGTGTTTTGCGGCGCCTCCTCCTGAATACTGGCAAAACCAATCTCCGATGGATTTGCCGGGTTAAATTCGGGCCAGTTTTCAACGCTTTCAAACTGCACTGCTCCGGGAGAAGGTGTTGTGGGGAAACCGGATTGAGTCCATGTCGTCCCAAAGTCAGTAGAATACCACGTTTGACCCGGAATTCTGGCCGGATCCACCGTGTTTGTAACAAAAAGGGTATTTCCGCTGGCGGCGATACTGGGCCAAAGCCCCGAAGCGTCAACTTCAACATCAGTAGAAAAACCGTAGAATGCCTGTCCATCATCTTTCACAAAACGAGTCGTCACCAAGGCACCTGGTGGAGTATAGTGAAATACCATGAGCGCTTCATGGTTTTGCCCATCAACCGCACATGCCCACCCAGATCCCGCATATGATGAAAATGTGTAGGGTCCAAAAAATAAGCCGAAATCTCGATCATAGAAATCATAGGTTGCATACCGGTCAGTATTGGATCCGGTTGTTCTCGCCATATACCCAAAGTGAATTCCATTACTCGTACCTGGAGACAAGGAAAATCTTCTACCCATCGTAGAATTGGCTCCAAAATCATAGGTAGTCTTTCCAACAGTATCTGCGAAAACCGCAGCGCTATTTGTACTTGGAGTTATTGGATGGGGCCGTTTAAGAGTTGCACCTGATTGAATAAATGCCTCAAGTCTGGCTTCCCATTGGGCATCTACTTCGGGAGTTACAAGACTAACTTCCTTCTTATTTATTGTTGGATTATTGCCGGGATAAATATTTCCACCCACTACCAACATGACAAGGAGAACCAGTGAAAATATTGTAAATAATTGTCTACTCATTATAACCTCCTCGTTCTTTTTGGGGAATCATATCCCCCCATTTATTTTATGGGTTAATCCTTTATTATCATTTAATTCCGTCCAAATATGAAACGGCGGCTATGTTTTATCTCACAGGCTTCCTCCGTCTTTAAACGCACATAGCAAATTAAAATACACAAAAATAATACCACTAAGACCACTACCAACTTTAATCAATTATTTATAAATGGCTTATGTCGTATTTGTTTTTGTAGCCAAGACCAACTTTTCCTACCTAAAGAAGGAAAAAGTTTTCCGGTATCATTTATCTGAAAATATCAGGATAAAAACTGGCGATCTTATCAGCTTTGTCATCGGTCATATCTTCAAAGTGAATTCCAATTTGAAATCCACGCTCATCAATCTTCTTAGAATGCCTGACCTGCCCCTTGAGGTGGACAACATCATCGCCAACGGCAATATGAATCGTAACCATTTCATCAGGTGAAAGATCGCTCCGGTTTTCAATTAAGACGCCCTCACGACTTAAATCGAGGCTCAAAGCCATACCGCTATTTACTATCTCTCCTTTTGAATTCAACAAATCATATGAGATAAAATGCTTTGCCTCGATACGCTTTGACTTACGATGTTCTTTACTCATATCCCTGGGTTGGTTTTAGTTTCCTTCGATTTTTTGGCGAATCAATGGGGGCAAATAGAGCTGGTGATGGGACATTGCCTTTAGTTCGCCCAACATAACATTATTTATCTTCTCGACCGGGTGTTTCTTATTCAAAAATAGAATCTTTTTATCGCCTTGAATGGTACACACACCGCCTCTGAAATCGCCTCTTTCAATCCTTATCTCGACCCCATTATTTCTTAAGGAATCGGATAATCGATTAAACAGTATTTTTTCTTTCTCTTCTGCCAGCGAATCTTTCTTTTGACGATTTCTCTTCATCGAAGAATTTTGAAAGCTAATCTACCGAGATATTAACAAAAATAATCAATTTTTCAAACAGATAAAGATAAAAATCTTTGAACTTCCAATTCTGATGACCAGGCTTACAAAAGTTCGTTTAAACCTTTTTTATGCAAGTAATCAACAACATCCTTGACTTTCTCGGCGTGAGACTTTTTGCAGATCAATAATGCGTCTCCGGTATCGACCACTAAAACATTTTTCATCCCAACCAGGGCAACAACCTTATCCGGTGAATGAACGTAGCATTCCGAGGAATCGACGTTTATTAAATCCTCATAATCCCCTGCCATTTTATTCTTATCTTTTTCGGATATCTCATATACCGTTCCCCAACTGCCGACATCATTCCATCCAATATCTGTGGGAATAACAAAAACTCGTTCTGAGGTCTGCATTACTCCGTAATCAATGGAAATTCCACGAATACGACGATAGATTTCATCAACGCGTTCGGTGTAATTTGATGTGCCGATAGATTTTTTGATCTCCATTAAACCGTGGTGAATCTGGGGCAGTTTTTCATTCATTTCCTTCAAAATTGTTGATGTTTTCCAAATGAACATTCCACTATTCCAGAAAAAATCCCCGCTTTTTAAAAAGCGTCTTGCCGTGTCGTAATTGGGCTTTTCAGCAAATGTCTTTACTCTGCAAATTGGATGGCCTTTAACGACAGCTATTTCATCTCCTCTCTGGATATATCCATACCCTGTCGAGGGGAAGGTTGTTTTGATGCCCAATGTGAGAAGTCCATCGTTTTCGGCAGTAAATTTAATAGCTATCTTTGCTATTTCGTGGAATTTTGAGATGTCCTGAATAATGTGATCCGCCGGAAGCACAAACATAATACTTTCCGGATCCTTGACCATGGCATGCACTGCAGCAAGCCCGATACAGGGCGCTGTGTTTCTGCCAAAAGGCTCCAAAATGAAGTTCTTATCTTTCAGATTGGGTAAGTTTTCCTTGATAATATCCTTTTGATCAAAACTGGTAACCACCAGAATATTGGAATCATCAACCAAATCCCTGATTCGTTTATAGGTCGCCTGAATCATTGTCTCGTGGTTCACAATATTGAGGACCTGTTTCGGGTACTTGCTGCGGCTGCGCGGCCAGAATCGCGTTCCAACTCCACCCGCCATCAGTACCGCATAAACCTTCATTCTTTGCCTCCCGTAGAATTTACTTTATCCAGCTTTTCTTTTAGCCATGAATCGTCGGGATCGAGTTTCAGAGCGGCTTCCCACATGGTTTGCGCAGAGTCATAATCTTTCATATTATAATAAGTATCCCCCAGGTTTACCAACGCAACCAAATAATCCGGTTTTGCCAATATTGCCTTTTGATAATAATAAACGGCGGCCTCGTAGTCACCGGTACCGTCAAGAAGAAACGCGATGTTATTATTTACTTGCGGGTATTCGGGATTTATAGACAAGGCTTTTTTCAGACAATATACGGCGCTGTCTAAATACCCATAATAATGATAGGCAACCCCCAAATTATTCCAGGCATCAACGTAGTTAGAATCAATCTCCAGTGCTTTCTTATAATTTTGAATTTTCAGCTCCAGGCTATCCAGGGCATTTGCATTTTCAAACAATTCAAATGCTGCGATTTTTAATCGCCCATCCATAATTTCCTTGCATTTCTGACGATTCAGTATGGCTTGTTGATAGGAGGGATTGACTTTGAGGGCTTTATCGAAATATTGTAATGCCGTTTGGTATTCACCTTTTAAAAAGTAAATATAACCGGTATTGTTTAGAGCCTGATGATAATTGGGATCCAATGCTACAGCCTTTTTATATTCTGCAATAGAACTATCCAAGTGTCCAACGCGATGGAAAGCAATACCCAAAAAATTATGCACGTCCGCATCCTCAGGAATATATTCCAGAGCTTTTTTCCATTCAACTATTGCTTTCTGGAATTCCCGCTGTTCAAAGTAATCGATTCCAGTTTCCACATAATTTTCAGCGAGGATCTCCATTTCTTCCTTGGTGATAGGGGGTTTTTTCTTTACAAAAATGCCGCAGCCGGAAAGGATAAAAATTAGAAGAAAAAAAAAGCTGTAAATTTTGAACATAATATCTTCAAAGTTTTATTGGGCTTTTAATATAACAATTGCGTTGGAATTTTTGCAAGATTAATTAAGGAAAGTCGGCGAAATTACTTTATTGGAAATTTGCCCTTTCAAAATCGCCCTCAAATACCAGCTCAACTGGGCCGAAGAGAAAAATTTTTTTATACCCGGTCTCAAACTCAATTCTCAGAATTCCTCCGGAAAAATGAACAAAAATGGGAGAGCTCCAGCCATAAACCTGGTTGGCAAAAACGGCGCATGCTACTGCCCCGGAGCCGCAGGCGAGGGTTTCGGCCTCGACACCTCTTTCGTAGACGCGGGCAAGAAGGTGGTTTGGTTTTTCAGGATAGACAAAATTCACATTCGTTCCGGATGGTTTAAATTTTTCATGATAACGGTAATGCCTCCCCAGGCTAACAACATCCAAATCGTCTAACGGCTTCCTGGTCTCAATGACCAAATGAGGAACGCCGGTGTTGAGACTCATTCCCTGCTTAAAGTCATCCGAAAGAAAGGATTTTGTTTCGTTTGGTGTCCGCAAGATTTTCGGTAACTGCATCTGCAGCCTGACCGACTTTCCAGGAATGACTTCGGCCTTATAGATTTCAGGACCGATTTGAAACGAGCATTTTTGAGGAGCGAGACTTAAGTAATTAGCCAGGTACACGGCACAACGCGCACCGTTACCGCACATTTCGGCGGGAAGTCCATCCGAATTGAAATACTTCAAAGTAAATTCCGCGCTTTCGCTGTTCTCCAAAAGCATGACGCCATCCGCGCCTATGCCGGTATGTCGCAGGCACAGATTCCTAAAAAAACTTGTTTCGCGCCCGTGAAAGATTCCGGAGGTGTTTTCAATCAGGATGAAATCGTTTCCGGCGCCTTGCATTTTATAAAAATGAATCTTATCCATATTGACTATTGAATTCATTGTCTAAACCAAAAGTTCACACCTTCGGTCGTCCAGCGTTTTCTTACCTTGATCGTATCCGGCAATGCCCGGAAGGGCTCCGCATATTGGAAGTGCAGCCCATTGCCTTTGTCAATTTTTCGATTCTGGTTCACATCAATCCCCGCCTCCAACAAATATGACCCTTCCGGGAGAAACGATAATAAATAGGGCTGTCCCACTTCGGCGAAAGCCATGTATCTGCCAGCACCGCGAACCGGCGAAGCTTTTATGATCGCTGATTTATGTTGAGGATTGTCTGAATAAACGACTCCGGCGATATCGCCCAGTTGCGCCCAGTCCTTTGTCTTGAACCGGCTGATGTATACCGAATCGCCAATCGCATCCCCAAAAATTGTCCTTATTGTGAATAGATCCAATTGAATCTGATAAGAGGCGTCCTTCGCAAGTAACGTATCGGGGATAAACCGTGGACGTAGCAAAGATTGGAATTGCCACTTTCCCAAGACGGGCATACTATCGGGTGACAGCAGTTGAAGTCCGTTCATCAACGATAAGCTGTCAACCGGATAATAAAATCTCAACTCAATTCCTGAATCGTAATCAACATTACTGTGACTATCCTCAGGTTCGATGGCTATTAACTTAGCCGAAGTCGTATCCGATTCCACCGCTCCAGTAAAGGAGAATCTTATCGTATCATCCAAGCTAAAATTGCCAGTCGTATCCTGCACAGCCGATATCATCCCAGTGTATTTCACTTTGTCTTGTGATTGTGTATAAATAATTAAGCGATTCGGTTCCTCAAGATTTGACTCCGCAACAACAACGGGCAACATGCTTTCACTCAAACTGTCCCTAATCTGAATAGAAAGAAACTGGACTTTGCGAAGTGGTTCATCGAATGATAATTGTAGAGCACGATTAAACAGAGTGTCGGACCGGACAAATTGGGGACGGGTTGTATCTTCCCGTATCAAGTGAAAATTAATTTCGCCTTGCTGCATTTGTTGAGGACTAATGGTGATGTCTTTGAAGGGAATTCCAATTCGATCTGTTTGCAGTGTATATTTTTTATCTCCATTTACATCCTCCAGGGCATAGATTCTATAACTGTCCTCTTTTAAATATTTTAATTGAAAATCACCGGAATTTCCAATCTGAGTGTAATAACGCGGTTTTCTCTCAAAAACCGTTCTCGCTGAAAATGTATCTGAAATCTGGTAAGCATAAATAAGTATGCCGCGCGGATTTTTTTCAAAAACCCTCCCTGAGATTTCCCCCTGGTCGATTTCATCCCCGGTTGAAAAAGGAAGTACGATTGGGGATGGCAGCGAATTGCGGTGCAAATCCTGGGCGCCGGTTCCAATGGTAAAAATATAAGTCTGATCACGTTCAAGAGTGTCTTTCAAAATGATACGAAGTGTCTTGCCTCCTTTCCATTTCAGTTCATAACCAGCGTGAAGCTCCGGCAATATCCAGGTTTCATTTCGAAATGATGCTTTGTCCACAGCTTCGCTGAATCGAAACTCAAGATATGGCAGCGACTCAATATTGGTCGAATCAGGCGCGGGAAAGGTATGGATAATTTCCGGGGGCGTCTTATCTTCCGGCCCTCCGGATGGCGCCACTTTATAAGCGCAGTCCGACATGAGGAATAAACATATCAATCCCAAAACGGCTGCTTTGACTTGTGCGTGAAGCAGAAGAAATCCAAGCCGGTCTCGGCCAATTGATTGCTTTATTGGTCTCAAATACTCAATCTTCCTCTCGACGAGTCGAGTCGTCGACTAAACGTGCTTTGAAATATTCCTCAAGAAATTTTCGCTGCTCATCCACAGAATAAATTTCCGGGATTAAACAAAAAGGCGCCCCAATCCGGATTTCAACCTCTGCGCGCCGGGGGAATTTAGCCCATCGCGGCCAAAAGTGAAACGCATTTTTAATGATAATGGGTGTTATGGCTTCGCGGGATGCCATTAGCAACTTCACCAGACTCATTTTAAACGGCTGCATTGTTCCGCCCCAGGTCCGCTCGCCTTCGGCAAAAATTCCGATTCGAATTCCTTTTTGAACCAGCCTGCGTATGGAATAAATAACCTCCGGGTCGATTCGGTAACGGGTTGTCGGAACTCCCATCAGCCACCGCAGGAAAAAGCGCGGCACCTCATGAGTGAAGGAAGTACTCTTGGTCAGAAAGGCAATCTTACGATCCAGGAAGGCGCCGATGATAAATGGGTCAAAAGCACTCTGGTGATTTAAAATTGTAAAACCGGTTCTTGCCACCTTCCAATTCTCTTTTGAAAAAATCTTCACTTTTATCCACAAGCGAAGTGCTGTTCTGATTTTGAATTTAACAATTGATAAAAAAATTCTTTCCAAGAAGTAGTTTTTTTCAGAGATGCGGTCCCGAGAAAAATCCCAAACACGCTTCGATTTTTGGGGCGATGAAAACATCACCCGTGGCTGGTATTCAATGACTTCATTCGCACCCGAATTGTGGTAAAACTCATTCAGCCATTTACGAAAGATAATTTCATATTTCAGTTGGCTCTCTTTTAAAAATTTGACTTGATAGAAAGGCTGATGCCTGATTTTGAATTCAAAATAATGACCATTGGTAGTAACGCAGGTCAAATCATTGGCGTTCCAGGTAAATTTGTTTGAATCAGACAAAAACTCGATTCGATCCTTAAAAATAACCAGATACCCCTCACAGATCGATCGGGGTGTTTCAATAATTCTCTTAAAAATGCGATGGTATCCCCCAAATTCAAAGCGGTCATTGCCTTGGCGAAGTGTTGCTTTTTGGCTAACGCGCAGAGAGTTATTGAATCGGACTGAGTCTATTTCCGAAGGTGTGTTGACTGACGATTGTCTTACAGATAGCTTATCTACCAGCAATCGATAATAATCCGCAGAATCTATCTTTTCATCACCATATTCCAGGTAGTTTCTGTTTATGACTATTTTTGTGTGACAAACCGTGCAGCGAAGATTCGCCGCGCGACGGGGCGGGTAAGCCTTAAAAGTATTTTCCGAAAGGCAGGATGGACACATGAAATAGAGGGGATGATTCATAGATTCCATCAATTAAAATGGAAAATGAAACAAAGCAGCAAGTCAAACTACTATGAAAGTTACTGCTTCCGAACATGGGAACTATTCGATTGCGCCCGGTTGGGGATTAACTTCGCTTTTCCTTAATCCGCGCCGCCTTACCTTCCAGATTTCTCAGGTAATACAATTTTGCCCGGCGCACATGTCCTTTCTTTACCACTTCAATCTTATCAATTCGCGGAGAATGAAGGGGAAATATTCTTTCCACACCGACGCCGTTGGAAATTTTCCGCACGGTAAATGTCTTGTTAATGCCTCCACTCTTAATTTTGATGCAGACACCGCTAAAAACCTGAATCCGCTCCTTGCCACCTTCAATTACTTTAACGTAAACTGAAATGGTATCGCCGGGTCGAAACTCCGGCAGGTCGGTGCGCAATTGACTTGCTGTTGCTGTGTGCAAAATGTCCATTTTTCAATCTCCAATCTTTTCTCGATCATGATTTTTTAGATGATTTTTGTTTTGCTAAATATTTCTTATATAAATCTGGTCTCAAGCTTTTGGTACGCTCAATTTTTTGGCTCAGCCGCCATTCCTCTATTTTTTGATGATTACCGGATAACAGTACCTCCGGCACTTCGTATCCCTCTAAATTTTCCGGGCGTGTATAATATGGGCTATCCAACAAATCCCTCTGAAATGAATCGGTTTTTGCGGATTCGATATCACTGATTGCCCCGGGAATCATTCTGACAATTGCGTCAATCATTAGTAAAGCGGGAATTTCGCCGCCGGATAAGACGAAATCCCCAATTGATATTTCGTCGGTTACCCACTTGTCGATTACCCGTTGATCTACCGCTTTGTAATGTCCACAAAGAAATATCAAATGTTCACATTTTGAAAAATCTTCGGCGATCTCTTGATTAAACAGTTTTCCTTGCGGCGTCGGAAAAATCACCTGACGCTTATTCCCCTCAGCTGCCCCCAAAACAGTTTCAAGTGCTCTGAAAAAAGGCTCGGGTTTCATGATCATTCCAGGGCCACCACCGTAAGGGGCATCATCCAACGTTCGATGTTTATCGGCTGTAAAATCGCGAAGGTCCCAGACTTTAATTCTTAAAGCGGTTCGCTTTTTAGCCTGCTTTAGAATGCTCTCGTTAAGCGGATCATTCAATATCTTTGGGAAAGCGGTAAGAACATCGATTCTCATTCTATTCAACCATTCCCTCAATTAATTGAACTGTCATCTTTTTTTCCTTGAGAGAAATTTCCTTTACAAATTCCGAAACGCCGGGTATCAGAATCTCACGTTTTCCATCATTCACCTGATAAACATCATTCCCACCCATCTGAAATACATCTTTCAGCAATCCCAAATAATTACCGTTTATGTCAAAGACCTGCAGACCAATTAGGTCATGGATAAAGAAAATATCCGCTGGCAGCTTAATTCTTTCTTCATAAGGAACCAACAATTCTTTTCGTACTAGCGGGACAGCTTCCTCACGCGTATTAATATTTTTAAATTTTATATTTGCACTATTATCATCAAGTATAACATCTTCCAGAATGAAGCATCTCGTCTCCCCCTTAAATTCCATATAAACAGATGTTAATTCTGAAAACCGTTCTGAAATTCCCGAGTATGAGACAACTTTAACATAACCCTTAATGCCATGGAGTTTTATTATTTTGCCGATGGCTATAAACATACAATTCAATTGTTATAGCATTAACAGACACCATTTTTAGGCCCAAAACACATAACCAAATATAAAAATGCAGCATGAGTTGGATAGCCAACCAACCCATTTGTTTGGCCAATATCAAATTCTTAAGCTTCTTAAAGTTTTTCCCGAGATATTATTCCAGTATTTCTAATACCGCTCGCTTACCCAATTTCGCTGCCGATGCACTTAAGAGTGTCCGAATAGCCTTTGCCGTCTGTCCACGTTTCCCAATCACTTTTCCGAGATCGCCATCGCCAACGCGCAATTCATAAACGGTTACGCGTTCACCTTCAACTTCAGTAACTTCAACCTCATCAGGCTTATCAACCAGATGTTTCGCAATAAATTCCACAAAATCTTTCATCGACCATACCTCCTTTAGGGTAATGGATTCTGTTTACTTAAGTGGTTGCGTGATTCTAACTCCGAACCTATTCTTCTTTCTTTTCTTCACTTTCGTCTGCTTCTTTTTCGGCATCTCTCGTTGCTTCAGTTACTTCTTTCTTCTCTTCTTCGCCCGCATCTTCTCTTTTGTCAGTCGCCTCCGAAGCCGCTTCCTCCTGCTTTGGTTTTTCTTCTTTTTCCTCAGAGGTCTCTTCAGCCGCTGCCGCCGGTTCCGGTGTTTCCGCGGGTGTCTCTTCCTTGGCTTCTTCCGCCTTACCCGTTTCAGGTTCGGAGGCCGGCTCGTCTTCCGCCTTGCCAGCTTCGACAGGTGCTGGAGCTACCTCGGCTGATTCTTTCTGTTCCTGTTCTTTCTTCTTGGCTTTTGCTTTTTCTTTTTCCAAGGCTTTCTTTTCAGCCTGCCGCTTTATTTTTTCAACTTGAAGAATTTCCCACCTTTTTAATTCTTCTTCAATCTTTGTTTCGTCCAATCCGCGCTTCATCAAGTGAAGCCGTAGGATGATACCTTTGCTTTTTAACAGGCTTTTGACGGTGTCCGATGGAATGGCGCCTTGCTGTAACCAATACATCGCACGGTCTTCTTTCACAACAATCGTCATTGGGTCTGATAAGGGATTGTAGTATCCAAGTTCTTCGATGAACCTGCCATTTCTCGGCGAGCGGGAATCCGCAGCGACGATTCGATAAACCGGGCGTTTTTTGCGCCCCATCCGCTTTAATCTTAATTTTACTGCCAAATAAAATTTCCTCCGCTTGTTTTGCGATTATTATAATGGGAAAGAACCGACTTTCGGTATCCCCCTGAATTTCATTTTTTTCATACGTTTCATCATTTTCTTCATTTCATTAAATTGATTCAGAAGCTGGTTGACGTCCTGAACCTTTGTTCCGCTTCCATTTGCAATGCGTTTTCTGCGGCTGCCGCTAATAATGTTGGGTTTCCGTCGTTCTGTTGGTGTCATTGAATTAATGATTGCCTCTACTTTGACAAATGCTTTATCATCCACAGGCATGCCCTTCAACTGTTTATTTAGACCGGGGATCATCCCCAAAACCTGTTCAAGCGGCCCCATCTGTTTAATCTGCTGAATCTGATCATAAAAATCTTCCAAAGTGAATTCGGCTTTGCGCAGTTTCTTTTCTAAGCGCTGGGCTTTCTCAACGTCAATAGTTTCCTGGGCTTTTTCAACCAAAGACACCACATCGCCCATGCCCAATATTCTCGAAGCCATACGATCCGGGTGAAAAGCTTCGATTGCATCCAGCTTTTCGCCTGTACTCAAGAATTTGATGGGTCGCTCTGTTACGGATCGAATTGATAACGCCGCCCCACCCCGGGCGTCGCCATCCATTTTCGTCAGCACCACACCGTCAAAGTCCAACCGATCCAAAAACTGCTTTGCGGCGTTCACGGCATCCTGACCGGTCATTCCATCCGCGATGAAGAGAATTTCACTCGGCTTCAATTCCCTCTTGAGCTGCTCCAATTCCTGCATCATCTCTTCATCGATATGAAGTCTGCCGGCCGTGTCTAAAATCAATACATCGCAGGCGGCTTCGCGCGCTTTCTTGATGGATTCCTTAGCAATTTGCAGCGCATCGGCTGAATCCGAAATATAAACCGGAATGTTGACGCTCTTCGCTAAAACTTCCAGTTGCTTTTTTGCCGCAGGACGATAAATGTCCGCACCAACCAAAATCGGGCGACGTCCTTTCTTCCTAAGAAAAGTCGCCAGCTTTCCGGCAAAAGTTGTCTTACCCGATCCCTGCAGACCGGTTAACATGACAATGGTTGGGGGAAACCCAGAGATATTAATGTCCGTTTGAGATTCACCCATCAAACGGACTAACTCGTCATGCACAATTTTTACGATTAACTGGCCAGGCGTGACACTACGAATGACCTCTTCCCCTAAGGCCTTATCCTGCACGTTCTCTATAAATTGCTTAGCAACTTTGTAATTAACATCCGCCTCAAGAAGCGCTCTCCGAATCTCTTTCAAAGAATCGGATATGTTTTTCTCTGTTAATTTACCCTGACCACGAACCCTTTTCAGTGCCGCTTCAAGCTTCGCAGTAAGATCCTCGAGCATACCCGTCCCGAACTATATATAGTGACTCTAAATTTAGATTATCGCAAAGTCTTTAAATGTAAAGACTCAGCAATTTTTTTGCAAGATTTTTTTAGTTATGTTAAAGATTTGCGAATTTAACGGAAAGCGGGTGGAATTTTCAATTCTTGATAGGACTCTCGTGCTCGGTAACCGACAGGGGAATCGAGGAACGCAGATGTAAATCCCTCTGGGGGAAGGGTATTTCAACTTTATTCTCACGGAATTTCTTCACGATGGCACAATTCAGATCGGACCGAACCTGTTGATACCTTTTGGGATTATCCAGCCACACCCGAAGTTCCAAGTCCCAGGAGGAATCACCGAATCCCGCAAAATTTACTTCCGGGCCGGGCTTCTTCAAAAGCTCCTCATTTTCTTCAGCAACTTCATGGAGTGAACGGAGCACCGTTTCCAAATCAGAGTTGTAGGAAACCCCGATTGACAGGTCCAGACGAACCTTCGGATCCCCGTGAGACCAGTTAATCACATTGCTGGAAATAAATTCCGAATTTGGAACAATAATCGCGATGTTAGTTAATGTGCGAATCGTCGTTGATCTCATATTAATCTCCAATACATCTCCCAATGTATCACCAACGGTTACGCGATCGCCGACCCGGATCGGTCTCTCAATTAGCAATACTAATCCCGAAACAAAGTTTGAAGTAATATTTTGAAGACCAAAACCGATTCCAACCGATAAGAGTCCAAAAATGACTACCAAACCACTCAGATCAATTCCCACAAATTGAAGCGAAATAATCGCACCAGTTATCATAATAATGTACTGGGTGATCCGGATTAGACTATAGCTGATGCCTTCTTCAACCTGTAGGCGGGAAAAGAATTTTCTCAGAATAACTTTCCCGATAATCCTTGCAAAAACTGCAAAGCCCAGTAGTAATAAAATAAAGATGACTATCGAGGCGAGCGTAACCGGAGTCTGTTTTACAGTAAACAAAGTAAAGTTTAACACTTTTTCCACTGTCTGTATAAATTCAACCAAACTCGTTTCCAATCTCATTTAGTAGTTTGAAATCAATTAAGAAAAATCGTATCGAAATGACCCACCGAAAACTTTTCTTGGCTGTCCCAAAAAGTTCTATTTGCGTCATGCCAAGCGAAGCTGAAGGACGGTGACATTTTCCCCTCCGGTCGGGACTCAACCTGACACTTCAAGTCTAATTGACTTTTTGCGCCCAAGAAAACGCAATTAAACTATTTACCCATTTTTTTTGAAACTGCCTGTACTTCCTTCTCTTTCGCGGCAATTTGTTTCTCTAATTCAGCGATTTTGGTAAATTCTTTTTTGAACTTCTCATCGATGTCCACCAACGATTTTTCTTTATGCAGCTTCCATAACTTTTGACCGACCTCTCTCAACAGGCTTTTGCGGTCCGAACTAAGATTTAAGATTTCAAATTTTATTTTAGCAATTTGCGAACCTTCCGAAGCATAATCGGACAATTTTTGCACGCCGTCTTTAACCGCATCATATGCTTTTTGGGCGATCGCGCTTAGTCTGTCGCCGATATTATCTTCATCGAAATCCGTCCGGGTGGCTTTGGGTTCTTCGCTTGCTTTCGATTTGGCTTTGGTTTCCTCTGCGGATTTCTTTTGTTTTGTTTTCGCACTTGAAGCCGTGCTTTTCCTCGGTCTCTTGGGACTTCTCTTTTTAGCTTCGGGCATAATTCCCTCCTTCTGGATTTTCAGGGTTTTTGGGTTTCTGCTTTATTTGTGAATTTAAACAACACCTCCACCAATAACTGTCATTCCGCCATTTTAGGATGAATAACGATGTCTATTCTTCGGTTCTTGGCACGGCCTTCACTGGTTTCATTATTTGCGATGGGGCGGTCCTCGCCATAGCCCACGGCTTCCAGCCGGTAAGGCTCAATTCCCATGCTTGCCAGCAGGTACTGTTTAACCGCAGCTGCACGGTCGGTTGAAAGCTGAAAATTAAGTTCATCACTGCCATATGAATCGGTATGTCCTTCAATTGTTATTTTACACTCGGGAAAGGTATTAATAGATTTTTGGATCTTTGCCAATAAAGAGTAATATTCAGGACGAATGACGGCTTGCCCAGGAGTAAAATTTAACCCGATTAAACGAATCCGGATGTCATTTCCGTCACGCAACAAAATTGCCTCGTCCCGTGAAAATAACTCTTCGAGAGACGCGAATCCTTTTCTGATATTTTCAGCTTCCTCCAGTTTCTTCTTTAACGCAGAATGCTCTCCGCCAAATTTTTCTTCGAGTTCGGTTATTCTTGCTTGCTGCACCGCAATCTGCTGATTAAGACTATTTACTTCCTGGGTTAATCTTGACAGGCTATCTTGATATGCTGTGACATCCTTAATAATCTGCGCAGTGGGTTTATCATACCCTTCATCAAACATCGCCAGTATATCCATTGATGCAGCAATTTGCTGGACGGGTTTTTCCGCCGCCAGCAGAAGATCTTCGGTAGTGCTCCTCTTCATATTCTTGATTGCCACGGATAGAAAAATAGCGTGCTTCGCTTCATACTTTGCCATCTGGGCGAGATTTCGTGCCAGGTCTGTGTCATATCGGTTTTCATTTAATTCTTTCTCTGCCTGCCGGGAAAGATCACGCGCTTTCTGCAAAGTTTTCGGGGCAAAGTCTTCCACGCCCTGTTTCTCCGCTTGCTTGAGCAAGTTCCAGGTATCGCTTAGATAATTCGCTTTAATTGCTTCGAGCTCGGCCTGCCGGTATAAAGTAGTCGCCTCGGCCCCTTTTTTCTTTGCGTCGTTAACATCACCGTCTTCTAATTTTTTGGCTGCCTCCCTAAACTTATCCTCGGCCTTTTGGAATTCTTGAACGGCATATTTGAACGCTTCGGCATCCATCGCATCGGCGCGCACCTTAATGACCGGTGTGAAGGTTACTTCGGCAAGCTTCGACGCTTCCAATGCCTGATTGAAGTATACAAGGGAGGCTTTTAGGTTTCTCCGAATATCTTCTAGCTTTTTGCCCTTTTGGTATTGCTCCTCGGCCATATTGTAATAACGCATCGCCTCGTCAAAATTATTGGGAGATAATATATCAGCGCTGGCCCGTTTCGCCGCTTCAAGAACCTCTATGGCTTCTTTGAATAATTTCGCTTCGACATTTTGTCCCGCTAAATTTGAAAGAAGTGTCATTAACAAAATAATGACCCCAACCCGAATTATAGTTTTGGGAGCTTTCTTAATATTCATTATCATTGCCTCCTGTCTGAAACTTCTCCTGCCATATTTTTAATAAAAAGCATCCTGCAGTCGTCTCTGAAAAAATAATAGCAATAACATGAATTTCAAAGCAAATAAATTATACAAGGCCATTTTAAAAAGGAACCATGAACAAAACTCTAGCTTGAAAAAACTAACAAACATACACCAAACTTCCAATGCCCATTACTATATTATTCCAACATGAAATCTCATCATACTTTGATCTCAATTTGTTTTAATTGCTCAGGAATGAAAACCCTTGCCGCAGGCATTGTGGTGGATATGCTTTTTTTCATCCATTCCATCGCTTGCTGATCTCCATGTGTGAGTATCACCGATTTGGGGTTCATTTGCTTTATCATCTCCATTAATTCTCTCCGGTTGGAATGGGCTGAGAAGTGAAATATTTCTACCTGGCAGGAAATCTGATCTACTTCGAAAATAGTCTTGAGCGACTCATATTTCTTCTGCCTGAATAGTCCGGCTGGAGTTTCCGGATCGGCATAACCCACAAAGAAAATTCCGTTGAGGGAACTTGCCGCCAATTGCTTAGCATAATCAAAAGAAGCCGTACCCCGTAACATCATCCCTGAAGTAAATAATAGAATGGCCGGCCCTTTCAACTTTCTGCCCCGGCTCCATCTCCCAAAAGAAATCCTTTGCAACGTTCCCCGAGTAAATTCAGGGTAAGTCTTGTGCAACAGACGGTCATAGGTCTTGTTCACTTGGATGCCAAACCCGGTGATGTAAATCGGCACCGCCGGGATTTGATTTTTTTGTCGCAATCGATTTAGAAGCGTTAAAATTTCCTGAGTCCGTCCCAGGGCAAAAACAGGGATTAGAACAACCCCACCTAATTTGATGCGCTCTGTCAGCAGCTTAGCAAACCGTTTGATTTCTTTGGAAGCCACAATCTTTTCCGCCTCGGCATTGGCGCCATAAGTCGATTCAGTTATCAATAAGTCAACGTTGGATGGATATTTGGCGCCCCTTAAAATGAACTGCGCAGATTTCCGCGTATTGCCGGCATAAAAAATTCTCTTCCCTTTCCAATCAATTAATACACCGGCGGAACCAAGTATATGACCGGCATCATAGAACGAGAATTGGATACCACTCTCCTCATGGCCGTGCAATGGAAATTTCCATTGGTAATCAAAACTTTGAAAAATGTAGCGGATTTTTCCCACAAAATCCTCCGTATAAAGGACAGAAAACTTTTTGCCTTTTTCATGCTCTTTTTTCTGCCGGACTTTCAGATAATGATACAGCATCTGTTCGGTCAGTTCGGAAGTCGGAGGCGTCATATAAATCCGGGAGTGAGGAAAGTGTTGAATGGCTATCGGCAGGCTGCCGATGTGATCAAAATGGGCATGGGTAATGATGATAGCATGAACCGGTTTCTTTTTTAGGAAATCAAAATCGGGAATCGCCTCTTCACCCTCGGCATTGGGATCCATGCCTGCGTCCAGCACCAGACCATGCCGATCCAGTTGCAAGTAATGGGAAGAAGCCCCGATGCCGGACACTGCTCCCACGGAGATGTAGTTGATACTAACTTGTTTGCCATTAAACGATTTGGTCAGCAAAATCAATTCTCATCTTCTATCAAATTCAACCTCCATGCACATTTTCTCCACGCTCCCTGCAAACCCTTAGCCCTTGCTCTCAAAATACTTCAAGATCTCCTCCTGACTTTCCTCGCTGAATCCCCGTAATTCTATCACTCGATTCTCCCGGCAAGCTTTCTCCAGTTCCTCTAATGTCGTAATCCCAAATTTCTTCCACAGCAAATTTATCTTGCGCGGAGTCAATTCCGGTATTTCCAGCATCCGAATTAATCCAGGTGGAATGGTTGCCTTTAATTCATCTAATTTGGGTAAATTGCCGGTTTTAATTATGGCGGTAATCTTCTTCACAATCGCCGGCCCAATTCCTTCAATTTCTATTAGCTCCCCGGTACTGACTAATTCTTCCAGGTCATCAGGGAGTCCCTCAATAATTTTGGCTGCGTTTTCATAAGCACGAATTTTGAATGGATTCTCCCCGGAAATTCCAAGCATGACCCCCAATTCCTTGAGAGTGTTTGCGATCTGGTCAGTTTTCATCGCTCGAGATTTCTTCTTTTGAATCCTGCTGAAATGTTGCATTATGTTTATTCAGAACCCAACGCCCCAGGTAAATAACCGGCGTATCCAAAAATGCCACAATCACTTTTATAAAATAAGTTGTTAACAAAATTGAAACTAATATATTGGTTTCAAACACTCCATAAAAGGCGATAAGGACAAACACAACGGAGTCAATTGCCTGGCTAATCCAGGTTGAGGCATTGTTCCTCAGCCACAAATGTTTCCCCTTGGTTTTGTCCCGCCAGAAATGAAACGCCCACACATCGTGAAGCTGGGAAGTGAGGTATGCAACGACGCTGGCGAACGCCACACGGGGGACAAGCCCAAATATGTTCTTGAGCGATTGATTGACAAAATCACTCTCATCCGGTTGGAATAACAGGGCAAATTGCATGGAGATCGTCATAAACAACAACGCAAAAAATCCCAGCCAAACCCCACGCTGGGCTTCCTTCTTGCCAAAAGCTTCTCCCAAAAGATCAGTCGCCAAAAATATGCTGCCGTAAAGAATATTCCCCAAAGTTGCAACCATCCCGAAAATCTCAATGACTTTAAGAACCTGGATGTTGCAAACGACGATATCCACGGCGATGATCACAAAAAGCGCTTTTCGTCCGAAGAAATAAATGGCAAGCAGCGCCAGAGAAAAATCGCTAATTAAGAATAGAAACCATAAAATTTCATTTGGCATTGTCGCATCTCCAACAATCTATTAAGTCTGTAGATTTTTGGTTCAATATTGAGTTTACTCAAAGATACGCGGTAACCGCTCCCCGATATTGAATTACTTTCCCTGCCCAATGATTGGCAAATCTTCCCCATTCATTTAATCGATCTGACGATACATTCTCAGGTGAATCAACTGACGCTTGAATTAGCTTTGAGAGAAATGCGGCGGTAAAAGCATCGCCGGCTCCGGTAGTATCAACTGCCCTGACATCTTCTGCGGGAACAGACACCTCTTGTTTCTCGGTCAACAGGCGAACACCTTTCGCGCCTTCCGTTAAAATTAATAGCGAGATATTTTCACGTAAAATCTCATGACGGGATTTGCCGGGAAAGAAATAGGACCAGTCTTCCTTGCTTAGTTTGAGAATATCCACGTGGGCAAGCACATCCTTCAAGCGTTTGAATACCGCATCCTTATCATGAAGCAAATCGATTCGTATGTTCGGATCAAAGGAAACCAAGGCATTGTTCTTTTTGACGATTTTTAGTATCTGCATTAGAGTATTCGAAGTAACCTCACCCAGCAGCGCAACACCGCCAAAGTGAAAAAGGCGTATTTTATTCAGCATCCCTAAATCAAAATCCTCAATCTCCATATATCTTTCTGCGCTGTTCAAATTGTGAAACTCAAAATAGCGTTCGCCGTTCTTTTCCACGCCAACAAAAGCCAACTTGGTAGGATGCCCTGAATCTTGAATAATATTCTTAGTGGAAATGCCGGATCGATTTATTTGACAAATCAGGAACTTGCCGAAAGAATCATTCCCCACCCTACTCCACAGCTCAACCGGAACGCCGTGATAATGCAGTCCGATGGCAACATTGGCCGGCGCGCCGCCAACGTTTTTCTGAAATCTTTCCGCCTGCCAGAGCTCTTTGCTGGCTTCCATGCTGGTAAAGTCAATTATTAATTCACCAAAACAGATTACAGACATTACTTATCCCTGGATCATTCGCTGGTTTTTTGGAATGACTTAAATTCATAAAGATCACGATTAATTTAATTCAAAATATTTGAAATCAAACCGTTTATAGGAGGTGAAATCAGGCTTTCACAAAATCATAATATCTTCCAAAAAAAATGGTTGCAGAATTTTGACCTTCAAGACAAGGTTCATTTTCCCAGTGTTTATTTATAAAATAAATTTAACCAAAAATGGGAATTTTGATATAAATTATAAGGTTTACGGGGTGGAACTCGACATTGAGGCGAAAGTATACACAGCGCAAATGGTGATTTCTTCTTGACACAAGAACGAGGGAAACATATTTTTAATTTTAGCAACTATGAGGGAAAATGCAGTTAAACGAACGTGAAAAAATAGTGTTAGACGCGTTGATTCAGCAGTTTATAATTAACGCAACTCCGGTGAGTTCATCTTTGATTGCCAAGAAAAAGAACCTGGGAATGAGCCCGGCCAGCGTTCGTCACATTTTAGCCAAACTGGAGCAGAAGGGTTACATTTATCAACCGCATACTTCGGCGGGCAGGGTGCCGGTAGCGCAAGGGTATCGTTTGTATGTTGATGCACTAATGAGAAGAGCACGCCTATCGATGGACGAAAAAAAGATTATCGAGGACACCCTGAAGACGTCTTCCAATGAGTTCGAAGATGTGATGCGGGAAGCCACCCGGATATTGGCTTACTTGTCACACCAATTAAGCGTTACGGTCTCCCCAAAAATGGACGAGGGAATTTTTCAGCGGATGGAATTGGTTAAGCTCGCTTCCGATCGAGTTTTAGTAGTCATCTCAATCAAGTCCGGGTTGATCAAAACCATTACTTTGGAAATTCCATCGGATATTCCTAATGAAGAACTTGGGTTGATCAACAGCATTTTGAACGAACGGCTCTTGGAAATGCGCATCGGGGAAATTCGTAAATTGTTCGCCGAAATCGTAAAAGACATTCACGAGCAACAAAGAGGCTTATTGGATATTATGATAAATGATGTTGACCGGGTTTTTGACTTTGCAGCAAACAAGGAAGTGTTTTACATGGGAGCACGCTATATCGGGGAACAGCCGGAATTTGCCGACGTCCAAAAATTTACCACAATGATTGAATTATTTGAACAACCCAACGTTATCATCCAATTGTTAAGTGAAGGAAGCGAAGAAAATTCCTACACGATTAAAATCGGGGAGGAAATCAAAGAAGAGCGAATGCAGCAATGTAGTATCATTACTGCCCGCTACAAGGTGGGGACCATAACCGGAACAATAGGTCTTATTGGACCCATGCGAATGAATTACGGCAAACTTGTTTCGGTTGTTGAATATATCGCTAATGTTATTACAAACAGATTTTATAAAAACTAACGGAGAGAAGAATTCAGATATGGAAGAGAAGAATACACTTACCGAAGAGCACCTTGAAGAGGAGGAAGGGGGAGAAATAGAAAACGGGAAATCTCCCCGATCGAAGCACGCGGGGGATCAGGATGGTAAGTCCAAAAAAAAGACCTCCGCAAAAAAATCAAAAACAAATCCTTTAAAAATCGAGAATGAAAAATTGAAAAAGGAACTCGAGGAAGTTAAAGACAATTATCTCCGATTGAGCGCTGAATTTCAGAATTTACGCAAGCGTTTCGAGAGGGAAAAAATAGATATTGTTCTCCACGCCAATGAGAAATTCATCGAAATGATTTTGCCAATCTTAGATGATTTTGAACGATCGCTCTCTGCGTCAGACAGCAATAATTCGTTGGAAGGTTTTCGGAACGGGGTTGAGCTCATATACAAAAATCTCCTGGAGACCTTGGAAAAAGAAGGCGTCAAACCAATTAAGTCCGTCGGTGAGCAATTTGATCATAATTTTCATGATGCGCTTATGATGACCGAAAAGGAAGGAACGAAATCAGGCACAATAGTGGAAGAAGCCATGAAGGGATATTACTATAAAGATAAAGTGTTACGCCATTCAAAAGTTATCGTCGCAAAATAAGTTCATAAGGAAGCAGTTAGCACATGACAAGAAGGGATTATTACGAAATATTAAACGTTTCTCGCAATGCCGCGCAGGATGAAATTAAATCCTCCTATCGCAAATTAGCGATGAAGTATCATCCGGATAAGAACCCGGGAGACCATGAGGCGGAAGAAAAATTTAAAGAAGTGGCTGAGGCCTACGAGGTCTTGAACAATCCTGAGAAGCGTAAAATGTATGATACCTTCGGACACGATGGTTTGAAAGGTGCCGCTGCCGGCGGGGGAGGGTTTCATGATCCGTTTGATATTTTCCGGGAAGTGTTTGGCGGCGGTTTCGGAAGCATATTTGATGATTTCTTTGGCGGTGGCGGCGGCGCTCGCGGCAGAGGCAGATCCTACCGGCAGCGCGGCAGCGACTTGCAAATCAAACTCAAACTAAGCCTGGAAGAAATTGCCATCGGCATCAAAAAGAAAATTAAAGTGAATAAGTTGGTCACTTGCGGCGAGTGCAGCGGGTCGGGTCAAAAATCCGGCAGCCAGACCGATGCCTGCCCAACCTGCCAGGGTAGCGGAGAAGTTCGCCAGGTGTCGCAATCGCTATTCGGTCGGTTTGTAAATGTGACCACCTGTCCGCAATGCCGCGGCGAGGGCAGAGTGATCACAGACCCCTGCCCGACTTGCACGGGAGAGGGACGTGATCGCGGTGAAGAAACGGTCGAGTTCAATATCCCGCCCGGAGTAAGCACAGGCAATTACCTTACCTTAGAAGGAAAGGGGAATGTTGGACCACGCGGCGGACCTGCAGGCGATTTAATCATTGCCATCGAAGAAAAAGAACATCCGTTTTTCGAACGCCATGGAAACGATATTTTATTTGAGCTTTATCTGACCTTTCCACAGGCAGCCATGGGACTTGAGTTGGAAATCCCCACCCTTCAGGTGGATGCCGGTGGGAAAAAATTACCCGAAGAAGATTTAGCCCACTACAAAAAAGTGAAGATACATGTCCCTGCGGGAACACAGCCCGAAAAAGTCTTCAGGCTGCGCGGCAAGGGTATTCCGGAACTGAATGGTTACGGCAAGGGAGATTTATTGGTGCAGGTTAAGGTGTGGGTTCCCACAAAATTAAGCGCGCGAGAAAAAGAACTGCTCGTAGAACTGAATGAGCAGGAGAACATACAACCCTCTGACAAGGAGAAGGGATTTTTTCAAAAAGTGAAAGAAACATTGAATCTTTAGATCAGAGTATTTCCTAACATTTTGACGCATATCCTTTTTGCGGGGATTGTATGCACTTCACACAAACACAGCAAAAAGCGATTCTTTTTTTAGTCGCGATTTTCACTTTGGTAATCGCCTACCATTTCACTAGGGAAATAGTGTATCAACCGGAGCCATTTGATTTCTCTCAATTCGAAGAAAAATTCTATGCCAGGAAGGACAGCATCGAAAAACTATTAGCAGAAGAAAGGACGGATGATACCCCATTCGATTCCCAGGAAACGTCCAAGCCCAAAATCTACCAAAAGACAAATACTATCGTCAACATTAATTCTGCAAGTTTAGATGAACTAACAACACTTCCGAGAATTGGACCGGTAATCGCCCGGAGGATTATTGATTATCGAAATCAAAACGGAGGCTTTGCCACCATTGACGATATCAAAAAAGTAAGGGGGGTCGGAAAAAAAACCTATGAGAACCTTAAGGATTTAATTTCAGTCGAATGACTAAAACGGATTAACGAATTATAAGTAACCAAAATCCAAATTGCTACGTTTATCCTTCCATATAATCTTTTAGTAAATTACGATGATTTTCTTTAACTTACCAAAAAGATATTGGAGAATGGTATGAATGTTAACACCAAACCATTAATTGCCGGAATTATTTTGATCGCAATTGGACTCATCATACTTGCTGATAATTTGGGGCTCTTTTATCTCAGCTGGAATACATTCTGGCCTTGGTTTATGATTATCGGGGGCGTTCTGTTTTTATTGGGCTGGATGAACGACCGCGAAAAATACGGCTTGCTTATGCCTGCCTCCATCCTGCTTGTTTACGGATTTTTGTTCCTCTATTCCGCTTATCACGGCTGGTGGCGAATGGATGAGTTGTGGCCATTCTTTCTGATCGGTCCGGGAATCGGATTCCTACTGATGTATTTTTTGGGTAAAAAGGAAAATGGTTTGCTGGTCCCCGCCACAATCCTCCTGGGATTGGGATCCGTATTTCTAATCGGCAGCGGCACGCCGCGGTTCTTCTGGCCGATTCTGCTTATTCTACTGGGCATTTTATTATTATTTAAATCGAGGGGAAAACAGGATGAAATACCGACTGCGGAAGAACTAAAATCCGAACCGCCCAAGGAAAGCAAACTGCCCAAAAAGAAGAAATGACAATTATCGGCCGTCGCCGATTTTTTGATGAAGAGCCAATTCAAGGGGTGTTTGTTTCCTCCGAGAATTCCATTTTAAACTGCTTGTTATTCCTATCAGCGAAGGGTATATTTTTTTGTTGAAAAGCCGGAGAGAATAATGAAGCGTTTACTGACAATCGCTACACTCCTTTTATTTTGCTTCTCTACTTATTCAAAGACGCCTGATGAAAAACTCCGATTAAGCGTTTTCTTTACGAACGATATACATGGTGGTATTACCGAGCAAAAAGCCGAATTCCTTAACCCGGAATTTCCTCCTATTTTAGGCGGTGGGGCGTCTGCCGCCAGCCTAATCAAAAAAGCGCAGAAAAGAGCCGCCAAAGAAGGGGATGGCGTGCTCATTATTGACTCGGGAGATATTTTTCAGGGTACTCTGGTTGGTACGCGGTCAGATGGTGAAGCGATCGTAAAATATATGAATAAGGTCGGGTACAACGCAGTCGTTCCCGGCAACCATGATTTTGATCTGGGCAAAGACAATCTCATTGAGCTAATCAAAATTTCAGAATTCCCTTGGGTGAGTTGCAATATCTACGATCAGGAAACAGGGAAACGCTGGCAGTGGGTGAAGCCCTGGATCATTAAGGAAATAAAGGGTCTGAAAATCGGGATTACCGGAGCAACCACCAGGGGAACCGAATATATGAGTTTCCCCGAGAATATCCGTGGATTGGAATTCCACTCCGAAGTCCTCAATTTGCAGCAAACTGTTGACGAGCTGCGGGAGCAAAACGTGGATCTGGTCGTGGCAATGGTACACGCCGGTCTTCCCTACGATCCCCGCGAAGGGTACGAAGACCTGCAAAAGGTAACCAAAGATTCCGTTATAAAATCGGGCTATGCCAATGCAATGGAAATTGTCCATTTTGTCCGGGGAATTGATTTGCTGTTAGGCGGACACCTTCACAAAGGATATAATGAGCCTTGGGAGGATCCAAGAAACCACACCATCTGCATTCAAAACTATGGCAACGGCGGAAACCTGGGCTGGATCGATCTTTATGTTGACTTGCCAAGTCGCTCTATTGCCTACTATGATTATCCGGCCGACAATAGTACCCTTCTCCTTCTTCAAGAGGATGAATTTTGGCCCGACAGCACCGTTTTAAATTTTGTCAAATCGCAGCAAAAGATTTATGAGAAGGGATTCGGGGAAGTCATTGGGAAGTCTCAGATCGCATTGAGCCGATCCAGCATCGGTGAATCCCCGATGAATAACCTGATTACCGATGCTATGCGGGAGAGGGTAAACGCCGATTTTGCGTTCACCAATTTTGGCGGAATCAGGTCTGATTTGAAGATGGGACCTATTACAAGGGAAGACATCTTTAAAGTACTTCCTTTTGGGAATCAAATAGCTACCTTGATGATCGACGGCGTCTTTCTGAAAAATATCATTGAGAAAAAAGTTACCGGGGGCAGCAGGGGGTTAGCTATCTCAGGCGGAGAGATAACTATCAATAAGACACTGCCGGACGGCGATCGGGTGGTCAAGATTGAAATCAATGGGCAATTGCTTGACCCTAATAAAACATATAGAATCGCCACAACGGATTACTTGATGGAAGGTAATTCCGGCCTTTACATGTTGAAGGAAATCCCACGGGAAAATATTGCTTTCACGGGCATTCTGCTTCGTGAGGCCGTGATTGAATATATTCAAAAAAATACACCCATTCAGCCCGAAATGGATGGGCGCTGGAAAATGAGTGACAACGCCCAGCCGAGTGATGAGTGGATTAATAGGTTTGGCAAAGCGCAGGCAAATAAATAACAAGATTCCCTTTGATCCCCCTTCATGAGAGGGGGTAATAAGAGGATTTTAGATGCAATATTTATTTTAGTCAATATTGTTAAATGCCCCATATTTTTGGCCGCAATCCCGTCGTTGAAGCACTTCAAAACGACCAGCCCATCGAAAAGATCTATATCCATCACAATGCTCATGGCGAAAAGATCAGCCACATATACAAATTAGCCCGGACTGGCAAAATTCCCATTGCTAAGATCGATTCGCGGAAGATTGGGAAAATTGCCGGAGATGTAAATCATCAGGGCGTCATCGCGCTCATCTCGCCAATACAGACTGCACCAATTGAGGACCTGATGGAAAATGTCAGCAAAGAGGAAAAACAGCCCTGCATTGTATTATTGGACAGAATTAATGATCCGCACAATATGGGAGCAATAATTCGCAGTGCCGAGGTATTTGGAGCGTCGGGTATCATTTACCCCACAAGAGAAAATGTGCCGCTTACCGAAACGGTGATTAAAGCATCTGCGGGGGCGGCATTTCATATTCCGATTTGTAAATCCGGAAATCTTGTTACCACAATTCAGGAACTTAAAAGAAATAATTTTTGGATTTATGGATCAGCAATTGATGCGGATACCGAGCTTTGGAAAACTGACTTCAACCGAAATTGTGTGATCATCATCGGAAGTGAGGAAAAAGGCATCCGCCCTTTGATCAGAAAGCAGTGCGACGTCTTATTTAAAATCCCCCAAAAAGGCAAAACCGAATCGCTAAATGCGTCGGTGGCAGCAGGAGTTATTCTCTCGGAAATTCTGCGGCAAAGGCGGGAAGACCCTATTAAGTCTTGATGGATTGCATTTCCTGCAATCCCTTTTTTCCTATTGGTTTCCGCAAAAAGCTTCTCTATATTTTCAACCTACAAGCACCCAATTTATTGCAGATTATACACTCAAGTTTGACAGAAACGTTATGTATTTGAATGAATTCCAGCGATTGGTCGAAATAATGCAACGTCTTCGTAGGGAATGTCCCTGGGACAATGCCCAAACTCCGGAAACGCTGCGGCAGTACATCATGGAAGAAGCATATGAAACAATCGAGGCAATCGATAACAAAAACTGGCTGGAGCTTCGAAAAGAACTCGGGGATCTCCTGCTGCAAATTGTCTTTCAGGCCGAAATTGCCGAGGAGGAAAATCGCTTTACACTTAACGATGTTATTCATCATATCAACGAAAAACTCATCGAACGGCATCCTCATGTATTTGGCGAAGTAAAAGTTAATAATGCTGACGAGGTCAAGGACAACTGGGAGCGAATAAAAGTTGAGAAAGAAAACCGGCAAACAATATTTGAGGGTCTCCCCAAGATCATGAGCGCACTATTGTTTGCTCAGCGGGTTCAGGATAAGGCGTCACAAGTCGGCTTCGATTGGGAAGATCCAAATGGCGTTCTAAAAAAAATAAGCGAAGAGATTTCAGAATTGGAAACCGGCATTAAGAATCAAAATCCGGAAGAAATTGAAGGAGAAATAGGTGATGTTATTTTCTCCCTGGTCAACCTTTGCCGGTTCCACAAGATTAATGCGGAAGATGTATTAAGACAAACGACTGAAAAGTTCATAGCCCGATTCCAGTACATCGAAAAAAGATTGGCCGAACAAAATCGCTCCATTCATCAAAGCTCTCTTGAGGAAATGGATAAGTTGTGGGATGAGGCTAAGGAAAAATATAGGCAAAATAAGCACGATTTTAATCCCTTGAATGGCAATGTTGATAAATCTGATTAACTACTTTTTGGTTTTTTCAACCGGTATCGAGATAATATTAATCTGGTTGCTACTCCGCCAAAAAAACCGAAGTTTTTTTAGTTCAACTTACATTTATGTTGTACTTCTTTTTCTTATCGATACATTTGCCTCAATCATCATTTTAAATTCGCCTTCACCCGAAATCACACTAATAACCAGCAATACCCGTTTCATTACGGAGTGTTTCATAATAGCTATATTATATAATTTTGCTTACCTTTTCCGCTTCACAAGTACACCGCCAAAGTTGTCTCTAAAAAATACCTTCACGTTTATTATCGCATTGGTTCTGTCAATTGGTGGATTGTTCAATATCCTCATTGAAGATATTCAAATTGTGCAGTGGATTTATTTGGCGGAATTTTCCTTTTATTACTGGGCAATGATTATATTTTTCGCCGGGGTTTTCTATTTAATTTTTATAAACATTATCTCCAAATACCGATTTGCTCGTCGCCAGAATGAAGCCGGGACAATCAAAGAAATTCTGACTATTATCTTCCCGTTAACATTCATTTCATTATTCACTCTTTTCATTCTTCCATTCCTCAAGATATTTCATCCGCTCTTCTTCTCGGGGTATTTTGTAATGGCTGTTCTTCTAATATACAGCGCTTTTCGCTTCTATATTCTGGATGCTGATGACTATTCTTTCAAATTACTTCCTCAAATTCCAACCGCGGGGATTATCCTGTTAATATTCTATTTTTTATTTTATGAAGATATGAACCTTTTAACCGTCCTGTTGAGCATCCCTGGATTTTTGTTCCTCGTTTTAATGAGCAATTATATAAATATCAACTTCACAACGGTCTATAAGAAATTTCAACTCGGACAAACGGAAGATCTCGATCAGAAAATCGAAGAGTTTTCAACCAACATAGTTAAATTCATAGATATAATTCAATTGTGGAATTACATCGCCAAGTTTATTCAAGAGACTTTCCATTTTAAGAAAATTGCTGTCATTAGCTTTCAATATGACATCACCCCTTACCAAATTGAAACATTGGTTGGTTTCAACGAGGAAGATTTCAAAAAATTGCTTTCGGAAAGAAATTCTCCCATCCTTGAGGTCCTGGAATCAGACCGTAATATTATTAGCAAATTCGAGTACCCCGACGACACCATTCTTTTCCAGAAAATGGATTCGCTGAATATTTACTTGGGAATACCGTTGTTAAAACAAAACGAGATATTGGGTGTTATTTTCGTTGGCGGTGATAGAAAATCGATCCGTATTCCTCAACGTCATTTTCAATTGCTCAAATTATTCAGTACCCAAATTGCCTTTGCCATTGATAATATCCAAACCATCCAAAAGACCATGCAAGCGCAGAAGATGGCAGAAATTGGAATGTTGGCATCACAATTAGCGCACGATTTCCAGTCATTTATTAGTATAGTTAAGTTGGAAAACCACGGCAATAGCCGGCTGAGCGACCATGCCAATTATGCCGAAAAGCTGGTACAGGATTTACTAAAGTATGCACGTCCACAGGAATTGAAACTTAACCTGGTGAATATTAATCATCTGATTGAAATGAGCCTTGACCTTGCCGATTTATCTCCTCATGTTGTCATCGAAAAACATTTTTCTGATAGCATTCCGGAAATAAATGTGGATATCAACCAACTAAGGAGAGTTTTCACGAACCTGATCGAGAACAGCAACCGGGCTATAAAAAATACGGAAAACAAACGAATAAAGATTACAACCAAACCGCTTCGCCCCGTCTCTAAAGTGCAGCGAAACCCGTGGATTTATATAGAATTTCTTGATGAAGGGAGCGGGATCCCTGAAGAGCAGCTCGATAAAATCTTCGATCCGTTTTTTACTACTCACAGGGAGGTGGGTGGTAACGGGATGGGGCTTGCCATTGCAAAGCAGATCATCACCCGTCACCACGGCTTTATCGATGTGACAAGCAGACCCGGGAAAGGAACTATTTTTAATATAAGGCTGCCATACATTATTATTTAACCTAAAGTGAGAGTTAATTATCCTTGGAAAACAACAACAAAATTCTAATAGTAGAAGACAATGTTATTTGGGGAGAAAGTTACAAGAAATGGATTGGCAACCAGTACCAAACTAAAATTGCCTTCAACAAAGCCGAAGCACTGGAATTTTGCGATCTGTTTCAACCCGATCTCATTATTCTGGATTTGGGTTTACCTCAAATTCGAGACGGTTTCGATCTTTTGGACGAATTGATCAACCGCGGCAAAGACCACCAAATAATAGTGGTTACCTCATTCAAAGATCACCAGTACGCGCTGGAGGCGCAAAGAAAGGGGGCTTATTCCTATTTTTCGAAAGGCGAAAACCTGGAAGAAGAACTGCCCTACCTGATAAAACAAGCCTTGAAAATGCAAAAACTGGAACGTGAGAATAAAGAACTCCGCTCCCGATTGAAGGAGAACATTCACTTTGATAACATTGTCGCGGTAAGCAAACAAATGCAGCATATCTTAGGGCTGATTGAAAATATTAAGATGAGTAATGAACCGGTTTTGATAACCGGCGAGTCGGGAGTGGGTAAAGAAGTGATTGCAACTCACATTTATGAACAGGGGGATCGATTTAAGAGAAATTTCGTTGCCATTAATTGCGCAGCTTTACCGACAAATTTATTGGAAAGTGAACTATTCGGATATGAACAGGGAGCATTTACTGGCGCCACAAAAACCACCCGCGGAAAATTGGAAATTGCCAACAACGGTACGATTTTTCTAGACGAAATTGGTGACATGCCCTTGGAATTACAGGCTAAATTATTGCGGGTTCTGGAGACAAAGCAATTCTATCGCCTCGGCGGCGAAAAAGAAATTGAAGTGGATTTTCGGTTGATATCTGCATCCCATCAAAATCTATCTGAAAGCATTAAGGATGGTAAATTTAGAGAGGACCTTTTTTACCGAATCAATGTCATCCCCATCCATTTGCCACCGCTTCGAGACCGCCCGGACGATATTCCGGCGTTGATCGATTTTTTTGCAGGTAAATTTTGTGGTGAAAACAATATCCCAAAACCGAAATTTGCGAATAGAGTCATTGCTTTTTTATCTCACTTTCGCTGGGAAGGAAACGCCCGTGAATTGGAAAATACTATTAAGCGTCTTATTATCACAAATCAAAAGCAGATTGATATTAAGGATTTGCCGGCCGATATACTGGAACAGAATGAACATTTCTTGGATAAGGCGCTAGCAAATGAACTTACTCTGGAGGAAATCTCAAAAATATATGTGAAGATGGTGCTCGACTTAAAAAGCGGTAATAAAAAGGAAGCATGTAAACTGCTCAACGTGAATTATCGCACTCTGATGAAAAAGTTGAAATATTGATCATCTGCGACTATTTCTTCGACATACTTCATTGCATATTCTGCAATTAGCGACAAGTCAAATTGTGATTTCTGCAATTCTTACAAGCAAAAATTGACTTTAATTACATAAAAAACAACGGAATAGGATACTGATTTCTCATAATCAACTGGTTTTAATAAGGTTATATTAGATTTCCAAATGGCATGTTTATTGAAGTTTCAAACAGTAATTATATAATAAAGAAATTACTTAAGGAAATATCATGAAAGTTCTCGTTTTTGATTCCAGCTTAGACCGGGCAAAGCTGATCCGTGATTTGCTCGAAAGTTACCGCTACAAAACCGTAATCCACCCGAACGGCGGACAGATTCTCAGCGAAATACAAAATGTAAGGCCTTCATTGATTATTGTCCACTCAAAGGATTCCGGAATTCAAATATTGGAAAAAATTAAGAAAGATTCCCGCTATTCAAAAATCCCGGTAATCATGATCTCCAGCATATCATCAGATGAGGTGATGGACAGAATTCGTAAATACCCAAACGTAGATTTTTTGGTTGAGCCGTTTAAGATTAAAAATTTCCGGCATGCAGTGCAGAGATGGGTAAATTTTAGGAGTCTATACGTATCATGATATTTTCATCAATCACAGAATTTTTTGCAATCTGGTTAGTTCAGCTTCAATTGTTCCTCGTAATCTTGATTTTTGTGATGTTTAGACTTATTTCCTACATCAATAAATTCATAGAATAATAAGCTGATTGTTGAACTCATCTCATCAATACCATTTTTTTTACATCAATAAAGTCACCAGCTTTAATTCGATAAAAATAAACTCCACTTGCAAATTTGCCTGCATTAAATTCAATCACATGATACCCTGCCGCCTTTTTGGTATCAAGCAAAACAGAAACTCTTTGACCTAGAATATTAAAGATCTCAATTCTTACCTCGGTTGATTTTGGCAGTCCGAAACCAATGTGCGTTGCCGGATTAAACGGATTAGGATAATTCTGTGACAAAGAGAAAACTTCGGCTTTTTGAACGGGTGAAGAGTCAACACCGGTGACAACGCCGAACCAGTTGAATATGTTACTTAACAGAAGTTTTCGGTCATCCGGATTCGGGATGTTCTCGTAGATAAATGTCAGATAAACAAGCTGATAATCTCCGTTGTATCTTACGCCACACCCATAATCAGTACTACTATAAGTATAATAAAAAATCTTTTCAGCCCCGCTGGCAGGATTAATCTGATCCACATAATTTGTATTGATTCCGATCCCACCCGTAAAATCTCCCGAAATCGGATCCCCGCTCATACCGTAAGCAGTACTTATTGTGCTGAAAGGCCCATCATTAAGATAAAACGCTTTTAAGTAATTTGTGTAAAACGGATCGTTATGAATATCATAGCCAATATCATTTCCATTGATGAACAACTTGCCGCCGCCATCCAGATAACTTGTCAGCTTCTGTTGATCGGCAGAAGTCAAAGTAGCTGAATAATCATTCCCACAAAACCATATCATATAATCATACTCCAGCATAACATCCAATGCCGTACTTGCGTTGCCAACATCGTAGCTAATGTCCAGGCTGTCTAACACAGTGGTGTATGAACCGAGTCCGTTTCCCCCATCATCATCTTCCACAATAAGAACATCTCCGCGATTGTGCACAGAAATCTCAAAGTCGGAGTCAGTCACGTATCCCTGGTAACTTATAGTCAATGAAAACTGGATTTCGCTATTCGCTGGCGTTTCGGGATCAATGCTTATCACAAAGGCATTATTTGAAAGAGCCGTGCTCCCAACCGGAACCGAATCAACTTCAACACTATCTTGAATAATGGTAATCCAAGGACTGATTACCTGCGTTCTCGCTAAAACGTCGTAGGCATTTAAATTCCCGGTGTTCATAAAATTTCCAAATATCTCAATTATCTCTCCCGCGTCCGCAATTCCGTTGCCGTTCCCTAAGCTACCGCCCGTACTATCGTCATCAATCACTATATGTTGCAAATGGATATAGGGTCGCACACTCCCTGCGGGGATTAAATATGCATCGGCAGTAAAAACCTCGAATTGCTGTAAGGAATGGATTATCGAATCAGGAATGAACCCAGGAGCGTCAAAGATTATCGTGTATGTTCCCGGCTCTAATGGAGGGCTAAGATAATAACCCTGTAAGTCCGTTTGTGCTGAATCCGCACCAAAGAATACAGTTGCTCCCTCGATGGGTAATAGCGTTTCGGAAGAATACACATGACCAGTTATCCTGGTCTCTGCAATTTCGGCAAGCGCGGCAATTGTTGCAACCGCCGATTTAGTGCCTAATTCGGCAAGGGTTTGGTTATTTGCGGATGTACCCAAAATGTCACTTGAACTATGAATGTAGGGGCTGTAGTGATCACTATCTTCGAAGGGAAATATTGCCTTAAACCCATTAGACCAGAAGGAGGCGTGATCGCTCGTGCCGCCAACCAGATATCCATTAACAATAGATAGCGAAGGAACATACATTTGCGATATATTAATATAGGCATTTGCCAAATCGGTTGAAGCCGTATTTTTTATCAGATCGACATCAATCGGATCCGCGGGGGCTACATAAGCGATCATATCCATATTGACCATCCCAAGAATATTATCCCCCTGTTGAGCGGCCTGAGAAGCATAAGCCTGGCTGCCTAACAAACCCATTTCCTCCCCGGAAAAATTGATTAATTTGATGGTCCGTTTGTAGCTGCTTGCGGATAAAACCCGGGCCGCCTCCATGATTGAAGCCGTTCCGGAGCCATCATCATCCGCACCTGGAGCGCCATTTGTGTATACATCGTAGTGACCTCCCAAAACATAAATCTCCTCTGGAAATTGATTGCCGTGCTTAACAGCTATAACGTTGGGGATATAACCGGTGTGCCAATCGTGAAAGTAAACCGAATCAAAACCCAACTTGATATAATAATCTTTTAGATAATTTGACGCGCCAATCGCCTGAGGATTGGGCGTATACCGCTCCATGCTCTGCAGGGCGGCAATGTGATCCCAAATACTATCCACATTTACACTGTCTACCATCTGCTGAATGACTGAATTAAAATCGAATTCGATGGGAGCATGGTATTTAACCGATTCAATATGTGGAATGGATTTGTCGAATAATCGGACAATTTCAAATTGATGGAATGCTTCGAAATCGTTTAACACTTCATATTTTGATTCAAAAATCAAATGAGACTGGCCGGTCAACAGAATTGTCCCGTAACCCGATATGCTTTCACGGACCACAGAACGAAGCGGATATAAGACATAATAGAACAAGTTTTCATCCCAATTCCCTAAAGCGACTTGGCTTGAGTTGGATGGTTTCCATGAATCCGATTCAAGAGCCAAGACAAAACGATCTTCGTAAAAAATCGAGTGGGCATATTCAACAAGAAGTTTCTCCGCGTCCCGTCCTTTTTGGACTTCAATATGAATCAACTGTTTCGCAATCAATGCCTGAGAAATAATTATTAGAATAACAATTAATTTCTTTAACATCTGATTCTCCCTTATGATTAACTAACTTTTGAAAGATATCATAGCACTTACAATAAACAATTTGAGAATTTCAAAACCATGATTTTGATCAGGTTTTCACAAAAAACCGGAAGAAATCTTTAGGAAATAATTGAGGTTGGTTCTTTTCGATTGGCGAGTAGGATGAGGGAGGATGTCATTCGGACAACGGCTCTATTCCTTTTTCTCTTTGTTCCCTTTGGTGCTTTCAATCTTATTGTGATATATAAAACTGTCCAGCAGTGGGATGTATTTTGACCATTTCGAATCCGGCAGAATATCACTTTCAATAATGCGAGAAAGCGCATTCGATTTTGAATCCAATTCATTAATATAATGTAAGACAACTGCTTCAATGGTTAACGGAACAACCGGCGACCCCTTCTCCAGCTTACCCTGGTGACTTAAAAGCATGTGTAACAATTGGTCTCGTAATTCAGCTGGAAAGTCCTCAATCCCATCAATTTTTTGACGCATCATGTCATACCCAATTGTAATATGCCCGATCAGCCTGCCTTCATCTGTAAAATCAACAAAACCGCTGGCATCATACCCCTTCATTTTCCCGATGTCGTGAAGAATGATGCCGCATTTCAACAAATCCATATTCACTGTAGGATAATGATTTTGAATAACCACCGAAATGTCCAGCATCGCAACCACATGTTCCAACATTCCATATAAATAATTATGATGCCATAATTTCCCAGCGGGCGAGAGAAAAAACTGTTCGGCAAATTTTTCATCTGCAAAAATTCTAGATAATAATTCTTTTAAATGTGGATCTTGAATTCCGCCGATGTGTTCAAAAAATTGATCGCGAAGCTTTGAAATATCCTTTTTGCTCTGTGGTAACAGCAGCTTTAAATCAACGTCGTCGTCTTGTTTTACCTTTCTTAGATTTGAAATTTTTAGCTCTTTGCGATCCTTGAATTGTTGGACGATAGCTCTTATTTTTATAATTTTACCAACCTCAACCAACTCATTGAATTTCTGTACATCATTCCAGAGTTTTGCATTCAGTCGTCCGCTCCAATCGCCCAGCTCCAAATGCAAATATGCCTCGCCGTTGCTTTTGTACCTTACTTCCTTCTTACGTACGATACAGAACCCGGTGAATTGTCTGCCAATTGGAAATGTTTTGATTCCGTTTTTTGTAGACACCGCAACCCCAATTTGTTAAGTGTCTTTTTGGTCTCCTATGATGATTTCATAGGATGGAATAGTCTGCTAACAATTTATGAATCGATAAAGGTTAATTGCAACCACTTCTTCCAAGACATGAAAATATTATTGTTCTCTTGAATCAGAATTCTCATACAATGCAGAAGTATTAGGACCTTTTTCCCCCGCCTTAACCATCGCTTTTTGAGCTTTTTCAAGCAACTCCGTGGCACTGTTCCCCATTTCGGGGAATTGTACCATACCGCAATTGATGTTAAAATCTTCAACCAAGCCATCCACCCATACTTTCTTTAGACCTATTTTTTCACAAATACTTTGTGCAATCGGTAAAATCTCCTTTAACAATTTTTCAGCTAAAATAATGGCAATGGTATCATTCTTTACCCGAAATAAATTGCTGCTTTGCGGCAGTAGGGGTAAAGTCTGGGTCAAAAATTCTGTTACTAAATTATCCTCTATACTATTACTTAAATCTTTTTTATGACGATTTAATTTGAACAGAATCATGCTAAAACATTTGTCAAATTCCTTAGAGCGCTTGATTTCGTGATCAAGCTCGCGCTGCAGCGCTTTAACATTACCCAAGCCGGTGCTTGCGTCGAATATGTTTTGCTCATTTAGCTTTTCGATGATGTCAATTTTTTCCAGGAAGGAGGCAATTTGGTAGGCTAAGGTCTCCAGTATTTTTTTTGATTGGTCTTTGAACTGATTGCTTTTATAACTTTCCAGGGAGATAGTGGCGCGGACATTTCCATTATTGGAAACGGGCACTGATAAGAATGAACGATACTGTAAATCGGGAGCTTCGTGCATGTGAAATCGCGGGACGTAGTTCTCTTTTTCAGTGAAGTCGTCCACCATTAAGGATTGGTTCTTTCGGAAAACCCACCCGATAATCCCTTCATTAAGAGGGAATTCATAGCCGATTTTTATTACCGGGGTACTCTGATTAATAAATAACAGCTGCGCCCTGGTTTCATCAACTCTCCTGGAAATGATAACCCGGTCAGCGCCAAACACTTTTTTAAGAAATCCTCCCAAAAATTTCCATAGCTCATCGGAAGTTTGAAACTGCATAATTTCCTTGCTGAAATCATATAATACCTTAGCAATCCAATTTTCCGTTTCATACTCGTATAGTTTATTACTACTCATCAACTGCAATTTTATCAGTTGGGCAAACATCGTTAATATTTTCAGATCATCTTTGCTAAAAGATTCCTCTGCAGAATTATCTGCACACAAAACTCCCACTACTTGCTGTTTGTAGTAAACCGGAACTCCCAAAAATGATTTCGGAGGCGGTTCCTTTTTAGAGTAATAGGGGATTAAATTTTCAGAGTCGGGAAGCTGGTTTTCAACCAATGAAGACTTGTTTTTAAAAATGAGCGCCGGCAAGCCCTTATCCAAATCAATAAAATTTTCCCTTAGAAATTGACCTTCAAAATCCGTTACCTTGAAACGGATATAGAACTTCTTTTTGCTAAAATTGACTAAGAGCAAAACAACGGACTCTGCTACCAGAGTTATTTTGATAAGAGGGGTAATGGTGGATAAAAAAGAATCAAAAATCTTTTCAACATCACGGTCGCTATTAATTTGCAGTGGTTCATCCACAATATTAGAATGATCGATGTCGCCGGAGTCATCGACTTCGGTTGTCCTGGAGGAATTATCCTCATCAAAAACACACATGTTCTGGTAGATATAAAAAAATATAAATGCAGTGATAATAAGGAAGATTTTCACGGCGATGAAGACCGGCGAATTCGGCAGGAAGCTTATTAAGAAGGCCGAGATTAAAAAGATTACTCCCGAAAGAATGAGAAGGAAACGCTTTTCCAAAGTAAATACTCTCTAAGGTATATCTTAGGTGAGCAGCTATTCAAAAACAGTTTTGAATGTTGTGGCGGAAGTTTGCTCTACTTCTGCTCATCCACCAGCTTTAATCCGTCTTCCCTATTATCCTTGCCCGAATCCTTGGCGAGAGAGTCCTTAGGCAAACCCGCAACCGCTTTGCTGGGATCTTCATTTAGTCTCTGATTCGTCAAAACCTCTTCACCGGAAGATTTTTGCGGACTTACCGGGCTGCTAACAACCGACCGGGAAGATGTATCTATATTTGAACGACTAGAGGGTAAATTCAAAGTTAAGAAGATCCCAACCACCACAATAATTGCTATTGACGCAAATGCCGGGATTTTCCAATTATGAACTGGCAGTGAAAGACGCATCGAATTCCCGTCGCTTAAATGCGCTATTTGTTGATGCAGTCGCAATTCAAAATCGGAGGAAGTGGTTAGAATAGGTAAACCTCGTAAAGACCGACAGATTGTCTTCAGTCTTTCAAGAGCTCGCCGACACGGCGGACAAATAGATAAATGGGCCTCTAAAGATTTTCTTTGATCAGGGAAAAGTTCCCCTTCAATATAACCGGAATATAAAGCTTTAAATTTGTCACATTCAGTCATAGGCATACCTCAAACTTTAGTTTACCTCTTTACTTTCGGGTTCAAATAAAAACCTTAAATCTTCCTGTAATTTTAGTCTACCTCTATTTACTCTGGATTTCACCGTCCCTAAAGGGATACTCAGAATCTGGCTAATCTCCTCATAGGCAAAGCCTTGCACATCCCTTAAGAGAATAACTTCCTTGAATTTCGCCGGCAATTTCTCAATTGCCTTCTGAATGATATCATCTTTTATGGAACCATCGACTTCAGCTTCCGGATTCTTAGCCAAATCCGGAATATCATAATCTCTTTCTTCATTGACAAAATTGCTTACACTAAAGATTTTTCGCCGTTTTCGACGGCGAAGTTCGGTTTTGGCTAAATTTCCGGCGATGGTATAAACCCACGTCGAAAACTTAGCAATCTCCTTGTAATAGTGTTTGTTCTTATAAACTCGTAGGAAGGTTTCCTGAACAAGATCTTCTGCATCATTACGATTTCCAACAAAACGATACACATAATTTAGAAGCTGATCTTTATACCGACGAACCAGTGTGTCAAACGCTTGAACATCTCCATCTTGAAACCTGGCAATAAGAACTTCATCGGTAATCTTTTTCCGTTCTAAGGTCGTCTTTTCTGTCATTATATAAGTATTGATTTCTAACTTTTAGGGGAGTTCAAAGTTCCAATTTATTTTTTTATAGACTTCGAATTTACCATCTTATAGCTGAGAATGTCAAGAATTAAATCCGGCCTCATTTGGGTCGATTTTAAATTACGGTCGCACTCTTCAATCAAGTACATTGCATTTTTCAATTGTTGCTCATTCCAGCCGGTCAATTGGCTTTTATATTCCGCAAAATGCCTGGAGTAAATACCAAGCTTTTTGCCAATTTCAAAATCGTTTTTTACCCCGCTTCTATGCACTCCGTAAATTTTCCATAGAACGGAGACATGCCGCAGTAACAGTGCGATGAATGAAAACGGACTCTCCCCTCTTTCCAGTAAATTATGAAGTATAAATATTGCCCGGCTTAGATCCTTTTTAGCAATTGCATTGATATAATCAAAAATATTTTGATTGACGAATACACCGACAATTTCCTCAATATCCTTGGCATCAATTTCACTTTTCTCTTGATAGAAGTTGCATACCTGGGCTATTTCCGTTTTCAGATCGTGAATTTGATTTCCGACAAGAAACAACAGGCTTTCAATTCCCTCGTCAGTTACTTTCTTATTATTTTCTTCAAACTCCTTTTTAACAAAAGCAGCCAAATCTTTTTCTTGAAGAGGTTGGACACTAACAAATGTCATTGCACCGTGAAGTTGCTCGTATTTCATAAATTTAATTTGATCCGTTCGCGCAATGATCACCAAACAAATATCAGGATTTGCCCTTTCCAGATATTTGGTCATCTTTTTGATATTTGGATTTCTTAGATTTTGGAAGTCTTTGTAAACCACTAATTTCCGGGTTGAAAATAATCCTGATCCGGAACAAAGCGCGAGTATTTCATCAATACTTGCATCGGGAGCGTAACGAAGAAAATAATTTATCTCTTTTTGCGCGTCACCAAGGAATTTTGAGCCGATTTGGGAAATGATGGAATCGACCAAATAAGATTCCAAGCCATAAAAAAAATATGCCGGTTTGATCTCGCCATTTTCAATTCGGTTCAGAATCTCCTGACTGGAATAGACCGGCTTTTGGATGCTACTCATTTCATTCCTTACTTGTTTTTTGCTTTTCTTTGCGATAGGCCATATTCAGCAAAAAGCCGAAAGTGCCCCAGGTAATTCCCAGTATAATTACCATAAAAACGATTGTGGATAACTCAAGCATGCGATTCAGCCTTTTTAGCGATCCATTTATAAAGCATTGAATTAATGATCAAGAGGACAATGATCAATCCTGCCCACTGGACTAAGCAGGTTCCCAGACTATATTGATGCAGTGGCATCCACCACGATCCCGGGTCCCACAAAACCGATTGGTAAAACCACCAAACCAGCATTACCATTGCTTCCACAGGAATAACAAATTTCATGATCCAGTTGTACCAAGAGCCAACAGACAGATCATTAGTTGAGATGTTCAAATACTTAACTCTGAAGTTTTCAACGCCCGTTTTGATGACGGCAAATGCAAAAAATGAGCCGCTGATAATCAGCCCCAGGCCCCATACCCAGTCTTGGTTATTAAAAAACTTCATCGAAACGGCCGAGGGAATTCCTAATATCGCGGTAATAGCTGCAACAATTGGCAGCGCTTTTTTTCGTTGAATACCGAAATCCATAAAGGTTCGCGTGGATAGCTCCAGCATTGAAATTAGGGAGCTAATGGCGGCAAAAAATAATCCAAGAAAAAACAAAGAAGTGAGAAACCGGCTGCCCGGCAATTTATCAAATAATTGAGGGATAACTATAAAAGTGAGCCCCTGGTTTCCGGCGTCCAGCGCTTGCTGCGCCTCCTGAATATTGGATGATAATGAAAAAATTGCCGGAATGATAGCCAGGCCCGCCAAAAGCGACGCCGAATTATTTCCGAATCCGGTTATGAAAGAATTTAAAGTAACATCTTCATCTTTGCGCATGTAAACTGCGTACGTCAGTACCAAGCCCCAGCCGGCACCCGTCGACCAAGCGGATTGTGACAGCGCCTCGAGCCATACCTGGTAATTGCTAAGAGAATCAAAGTTGATACTGAAAAAATAATTCAATCCCTCGGCGGCATTGGGAAGGGTTAGTGAGCGCACCGCGCCCAAAATTAACAATAGGAATAAAGAGGGCAGCAGAATTCGATTGGCGCGCTCAATTCCTTTTTGAATGCCATTGAAGATAATGATCGAGGCCAAACCCAGCGCAATCAAATGATATAATAACGGCTGGAATGTGGATCCGGTAAAGTTGTTCCAGTATTGGTCGTGGTCAATATTGCCTAACCCGTCGATAGCGGATGAGATAAAGTACTTGAGCGACCATCCGCAAACAACCGAGTAATAGAACATGATCGCCATAGTACACAGGGTAACAAATCCGCCCATCCAGGCATATTTTTTCCCAGGGAAAATGGAAAAGGCGCCGATGGGTCCTTTGCGGGCATTTTTCCCAATGGAAAATTCAACCATTAGCAGGGGGATCGACCACAGTATTAGGAAAATGATCCAGGCTAAAAGGAACGCGCCGCCGTATTTGCCCGCCAGCCGTGGGAAGCGCCAAATATTTCCCGCTCCGATTGCCATGCCCAACGTAGAAAGCAATAGCATCCATCGCGTTGAAAATTGCTCATTCTTTTCCATATTGATTCCCGGATTGGAATCCAATCAGTGTTTGCTGAATAAAAGGTGCTTATAAAGTAATCACCGGGATT
>Ga0209536_100000677_pt1 | contig 55817 bp, 45 predicted proteins | sample DeeMarSeWOR28_12_FD_187461 | JGI IMG/M metagenome (GOLD analysis project Ga0209536, IMG submission 187461) | Marine sediment microbial communities from White Oak River estuary, North Carolina - WOR-2-8_12 (SPAdes) (version 2) | ecosystem: Environmental > Aquatic > Marine > Intertidal zone >... | reverse complement strand
GGATAGAGCGGCAGCCGGGGATGCCGGGATCCTGATGGCGGTGAAGGTCCCGAACCGGTTGGTCCAGAGTTCTTTCGCCTCGTCAATGGATATGAAAGCTTTCGGGATTCCGGTAAACCGGTCCCAGTAATCTTCATCCTTGTCCCTGATCGCCTCCAGTTCAATGGGAACCCCGGTATCCCAGTCGCGGCAATTCCCGGCATCGGAGAGTCCGGGCAGGTCAGGCATCAATCCTCCGTCCGCAAACCGGTCCTCGATGGGGACCACTGACTTTACCCTGAGGCGGTTTTCCTCGATCTCCAGTTCCCGAAGCGGACCCACCACAAAAAAGGAGAGGCCGATGGAATCTCCCTCCACCGCATCAATGTCCTCTGAAAGCCAGCGGTTGATGACCACTTCACCCGGACGGAGCTCCTTGGCAGGAAGTGTGGAGACAAAGGAATAGGGGGTCAGCAGGGTATCACGGGATATGGAATTTACGAAATAGGTGATGATCCCCCGGGAGCTGTCATTGAAAGAGAAGATATGATCCGCCAGCACCTCATCGATGAACACCCGGTGACTGGTCACCTCAAGCATCTGTGACTGTTCCAGGTACTCAATTTTCAATCCCGCATCATACGGTGTGAACTGATCTCTGAGGGAAGCTTCTATCTGACCGGTGCCGGCTGTTCCTTCTGCATCGATCAGTATCACATTGACCCGGTTGTGGAATTCCATCAACTCTTCCAGCCGTGAGAGTGAAATGAATATATTAAAAGGAGCGGTCTGGGATACTTTCAGGTTGAAGTTGCCCAGTTGAGCCTCCCCGGCCACATCGCTGATATAAGCCCTCAGGGAAACCGTTCCCCCTGCATCGGATACAAATGGAGCGTTGAGAGGGATCAGGCTCGCCTTCTCGATCCTCAGCAGCAACTCGTCCCCCTTTCCAAGGTTCAACCTGCTTGCCAGGTTTGCACTGATGATGATGCTGTCTCCTGCCAGCGAGCGGTAATATCCTTCCATCCCTGCCATGTGGTCGAAATAGGCATCCACCCCTGTAACCTGCACCTGGTTGATCCTCCTGTTTCCCCCTTCGGCCACCGCCATCCCCTCCTGCATCAGCATGGCTGAAACGGGTACACCCAGCTCCTCCCTCATGCCGGCTGCCAGGTCGGATGTAAAGTACCTGTCGCCTGCCTGAATCACATGGGTTACCTTCCCGAGCCTCAGTTCAACAATGCGGTTCAGACTGTACTCCACCGAATCACCCACAAGCAAAGCCCCTGTTAGTACCGCGCCGCTTACAGCCACACCTGCAGCCAGCAGCAGGTTTTTCCTGAAATAGTATTTAAGGTTGTTCCGGATTAATCTTGCAATGGTCATCATCGGTAAGCGCTTAGGATCATTGCTGTTCCAGACGGCCTTTTCTCAGTTCGTATATCTTTCCCATCCGTCCGGCCAGATCGTTGGAATGGGTGACCACCACAAGCGCCAGGCGCTCCTGCTTATTCAGCTCCAGCAAAAGATCTGCCATGACCTCCACATTGTCCCTGTCGAGTGCCCCTGTAGGTTCATCTGCCAGCAACAGCCTGGGGGAGTTGATCATGGCCCTCACTACAGCTCCCCTCTGGCACTCCCCTCCGGAAAGTTTTCCCGGCAGTTTATCCCTGTACTCCCAGATCCCCACCCTCTTCATCAAATCTTCGGCTCTGTTCACCGACTTCTGCCGGTGATCCCGGTCCCGATCGGCCAGGGTAGGGATCAGCACATTCTCAAGCAGGGTACACTGGGGAAGCAGGTGATGAAATTGGAATACAAACCCGACACTCCTGTTCCTGAAGCGCTCCATTTCTGACGCATCATACCCTGAAATCTCCTGCCCGGCAAAATGTATGGTTCCGGAATCGGGATGGTCCAATCCGCCGATGACGTTAAGCAGGGTGGTCTTGCCCGAGCCTGACGGGCCAAGTATGGCCACATGCTCTCCCTCGGCCACTTCGAGGGAAAGCTTCTCCAGCACAGGCCGGAACGTGGCATCTGCTTTATTGCCAAATCCCTTGCTGACGTTCTCCAGTTTTAATAACATGAACAGGTATGTTTGAAATACTTCTGACCGTGGGCCAGCGTATTAGGATTATTCTGCTGCAGAAGCCACCGCGCTTTCAACGGCCTGCTGATAGACACCGACCATCCGCTCTGCCTGGATATCGATGTGGAAATGCTCAGCCACACCTTTTGCTCCGTTCCTGCTCAACCTGTCGTGCTGTTCCGGATTGTTCAGCAGGCTCTCAAGGGCTTCTGCCAGCGCTTCCGGGGTATTGGATTCATAGATGACCCCGCCCCCGGCCAGCCCGACTATCTCAGGAAAAGCCCCCAGGTGGGGTTGCACCACGGGAACACCGGAAACCATGCATTCCAAAAGATAGATCCCGAAAGCCTCACCATTTCGCACCGGTACCGACACAGCTGTTACTTTGTCGAGAAATTTCCTCAGTCCACCCTCCTCAAAATCCTCATGGAAATCTACCTGATCCAGGAGGTGGTTATCTTTCAGTTTTGCTCTGTTCTCTGCCAGGAATTTCCGGTCATCTCCGGTTGAACCACCGGTGAGGACCAGTTCCACGTCTTCAAACCCTTCCTTCTTTTTTAACAGTATGAAGGCATCCACCAGGATATCCATCCCGTTCTCGTGGCACATCCGGGATACATACCCGATCCTTCTCTTTTTCTCAGCCACCGGTTTGAAAGTGTAATCGGCAGGATCGACCCCGATATGAACGCTTGTAAGCTTATCTTCAGGGATATCCATTTTCTCCTTCATCACCCCGGCGTAGTAATCACTGACTGAAATGAATGCCTGGACGAACCCACCTTTTTCTGACATCAGCTTCCACACATGCTCAGCCGCAGACGGTTTCATTACATCCACCCACACATCTTCATCCTGGAGTGAACATATCACCGGAACATGGATTCTTTCAGACAGGCGGTGTGCCAGTCCAAGCAGCAGTGCATTGGAGAGGTGAATCACATCGGGATTGCAGTTCTCAACGATCCAGTCCACCATTCGCTCCAGCTCATCTTTTTGCTGACCTTCCTCTCCCAGGAGCATCGATACGGTCATCTCCTCCAGACCCTTGGCCCGGGTGGACCCGGCAAACTTCGATGCCAGCTTGAGCATTGGTTTTGAGTTCAGCATGTTATCGAACCAGGCAGGCGCCTTCCTGAACAGGGGGAACTGCTGCTTCAGGTAGATGCTGATGGCGCCGTAGAATACGGGGATCTCACGGCTCAGGTCGTGTTCATCCGCGAATAAAGGGAGATACATGGGCAGTTTTACCACCTGGTGATCCGATTTCCTGAGGGCTTGCACATATTTGGAGTCCCGCAGACAATTCCCGCAATAAAAACTCCCCCCTGATCCGGGGATGATGTGCATGATTTTCATTGGCTTACTCATTTCCAAAACAATAAATTCTTCCATCTTCGCCGGCCACGTAGAGGCGGTTTTCCACAACGGCAGGATTGGCATTGACAGGGGTTCCCAGCTCATAGGTCCAGTCGGGGTTCCCCGAATTCCTGTCGATCAGGAAGAGATCGCCCCTCATGTTGGCTACAAGAAGCCTGTTACCGACAACCACCGCCGAGGCATCCACCCTCGCACCGGTGTTATAATTCCAAACCAGCTCCCCACTGCTTTTGTTCAGGCAATAGACAAATTTATCACGGTTCCCGATGTAGACATGCTGGCCACTTACGGCAGGCGATGCAATGAACGGCAGGTTGGCCTGTTTGTTCTCGAATACCCATTTCACCCGCTGGTCCAGTAAATCGATAGCCGAAAACCTTCCGTCATAATCCCCGACGAAAGCGACATCTCCATCGATGGTTGCGGAACTGGCCACGTAGGTGGAGATCTCCATGCTGACTTTTGAGCTCCCGCTGATCACATCCACCATGTGCAGGTATCCGTCACACCCGCCAAATACGGCCATACCCGCATAGAGGGCGCAGGAGCCGTTGATAAAGTTGTTGGTCTCATATTTCCAGAGCCCTTTTCCGGTGGCAGGATCGATCCCATGCAGGTAATAATCGTAGCTCCCCACCATCAGCACCTCCCTCTCCCCTTTCCGGTAATAAGCGGGCGACCCCATGATCTGGTTGTCGGTCCGGTAGGTCCATAGAATGGAACCTTTTTCCAGATCGACAGCATAGAGTCCGCCATCCAGGTTTCCCACGTAAACGACTCCGTTGACGATCAGTGCGGGAGCCTCTATGCTGTTGTCGGTGATGATCTTCCATCGAAGGGTTCCGTCCTCATTGATGGCGTAGAGGTTTCCGCTTACTGTTCCCACAACGATGATACCGTTGCAGGCCACAGGGGCGGCCTTGATCCCGTCATCGGTCCTGAAGTTCCAGAGCATCCGGGGCTGGTCAGGAAGAGCGGCACCGCTCACGCCGGTAAGTGCAGGATCGCCTCTGAAATTCCCCCAGCAGTTGCCCGGTTGTGCCTCCGCTGCTACCCAGGCCATACCCAGTGCCAGGAAAATCCCAATATTTAATAATCTTTTCATCAAATCTATATTCATCATTTACAGTAACTTATTCATTCATTAACCTTTTACCTGCTTTTTCCTTGGACCCTGGACCCTTTTACTTAAGAGTAAGCGAACCCGTGGGACAAGCCTCTGCTGCCTCCACAGCCACCTTCTGGAGTCCGCTTCCCAGGCTTTCATTGAAAGGGATCCCCACAACTACCTCAAATCCCCTGCCAATGAAAGTCAAACCATATTTTTCGGAGTGTTTCTCGGTGATCCGGACGCAAATGCCGCATTTGATGCATTTGGAGGGTTCGTAAATAACCACGTCGTGCTGATCCAGTTTCCGGCAGGTCACGCGCTCTTCCGAACGGAATCTTCTCTGATCTGCTCCATACTGGTCCGAATAGATACGCAGTTTACAGGTGTTCAGATCCCTGCAGTCGCAGTGGAGACATCGCGCCGCCTCTTCCATCACCTGCCGGGGAGTAAATCCCCCGGAGATCTGTTCGGGTTCGATCCGGTCTCCGGGAACCGATTCTTTCAGGTATTCCGGGTACTCCTCCGGAAGGAGTTTTCCGAAGCGGGAATTGAACAGGAATGGTTCTCCCGTGACCTTCTTTCCCTTAAGAAACTGATCCACACTGAACGATGCCTCCTTTCCCTGACCCAGGGCCCGGATGGCCATTTTGGATGGTTTGAAAGCGCTCCCAACCACAAACAGGGTTGTGTCATCCACCCTGTAAGTGGAAGGATCGGCATCCACCCCCCGGCTACCGGCGGGCAAACCCCAATCCCCGATCCCGCTGTTTCCCTTCCCCACAGCTAAGATGACCGCATCATATTGACCGGTAAGGCCGGTAAACATCTTTAGGTCCACCTCCTGCCCGAGCCTGAAGGTCACACCTGCAGCGGCGATCCGGTCGATTTCCCTATCCAGTACCTCCCCGGGCAGTTGATCCTCAGTCACCTCCTTTCTCATGCTCCCGCCTGCCAAACGATTTCTATCCAGCACAACACAATCATGACCCAGGAGCGAGAGGTGGTAGGCCGCTGCCAGTCCGGCCGGTCCGGCACCCACCACTGCTACCTTTTTGCCGGTTGAAGTTGCTCGTTCCGTGTTCCACGGTGTTTCCTGCTCCAGGTCATGATCCCCGGCATATCTCTTCAACAAACAGATGGAAACTGCTCCGTCCATCGGTTTCCTCCGGCAGGCTCCTTCACAGGGAGCGGGGCAGATTCTGCCCAGAACCGCCGGAAGGGCAATATCTTTCATCACAACCCGCAGCGCTTCCCGGAATTTTCCCTGAGCCAGCAACCTGTTCATCAGGGGAATATCCATATGGGCGGGGCAGGTCACCTGGCAGGGGGCCTCGCAGTCGCCCACATGTTCACTCAGCATCAGATCGAGTGCGGTTTTCCTCGCCTCCCGCACCTCTTCGTCCAGGGTGATGATATCCATCCCCTCCTCCACCTTTCGGGAGCAGGAGGGAATCATTTTACCGCTTTCCCGTTCCTTTACCACGCATACCATGCAGGAGGTGAAATGGTCCAAATCCTCCAGGTAGCACATGGAAGGAACTTCCGTGCCGCTCTCCCTGATCACACTGATCAGCGTGCTGCCCTCGTCAGCCTTCACCTCCCTGTTGTCGATCTTCAACTTTATCATAATCAACTACTTACCTTATAATCACCGCATCCTCCGGACAAACCTGGCGGCAACCGTCACATTGGATGCAGAGATCCTGCTTCACTTCGTGTTTTTCGTGGGGTTTGAATTCTATGGCCTCCACCGGGCACTCCTGTGCACAGAGGGTGCACCCGATGCAATCGTCCGTGATCTCATACTTGATCAGTTCCTTGCATCTCCCTGCCGGACATTCTCCCCTGATGTGCGCTTCATACTCCTCCCGGAAATACATGAGTGTGGAAAGAATGGGATTGGGTGCGGTGCGGCAGAGTCCGCACAGGCTCCCCTTTCTGGTCCATTCTGCCAGTTTTTCAAGGTTCTCCAGGTCCGTTTCCTCTCCCCGGCCGGAGGTGATCTTTTCGAGGATCTCAAGCATCCTTTTCGTTCCGATGCGTCCAAAACTGCATTTTCCACATGCCTCGTTCTGCGTAAAAGTGAGGAAGTAGCGGGCGATATCCACCATGCAGTCGGTATCATCCAGGACCACCAGTCCACCGCTTCCCATCATGGCGCCCACCTCATTCAGTGATTCAAAATCGATGGGTGTATCGGCTTTCCAGGAAGGCACACAACCACCTGATGGTCCGCCGATCTGCACCGCCTTGAAGGACCTGCCGCCGGCCACACCCCCGCCCACTTCTTCCACAACCTCGCGTATGGTCATCCCCATGGGTACCTCGATCAATCCCCCCCTGGCCACTTTTCCTGCGAGTGCAAATACCTTGGTACCCCTTGATGCGCCCTTGCCGATGCGGCTGAATTGTTCCGGGGAATTTTTGAGGATATAGGCGATCTGTGCAAAGGTCTCGGTGTTGTTTATCAGTGTCGGTTTTCCCCACAGTCCCTTTACAGCGGGAAAGGGTGGACGGATGCGCGGAAAGCCTCTCTTGCCTTCGATGGATTCCATCAGAGCAGTCTCCTCCCCGCAAACAAATGCTCCGGCACCCTGATAGACCCTCAGGTCAAAATCGAATCCCGTACCCAGGATATTTTTTCCCAGGAATCCCTCTTCCCTGCAAATATCAATGGCCTCGCTCACCCTGGTCACAGCCAGGGGGTATTCTGCCCTGATGTAGAGGATACCCCGGGAGGCTCCGACTGCATAACCGGCGGCAATCATACCCTCCAGTATGCGGTATGGATAAGATTCCAGCAGCATGCGGTCCATAAAGGCGCCGGGATCTCCTTCGTCGCCGTTGCATATCACATATTTCTGGTCGCTTTCGGCAGATGCCACCAGCTTCCACTTCTGGCCGGTGGGGAATCCGGCTCCTCCCCTTCCCCTGATCCCGCTGTCGATGATATGCTGAACGACCTGTTCAGGTGACAACCTGGTCAAAGCCTTTTTCAGACCCAGGAATCCGTGGCGTTCCTTGTATTCCTCCACATCGATGGGGTTGATGATCCCCCTGAACTCCGTGGCAACAGGCACCTGTTTGCCCAGAAAGGATGAGACATGTTTTTCCCTCACATCCAGGGAATACCTGTCTATCCCTTCCCAGCGGCTGTCGTCCCGGAATGTATCGGCCACCTTCAGCAGCCTGTTTGAGACACGCTTCAAAAAACCTTCCGGTTGAAAATGCTGTTCAACGATCTGTTCCACATCGGCGGCATTGACTTTGGAATAGAGGGAAGACTCCCCATTGACAGGAACCACTTCCACCAGCGGGACCTGGTGACACATTCCCACGCACCCCACATGCTTCAATTTAACATTGAGGCTTTTACGTTCGATGGTATCCTTCACCGCATCCCTGATCTCGTCGCTTCCGCTGGCCACACAGCAAGATCCCAGGCCGATCCTGATCTCACCCTTTACCTCGGATCCGTCCGCATACCTGAACTTTGATTTGGACTTGCCTGCACCGGCCTGGCTTTCAAAGTCTTTCAGAATCGACCGCACCTGTGCGGTGGACACGTGGCCGTAGGTCACCCGGTCGATCTGAACCACGGGAGCCAGGGTACAGCATCCCAGGCAGTTCACTTTTTCAACCGTATACTTTCCAGAAGGCGTGGTATCTTCAGTGGACTCCATCTCCAGTTCGCGCCTGATGGCATCGTATACCTGCACCGCCCCTTTCACATGACATGCGGTTCCCACGCAGACCTTGATCATATGCTGACCTGCAGGCCTGAACCGGAACTGTGAGTAGAAACTGGCCACCCCTACGATCTGGCCGGGAGTAATTTCAGATATTTCGCAAACCCTGCGCAGGGCCTCTTCGGGAAGGTAATTGTACTTTCCCTGAATCGCCTGCAGGATGGGAATCACAGCCTCTGTCTCCCTCCCCAGTTCATTGACAATACCTTCAACCTCTCTCAGATCTATCTCCACGGCCTTCTGTTTGATTATAGACTTTAATTATGATCTCGGATGTTTAATTTTCAATGCAGTAGAGGTGTTCCATTCCCCTCAGGTAGATCAGCCCGTCTGCAAATACGGGAAGTGCGAATCCATCTTCGCCCATCTCCGGTTCTGCTACGATGGTCCCGCTCCTGTCGGCCTTTATGATATGGGTGATGCCCCCCAGGTCGATAATGTAGAGTTTGCCATCGGCGATCATGGGTGAGGAGTAGAATCCATCATTGAATTCCTTCTCCCACACCTTTTCTCCGGTCCCGGCATCATAACAGACCAGTACCCCATAGGTAGTGGCCAGAAAGAACAGGTCACCAAAGGCAACAGGGCTGGACGCCTCAGACATGTATTCATCACTTTCCCACACGAAATCAGTTCCCGGTTCAGGTTTTACGGCTACGGTCCGGGCATATTCATTGGTGGCATATACCAGGCCATTTGCATAGGCCGCGGAAGGCCCGACCTCTCCCATCAGCGCCTCCACCTTCCAGAGTTCAGCCCCGGTCTCCAGGTCCTGTCCCATCACATAAGGATCGGTGGTGGTAACGATCTGGATCTTCCCCTCTACTTCTATCAGGATCGGGGAGGACCAAGAGATATGCACCGGGCGATCCACATCCCAGATGGTCTCACCTGTGGCAGTATTCAGTGCAAGCATCCTGCCTTTGGAGTTGGTATCATACTGGACCACCAGCTTGTTGTTCCACACCTGCAGGGAAGATGAGTGTCCATAATGGTTGTTGGGTACACCCAGGTTCCTCCCCCAGATTCTGTTCCCTTCCAGATCGAAGGCGATCACATCCCCGGTGGCAAAGATCGCATATACCCTCCTGCCATCCACCGCCATGGTGGGAGCTGCCAGTCCGGTATCGTCCGTAACCCGCGGCGGCGAAGCCGGCGAACCCGGAATCCCTGTGACCTCTTTTTCCCATATCAGCTGGCCTGTATGGCGGTTGTAACAGGCCACCATCCTGGCCTGGGCATCCCCTCCGGAGAGATAAATCCGGTCGCCCCAGATCACGGGTGTATTGTAACCCGGTTTGGAAAAGGCCACTTTCCACCTGATGTTTTCCCCGGTGGAACCATTCCAGTTTTCAGGGATGTTCTTGTGGTACGAGACCCCGAGTCCCATGTACCCCCTGAAAGTAGCCTGATTGGTTTTCATCAGCCCGGGATTAAAGGCAGCACCTGCTGTAGCCGTCCGGGCGGCGGCCTGACCGGATGAAGATTCCCCGGCCTGTGCACCGGCAGCTTCATCACCGGAGGGGACCTCTCCGGGCTGCTGCTCCGATTCCAGGCCCACTCCCAGGGAGTCCTGGAGGGCACCATTTGCTTCTCCTGCGGCCCGCTCTCCCGAAGGAAATACCTCAACCACCTCCACATTGCCCTGTACGGCCGGAGCTTGCTGGGATATCTCCATGGAATCAAACTCCCGGAGATAATCATTGGTGAGAATTGCCGCCACCAGCGAGAGGCCCAGGACCAGGCCTCCGGTCAGGAACAACCAGTACTGGGCATTGGCCCTCGCCTTGAGGATCTCCTCTGTCATCTCCTCCGGTTTTTCTATGCGGGCCCTCAGGTCGGTGTATATTTTGAGAGAGATGGCCAGCACAATTCCCCCGATCAGTAGAAGATAGGTACCGGTTTTCACCTGCCAGCGGCTGGTGAAATAGGCCTTTCTGGCCAACAGATCGAAATTTCTGATCTCTTCCTTCAGCTCTTCATTGTTGGGCTCATCGGACAACCTGTTTACAAGGGCTTCGATGGCCACACTTTCCAGGGGTTCGTACTGCCTCATGTGCCAGAAATTCAGAAGCAGCAGCAGGGCCACCAGGCCGCAAAAAGCACCCGATATCACCGCAGTCCGGCGGGCAACATTTATTTGATTCTTCAAATCCATAGATAGCGACAATCAACTGTTATTTTTTACCTTTTTGAGTTTCAACCAACCTGCATTCCATTTCTTAGGCTCAGGGCTTTCCACCGGACAATAATCCATGCACCGGCCGCAGCTGAGGCAATTCCCCCTGTGCGGCTCAAAGGTCTCCTTCTTCCGGAAAACCACCTGGTTCATCAGCATCACCCCCAGCACCAGGCCCAGGAACGCGCCCAGGGCCCAGCCTCCTCCCTTATAACGCTGCCTGATCAGGGATGCCCGCTGAACCAGTTCTTCAAAGGTTTCGCCCGATTCCAGGAACGCCTGAATGTCCAGGTTTTCTTCATCCTCCCTCAACTCCGGGTGACTGATCATCAGCTCAGCCAGGTAGACATCCGGATGAACCCTGCTCATAAAAACATGTGACCTGGAACCGATCCACCCTCCCGCAACCGCCAGCACCGGAATCAGTGCCACGTATAAGACGAACTTTCTGAGATTGGACCTGGAGACTTCAGGGGTCCTGTATTTTTTATCCACAGGCACCTCTATGGCATCAAACGGGCAGGAGTCTTTGCATAGTTTGCACTTGATGCACTCCGAAGGCGTAATGGTCAGGTGTTTCTTCGAGAACCAGGACATCCAGCTCAACAGAACGCCATAGGGACAGAACACCCTGCAATAGGGTCGTGAGAAGAACATTCCCAGCAAAAGGAACATGATCCCCAGAAAGATCATCAGAAACGGCCCGTCCATGCGGAAGATCCCCACAAACGGATCATACCGGCATATGATAAAATCGCTTCCTGTGGCAGCAAACAATACTGAAAGCCCCAGGTAGAGGACCGGTATAAAACCCAGGGTTTTCCTGATCCAGCTGGGTATGGACATGGGTTTGATTATCAGCAGGTCCTGGATGGCCCCGAGGGGACAGGCACCCCCACAGAATACCCTTCCGAAAAACAGGGCGAAAAGCAGGGGAAGCAGAAAAAACAGCAGGGCCGTAATGGAGATGGCATACCCCGGATCGAAGATGGAGAGGGCCACGTTCTGTATGGCCCCGATGGAGCAGATGCACCCATCGCGGTAAAATCCGAAATAGATGAGTGAAAAAATGGATACCCAGAGAATGCCCCGTCGCGATCTTTTTCTGATGACCAGCCAGGAGACCAGAGTCAGCACCCCCAGCAATACGATCACATCGAAAAACTCCATGGCAACCGCCCTGGGTTCAGGTACGGTGGGGCTGGGCTGCACATACCCTGATTCAAATTCAGGCTTGGGGAAGCGCTGCTGGGCCATTGTGAAGCTCCCGGTCAGCACCAACCCGGCCATGAGCAGGAGTACTATTCGTTTCATCTCATGCCTCATCTGTGCCTTCCTCCTGGTTGGTCCAGTCTCCTTTGATCATGTAGGGTTCATCTGCGGAAACCCTGCTGATGGCCTTGGAGGGACATGATGCAGCAATGGAACATTGATTACAATTGAGACAGAGGTCATGCCGGATCTGCAGGTGGAGTGAACCATTGCCGAATGCGGAACACCCTTTCACACACTTTGCACACCCTATACAAAGCGATTCATCAATGACATATTCGAAATAGGGCTCTTCAATGAACTTCCTCTGAATGGCTGCTGTGGGGCACAACTGACTCTCTGCGCCGGTTTCCTTTTTTGCTCCAGGTTTCAGGTAACCCCCGCAAAGATCACAGTAACCGCACAGGTCATAAGCGTGGACGCATTTTACTGCCGATTCCGATTTCACACATTCAGTGGCGCAACGTCCGCACTGGTTACATTTGAACGGATCGATCTGCCATACATATTCCTGTGCTCCCCGCGAACGTGCCAGTGCCAGTGCCCCGGTCCCGACCACTGCTGTCCCCAGGGCAAGCCTCATTCCCTTGTGGATGAAAGAGCGCCGGTTGTAGCTTTTGTCATTACTCTCCATAGGTAGCTCGCATTTGTTGTGCTTCTGTCAATGTACACCCTTTCAGCCTGCTGCAGCTCCTGCACTGAAAATCCGCGGAACAGTCGGATCGAAGTGTTACCTGGTTCCTTGAAAAAAGGATGCCGGCTGCAGCAGCCAGGCCTGCCAGCGCTCCTCCCCGAACCAGCTGGTGAATAAATTTCCTTCTAACCATCTTGCCTGGGTTCAAATATTCTTACCATATCTTTATCAAAATCAAGTGCATATATGGTACCGTCCTCATCGGTGCATATATCGGGGGCCTTCCCCTCCTCCTTGAAAAGCGACGGAGGAGCCACCACACTCAGCAATTTCCCCGACTGGTCATAGATCTTGATCCTCACCAGGCCCTTTTCGCTTGTAATGAAAGATCCATCGGGCATGGCAGCAATCCTTGCCGGATTGCAGCAGCCGAGGAATCCTTCGATCTCATAGGATGCGTGCTCCCAGAATCCCCTCATTCGTCCGTCGCCACTGTAGTTTTCGATGGCATGCTTGCCGGGATTGACCACCCACAATTCTCCGTATGTATCTACGACCAGATCAAAATTGGCACTGGGAACGATGAATCCATGCCCCACATCCGATTCAGCCTTTCCCTCGAATTCACCCACTATTTCGCCCTCCGGATCGAATATCACCACCCGGCGGTTTCCTGCATCCGCTGCATAGATCCGGTCCTCTTTGAACGCCAGGGAAGTAATGACCGCTCTCTCTCCCAGATCGGCCCACTGCCCGATCAATTCTCCCGTCAGGGAGTATTTGGCAACAAATTGTTTGTAGCCGATGAAGATCGCATCCTCCTCCACCTCAATACAGGTGGGATGCTGAATGATCTCGTGGAGCGTGGCCGAAGAACCATCCCTGGATATGACAGCCAGTGAGGACTCCCCTGCAATGTAAAGGGTGTCTTTCAGGTAATCGATCCCCGCCGGTGCCAGCAACCCCAGTGAGAAATTCCTGGTCTCTTCGTGGGAGATCAGTTCCTCATCCACCTCTTTGTACTGATCCACATTCAATGCATAGGGATTGCTACCGCGCCTTTCCGGCCTGTTGTTGAGGAAATCAATGACAATGACTCCGATGATCACCCCGAGGATCACCAGAACGATAATGGTCAAACTTCTCTTTTTCATCCCTGTTGTGTTACATTATCCAAGTTATTGCCTTTCAGCAGACAGGTCCAGACAGACCATTGTTTTAGAATCGCGCATGACCATGTAGCCATCGGCCAGGGCAAGCGGTCCCCAGGCATCGTGCCCTTCCAGGATCCGGTAGCTGTCTAGCTCAATGTACTCACTCGTACTCGGCCTGGCAATGGTGAGCGTGGCATCATCGCTCAGAATGAATAATTTGTCATCGGCAATGACATAGGGACCCAGCCCGAATCGCTTGTCCTGTCCGCTGGACCAGATCAGCCTGGTGAAGTCATCCGGATGATAACAGGCCAGCTGGTTGCGCAGGGGGCCTGCATCTTTCGGCAGAATGCCCAGAAAATAGCCATTAAAAACAAGGGGGGTCTGTTGTTCCGATGCCAGTCCCTCCTTCGGCGTGTATTCATTTAGCACTTCCACATTGAACGCGCCACCGTTCCCGGAAACCTGGAGTACCATGGCCCCGGCACCGTATCCTGCTGTTAAAAATACTTTGCCATCGTCCATACAAACCGGCGAAGGCGCCACCACTTCGTGGTTCCATTCTGCCGTCTCCCAGAGGATCCTTCCGGCATGATCCCCCTCTGCTCCCACAGCGAATACTCCCCCGAACGCACTGTAAACATACATTTTCACTCCCCTGTAGACCCAGGGTACCACGGATGAGTGGGACATGTTCCAGCCATATTCATTGGGAACCTCCCACAGCACCTCTCCGGTTTCCAGATCTTTGGCCACCATCAGCACGGTTCCGCCGACCGCTATGATCGCCTTCCCGTCATCAATTAACGGGCATTGCCCTGTATACCAGAGCGGTATCTCCGCCTGGTAATCCTTCTCAACATTCAGGCCCCAGATGAATTCACCATCCTGCCGCCTCACGCACATCACGTGGCTTCGGGGACCAATGGTTACTACATAATCCTCGGTGACGGCCGGTACGGTCCGGGACATCCCGTGGTTCCGTTTCAGGTTGATCTTGTATCCCCTGCGCCAGATCTCGGTTCCATCCACCAGGGAAAAGCAGCGAAGCAGGTCGGCCCTTTCCTCCTCGTCATAATCCATCACGTATACGGCTCCCTTGTATATGGCAGCCCCGGCATGACCCTCTCCCAGGCTAACGCTCCATAAGACGGGAGGGCCCTCCTCGCCAAACCTGTCGATCAGGGGTACATTGGACCTGCTGATGTTGTCGAAATATTCTCCCCTGAACCTGGGCCAGGTCTCTTCGAGCTGACTCTCCAGGGTGCCCAGGCTTTCGAAATAGGCACCTATGTCAATGTCGGCCACAACTCCCCCCTCACCCCTGTTATCCAGTCCCGGTTCACTGGTGACCAATTCCTTTACAGGATCATTGGAAAGCCACCAGCCAACGGAAACCAGGCCTGCAAGAACCAGCAATATTGTGGCAATATTTACGCTGTTCAACTTCATTTCGCCGCAGCAATATCATAAACCATAAGAACCTCCCCATGCCGGATGAAGAGCATCTGGTCATAGATCGACATGTGTGCCCAATGGGGACCCGTACCCCAGGTCACCCGGAATGTGCTGATAACCTCTAATCCTTTCGGATCTGGCTTCACCAGCCCAACATTCCCCTGCTTCTCCTCATACACATAGAGCATCCCGTCCGCATAGATCATGGAGCCCTTGTTGTGCCATTTCTCTTCATACATGACCCTTCCGGAATCCCACTCCTGGCACACCCAGTTTCCATTTCCATTGTTGATCCAGTTGGATCCGTACAGATAACCATCCAGAAGGACCACCCCTCCATGGTGTGTATCCAGAACGTCGCTGGTCCACCGCACCTCTACCTGATTCCCATCGGATGAAAGGTCCAGCATGACGCTGGTGTCGTCATATCCACTGGTAATGAAAATGGAACCGTTGTGATAGAGCGGGGTATTGGTATTATTGCGCCTCCCCCTGCTGCTGTATTCCACCAGGTCAAAATCCCAGATGATACGGCCATTGTCGGGTTTCACTGCCATGATGTCCTCAGATGAGATAACCAATATCATGCGCCTCCCATGATGTTCAATGAGCAACGGGGAGGCATATGAGCGCTGTCCGCCCATGGAGGCGGTCTTCCAGAGCAGTGATCCGTCTTCCTTGTGAAGTGCCACCACCGCCGTCTCACTTCCCACCGGAGAAGAGATGACCATGTCATCAACCAGCAACAGCGATTCGGCCATTCCCCACCTGTGGAACTCCCCGTCAAACTGTTCGTGTGTGTTTACAGACCAGATAATCTCCCCGGATTCGGTATCCATACAGGCCACTGTGCCCATCCCACCCATGATGTAAACCCGGTTCTCCTGAATGGTGGGGGTATTTCTGGATTCGGGATAGGTATTTTCCCAGGCTTTTCCATAAGCGGTCTCCCAGAGTATATTTCCCTGAAGATCCAGTTTGGTAAGCACATCCAGGCTGTCTCTTATTCCGCTGATGTAAATCTCACCTTCATAAAGGATGGGGGTGGAATATCCCTTTCCCAGATCTTCCTTCAACAGGATCAGATCAGGTCCTGATTCAGGCCACTCTTTTAATAACCCTTTAGCGGGGTATTTGCCATCCCTGGCCGGTCCCCTCCACTGTGTATCCTGAGCCTGGGATGGCTCCCATGATATCATTGTCATGCAGGCAATGGCCAACAAAACCTGCCTGTAGCTCCTCAAACTTATCAAATGTTCCATTCAAACTTTCTCCCTGATTCTCATCGGATCCTGCGCCGATATCGTGTCTAATACTTCGACTGTTATTTCCGCTGCCGGTTTAACCATCATCTCCCGCTCCCTTTCACCTTTCACCTTTCACCTTTCAACCCCTAACCTTTAACCTTTAACCCTTAACCTTTTACCTTATATGCCATTATGGCATTTCCATGCCTCACATATAAAATCCCATTATGGATCATCGGATGGGCCCAGTGTTGCTCCGATCCGAGCGTAACCCGGGTTTTGCCCCGGACCTTGAATCCGGATGGATCAGCTGTGACCAGCGCAAGCTCACCCCTGTCGCTGTAGCAGTAAAGCATTCCGTCGGCGTAGATCACCACTCCCTTCCCGACGGCAGTGGAACTGTACATTTCCTTCCCGGATTCCCAGTCCAGGCACCTCCATTCACGGTTGTAATCCCCCGAACCGTAGATGTATCCATTCACCAGTACAGCTCCTCCCATCCGGCTGTCGATGGTCTTGTCGGTCCATTGGAGGGATATGGTACTTCCATCCGGACCCAGTTTCAGCTTGCCTCCGCCCTGGCCATATCCGCTGAAAAAATAGAGTTCCCCCTCGTGGTATATGGGTGTATTTGCATGTACAGAATACTGGTTGGGTTGACGATGTGACCAGAGTAATTCTCCAGTGGAGGCATCCAGTCCTATCAGGTGTGATGCGGTATGCGTTGCCAGGATTTTCCTGCCCTGATGTTCAAATAGCAAAGGGGTACAGTATGCGGATAACTCTCCCACACCCGGACTGCTCCAGATCATTTCACCGGACATTCGATTCAGAGCAACCACATTGTTGTGTCTCCCTCCGGTGGTAATGTATATGATCTGTCCATCGACCACCGGTGTTTCATTGACGCCCCACTGGATGTTTCGTCCGTTGAAATCCCTTGATATATCTTTACTCCAGGTGATCTCTCCTGTCGAAGCACTCATGCAAACCACCTTGCCCATCCCGCTGAGCAGGTATACCCGATCGCCAGCTATCACGGGAGTGCCCCTGGTGCCGTACCAGCTCTCAGTAAATTCGGGGCCGTAAGGTTTTTTGAAGATCAATCCACCCAACAGGTCGAACTTGAACAGATGACCTGTTCCGCCTGTCATCCCGGTTACATAGAGAAAATCACCTGAAACAGCAGCCGATGAGTGTCCCTGTCCCAGCTCTTCGAAACTCCAGATCATTTCCGGCCCGCCTGATGGCCACTCTTTCAATAAACCTTTATCAGGATAGACACCGTTTCTGTTCGGCCCTCTCCAGCTTGTCGCCTGCTGTGCATTCAATTGAACCAGCAAGCCCAGAATAATCATCGATAATAGTACCCTACTCATTCGCTTTCAATTTTTTAAACTTATCAAACAGCGCCTCAAAAATAACACTAATCGACAGGATTACATGGAATCACAGAAAGAGTGCGCGTTATTCAGAATGAATCTAAGTTTTCTGTTTTATCAACACCATTGGTCTGTTTATCAAACATTTGATGCAGTTGGTCAACTTCTTGAAACCTGCAGGTAAGAATCTTAACCCTCCTAAGTCTTGGAAAATAAACTTTTATTATTATAAATTTGGACTCTAACTAAAATTCCTAATAATCCCCGAAATACCCGGTTAAATTTATTCAACACGGAATGACGAAAAAGGCACATTACGCTGTTGTCGCGGGGGAACTTGCCCCCGGTGCCAGGGTATCCGATGAGAATTACAGCCGGATTCCCGATCTGATCAGGGCCTCTTTCCAGGCGGTGAACAGGCTGGTTCCGGATCCGGGAAAGTTGAAATTTGAGATCATTCGAATGGATGAATTCATGGCATTGTCAGAATCACCCCTCCACTCCATGCGATCGGTGATCATGCTGTTCAGTGCCTTCCGGTTCTTGTCCTACAAAGAATTGCAGGAAAGGCTGGAATTGAAGATATGTAAGGGAATAGGACCTGTGGAGTTTGTACAGGAGCACCTGAGGGAGTCTGACGGAACTGCTATCCGGTCTGCCTCAAACGGGCTAAGCAAAATGAAGAGGAATCAGAGGCTCTCTGTTGCTACTCCCAGGAAATCCCTGAATGCTGAACTGATGCTCACCTGTAGCTTCATGGACATCATGATCCATGACTGGTCTGATGAGCAGGCAGAGGCGATGTTTCTCAACCTCACGGGGAAAAATCAGATGGAGATCAGCCAGATGCTCGGTATTTCACAGCCTGCTGTGAACCGCCGGCTCAAAGCTGCCCATTTCGACACTGTCAACAAGTTTATAAACCGGTTTGAGGACCTGATAAAGAATATAGACACCTGATGAAACCTTTGCACTGGATCGCTTTGTGTATCGCTTTTGGTATTGCTACCTGGTTTATTTACCAGACCAGGGAGACGCAGCCCAGAACCGAATCCAATATTGATCTGAACTGGAGGTTTGTGATGGGTGATCCTGAAGGTGCCCAACAACCCGGGTATGATGATTCGGAGTGGAGGTACATCTCCCTTCCACATGACTGGATGATCGAACAGGATGTGAACGAGTCGAATCCGTCCGGGAGGGCTGGTGGATACTACCCGGGTGGAGTAGCCTGGTACAGGAGGACCCTGGACCTCTCCGGATACCAGAGTGAAAGCCAGCTCTTCCTCTTATTTGAGGGAATCCAGATGAATGCGGATGTTTATTTCAATGGAACCCACCTCGGGCAACAGATTTACGGTTACTCCAGTTTCTACTATGACATCACAGAGCTGGCCAGGAGGGATACCTTGAATGTCGTTGCGGTCCGGACCGATTGCAGCCAGCTGCCTGTTGACAGGTGGTACTCCGGAGCAGGCATATACCGGCATGTACAGCTTATTGCTACCAACGAACTTCACATTCCGATCTGGGGAAGTGGAGTAACATCCGTCATTGACAGCAGCGGCACAGCCCATCTGACTGTCAACCTGGAACTGACCAACAAAAGCAACAAAGCCCGTCGGTTCGAGGTAAGGTACGATGTGGTGGATCCGGATGGCCGGCTGGTTGCCGAGGCAAAAAACATTGAGTTCCTGGAAGCCATGAGCGAGGGAACCTGTCAGCATACATTCAGGATTGAAACGCCTTCCCTCTGGTCCCCTGAGCACCCAGAGCTATATGAAGTGATCTGTTATCTGAACGACCGGAACAGCAGGATCGATCAGATCAAAACGGTTCACGGTATCCGGTCCGCCAGATTTGATCCCGACCGTGGCTTCGTTCTCAATGGAGAAAAGGTCATGCTCAAAGGCGTATGTCTTCACCATGATGGAGGAGAACTTGGAGCCTCTGTTCCCATCGAAAGCTGGAGAAGGAGGTTCAAATTGCTCAAAAAACTGGGTGTGAATGCCATTCGCTTCGCTCATAATCCGCATGCTCCCGAGGTACTTGACCTGTGTGACCAGATGGGCTTCCTGGTCATCGACGAAATGTATGATAAATGGGAACAAAGCTGGCATGGGAATGACGAGTTGATCAGGTTCTCAGAGACCTGGGAAAGAGACCTTACCAATTTTATCCGCAGGGACCGGAATCATCCATCGGTGATTCTGTGGAGCGTGGGGAATGAAACCATGGAGCAACTGAATGATCCCGGGGCCGGAATCACCTGGTACAATGCCATGAAGGACCTGGTTCATTCCATTGATCCCTCCAGGCCGGTAACTGCCGCAATGCACCCCGGAAATGCGGATGACGGTCACCAGGTACCCTCATCCATGATGCATGTCTCCCCCGTAGTTTCCTATAATTACAGGACAGACTCCTTTAAGACATGGCATGAGAAATACCCTGAACTGGTGTTCATTGCAGCAGAAACCAAAGCGTATGCGACCGACCGGCTGGACGACTACCAGGTGATCGATTTCTCAGGTAATTCGTGGAACTATATGGAGGAATTTGTGGCAGGCCAGTTTATCTGGGCAGGCATCGACTATCTTGGAGAATCTGCAGGATGGCCCGACAGGGGGCTCCGGAACGGCCTGCTGGCAACCAATGGATTCATTAAGCCTCACGCCTGGTATATCGGATCGCGGTACAGTGAACTTCCCATGGTTAAACTTACCGTCAAAGACTCACTGCTGGCAGACTCCCTGAACCGGCGATTAAGCTGGCAAACCAGCTGGGCAGGAGCGCCACTGGTGGACCACTGGAGTTTTGACCATCTCCCCGGCCCCAAGGATGTGGTGGTATTCACCAATTGTGAGAATGTGGAGGTCAGGCTCAATGACAGGCTGGTTCAAGCCCTTGACCGGAATCAATTCGCCGATGGGGTGATTAAATTGAATGTTCCATATGAAAAAGGAGAGCTGGTGGCCCATGCTTTCTTCCGGGACAAGGAAGGGAATATCCAGAAGGTGTCTGATACCCTCAACTCATCCTTCAATCCGTATGCCCTTCTTCTGCAATCGGATAGGGAACAGGTCAGTTCAACCGGCCGGGAAGTGGTTCATATCACTACCAGTGTTGTAGACAGTACCGGGATCCTTCATCCCCACAGCGACCACATGATCAATTATGAGGTGGAGGGGCCAGGTCAGATCCGCGTCATTGATAACGGCGATCTCGCCGACCATACTCCCTATGGCTCCACCCGTAAAAAGGTAAAGAACGGGAAACAGCTTCTGATCCTTCAGGCGGGAACTGAACCGGGCGATCTGATCGTCAATGCCACCGCCGAGGGACTGCAGTCATCGAAGGTGAAGATTAAATCAAAAGATTGATTTTCAACATGGACAAGCGCATTGCTCCTACCATCATTCTCATCCTTGTTATCTTCTTTATCCTTGTCCAGGCGGGCGCCATGATCTATGTCCTCAACAAAGAGGGCCTGGGAATCTTCTGGACACTGCTGCTCATCCTAACCCCGCTGGCGATCATCGCAGCATTGATCGCAGTGTACATCGAAAGGTTGAAAGAGATCGAAGAAGAGGAGAATGACGATCTGAGCAAATATTGAGATCTTCAGGGATCCTGGAGATCGGCATGTGATAAGCGGGAAAAATGGGGATACTTTAGATGGCTTTTAATATGTGGAGAATTATGATAATCCCGGTATGTCTTTTTGGGAATTCAATATGTAACAAGTTTGTTACACCTTTGCCAGGGAGTAACTTTTCCAGTTAATGAAAATGCGGAAATACATCAGCTGTATAAGCCTGTATATCTATGATTTACATCGCATGAAATAAATAGATTAGGACTATTCTCAAATCATTCCCTTTTTGACTATGTAACCACATTGTTACATCCGGGATATGCAAATTCAGGGTAGGCCAATAAGCGAAAGTACAGGTGTCCTGAATCTCACCGATCTTTAAAATGGGGTAAAATAATTGGGGTACGACCAAAATAAGAATAGTGGGGCTTACGGGTCTACCAGATCTCCTCCCAGTCCCATCCCCTGTTGAGCCTCTTTACGACCTGGCCGTTTTTGATCCGCAACCTGTCAATGTTGTTTCCCTCCATATCCAGATCGTCCACAATAAACTCCAGGTCCGGAAAAGAGGTGCTGTTTTCAACCACATCCTGAACTACCTGAGATGTATCCTGCAACACGATGGTGGCTGAATATTTCCGGGCGCCCCTCGGCTTAAATACATAATCTGTATGATGTTCCATCCTGAATGCGAAATGTACTTCGAGCTGAAGCTTTTCTTCCAGGACGGCTACGGATTTTATGGTGAGTACCTTCATTTGAATAAAATTAAGTATTTTCAGGATAAAATGATGGCAGATGGACAAGTTGATTCCCCTGTACAATATAGAGACCGTACCCGGGAAGAAGTATGAAGCCCTGGGATTGGTGAAAGGTTCCATGATTCAATCGAAGCACCTCGGCCGGGATATTTCAAATGTGCTGAAATCGATGGTAGGGGGTGAGCTGAGGGGATATTCTGAGATGCTGAATGAAGCCCGGGCCATTGCAACGAAAAGGATGATACAGGACGCAGCGGAACTGAGTGCCGATGCCATTGTGAATGTGCGATACACAACCAGTGCTGTGATGCAGGGAGCAGCGGAGATACTGGTCTACGGCACAGCGGTCCGATTCGTTTAGGCTACTTTCTGGAAGCTTTGATCCCTATCAGGATGGTGCTTCCCCTGCCGAGCTCACTCTCCACCCTCATCCATCCGTTGTTGGTCTGAATAATTTCGTTGCAGATCTTCAACCCGAGACCCGATCCTTTCTCTCCGCTGGTTCCATCGGTGGAAACGTGTGACTGGGTCTCAAAGAGTTTTTCCTGGATGCTCTCCGGTATACCGATCCCATTGTCCCTGATGGATATCACCACCTCCCCTTTCTGCTTTTTTGAAGAGATGTAGATGCTTCCTTTGGGAGGGGTGAATTTAATGGCATTACTCAACAGGTTCCTGATCACAATGTAGAGCTGATCGCGGTCTGCATCCACATGGTGCTGTTCGCTGACATAGACCTCAACCTTCAGGTTCTTTTCCTTCAGACCGATTTTAACCAGTTCAAGGCTCTCATCGATCAGGGCTTTCAGCTGGAATTTAACTGGTGAGGCTTTCAGTTTTCCAGTCTGAGACCTTCCCCATACCAGCAGGTTATCGAGCAGGTTGTAAGTAACGGCAGACGAGCTTGCCATCATCTTGAGCATCTCATGCCGCTCTTCGTCTGTGATGTCCGCATTCTCCAACAGCATTTCGAGCGCCTGACGGATGTATCCTATGGGGGCCCTGACGTCGTGCCCGATGATGGCAAAGAGCCGGTTTCGTGCGTTGATGGCCTCCACGAGATCCAGGTTGGTTGATTCAAGCTTAATTTTCTGTCTTTCCAGTTGCTTGGACATCGATTGCAGTTCGGTGGTACGTTCCTCCACCAGATCCTCCAGGTTGTCCTTTACCTGGCTGACCTCCTCAGCCAATTTTTTCGCCTTCTTCTGGAGATCATTCGACTTATCTGCGAATATGTATGCATAGATCAGCAGGTAGATGAACATGGTGTAGTGCATCAGGTAGATAGATTCCGCCACATCGACCTGGACAAAAAGATCATTCAGCGTACCGGCCAGCAGAATCACCAATCCAATGGTAAATGCAGGAGCATGACTTCGGCCCCTGATCCATGCCCTCACGGTCACATAGGTGAATCCCAGGCTCACCAGCAGGAAAAAACCGAGAAACCAGGGCAGGCTGTATGAAAAAAGGCTGATGGGAGTGGCCACTACCAGGGTGATAAATACCACCGATAACCACATGATGATCCGGTAGGCCCATCTGGGAAACTCTATGGGGAAAATAGAACGGATCATGAGGGTGAAAAAGGGTGCAAAAAAATAGATATTGAGGTAATCCAGGCGGGCGATGGTCAGCCCCGTGAGATTCAAATCCTCCAGGATCGGCAAATCAAGTACGATCATTACCCTTGAAGCCATTAAAACGCAGATCATGGAGAAGTAGAGCCTGTACTGTTCCGACCGGATCAGGTAGAGCCCCAGAAAATAGATACCGATAATGAGGAAAGCCCCGATCAGAAAATGTCCCCTGAACAGGTCCCTGTTACGCATCTGCTGCATCTGCTCTGGAAGTCCCAGGGTGATTCCCCCGACAATACCACTCTGCCTGTGATCAAAATTTGATACACGGATCAGTAATTCCACCGTTTGGCTGTTGACCAAACCCGTCACCAGGGGACGGTTGTACCGGATGACCGTCTGATACTTATTAACCCCCGGAAAACCCAGAAAATCAATTACTTTGCCGTTAATGGAGTATCCTGATGCAGAATAGACATCCTTCATGCTCAGTCCGATTGCATCCACCCTCGCAGGAAGAAGTACCACCAGCCTGTAGGTAGCAAAACCGTAGCGTTCAACTTCAGGATGTGTCGCTTGCAGATCGACCCACGATCCCGGCACCTGGATAAAGGTCATTTCGCCCCTGTATCCCTCGTTGGATGGATTGAGCATCTGATTCCAGTAAAACTCAAATTCCCCTTTCAGCTCCACCGGTCCGTCCCTTCTGAAGTCGTGTCCGCTCAGATCAATTACTCCTCCTACAGCGACAGGGTTTTGCTGTGCATTTACGTTGGAAAGCGCACCTATTGCTATCACCAACAGATATGTCAGGGTCCGAATTCGCATGGAAGAATTAACCCTAAAGTTAATTTTTTTCTTTAACGTACATATGATTTTTCCGTTGCACAAGATTTAACAGGATCAGCGATCCGGCAATGATCGCCATGCCCAAAATGGTTAAAACCTGGGGTGTTTCACCGGGCAGAAGAAGCCAACTTAGAATGGCTCCAAACAGTGGGATCAGGAATTTCCAGAAGTTCAATTCCGAGACCACGATTCCCGGTCTCTTCAACAAAATGGTCCATATGGAGATGGCAACGGCCGATAACATGCTCAACCAGGCCAGGGAACCTAAATATTCCCAGGGTTTATGTCCGGGGTCCGGCGATTCCAGTAAGAGAGAAACGAGGTAGAGGCCTCCACCACCGATGATCATGGATGATGAGCTCAGCACCAGGGGAGGAATCATTCCCCGATCCCTGGCTATCAACACATTGGTAAATCCGGATAATATATTGATCGCCACCAGCAGCAGCACTCCCGTCAAAGCAATGTGGGTCGTCAGGGAAGCCGGATCACGGCTGAGGGTAACAACCACAACTCCCGCGATCCCGAATAAAATGATCATCAGCCTGGTCATGGTCATACGGTCACCCGGCATGATGAAATGTGCAACCATGGATATGAACAGGGGTTGAGATCCAATGATAATGGCTCCTACAGCTCCCGGAATCAGGTTGATCCCTGTGTAGAAAAGTGCATACTGCAGGAAAGTCTGCATGAATGCAATTAAAAGGATCATTTTCAATTGGTTGCGGACGATCCTGAAATAATGTGGGTTGTTCCTGAAAGCCAGGGGAAAGACAAGCCAGCCTGCTATAAAAAAGCGTATTCCGGCAAATTGCAGGGGTGTTTCATATTGCAGTCCGATTTTCACCCCTGCAAAGGCTGAGGACCACAGCAGACATGCAATCACTGCAAGAATTATGGTATTGAGACGGGAATGGACCATGGGATCCTGAAGCTTCTATCCCCATAACGATTCCGGGTAGAGGCCCTGATCCACCAATTCCCGGATGGCCATTAAAACCTTCGGTTTATCTTCCTGGTAGGTAACCCCAAACCACGATTCGGAGGTCTGCAGGACCGACATCCTTGCCTCTCCTTCCTTAATGAGGTTATCCACCACATAGGGGATGTATAATTCAGCTTTGGGATTGCTGATATTCTTCTGTATGAAGTCCCTGAAATTCTCATCAATGTGACCGAAAAAATCGGGGGTGAACCCGAAAAGGTTCATGGAGACCGTATCCATCGGATCAAGAGGATGGCGGATGCCATCTTCATCCTCAAATACGATTTTTCCTTCATGCAGAAATATCCTGGTGCGTTCAACCATTCCGGTTAAAAATCCGTGGTCATTCACCTGACACACCCCCCTGGCCACCGAACCATGTTCGGAAACTGTTTTACGGAGTTCATATCCAACCATGCAATATTGTCCCGGCACCTCATCACTGGTACGGATCAGGAAATCGTGCATGATCTGGTAGGAAGTTCTGCCGTAGAAATCATCTGCATTGATCACCGCAAATGGTTCATGGATCACCTCCCTTGCCATCAGCACCGCATGGGCCGTACCCCAGGGTTTGAGGCGATCGGGCGGAACAGTAAAGCCCTCGGGCAGATGATCTATGGATTGAATCACATATTCCACCTTCAGCCGGTCGGGGAATTTTTTGACATACTCTGTTCTGAACTCATCTTCCATCTTCGGCGATATCACGAAAACAAACCGGTCAAAGCCTGCCCTGATGGCATCATATATGGAATAATCGGTAATGGTCTCCCCGGAAGGTCCGAAAGGATCCACCTGTTTCATTCCTCCATACCTGCTGCCCATTCCCGCTGCCAGGATCAATAAAGTCGTGTTCATTGGAATCGGTTAACTGTTATCTTGGTTAATTACGTTAAATGTACTTATCAGGTTTAAATAATTTGAGTTATTGAAGAAAAAGTTATTTTTATGCACGTCACTGACATTTAACGCAACAAGCTAAAACTTCCTTCAATGAGCAATTCAGCCAGCAAGAAAATTGGACCAGCCATTCCCCTGATCATCGTGGGTGTAATATTTTTCATGATCGGATTCGGAGTTGGAATCAGCGGATTTCTCACCCCTGCACTCAGATCTGCATTTAATCTCACCACCGGCCAGTCTTACCTGGTCACTGCGGCGATCTTTTCAGCATTTGTGATCTTTGGCCGTCCTTCGGGATGGGTGATCAAAAAGATCGGTTACAGGAGAGCTATGATGATCGCATTTTTTGTCATGGCCCTGGGAATGTTGCTATTTGTCCCCTCTTCCAATGCGGTGAGTTTTCCCCTGTTTCTCATAGCATTGTTCGTGGGCGGGATCGGAAATACCCTGCTTCAGGGATCTGTCAATCCATATATTACCATCATCGGCCCTGAAGACACAGCTGCCGTCAGAATGAGCCTGATGGGTATCATGAACAAACTGGCATGGTGGATCGCACCCGTATTCCTGGGGCTGTTCATCGATCTCCAGGATGTGAATGTGGATGATATCATTCTCCCGTTCTATATTGTGACAGGGATCCTTTTCGTCCTTGGCATATTTGTCTATTTTGCACCACTCCCGGAAGTGAAGGCTGCAGGAGAGGATGAAGAAGAGGCCGGAGAATCAGCAGAATCTTCATATGCATCGGGGAAGACCAGCATCCTGCAGTTTCCCCATCTGCTGCTGGGAATGGTGGCACTATTCCTTTATGTGGGGATCGAAACCCTTCCCATGGCATCCATCATTGATTTTGCGCGGACCACCTTCGGTGATGCGGATAACCTCGAATCCTACTCAAAGTTTGTTACACTCGGATTGGTGGCAGGATATCTTTTCGGGGTAATCACCATACCGCGGTTTATATCCCAGACCAGGGCATTGATATCTTTCGCGGTATTGGGGATCATCTCTTCCCTGCTACTCATTTACCTGCCTCCCAGGTTCGCATTTTATGCATTGTTGCTGGCAAGCTTTTCAAATTCACTGATGTGGCCGGCCATCTGGCCGCTGGCGATCAAGGACCTCGGACGCTTCACCAAGGTAGGTGCATCCATGCTGGTCATGGCCATTGTGGGTGGAGCCGTTATCCCGCTGATCTTCGGGGTCATTGTGGATGCAGTAAAAACCACCGAAGAGGCACTCGTTACGGACTACCAGACTGCATACTGGGTAATGGTCCCCTGTTATCTGTTTATCTTATATTTCGCTCTGTCAGGACATAAAATCAGAACCAAATAACAATGAGTACGAGAAAATACATAGGAGTCGATATTGGAGGAACCTCCATTGTTGCTGCAAGAATCTCAGAGGATGAACTGATTGAAAAAAATGAGGTCCCCACGGGTGCTGAAAGACCCTCCGATCAGATTCTTGAATCCCTATACAATGCAATCACACCTGTCCTTACAGACGAGGTAGTCGGGATCGGAATAGGTATGCCGGGATTCATGGATACCGAATCGGGGGAGATCCTGGCCATCAACAACATCCCATCGCTCAGGGGGATTTCCGTGAAGAAAGCTGTGGAGCGGAAATTCGGGCTGCCGGCATTTCAGAACAACGACGCCAACTGCTTTGCACTCGGTGAGGCCTATTTCGGCGCAGGAAAGGGCTTTAAAAACATGGTTGGGATCACCATGGGCACAGGCCTGGGATCAGGGATTATCATTGACCGGAAGATTCATTCAGGATTGGCGGGTGGCGCCGGTGAGGTTGGATGTGTACCCATCCAGGACGGAATTGGTGACGACTACTGCAGCAATGCATTGTTCGTCAATTCGTACCGGAAAGATGGCATCGATCTCTATAATGCCGCAAAAGCCGGCGATGCAGCATCGAAAGAAGCATTTAACCACCTGGCACGAAACCTGGGGGAGATCATCAGGCTTCTGATGTATATTCTTGCACCTGAGGCATTTATCATAGGAGGCTCCGTGGCAAAGTCGTGGGAATTCCTGGAGGAACCTCTCAGGGAGGAGATCGACAAATTCAGGGTGGATCTGGTAAGCAAAAAGGTAAAACTTCTTCCGGCTCAGCTGGAAAACACCGGATTGTACGGAGCCGCAGCTCTTTGTATTTCACAGATGGATTAAGCTTATGGAGATCAGAGAGATAGCAAATCAATTTGATACGGACGGAGTCATCGGGGAGATCAAACCTCACGGAGGGGGTCACATCAATGACAGTTATCACCTGGTCAACAGTGATCGTGCCTTCCCCGACTACCTGTTGCAGCGCATCAACCACTATGTGTTCAAAGATGTGCCCCTGCTCATGAAGAACATGGAGATCGTAACGGACCACATCTCCTCCATCATTAAAAAGAGAGATCCTGATAACCTTCACCGTAAATCGCTCAGAATCATCCCTACCACCGAGGGGAACTCCTATTACAAAGATCCGGATGGGAATTTCTGGAGGGTGCTCAATTTTATTCAGGATCACGTGGTTTTTGAGCGGGCCACCGATCCGGAGATAGCCTATGAGGGAGCCCGTATGTTCGGAAATTTTACTTTCCTGCTCGCAGGGGTAGATGCCAGTTCACTGGGAGATACCATACCACGGTTTCACAACATCAAATGGAGGCTCTCCAATCTGACCCAGAGCATCAAAGAAAATGCTGCCGGCAGGATCAACCTGGTGAAGGATGAAATCAGGTATGTGGAAAAAAGTGCCGATTTAATGAGCACCATTCAGAACCTGGGTGAGGAAGGATCCATTCCGCTCAGGGTTACACATAACGATACAAAGATCAACAATGTTTTGTTTGACCGGAACCATCAGGGGTTGTGTGTCATTGACCTTGATACAGTGATGCCGGGATATGTGCACTATGACATGGGTGACGGGATCAGGACCTTTACCAACACCGGTGAAGAGGACGATGAGAACCTGGATAATATCAACATGGATCTCGAATTATACCGTGCATTTGCCAGTGGATTTCTTGACTCCACCAGGGATATCCTCTCTCCAACCGAATCAGACACCCTGGTGTATGCAGGCCTGCTTTTTCCCTTTATCATGGGGGTCAGATTTCTGACCGATTATATCTCCGGGGATGTGTATTATAAGATAAAACATAAGGAGCACAATCTGGTCAGAGCCCGTGCACAGCTGAGACTGGCACAGGATGGGGAATCGAAACTGGAACAATGCAGGGATATTATAAAATCGCTCACCTGATTCCATGTTAATCGTAGAAAAGATCTTGTCCACCGAACCGGGGGCCGTCTCTCCCGGGAGAATAGGAGCACAGTTGATCACCCATCAGAACTGGGTGAAGGCAGAGGGTGTTCACGCCAGCTTCGACATCATGCATGATGGAAGCCATATCTATCTGATATACTATGTGAGGGAGAACCAGGTAAGGGCCATCAACGAGGGGTATCATTCCCCGGTATGGGAGGACAGTTGTGTTGAATTCTTCTTTTCAGCAAAAGGAGAGGAAGACCGATATTATAATTTTGAATTCAATGCCATCGGCACCATACTTGCCGCATATGGCAAGGATCGTCACAACAGGTCCCCGCTACCAGATGCTCTCCTCGAACAGATAGAAATCATCCCGTCGCTGGGTTCCAAACCGGTTGGGGTGATCGACGGGCCCACAAAATGGAGCCTCCGGATCCGTATTCCCGTTGGTACATTTGCCTTCACTCCCCTGAAGAACCTGTCGGGACTGGACGGCTATGCCAATTTTTACAAATGCGGCGATAAACTGGATAAACCGCACTATCTCTCCTGGAATCCAGTACAGACAGAAGAACCCGACTTTCATACCCCGCGTTATTTCAGACATATTTCCTTTCTCTGATCATACCACATGAACTATTACCAATGCCGAAATCACCCGAGGAGGTTTTAGTAGAGAAGCTTTTGAAAAAGATCTGTCGCAAGATGGGTACCACCATGCGGGATCATTACATGGTGGAAGAAGGGGATCATATTCTGGTGGGGCTCTCCGGCGGAAAAGACTCCATGATTATGCTGCAAGCGCTTGCCGAAAGAAAAAAATCACTCCCGTTCGATTTCACGATTACGGCGGCACATGTGGAGGCTGTCGGGATCGGTTACCAGATCAATAAAGATCAGCTCAGTTCATTCTGCCTTGAACTGGAGGTTCCGTTGCATTATCTGTCCATTGAGCCCGATTTTGAAAAAGATCCCTCCAAAACCACTTGCTTTGTATGTTCCTGGCACCGCCGGAAGAAATTATTCAACCTTACCAGAGAACTTGGGTGCAACAAGCTGGCATTGGGGCATCACCGGAAAGATGCCCTTGAAACTTTGCTGCTCAATATGATCTACCACGGCTCCATCAGTTCTCTTCCCTATTCACTAAAAATGTTCGACGGTCGCGTATGGCTGATAAGGCCACTGATGGACCTGGAAGAATCCCTTCTGGAAGAATACGCCGGACTTCAGGAGTTGGTGCAGATCGAAAAAAGTTGTCCACATGAAAACCGGACCAGGCGTAAAACCATTGAAAGCCTTATCTCCCAAATTGAATCAATTCACCCAACCGGACCTTATAACATGTTTAAGTCCATGGGGAAAATCTTTGAGGAATATCTGCCAGTGAGCCGCAAATATCGGTGAAACCAGCCAGGCTATTATCTGTTACAAGACCGGATGATGTATGCTATTTCAGATTATAAACCATCAGTACATCACCATGCCTCAAAAACAGTTTCCCGTCGAAGATATAAGGATGTGACCAGTGGGGACCCTTGCCCTTTTCGACCTGAAACGAGCTGACTACTTTGAACGCAGATGGATCGGGTTCGACCAGGGCAACATTTCCCCTCTTCTCCTCATACACATAGAACATGCCATCGGCATATACCAGTTCCCCTTTCGAATTCCATTCCTCATCGTACATCACCTCCCCGGTATTCCAGTCCAAACAGGCCCAGTTCCCGGCATTGTTGTGTATCCAGTAAGACCCATACAGGTAGCCGTCCAGTTCAATGATTCCGTGGTGGTGGTTGTCCATCAGGGTACTGGTGTACACCTCCTCGATGGATGTCAGATCGTCACTGACCCTGAGCATTTTAGCAGGATAATCATATCCGATGGATAAAAAGACCATGTTGCCTTTGGCAACAGGTGAATTGGCCCAGATCATACCCTTGGGCTGCCACTTCCAGATGGAAGAGTCAAAGTATTTATATGAGGCTTTAATATCTCCGTTCTCAGGATCGACAATGAAAAAATCGCTTGCCGAAGCTCCCAGGATATAATCCTTCCCATTGAAATTGTGCAAGATGGGTGAAACATATGAGCGCTGCCCATTTGTACTGGGTGTTTTCCAGATCTCTTCGCCGGTCATTTTATCGAAGGCCACAAAGGTTGTGAGCGCCCCTGCAGGTGAACAGATAATTTTATTATCTACAATCAGAGGTGATTCGGCCACTCCCCAGTCATGCCAATCCGCCTGGTATTCTTTATCGACATTGATTTTCCAGTTGACCTCCCCGGTTTCGGTATTCAGGCAGACCAGTTCTCCCATTCCACTGATGATGTAAATTCTATTCCCCTCAATGGTGGGAGTACCCCGGGTGTTTGGGAAGGATTGGTTCCACGATTCGCCGTAGGGTACCTGCCATTTTTGATCACCTTCAAAGTCAATACATGTCAGATGATCCTTTCTGTCAATCATTCCGGATGCATAGATATAATTTCCATTTGATATCACCGACGAATACCCCTCTCCAATGCCTTCAAACTCAACAAGCAGTTCGGGGCCATTTTCCGGCCACGCTTTTAAAAGTCCGCTTTCCGGAAAAACTCCATCCCTGTCCGGACCGCGGAACTGATATATCTGGGCATCCGTGGCTATAACACCAATAATAAGTATTTGTATCAGCAGTAATTTTTTCATGGTTCATTTCATTAATGTAAAGTAAAATCGATGGTCTTTTTGCGTTACTACAAAAATTAATCCAATTTCCTAAGCCAGTTCAGATGGATACAAAACTGGAAATAAATTCCGTGAAGATAGGAAAGAACTTTTTACTATAAATTAGATGAGGTGAAACAAACAAAAAAAGTCCTTACTGAATTGAACAGGGAAATAAAGATCACCGGAGACGGATCTCATACGATCTATGTGCCCGAACTCGATGAGCCCTACCATTCGATACACGGAGCCATACTTGAATCGAAACATGTATTCATAGAGCAGGGATTGAGGCGGACAGGAGGTTCTTCAATTCGCCTTCTTGAGATCGGACTCGGAACCGGCCTGAACCTGCTTTTGACGCTTGCTGAATCCAATGAACGAAGGCTTGAGATCTATTATCATGCTGTTGAGAGATATCCACTTACGCCATCCGAATACAGGGTTCTCAATTTCCAGGAGTATATCAAAAATCTTGAGAAAGGGTCTCTGGAGGCCATTCATGCTTCCCCGTGGAATCAGGATCTCAATCTGACAACAAATTTCCGGCTGTACAAAGAAAAAGCGGATATCAGGTACATGGAGCCCGGACCCGGCTATGATCTGGTTTATTTTGATGCGTTCGCCCCGGACAAACAACCACAATTGTGGAGTGGAGAGGTATTTACCAAGATCTACAGTTGTATGAATCACGGAGGCCTTCTTGTCACCTATGCAGCCAAAGGCAGTGTCCGCAGAACGATAAAAGAGTGTGGATTCAGGGTGGAGAAAGTACCGGGCCCACCTGGAAAAAGGGAAATGATCAGAGCCCTCAGAATTTAATTGTGTGGTCTATAATATTTCAACTATCTTCGCGACGTATTTTTTCTAAAAAGACAGAAATGAATAGCAGACAAATTATTACGCTTGTTGTTATAGCAATTGCAGGGCTTGCCATCGGATACTTCATAGGCTCAGGTATGGGTGGGGTAAAGTCGGAAGGACAGGTTACTATGAAAAATAATACTGATTCCCTGAATTATTTTCTGGGTTTGAATATGGCATACAGTCTGACAGATGTGCCATGGGATCTGGACGGCGATCTGATCATATCAGGAATGCACCAGGTGCTTAATGACACTTCTTCTTTCGATCCCATGACTGCCCAGAACATTTTTGGAGAATTAACCATGGCTGTGAGCCAGCAGCAAGAGGCGGAACAGCAAATGGCCGTTCAGGATAATCTATCCCAGGGAAATGATTTTCTTGAAGAAAATGGTAAAAGAGAGGGAGTGATTACCACCGAATCCGGGCTTCAATATGAGGTCATCTCAGAGGGCACCGGACCAAAACCTGATGAAAATTCAACTGTTACTGTATTTTATGAAGGAACATTGATTGACGGAACTGTATTTGACAGCAGTTATGATACAGGTGATTCCGTTACTTTTCCCCTCAATGGAGTCATTCCGGGGTGGACCGAAGGTCTTCAGCTTATGACGGTTGGCTCGACCTACAAGTTGTATCTGCCAGCCAGTCTCGGCTATGGAGCACGAACCACAGGACCCATTCCAGGAAATTCAGTGTTGATATTCAAGGTAGAACTTCTCGATATCGAATAGCTTCTTTCAAAAATCAAAAAAGGCTGTCCGGTATTCGAACAGCCTTTTTTAATGATCATAAAGATCGAATTGTGGCTTTCTTCACTTAAAAACAATCTTGACAGCTAATAAGTAATACACCCAATTACTTATATTAAGCATAAAATAACCCTTCATTGTAAAAGAACGCATAATATGAATTTCGAGATCACAGGCCGACTGGCTGACAAATTCGAAACCCAGGTAATTTCCGATCGCTTCCAGAAACGCGAGTTTATTCTGGAAATCAAATCAACCGGCGCCAATGGATTTGAATTTGTGGACTTTGTTAAGTTTCAAACCACGCAGGACAAATGTTCCCTGCTGGACCAGTTTACCATCGATGATACGGTTAAAGTCTCCTTTAACCTCAGAGGACGAAAGTGGGAGAAAGAAGGCCAGACATCCTATTTCACAAACCTCGAAGCATGGCGAATCGAGAAAGTGCAAAATGATGTGAGTGGTTCTTCCAATGATTCCGCTGATAACACTCCAGATCTGGATGCTCCGTTCCCTACCGAACCTCCGGAGTTAGATCCCGGGAATGATGATCTGCCATTTTGAAAACATGAAAACAATAACAAACCCCTAATTATAAGCTGGCAGAGGCATCAATCCGGATTTCAACTCTTTTCAATCGTTCGTTCAACCTTCACTTTCTCAGTATTACCCGACTGGTAATATCTGGGTGTCACCGTCTGGATTGGTATTGAGCACTCTATCGTAGTGCCCTTGAAAGAACTATCCTTGACCAGGATTTCTCCATTCATCGCCTCGATCAATCCCCTGGCCAGTTTATAGCCCAGTCCGATTGTATCGGAGGTGTCATACCAGTCCTCTTCTTTTTCAGTTGTTTCAAAGACCTTTCTGGCTCTCTCCTGCAGTAGCATGTTACTGCTATCTTTCACAGTAAAGACCAGTACATTTTTTTCTGCAAATGATGCACCGATTTCAACGACTCCCTTTTTGGTCTGGGCCAGGGCATTTTCTATCAGGCAACTCAGTGCTCTGGACAAGCGCTGCCCGTCAGTGATCACCTTGGCCTGCTTAAAAGCGTCTCTTACGTTCAAGAGCAATGCTACCCTTTCCCTGTTTGCCCTGTACCTGTCCAGATTATATCGATCATACAGTTCCTTCAGCATGGGATAAATCTCAACTTCTTCTTCCTTCAGCTGAAGGTTACCTGTCTCGATCAGGGTCAGATCAATCAGGTTGTCCATCATGTTTAAGAGCGAATTGCTGTTTTTAGTAATGTGGTTGATGTAAGATTCCCTCTGTGTCCCATCTACATCATCATCTCCCAACAGGTGAGAGAATCCGATAATTGCATTCATCGGGGTCCTGATCTCATGCGAAATATTGGAGAGGAATCGGGTTTTCACCCGGGTCCCGTCAGTCTGAAACTGCTTCAGGGACTCCTCTAACAAAGCAACCTTTTTCTCGAGTTGCTTTGTATAGGCCAATAATTCGTTATAATCAGGTTTCTCACTCATTTCACAGCATTCAGCAATAAAGAACTCATTTTACACATCCTCACAACGAGGTATGCGAATGTACCTAGCGCTTCATCCTCCTCAGGATCTTCGCAGCTTCATCCTTGTGATAGTGGTTGGCAGATGAGGCAATCATTGCCAGTTGTCTGCGTGCACGATCCGTCTCATCCAGAGCCAATAAACATCCCGCAAGGTACCATTCTGATCTTTGCACAAATGCGTTGTCATTGTGCTCGATGACCCGTGTTAATGACTTGCTTGCATCAACATACAACTCATTTCCCATATACGATGCACCTTTGTAAAACTCTGCCCGCATCATCTGATCGTTCAGCTCAAGAACTTCATCGAATAAACCAATAGCACGATTGTAATTTCCGTTTCTATAGGCATCTTCTGCTAAGCTCATTAAATTTGTAATGTACTGGTTTTCAATTGATCTATTGGTTAGTACCAGTTCATAAGTTTTGAAGTGCTTTGCGAAAAGATCACTGTTGGATAAAGGCTTTCCAAGGACCGTTGCCAGACCAATAGCCACCAGCAAAGCCATTGCAGCTGAAGCCGCGTAATGCCATGGCCTGGTAAACCGAAAAACCCGTCTTCCGGATCCTGTTCGTCTCGTATCTTCTCTGAGGTCTGTCAGCTGTGCCCGGAAATCCAACACTTCAGTGTCGCCGATCGCTTCATCCACCTCTTTATGGAGTTCAAGATCGACCATGAGTTCCGGACTGGCTTTCAGCTCCTGCTCGAACCTGTCCATTTCGCTCTCTGAGAGCTCTTTGTCCAGGTACTTCTGTAAAATGTGCCTGTCTCGTTTCATATTATAAACATTTAATGGTTTCAAGGACTCAGATACCCTGCACATCCACTACTGGGTGTACAGATGGGTGCCTGTATTCCCTGGCCACGCATGCACGCCTGCATGCATCCAGAGTAAGCGCACAACTATTTGCGCTTTATCTTCAGAACTATCCTAAATATGGGACGGTTCCCTCCGCTTCATTGTTCCGGGGCCACAATACCCGTACAATTACGCGGTACAATACCTTTTGCGGTCTATGACCGACTTAATATCTTTTCAGAAAGTTCCTGGCAGTACTTTACCTTCTTGGAGGGGTCAGCAAATCTTCATCTGCACCACCAAATCCACCTTTTAAGAAGTTAAGTTCTTTTTCCTGGATCTTGTCTTTCTTGAAATTTTCGAATTTTACAGTTTTCATGACTTTACAATTAGGGGTTAAACATTTGTTTGTTGATTGTTTTCAAATGTTAATTCCCATTATTGATCATTCGTTACCCAGGAAATTGATTTTTTTTTTGATTTTTTTTTATCAACTCTATTAATGATCAGGCTTACAAGCAAATACTATATAAATAAAAATTATATTCTAGCAGAAATTCTTGCTTCATATCTGTATTATTATTTCATTTATCATTATAATTAGAAGCATGAAAAACATCCACAACAGTGCGTTTTTCTTGGTATCGATGCTCCTGTTCTTTATTCAATTCCAGATCAAGGCTATTGATACAGTTGAAGAGGATCCTTCAATACATGACCTTATTGCAGATTATAGTTATATCGGGTGGTATAACCTGTATAATCGTATTAATCTAGATACCGCCGAGTATTATCTCAAAGAAGCCCTGAAACTTCAGTATTCTACCAGCGATTACGAAATCGATGATAGGGTTGCTCATAATCATATTTACTTAGCATCCTTTTATAGAGAAGTATTCAACAATGCAGAGGCTCTCAACAATTTAAATATTGCAGAAACGATTTTAGCTGCATATCCTGATCATTTGCTTCATGTAGACTTATTCCATAATAAAGGAAATCTTTTCAGAGCAAGAAGTGACTTTTACCGTACCAAGGAATATTATGAATACGCTTTAAATTTTACCCTTGAACATGGTTCTCAAGGTTCAGATCGTTTTGCACATGTATTTGCCAATTTCGTAAATCTTCTGTTTGAAATCGGTGAGTATGAAGAAGCAAGAAGATACTTATTATTGTATGACGTCAATAGTCTTAACGCAACTCCAGCTACACAATTAAGAATACAATTAACAAATGCAAACACTTTTGCACAATTAGGGGAATATCAGCTTGCACTAAGGCACTACAATAATGCGAGCAGAATAATTGAATCTCAAAAGAATTTTGAGCTCAACAATTTAATAATCTCCTATTATACAGGTATTATTGACTTCTATATTCAATATGAGGAATACGATAATGCAATGAGTAAATCTGATGATGCCCTATTATTCATTGAATCACTAAAGACTTACTCGACTAAAAATAAAGCAAACTACCAATCGACGATATTGAAAAGATCTTCAATTATTCAGTATAATCTTGGCAATCTAAGTAAAGCATTATTAATTGCAAACCAGGGAATTATACTATTAAACGAATTCTTTGAAGAGTTAGCCTCTAATGGTTTAGATGTCTCTATAAATCAGTATTCATCCAATTTGCCTGATCTATACATGATTAAGAGTAGAATTCTATTTGAGATATTCCAAGAATCAAATTCTATTGAAGACTTAAAGGAGTCCTTTGAATCATATCAGAGTACAATAGAGATTTTCAATATAATGAAACTCGGGATGCAAGATGAAGACAGTAAAGTTTATGCAACAACCCAGGTTATTGAGATATACAGTGAAGCAGTCTTGATTAGTAAACTATTGTATGATTTAGAAGGTGATATTTTTTATTTGGAGAAATCTTTCGAGTTCGCTGAAAATAGTAAGGCTTTTGCACTCTTTAGTGAAATAAAAAATTTAGAAGCAATTGAATTCTCTGACCTTCCTGCAGAAGTGAAATTAAAGGAAAATCGTTACATAGGTCAAATTCAATATTATGAAGAACAACTATTAGAAGAACAGCAACAAGCTTTACCAGATAGCATCAGAATATCAGACTACAAAGAAATTTTGTTTCATCTCAATGATGACTACGATGAATTTCTCCGTGAAATTGAGGAGAACAACTCAAAATATTACAACCTGAAATACAATCCGAAGTTTGTAACACTGAAGGAAGTGCAGGATCAATTGCCATTCAAGGAGGCACTGATTGAGTATGTATTGACGGATTCGATACTGATTACTTACGTTATTGACCGCAAGGGGATTAACGTATTCTCCCAGGAGATCGGGCAGGAATTTTCAGCTGAGTGCATGGAATATTATGAACTCCTGATGGCGCAGAATTTCAGCAACGGAGTGCATGAAAATTACAGGCGGTTCGTGGAGTTGGGAAGGAAATTTTACCAAATCCTGGTTGAACCCGGCCTGCAGTATACCGATCGCAAAAGCATTACCTTCGTCCCGGATGGTGCAATAACCTACCTGCCATTCGAGGGCTTTCTCACTGAAGAGGCAGACAATGAATACATCAATTACATGACCCTTCCTTACTTGATCAGGGACTTCTCCATAGGATATTCGCACTCCTCCACCCTCAGGTTCAGTAAACGTTTGAAGACTAAATCTCCTGAAAGAAAGGTGCTCGCATTTGCGCCGAAATACAAGGAACTGGATGAAGATCCCATTCCGGGTAATAATATCAGGCAGCCGGTCGACAATGATGTGATATTGTTGCCCCTGACAGGCATCATTAAGGAGGTACAAAGAATCGATGAAACAGTACCTTCGCGCATTTTCCTGAATGAGAGTGCAACAGAAGCCAATTTCAAAAAGTATGCTTCAGATTTCAATGTACTTCACCTGGCCATGCACACCATTATGAGGGACGATGAACCCCTGTATTCGCACCTTGCATTTACAAACGCGGTCGAGGAAGATACCCTTGAAGACAACAAGCTGCATGCTTACGAAATCTACAACATGAAGCTGAATGCTCAGATGGCTGTACTCAGCTCATGCAGCAGCGGATTCGGGAAGATGCATAAAGGAGAAGGAATGATGAGCCTCGCAAGGGGATTCATCTATGCCGGATGTCCCTCCATTATCATGACCCTGTGGCAGGTTACCGACCAGTCTAGTTCTGAACTCATGACCTCATTCTACAAGTATCTTAAAAAGGGGAAAAGCAAACAGGAATCGATGCGACTCGCAAAATTGGATTACCTCGAATCGGCAGACGATCTGACCTCGAATCCCTATTTCTGGTCCGGTTTTGTGGTCGTGGGAGATGGAAATCCAATATACCGCAAATCAGGCGTTGCTTACTGGATGGTGATTGTTACAATTTTTATTGGCCTGTTGCTGTATCTCCAGTACAGAAAGCCTTAGACACTTGACAGGAGGCCACCATCCACATACAACATATGGCCGTTTACATAACTGCTTGCATCGGAAGAGAGGAATAGAAGGGCACCAAGTAATTCCCCTGGCTCTCCCCATCGTTGGCTGGGCGTGCGACTGCAAAGCCAGGAATCGAATTCCGGATCCTCATACAGCGGTTTGGTCATTTCGGTCCTGAAATAACCAGGACCTATTCCGTTTACCTGGATATTATATTTGGCCCAATCGACCGCCATTCCCCGGGTCAGCAATTTAATTCCACCTTTTGACGCGGTGTACGGAGCGATGGTGGGCCGGGCGAGTTCACTCTGAACCGACCCTATATTGATGATCTTTCCTTTTCGGCGCCCGATCATTTTTCTGGCCACGGCTTTGGCCACAAGGTAAGGTCCTGTCAGGTTTGTTTCGATCACATTCTTCCAATCCTCGTCATTGAATTCCTCCAGCGGGGCACGCAATGTAATACCTGCGTTATTGACCAGAATATCGATCGGCCCCACCTCCTTTTCGATCTTTTCGATGGACCTGTTCACCTCGCCGCTGTATGTAACGTCAAATAATGACCCATGTACATGAAAACCCTCTTTCTGTAGTGATTGCACTTTCTGATCGAGCCTCTCCCGGTTTCTTCCGTTTAGGACAACTGTGGCACCATGCGCCGCCAGGCCCCTGGCAAATGTGAATCCGAGTGCACCGGTTGAACCGGTGACCAGGGCAATTTTGTTTTTAATGTCAAAGAGATTTTTCATGATATGGATCTGGATTTAGACATTCGGGAGCTGAATGCAAAGTTGCCTCGAATTTATTGAGTTTCATGAGAATGATCAAAAACTTTTTAATAAGGGCCGTTCTACATATCAACAAGGTAATTGCTGAATTCCTGGGTATCTAAACCAGAAATGGTGTAGATTTGCTTTTTACAAATCGCTGCAGATGAAAAAAAGAAACCGCACCACCAGGTTGATCCACACCCCGTTCCCTAAAAAGGATGCCCATGACAGCCTCAACTTTCCGGTTTATGACAGTGTGGCCTTCGAAGCAGACAGCGCTGAGGAGCTGGAACTGGCTTTCAAAGGGGAGAAATTCCGGCATCTCTATTCCCGGATCACCAATCCGACGGTAGAGTATTTTGAAGCCAAAATAAAAAACCTTACGGGGGCGTTTGGAGTTACAGCCCTTTCCTCAGGGATGGCAGCCATTTCAAATCTGATCATGGCTATCGGGAGATCAGGTGACAACATCATCTCCTCGCTGCACCTCTTCGGAAATACGGTATCTCTTTTTGACAAGACACTTAAACCCTACGGCCTTTCTGTCAGGTATACCGATCTGACGGATCCTGATAAAGTGAATGAACTGGTGGATTCCAGGACCATTGCTATATTTTTTGAAACCATTACCAATCCTCAGCTGGAGGTGGCCAGCATCGGGGCATTGGCAGGGATAGCAAAGAAACACAACCTGATACTCATTGCGGATACCACCCTCACCCCTCCTTCCGTATTCGATGCATCCGGGACCGGGATCAACTTTGAAGTTCTCTCAACCACCAAATACCTGTCGGGCGGCGCCACTTCCGTCGGGGGATTGGTGATCGACTATGGCAACTTTGACTGGTCCAGGTTCGACAAAACCGCTGAAGCCGCTCAACAGCATGGAGAACAGGCATTTCATATGATGTTCCGCAAGCAGATCTTTCGCAACATGGGGGCCTGTTTATCGGCCCACAACGCCTATCTGCAGAGTCTGGGACTTGATACCCTGGAGTTGCGAACGGACCGCTCAACTTCAAATGCCCTGGAACTTGCAAAATGGCTGGATAAGAATCCCAAGATCCAGCAGGTGCACTACCCCGGATTATCAGGTTCACCCTTTTTCAACATATCCACCGAACAATTCGGTCAGAAACCGTGTTCGCTGCTGACTTTTGACCTTGAATCGAAGGAAAAGTGCTTTGAGTTCATGAACAAGCTCACACTGATACGCCGGTCGACCAACCTGCAGGACAACAAGACTCTGGCCATTCATCCCTCCTCGACCATTTTTGTCGAATATCCTGAGGATCAGAAAGAGAAAATGGGTCTCAGAGATACCATGATCAGGCTCTCAGCGGGTATAGAGGATGTGAATGATCTGATAGACGATATTGAACAAGCACTAAACTGAACTCGATCCAATGGCAGACAATAACAACCTCACGATCGGACTGGTACAGATTTCCCCAATCTGGCTGGACAAAATAAAGACTACGGAGAAAATTGTTCATTTCATAGACGAGGCGGGCACTCAGAAATGCGATCTGGTTGTGTTTGGGGAGGCCCTGCTGCCCGGATATCCTTACTGGCTCGGTCTCACACATGGAGCTGACTTCAATTCAGAAATGCAGAAGAAGATCCATGCTCATTATGTAAGGAATGCTGTGCAAATGGAAAAAGGCGATCTCGATCCCATCTGCCGCATTGCAAAAGAGAGAAAGACAACCATCTACCTGGGCATCGTTGAAAGGGCCGGGGACAGGGGCGGACATAGCCTTTATTGTTCCCTTATATACATCAGCAGCCAGGGGGAGATCAAATCGGTGCATCGCAAATTGCAGCCCACCTATGAGGAACGGCTTACCTGGTCTCCCGGTGACGGGCATGGACTCGTTGTACATCCACTGAAACAGTTCACTGTTGGAGGGTTGAATTGCTGGGAAAACTGGATGCCATTGTCCAGGACATCATTGTATGCAATGGGTGAAGATCTGCATGTGGCTGTCTGGCCCGGCTCAAAAAGGAACACAGCGGATATCACCAGATTTATTGCTCTAGAATCCAGATCTTTTGTTGTCTCTGTTTCCGGGTTGATGGGGAAGGACCAGATTAGGAAAGAGATTCCTTTCAGCAGCGAGATCAAAAAATCTGCCCCGGCAACTATTGCAGACGGAGGTTCCTGTGTGGCCGGTCCCGATGGTGAATGGATCCTGGAACCGGTTGTCGGGAAGGAAGACCTTTTTACTGCAACGATCGATTTTAACAGGGTGCTGGAGGAGCGTCAGAACTTCGATCCTGCCGGACACTATTCCAGGCCCGATGTCACCAGGCTCCTGGTCAACCGGGAGAGGCAATCGATCCTCGATTTTCAGCTTGATAATCCCAAATAGTTTTCTTAAATTTGATAAATCTTATTTAAGAATTATTCTCCTTTAGGATTGATTCAATGAAATTATCAGTTGACGAGGTCAGGGAGTTGCTGCTTCATAAGGGACTGAAGGTTACTCCCCAGCGATCTGCCATCCTTGAGGCAGTCTATAACCTTGATAATCATCCCACTGCCGATAATATTATTGAATATATCAGAACCGCTCATCCCCATATTGCCAGCGGTACGGTTTATAAGGTATTGGATGTCCTGGTCGACAGCAAGTTGATCAGGAGGGTGAAAACAGATAAAGATGCCATGCGGTATGATGGGTTTTTAGAGAACCACCATCATCTCTACTGTGCCGATTCAGAAAGAATCGAAGATTACGAGGACCAGGAACTTGATCAAATGCTGGAATCATACTTTAAGCGTAAAGATATTCCCGGCTTTCAAATCGATGAGATCCGGTTACAGATTAACGGAAAATTCACAAACAAAAAATGAAAGAGAAAAGCATCGAATTACTAAACAAGGCAGTTGTAGATGAATTAACTGCGGTTCACCAGTACATGTATTTCCATTTTCATTGCGATGATCAGGGCTACGAACTGCTGGCCGGACTGTTCAAAAGAACGGCTATTGAGGAAATGCTTCACATTGAACGGCTTGCAGAGCGTATCATCTTCCTGAAAGGTGAGGTGGAAATGGTAGCTTCCGGGCCTGTGAAGAAGATACATGATGTGAAAAAAATGCTTGACCTGGCGGCAAAAATGGAAACATCGAGTGCCAATGACTACAATCGCTGGGCCATTGAATGTTCACAGAATGCGGATTCGGTCTCCAAATCACTGTTTGAGTCACTGGTGGTAGATGAAGAGACCCATTTCGATCAATATGATGAAGAGATCGAGAATCTTGCCAAGTTCGGAGATAGTTACCTGGCCCTCCAGTCCATAGAAAGAAGTAAAAACAGGGCCTCCGGACAACCCATTGATTAACAGTCGTCTAGATTTATTTTTAAACCATCAGGATCTGTCATTCTGATGCATATCCAATTGTGTAATTCATAAACCCTGCACCATGGAAGAAGTGAAACAACAAGTAGTAGCAATGCCACGAATTGGTGACAAAGCACCTGAGTTTATTGCATCCACCACCCAGGGAGAAATCAATTTCCCTTCAGATTTTAAAGGAAGCTGGTCGATTCTGTTCAGCCATCCTGCCGATTTCACCCCGGTTTGCACCTCCGAATTCATGACATTTGCCTCCATGGAGGACAAATTCAATGAGGCCAATTGCAAACTGGTGGGACTTTCTGTAGATGGTCTCTACAGCCACATAGCCTGGCTCAGAACCATCAAGGAGAAGATTGAGTGGAACGGAATGAAAGATGTGGAGGTCATGTTCCCGCTGATCGATGACATCAAGATGGAAGTGGCCAGATTATATGGAATGATACAGCCCAATGAAGACACAACCAAGGCGGTCAGGGCTGTTTTTTTTGTGGATCCGGAAGGAGTCATCAGGGCCATCATCTACTATCCGCTCAGTCTGGGCCGCAATTTCGATGAATTGTACAGGGTCCTGATTGCACTCCAGGCGGCGGACGAGTTTGGCATAGCCACACCGGCCGACTGGCGACCGGGTGACGATGTGATCGTGCCTCCCGCAGGAACATCCGCGAAAGCCAAAGACCGGATGGATGGCAAAGAAGAGGGCGTAGAATGCAAAGACTGGTTCTTCTGCACTAAAAAGATCGACAAAGAGACAGTGATGAAAAAGGTCTTAAAGAAATAACCAAATCCCGGGCTAATCTTCCATCATGGACTGGTAATCCGGGTCTTCTTTGATCTTATTCACCAGGAACTCTTTGCAAAAATGTCTCCGTTTCCGGACGTAGTTTTCGCTTCGGAAACCAAGCTGGCGTGCAATCTCCTTTGAAGTAATATCCTGCGCTGTCAACCGGAGGATCTTCTGACAATCTTCAGGGATCTTTAACAGTGCACGCTGATATATGGCGATCCTCAGGTCCTTATCCTGGACAGGAGAAGGTTCTTCAAATTCGATCCGTTCCTCGTGATCCCTGTTGAGGGGATCTATCTCGATCTTCTTGATCTCCCTGAGGTGCTTCAGCCATAACAACCTGGAAATGGAATAGATGTAAGTAGTAAAGGCAGCTGTTAACTGGAATTTTGCCTCCTCCCTGAGCTTTTTAAAAATAACGATCAATGCCTCCTGAAAGATATCCTCAGCATCATTCTCAGATCCTGCATTGCTGAGAATCAGTTGCCTCACGGGAGTGAAGGAATTCTTATAGATATATTGCAGAACAGTATTATCCCGCTTCCTGAGACCGGTTATTATTTCTTCATCCGTCAGCCTTTTCACTGAGATGGGTTGAATTGAGCTGATCAACAAATATAACCATTAACTGATTCCTCCGATAGCTTACGAAAGAAAAATAGAAAGGTTCTAGTGTGCTGTGTAACGCTTTAACATCTGTAAGATAGCCCGTTGGCAGACAGGGCAGAAAATGGCCTCGTTGGAATGCATCAAACAGTCAATCATGGGCCGGTAGACCCCTTTTGCGACGTAACCTCCGCCTTCATATACTCCCACCCGATCTGTATACTGCTCTTCCGGGGGTGTAGGGACCGGCAGGCCTTCCTGAATGAGATCTCCCCATTTTTTCCCGAAATCGACCAGGGTGGTCAGATTGGGGTTCCAGGGTTCCGTTTCGAGGTTGAAGAAATCGTTATAAGCTACCTCTGAGTTATAGTATTCGTCGGCAAGTCCTGCAAATGAGTGTCCGAATTCATGTACCACCACTGCCCGGGAATCCTCATTATCTGCAGCGGAAATGGCATACATGTTGTACATCCCTCCCCCACCGTATTTGGGAGTGTTCACCAGGATGTAGATCTGGTCATAATGGGCATTGGATGCCACATCACAGACAGCCCTGTAATCGAGTGTGGTCATGTAACGCTCAATTCCGAATGTGTAGAAATTGGAATTGACTACAGTGTTTTTCCAGATCCCCTGACCGGGGATATCCGTGCCTGAATCCTGACTATATGATTTTACAGCCCTGATATTGAAGGCATCACTGTGACCACTGAAAGGCTCCTCTGCAAAGATATAACCCACAGAACGCTTCACATCCCCCAGAAACTTATCCATTTCATCCACTGTATATCCTTCGGCCAGAAAGAGGAGATCCACTTTCTGTTCGGGCGGACCGTTGATTTCCAGGTCCACAGTTTCAAAAACCATGGGGGGTAACGGATCAGCAAATATGGATTGTGGGTCAACGACTTCCTTCCAGTTTATCTCAAAACTACCATCCTCCTGCCGGTCATATATCTCCACCTGAACAGGTTTTTTGGGCCAGGGAAACCGGACCACATGAGGAAACGCCCGTCGGATGGATTCTGCTTCAGCTGTAGTTTGCCACTCCCTGAACAGGGTGCAGTAGGTTTGACTGTACAATGCATCTCCGTTTTCAGGAGACCTAACTACCAATTTGTGATCCCCATAGTCAAACGGATCCAGAAGGAGATTGCGGGAACCGCTGAAGTAAGGTTCATGCCTGATACCGGCGAATGCATAGGTACCCTCATCAGCGGTGCCGGAAAAAACCAGATCTATCCGCATTGCTCCTTCCTCAAACCAGTGATCATCATCCTGTGCACCAAGGGATTGTTGTATCAGCAGAAGGCTGACTGAAATAGTTATTGCTTGAAGGGTTTTCATGGCTGGAGAATTTTCAGGTCAAATGTAGGAATAAAGGATGGGGGCGCAAATCACAGACCGTGTATTCATCGAACTTATTTGGCTGTCCCCTTGTCGGTACAGTATTTGAGCACGGATATGCAGTTTGAGCTGATGATTGTGTATTTTTATCTGAAATAACCAGATTGAAAAGACTCCGCAGAACCATACGTGTAATCCTGATTTCTCTCATCGGGATTTTCGTCCTGCTGTTTGTTATTCTGAATCTAGCCGGCCGGTTTGTCACCAACCAGGCAAACAGGATACTGGAAAGTGCTGGTGTGCCAGTTCACATACAGCACATCAGGACCATCCTTCCAAACAGGGTGGATATTAGGGGGGTTTCGATCACAGGCAATTCAGGTGATACGCTGATTTACGTCGATGAGATTCAAACCAGGTTGGCGGTGATGCAATTGCTGAAAGCAAAGGTGGCGATCGGTGATCTGCACATGGATAATGTCAACGTTCTGCTTTCCAGGGACATTGGAGATGCGGACCTGGATATAGCCGAAGCATTCACTCCCAAAGAGGGAAGAAAAAGTAAACCTCAGAAAAAGAAAAAGAACTGGGAAATTGGCATTGCCAATGCTGAGATCAGTGAGATCATGTTTCAGATGAACGATGTTCCTTCCGGATTGCATCTTAAACATCAAGTGGTCAAGATCTTTCTCGGTGATTTTCAGCTTTCGCTGGAAGGCCGGGAGATCGTAGCCGGATCAGCAGAACTTGAAGGATATAAGGGTGAAGTAATACTGACCGCCTCAGAAATTGAGAAAACCCGAGAGGCTTCCAATCCATGGAATTATGCTGTACGGGATGCCAGATTGAAGCAGGTGGACTTCACCTTTGAGGACATCGGACAGAGCCTGCTGCTCCATGTCGGCCTGGGTGATGGACAGGTACAAACCAATCAGGTGGATATCCCGAACAGACTGGTGGATATTGAACTGGTTTTACTTTCACAACCATCCATTACAATGCTAACCACCAGTTCCGGCAATGAAGGCAGCAGGCCGTTAAACTCCATAAACTGGGATTTAGCAGGTAAGAGTATAGTTGTGGAGAAGGGGAACCTTGTGGTGGACAGTTATATCAAACCGGATCCTCCTGCCGATCCCCAGGGCCTTGAGCTTTCAGATCTGAATCTTGCTCTTGCGGACCTGGTCCTGAGCGGGGTAAATGCCAATCTTTCAATGGAGTCCCTGCAGTTTGAAACAGGCAGTGGTCTGGTGCTGGAGAGTGCGCAGGCCGACCTGCATTCCGAGGAAACTTACTCGAGTTGGAACGTCGGCTTTCAGACATCAAACAGCCAATTGCAGATGGAGGGAGAGGCCGGAGATCCAATGCTGCATCTGATCGGAGAACCATCTGCTGTCAACAATGGCCGGTTGCGTATTCTTCCTTCAACTATCTCCCTCACAGACCTGGGTTTCTTTATAAGCAGTCTGAAGGAACTCCCCTGGTTCAATGAAGTAGCTGAGGATCCGATCTCTCTGTCGGGTGACTTTTCATTGGATCGTTCACTTCTAAGCATCACGGAATCCTCCGTATCGCACCCTGAAAACTTCTCCATGGATCTTCGGGGAAGCATCACCGAGCTGTTTGATCCCTCCGTCAGCGCCATGAGTCTCACTCTTGATGTACCATTCATCAACGTCGTTTGGCTGCAGGATATGCTGTCGGAATACGGGATTGAACCTGGTGTGAACAGCCTGGAAGAAGCTTCGCTGGCGGGCGACCTGAGTGACAATTACCGTTCCCCCGGTATCGATTTTAGGGTCCGGAGTAACCTTGGTGATGTAGACGTGACCGGACAAATAGATTTCAACGCGCAAAGCTATGATTTCAATACAACCCTGGAGAAGCTGATGCTTGGTGAACTGACCGGGATGGATGAGCTGGGAATGCTGACCGGCTCAGGAACGATTAAGGGGGTGGGACTGGATCCCTCCTCCATCAGGGCCACCATCGATATGAGCATCGATACCCTGGGTTTCAGGCAATATCCTTACACAGGTGCCCGGATCACAGGAAGCCTCATGCCCGATACCATTCAGGTCGTTGCCTTCGTTGCCGATTCCAACCTTTATGGCAGCATTGAAGGTGTAATTATTACTCCAACAGATTCGGCCTTCATGGTGAATGCCAGCACCTCCCTGAAAGCAGCCTTGCATGAACTGCACCTGTCAGGGGATACCCTCTACATTGATAGCGAAGGTGATTTCCAGGTGGAAAAAACCCCCCATGCATTGAATGCAGATTTTGAGCTGGATGGCCTGAGACTTGAAACGCCATTCAGAGCTGCGGAAATAGGGGAATTCCAGGTGAATTTTCTGTCCGATACATCCCGGACCAGGCTGCAGGTGGGTGCCGATTTCATCCAGCTCCATTCGGACGTGGATGTTTCTGTGGACAGCCTGCCAACCCTGAAAAGATCCTACAGGGAGTATGTGACCTCCCTGATCGATACTGTGTATGAAAACGACGCCCTCAGGTTGGGTTATTTGCCGGATATGCTCGTGCAGGGGAATATGACGTATCACGATGTGCTCGGGATCCTGCTGAAAGATACCACGCTCTGGTTTTCCAATCTCAGGTTCTCGCTTTCCAACAATGCACCCGGCAACACCATTAAGTATGACTTGCAGGGTAACGATCTGGAATACAAGAATCTGAGAACGGGTGATCTGAGAATCCTGGTCACCGATTCTGCCGGCATCCTGGACCTGGGTATAGATGCTATTGACAACACTTTCCAATCCACTCAGGTGAAGCAACTGTCGGTGGAGAGTCAGTTCGGTGACTGGGAGAGCCAGAACACACTGAGTTTATTGGATCAGCAGGACCGCGTATTGTACCATTTTGAGGTTTTCTCGAAACTGGACAGCAACCTGCTGGCTCTTTATGTACCCTCCCGCAGTTTGATCCTTAACAGGACCAGATGGCAGATGGAAACTCCCGATCTGCTCTCCTTCAATATAACCACAGGGGACTTTTATCCCTCCCTCCGGATCCACCAGGACGATGCGGTGATTGAATTCTTCACAGAGAGATCTGAAGGGACCTCCCAATATGGACTGGTGCTAGATAAGGTAGATTTTTCGTCTATTCTTACCGAAGAGGTCATTCCGGGCAATCCATCCGGAGCGATCTCAGGTAACCTGACCTACACGCCACACGACAATGGGAACAAAGAGGTGAAAACAACCCTCCGCCTGGATCAGGTGCACTGGTCCGAACTAGATCTGAGAACCATGAACCTGGAAGGGTTACTGAACAGTTCCGAAAACGGAGATTATCAATTTGCCATGTCGGCCCTGATGGATACCTCAAGAATTGAAGTGGCAGCTCACAGAAAAGACAGCACGGAACAGCAGATCCAGGCCGAGATCAACAAGTTGCCTGTGAAAACTTTCCAACCGTTTGTGAATACCTATCTGTCCGATTTGAGGGGGATGATTTCAGGTAATTTCAGGATGTATTCATCCGGATCGGTGAGAGACCTTTCAGGAGGCTTGAATATAAGCAACGGAGGAGTAAGGGTGAACTCCCTGAACTCCAGGTTCAGGATTCCTGGCGACAGTATTGCTTTGAATGAGAGGAGACTGGAATTCAACCGGTTCACCATACTGGATACGCTCAATAACGAACTGGAGGTGGACGGATACATAGACTTTCGTCCCGAGGGATCCATTCTGACCAACCTGGACATTGCATCCAGCAGGTTGCAGGTGATGAATAAAGCTGATGATGACCAGGCCACGTTCGCTGGAAATGTGGTCTTAGACTCCCGGCTGAGGGTAAGGGGACCCCTGAGCAGTCCGGTGATCACCGGCAGATTAAAGCTGAATGAAGGAAGCAGGCTCTATTACCGGCATGAAGAGGACCTCAATATTTCGGAAACTGAAAAAACGATCTACTTTATTACCTACAACGAGGAAGGAGAAGTGATGAGGGCCCCTGAGAGGAATACAACAGGGACCCTGAAACGCACCTCCATTGAAACCGAGGTTGAAATCAATCCAACCACCCGATTCAGTTTCAACCTCTCCAAACAAATCTATAACATCAACCTGGAAATAGTAGGTGGAGGGGTACTCAATTATCGGATGCTGGGCAACAATCAGAACCTGCTTTCGGGCCGTTACGAGGTCCGGGAAGGAACGGCCGACCTGAAGATGGTGGGGTGGCCCGGCAAATCGTTCAGTATTACCGAGGGTGGATATGTCCGCTGGGATGGTCCTGTTGAAAACCCGGAATTAAAATTTGAAGCAGTGAACAGGGTCAGAACCTCTTACATCAATCCGGTGGACGGACAGGCAAGGGAGGTGGATTTCAATGTGGTTCTGAGCCTGGAAAATCAACTCTCTGATCTATATATCCTGTTTACCGTCAATACCCCGGACCAGTACCTGATGAGCATCATCAATACGCTGAGTCCTGAAGAGCAGATGCGTCAGGCCATCACGGTCCTTTTGTTCGAGAGGGTGGATCTGCCGGGGATCTCCACCTCGTCCAACTACATGACCGAACAGGTGAATCAGCTGGTGGCCTCTCAATTGAACCAGCTTACGAAGACCACCATTCAGGGAGTTGATATTTCCTTTGGGATCGATTCCTATGTGGCAGCCACCGAGGGCGGAGGAGAACAGGTCCAGACCAGCTTCTCCTATGAAGTGAGGAAAGGATTGCTCAACGAGCGGGCACAAATAGAAATTTCGGGGCGCCTGAACGAGCTGTACAACCAACCGGGGGCATCGGATCACACCTTAAATAACATCTCGTTTGAATACAGGCTCGATTCCGCGGCAACCAAGTTTTTCAAGGTCTACAATGAACATGTGTACGAGGATGTATTCGAGGGAGAGGTAATCTCCACCGGTGTGGGACTCACCTTCCGAAAGCGGTACGAAACTTTCGGCGACATCTTGAAAAGGGACCGTGATAAACGTAAAAAGCGGGAAAAGCGCTGATGCAAAGGAGGTCTGACATATTCCTTGTGGTAATACTGATCACGCTTTCTGCCTGTTCCAATACCCGTTTCCTGACCGATGACCAGTTGTTGTATACCGGAAGGGGAGAGATAGAAATTACTCCCACCGAACCGGGAATGAGCACCTCACAGGTAAAAAACAGAGTCAGGGCCATCACCGATCACAAAATGAACAATGGATTTCTGGGACGCCGGCTGGTACCGCCTGTGGGTCTCTGGACCTATCATTACTGGAATCCCGAACCGGACCGGAAGCTGGCCACCGGGCTGAAGAAATCCATGGCGGCCGCTCCTATACTCATTTCCGATGTGAATCCGGATCTGAGGGCACAGGCGGTGGAGAACGAGCTGATGAATATGGGATATTTTAATGCAACTGTCCGTGCGACCATTGATACCCTGGGGAGAGATTCAAAGAAAGCCAGGGTGAATTACCATGTGGTCCTTCCCCCACCCTATCACTACCGCCGGATCATTTTCGATACACTCAATGAGCCGGTGGACATCCTGATCAGGAACAGTAACTTTCTTCGCAAGATCAAACCCGGCCAGCAATTCAACCTTGACGAGATTACAAGTGCAAGAAGGAGCCTGTCGAGGGATATACAGAATCAGGGATATTTCTATTTTACCCCGGAGCTGATCACCCTGAGCGCCGATACTGCGGTCGGCAGCCAGGAACTTGATCTCACCATCAGCAGAAGGACCAATGTATCCCCGAAAGTTTACCAGACCTACTCCATCAACGACATCCGGGTCAATATCTCCAATCCTTCGCGCGGGGATACGCTATTCAGTGATCCATATCTTACAGAGGACCTGGCCATCCATGCAACAGGCGACTATCTGAAACCCGGCATCATCAACAGGGCGGTTTATTTTAAGGAAGGAGACCTCTACTCCTTCAACTCCAATGCCCAGTCCATGAAAAGGCTGAACAACCTGGGGGTATTCAATTATGTAAGAATTGATTATGAACAGTCTGATACGGATACCACCAGAAATCTGCTCGATGTGACCGTTGATGCAACCATGGCAGATAACATCAACCTGGATTTTGCAGTGGACCTTGTTACCAAATCAACCGGGTATGCCGGTCCGGCCCTCAGTGTGGGAGTTACCCATGGAAACGCTTTCAGGGGAGCAGAAAAAATCAGTGTGGGGCTGAACGGGGGTTTTGAATGGCAATGGGGTAAAAAAGAATCATCCCAGCTGGGAACATTGTCTTACGAGGTGGGTGTCAACACCGGATTGACACTCCCCAGGCTGCTGCTTCCCGGTGGCTGGCAGCCCAGAAAACCCCTGTTCGTTCAGCAAACCTCAGTCAACCTCGATTACAACCTGTTGAACCGGACCGCATACTACCGGATGGCCTCGGCCATGTCCAGCCTCAATTACAGATGGGGGGTCAACGAGCGGGTGCAGCACTCCTTTTCACCCTTCTACCTCAACAACGTTCGATTGCTGAATACCACCCCGGACTTTGATTCGGTGGTCAACGAGAATATCTATATCAGGAAGAGTTTTGAGGAGCAATTCATCATTGGTGCAAGGTATGGTTTCACCTATGACAACACCTACCAGGTAAAGCCCAACAACATCTATTTCCAGGCTTCTGTCAACTCCTCCGGGAACATAGTAGATCTGTTCAACGCAATCGGTCAGGATAGCGGTGAGCGGCCCTACAAACTCATTAACAGCATCTACTCCCAGTATGTGAAAATCACCACCGATTTCCGTTACTACCGGAACGGCCGCAACCAGTCCCTGGCATTGAGACTCTATTCGGGCCTCGGTCTCCCCTACCGAAATTCCACGGTGCTGCCATATGTGGAGCAATTTTTCAGTGGTGGTGCATACAGCATCAGGGGTTTCACAGCCCGCTACCTGGGACCCGGCTCCTACTATGAAAAGAAGAGCGGGTACATCGATCAGTCGGGAGACATCAAGCTGGAAGGGAACATAGAGTACCGTTTTGGCATATCCCGGGTTGTCAAGGGGGCGCTCTTCCTGGAGACCGGGAACATTTGGCTCATCAATGAAGATGAGAACAGGCCCGGAGCCAAATTTGACTTCGGTACCTTCTACAGGGAACTGGCTGTGGGTACGGGCGTTGGCCTGAGGTTTGATTTCAGTTATTTTGTATTGAGAACAGATTTCGGTTTCCCGCTTCGAAACCCTTACACCACGGAGGGAAAGAACTGGTTGTTCGGTACCGGGGATATCCTCTCCGGGATGTTGTTCTACCTGGCCATCGGATACCCCTTCTGATGATCTCAGTTGGTCCCGATGCAATAGGCCAGACCCCACTCGATCCAGTCGGCCCGGATGCCCGCTTTTGTCTTAATACAGATGTGTGCGTGTAACCAATCTGTCATCCTCACCCTGCCTCCTGCACGCATGTACCAGAATCCCCGGTCGTAGGAGTGCTGCACCATGTAGGTTCCGAAATTAAACAGCAGGGTAAAGCGGTCTATCAATATCTGATACCCCATATGCGACCCCAGGTAGGTTTTCTGGAAAGTGGTTACATCCTCAGGCGGCACCCCTGTGACTGCCCGTTCCAGTGAACCATCGTATAAAAAGTCCAGTCCGAATGTGATCCGGTTTTTTAAAGAGACGGGTATCGCATAGTCGACCGTGAAGGATGAGGTGAAATAGTGGTAACCGTCCATTTCACCCAGCTTCTGTTTTTCCTTGATACCAGCGGCAGTCATGATCTGCAGCTCGCTACGGGGCATGTTCTCCTCTACTTTAAAGTATGTAAGATTCGGTCTTACATCGGTTTTACCAGCCTCTTCAGACTTCTCGGATCCCGTGCCGGGGAACCTGAAATGGTAGCTCATTCCCAGGTTGGCACCCCAGTTGTTCACCCCCTTTTGCGGTCTGTGTATGGCACCGTTGGAGTAATGGGTGAGGCCGCCTCCTGCATACAGATCGATCCGCTTGTTCAGAATGAAGCCGAGGTTCAGGCTAAAGTTGAAGTACAGGTTGAGGTGCGAAGCGACGACATCGTTGTAGGGATTCTGGACGGGGTCATGGATCAGAGAGGTGTAGCTGAGACCCAGGGATAATTCCGACCAGAGGGTGGTCCTTCCCCACCGGGCCCAGGGAGCACCGAAAAACGCAAAGCCGCTGAATGGATTACTCATGGTGGTATCCTCGCGGCTGATGATGAGATCTGAATAGCTGATCCCCACACCGTAGCGGGGATAGTTATGAAAAAGCTCCCAGGCTCTCTTTCCGGTGGATTGAAACCCGAGTCGAAGCTCCCCTCCCCTGAATCCGCTCTTAAATGCCTCCGACAGGTATTCCGTCCTGCTCCAGGTGGTGCCGGTGTGATAAAACATCTGCAGGTAACCGTAACGGAACGGTTTGTTCTGCTCAGCGGATTGAGAAATACCCGACATCCACCCGAGCGAGAAAATGATCAACAGGATTCTGCGAAGCACGGGATAAATATAGAAAAAGCAGGATCGAAATCCCTATCAAAATTTTGTAATTTTGCAGCTTAAAATACAGAGAATATGATTGAGCGCTGGATTACCTGGTACAACGAATTGCTAACCGGAACAGGAATATCTGAAAGACTGGTGGTGCTGATCGAAAACGCCACCATCATTCTGATCACGGCCGGACTGGCCATCCTGGCTGACTACCTGGTTAAAAAGATCATCATCGCCACCATCCACCGGATCGCCCGGAAATCAAAGACCAGCTGGGATGATATCTTCGTAGACAGAAAGGTATTCAACAGGCTCGCACACCTGGCTCCGGCCATCATTGTTTATTATTCCCTTCAGTATATTTTCGACGCCGAAGGCCTGGTCACCTTCCTGGGCAATGTTACCCAGACTTACATGGTGATTGTTGTGCTCCTGGTGATCGATGCCGTGATCAATGCACTTCACGAGATCTACCGCCAGCTGCCGGTTTCAGAAGGTCGTTCAATCAAGGGATATGTGCAGGTGGTCAAGATCATCTTCTACGCAGCAGCCATCATCCTGATCATCTCCATATTCAGCGGAGAAGCCCCAAGCGCACTGATCGCCAGTCTCGGTGCCATGGCCGCCGTCCTCATACTGGTATTTAAGGATACCATTCTGGGATTCGTGGCCAGCATTCAGCTCTCTGCCAATAAAATGGTCAGTGTGGGTGACTGGATTTCCATGCCCAAATACAATGCGGACGGAACAGTG
>Ga0209536_100000676_pt1 | contig 55828 bp, 52 predicted proteins | sample DeeMarSeWOR28_12_FD_187461 | JGI IMG/M metagenome (GOLD analysis project Ga0209536, IMG submission 187461) | Marine sediment microbial communities from White Oak River estuary, North Carolina - WOR-2-8_12 (SPAdes) (version 2) | ecosystem: Environmental > Aquatic > Marine > Intertidal zone >... | reverse complement strand
TTCTGATGAATGTGACCTGGATTACGTGCCGAATGTGGCCCGCAAGACCCCGGTTAAAATCGCAATGACCAATTCGTTTGGCTTTGGTGGCACCAACGCGACGCTGATACTCAAGAAATATACTGGCTGATGGTTTATCCGTTTTAGATTTTTGATGGTGGTAAAACATTCATGCCGGTCTGCCCGCGCTTTACTTTGTCTGCTGAAATTTCACACCATGTTTCCATCTCGAATCCCTCCAAATATTTATTTAGGTCAATTTTCTCTATTTTTTACTTGCGGTTATGAATATTGGCATATAGTATTTTTATTGATCTTTCTTAAAGAGGGTTTGAAGTTTTATGGCACCAGATGAATCTCGTCCTTCGTGGGATACCTATTTTATGGATATTACGATGCTTGTGGCGAAACGATCCACTTGTCTTAGGCGGGCGGTGGGAGCTATTATCGTGAAGGATAAACGAATGTTAACCACGGGTTATAATGGAGCTCCCTCAGGCATCAAACATTGCCTTGAGGTGGGGTGCTTGCGTGAGCAGCTAAATATCGGATCCGGTGAACGACATGAACTATGTCGAGGTATACACGCGGAACAAAACGCTATTATTCAGGCCGCCTATCATGGGGTGTCGGTAAAGGGTGCCAGTTTATACTGCACAAATTTACCCTGTTCGATTTGTGCGAAAATGATTATCAATGCTGGTATTCGTAAAATCTACTATCGATCCGGATACGCGGATTCCCTTTCCCAGGAAATGTTACAAGAGGCGGGTGTTGATTTGATTAAACTGGATTCCAACAAGCAAGGGGGGAAAAGATGAAGTGCCCATATTGTGGAAAAATTGACAACAAAGTCATCGATTCCAGACTGAGCAAGGACGCAAGCGTCATTCGGCGGCGAAGAGAATGCCTCGGGTGCACGAGACGTTTTACAACCTATGAGCACATTGAAGAAATTCCAATCATGATTATCAAGAAGGACGGGCGTCGTGAAGTTTTCAACCGGGAAAAAGTCCGTTCCGGCATAAAGAAAGCGTGTGAAAAGCGAAACATCAGTATGAACCTGATTGAAGAATTTATCGATGAGCTGGAACGAGATCTCAGAGAAATCGGCGAAAAAGAAATTCCGGCCGCAACGCTGGGTGAGAAGATTATGGCCAAACTGCATGAACTTGACGATGTTGCCTATGTGCGGTTTGCTTCCGTCTACCGGGAGTTTAAAGATGTAAATGATTTTTTTGCTGAACTCAAAACATTGTTAAGCCATCAGCGAAAGTAGTCTATGGATGATAAATATTATATGGAGATGGCCCTCGATCTTGCGCTAAAAGGCCAGGGCTTTACTTCACCGAATCCGATGGTGGGAGCGGTTGTTGTGAAAGACGGTAAGGTGGTCGGTACCGGTTACCATCGGGCGGTCGGTCGGCCGCACGCTGAAGCAGAAGCCCTTGATAATGCCGGAGATGCTGCTAAGGGGGCTGCGCTTTACGTTAATCTTGAGCCTTGCAACCATACCGGTCGAACCCCGCCGTGTACTCACCAAATTCTGCAGGCCGGCATTCGCCGTATCATTGTCGCCATGAAAGATCCGAATACCCAAGTAAAAGGTGGTGGGATTGATTTTTTAAAAAAGCATGGAATCCATGTTAACCTGGGAGTATGTGAAGAAAAGGCCAAAAGATTAAATGAAATCTTTGTTAAGTATGCAAACACAAAACGGCCCTTTGTCATCCTAAAATGTGCGGCAACCCTGGACGGATGGATTGCAACCCGAAGCGGTGATTCGAAATGGATTACCAATGAACACTCCCGCGGGTTTGTGCACCAGATACGCCATGCGGTTGATGCCATCCTTGTCGGGATCAATACGGTTCATGCAGATGATCCAAGTTTAACGGCCCGATTGGACCGTGGCCAAGCAAAAGATCCCATCCGCATCATCATCGATACGCATCTTGCTATATCGCCGCATGCGAAGGTGTTGCGACTAAAATCCGATTCTGATACGATCCTAGTTGCCGGAAAAGGGGTTAAAAAAGAAAAAAAAATGGCTTTAGAGAAAAACGGCGTTCGGGTCATTGAATCTCCAGTTAAAAATGATTTGATTGAGATGGATTACCTCATGGGTCAGTTGGGAGATTTAGGCATTACCAGCCTCCTGATTGAGGGCGGGGGTCGTGTCATCGCATCAGCGTTTAATGCTGGGATTGCTGACAAAATATTGTTTTTTTATGCGCCTAAAATTCTGGGCGGTGATGACGGCATATCAATCTGTCGGGGAGAGGGTCCCGACCGAATGAATGATTGCATTTCGGTTAAAGATATTACGGTTCAGCGCTTTGGCGATGATGTGATGATTGAAGGATATTTACGTTAGATGTCAGTACTTCAGCCTCAGGCTGATCAGTTGTATGTTGAAAAATAATAATTATATTGAAGTAGTTTTCAGTTCACTTCAGTATATTGCTCTATCACGCTGCTTTACACGTTGGGGCAAATTGTTCGACCATCACGGACAAATTACGACGGACACGAATATGTTCACGGGCATTATCGAAGGTCTTGGTACAATATCCGGGATTAGTGCAGCCGGTCAGGGCAAGCGCCTGGCAATCAATGCTGATTTTGAGCTGAATCAAACAAAAATCGGAGACAGCATTTCTGTCAGCGGGGCTTGTCTGACCGCGGTAAAAATTGAATCCAGGCGCTTTGAGGTTGATGTGTCCCCTGAAACTCTCAAAACTACGACTTTTGGCAATGCAAAGATGGGTGACCGTGTCAACCTTGAGAGGGCCATGCGACTTTCTGACCGCATCGATGGCCACCTTGTATCCGGTCATATCGATGGGGTGGGCACGGTTAAGCATCGGCAAAAGACTGGCAATGCTGACATTGTGACGATCACGGTGCCAGAGGCACTCACACGGTGCATGATAACAAAAGGTTCGGTTGCGGTTGACGGTATCAGCCTGACCATTAATTCCTGCGGAAAAGATGAGTTCACAGCCAGCATTATTCCACACACCGCAACGATGACAACCATAGGCCTTAAAGCTAAAGGAGATCTTGTAAATATTGAAACCGATATGATCGGAAAATATGTCGAGCGCTTCCTTAAAGGCGTGGTCTCCCGGGAAAACGAAAAAGCGGCTGAAAAAACAGGTATTGATATGGATTTTTTGGCCAAAACAGGATTTATATGAAATTTGCCTGTGGGTTGAGGCCTATCCAGGAGTGGGAATTTGGACTTCTTTCCACGTTACATGTAACCATCCACAGACAAAAAAATAATGAGGAGATAAAGATAAACCATGCCACAAATAATGGTTGAAGAGGCAATCCGGGACATCAGAGCCGGTAAAATGATCATCTTGGTGGACGATAAAGATCGTGAAAATGAGGGTGATCTTTGCATGGCCGCTGAAAAGGTAACAGCGGATGCCATTAATTTTATGGCGAAATACGGGCGAGGCCTAATCTGTCTCTCGATGACCGCAGAAAAAATCGATTCGCTGGATTTACCGCCGATGGTCGACAACAATCAATCCCCATTTGGAACCGGTTTCACGGTATCCATTGAAGCACGATGCGGAGTGAGCACAGGAATTTCTGCGGCCGACCGTGCAACCACGATTTTAACAGCCGTAGCAAACCATGCAAAACCCCGTGATTTGGTGAGACCCGGTCATGTCTTTCCTTTAAGAGCCAAAGATGGTGGGGTTATTGTGCGGGCCGGACAAACCGAAGGTTCGGTAGACCTCGCCCGCCTTGCAGGTTTAACACCCTCAGGGGTTATTTGTGAAATTATGGATGAAGACGGCACGATGGCTCGCATACCCGCATTAGAAAAATTCAGTGAAAAACACGGTATTGGTATTTGCACCATTGCCGATTTGATTGCGCACCGGATGCGGACCGAATCTTTCGTGCATAGAGTTGCCGAGACGGTGATCCCGACTTCATTTGCCGGTGAATTTAAAGCGTCTGTATATGAAAATGATGTGGACAATTTGTTGCATATTGCCATGGTAAAAGGCGAAATTGATCAACAGCAACCCGTGCTGGTTCGTGTGCATTCCGAATGTTTAACCGGAGATATTTTTGGCTCGTTGCGCTGCGATTGTGGCCCCCAGCTGCATCAGGCGATGTCTATGATTGAAAAGGAAAGCAGGGGGGTGCTGCTTTACATTCGCCAAGAAGGTCGTGGCATCGGCCTTGTAAATAAACTGAAGGCTTATGCGCTTCAAGATCAGGGTTTAGATACTGTCGAGGCCAACGAAGAGCTCGGATTCAAGCCGGATATGCGAAATTACGGTATCGGTGCTCAAATTTTAGTAGATCTCGGGGTGAGAAAAATGAGGCTGATGACCAATAACCCGAAAAAAATGGTGGGCTTGGAAGGCTATGGACTGAGCATTGTCGAGCAAATTCCCATAGAAATTGCGCCGAATGAGTTCAACAAGTGTTATCTGGAGTGCAAAAAACTAAAAATGGGGCATCTTTTAAACGTAGATGCCACGCCCTAGCCCGGGTTAACCGGAAATCGGAAGCACGAAATGCCCGGCCTAGACCCGGATGTGGCGTGGCTTATTTCTATAACCAAAGCTTTCGCAATTACCGAAAAAATTTCATTACTAAGCGGCTAGGTTAATTAAATCTTTTACTATTGGACTAACCAACCACCGTCGAAAGGAGCACAAATGCCTAAAGTTCTTGAAGCCGGACTTATTGCTGAAGGCAAGAAGTTTGCTATTGTAGTGAGTCGTTTTAATGAGTTTATTACCGAAAAGCTTTTGAGCGGTGCCCTAGACGCCCTAATACGGTGTGGTGCTAAGGACAAGGATATTGAGATCATTAAGGTACCGGGCTCTTTTGAAATCCCGCTGGTTGCAAAAAAAATGGCCTATACGAATCGATTTGACGCCATCATTTGCCTGGGCGCGGTAATTCGGGGATCAACACCGCATTTCGATTATGTTGCTGCTGAAGTGTCGAAAGGGATCGCTACCGTCAGTTTGGATTCAGAGATACCGATAATATTTGGGGTTATCACAACCGATACCATTGAGCAGGCGATTGAACGTGCCGGTACCAAGGCCGGTAACAAAGGATGGAGTGCTGCCATGGCAGCCGTTGAGATGGCAAATTTGTTTGAGAATGTTGAGCAGGCATAGCAATGGGAATCCGTCGCAGGTCGCGAGAGCTCGCGATGCAGGCGCTCTTTTATATGGATATCAATAATAACTCCTCGCAGGAGATGATAGAACGATTTTGCGAAAATTTTTCTCATCCCCCAAAGACCCGCGCCTTCTTTTTAAAGCTGGTAAACGGTGTGATAGCGGCAAGGCCTGAGATAGACGCACTGATCGAAAGGTTTTCTAAAAACTGGCAAATTAGCCGCATGTCCTTTGTTGATCGGAATGTGATACGGATTGCAGTGTATGAAATGCTTTTTTGTCCGGATATTCCCTCAAAAGTGACGATCAATGAAGCTGTTGATGTCGGAAAAAAATTTGGTTCGGAAGAATCCGGAGCCTTTATTAACGGAATTATTGATAGTATTCGAATAGCGATAGAAAAAAAGGAGATCTCCATTGATATCTGGTAATAAAAGGAGGTCGATGTGATTATCACGACTTTACCTGTTGGACCGATTATGGCAAATTGTTTCATTGTAGGCTGTGAAGAAACGCTAGCGGCAGCGGTGATCGATCCTGGAGATGAGGCAGATAGAATATTGATGTCTCTGGCTGAATCGAAGTTGACGCTGAAATATATCATTAACACCCATGGTCATTTTGATCATGTTGGGGCCAATAGACCATTAAAAGATGCCACCGGTGCCCCTATCCTGATCCATGCGTTGGATGCACCGATGTTGAATCATTTATCAGCAAGCGCTGCAGCCTGGGGACTGGCGACAGAGAATTCACCACCTCCGGATCGAATGATTGAAGCGGGTGATACGATAACATTTGGCAAGATCACATTGACCGTGATCCATACCCCGGGTCATACGCCAGGTGGGATATCGTTGAGAACTGATGGACACGTATTTGTCGGCGACACGCTTTTTGCGGGGTCAATTGGTCGTACCGATTTTCCAGGAGGAGATTTTGAAACGCTAAGAGCCAGTATCCAGAACAAACTATTTTTGCTCGGCGATGATGTCCAGGTGTATACCGGACATGGGCCGCAAACGACCATCGGCCAAGAAAAGCGCACCAATCCGTTTGTGGGAGAAAGGGCGGTATTTCACGGATAGCAAAGGTAATCTTTAAATGCTTCTTAACATCACCCCGATCCTTCATCAACCCCCAAATCGAACCGTGCCGTATTCGATGCCTTGGCGCTTAAGAATGTCGTAATACATCATTATCTGCTTGATGTATCGAATGGGCTCGGTTCCCCGGCAATATCCGTATTTAGAATTTTTATAATATTTTCTATATCTTAACAAAGGGAGTGTTTTTTCAAGGGAGGACCACTTATCCGGATTGAGCTTCATTTTTACGGCGAGGTTGCGGGCGTCCCCGATATGCCCCTGTCCAATATTATAGGCTGCTAGAGATATTTGCAGACGATCTTCGTCTCGTGCGCTGTCAAAATGATCGTAAAGGTTTCTCAGGTGCTGGACCCCGGCGTTAATATTTTCGACGGGATTATGAATATCTTTTACCCCCAAGCTTCGTGCGGTACGCGGCAGAAGCTGCATAAGACCTCTTGCTCCGGAGCGGCTTCTGGCCCAAGGGTCTAAGTGGGATTCCTGATAAATTTGAGCGACTATCAATCGCCAATCAAAATTATGTTTTTTAGCGGCTGCCTTTATAAAAGGACTGTATCGGGACAATCTGGTCTTGATACGCCGGTGGAAGGCTCTTAAATCAACATAATCGAAGTCGTGCCTGTCCCCATAGTATTTATTATAGATCTCATCGAATTTACGATTCTCTTTAATGCTTCTCAGAAAGGAATTAATACTCACCAACAGTTGACGTGCTTTTGGATTTACCGCCCATCTAAGCTGTTTTTTTTCACCAATTGTACCTCGCATGACAGCCCCTGGATAGTGCCGACGATTGAGAATAGCGATATTGCTGTCTGCTACCGTGACTTCGATCTGCCTCTCGGAAACTTTTTGAATCAATTCTTCTGCGGGAACATCCTCATGCAATTGAATAAAAAAATCGGTTCCCGCGTCTCGGAGTTTTTCAAGTTGGTGCTGGTAAAGAGTTCCTTTTGTGACATGAACAGTTTTGCCGGCCAAGTCATGAGGATGGTTTATTTTGAGATTATTTCGATGGGTGATGATGGTGTGTTGTATTTCCATATATCCATCTGAAATTGCGATCTCTTTTTGTCCGGCCGGTGGAATAATCATACCGGCCGCAATCAATGCTGCGGAGCCGTCCATTAAGGCCGGAATCATTGACTCCAAGTCATCAGCAAGTTTTATTTTCAGACGTACACCGAGGTAATCTGCAAATGCGTTGGCCAGTTCATACTCAAAGCCCATGGGTTCATCGCGGTACAAATAATAACAGTGAGCGGTATTGTTTGTTATAACAGTAAGTTCCTTGTTTTTTAGAATCTTATGAAGGGTAACAAACTTGTGTGCAGTCACGAAAGGATAGGCAAAACAGAGTACCACCACGAGCCACACAAAAAAAACCGTTAAGATAACGAGGGATCTTTGGAACAAAATTTTATTAATTGCTGAAGAAACCATGAAACTATATACCTAATATCGAGCGTTATTATCCCTGACTCCAGTACCCTTGCTCCAATAACTTTTATTGAAGCATATTGCTCTATTTCAATGATACAATTCGGTAAAAAATTTAAGCTTGCTGGCGGATCTTAGAAAGCTCCCAGCTGACAGGGTTGTATTTTAATTTTCAAGGCTTCGCAGGCAGCACTGACTGCCATTTTGGACACATTATATTTTTGGGCAATTGCCCATGCATCATGGCAAGATAGCTTTTCGTCGACCAGAGCTGCGCGGACGGCATCTTCCAATTTGGGATCTTCAGCTGTTTTGGGTTTGACAATTTTCTTTTCTGGTTTGTAGCCGAACAATCCCAACTGGCATTTTACCAATTTAAAATCCATCAAATCCACAGTTTTTCCGATTTCTGCAGGCGGCTTGTTTATCTCACCGACAATCTTAAAAGCGACCGCACAGGCAAGCTCGCCGTTTTTTGCATTCTGCAGGACCTTCTCTTTGATTAAATTGTTGACCGTCGCCTCGGGGCCGTGTTTATCAGAAAATTTTTGACCTTTTCTACGGTTCATTTTTCGACTCCTTATATTTAAAATTGTTCTGCAGGTCCCAACCTCGTTTCAAGTGCTTATGGACACGAATGGTTTAATTTGACCCTGAGAATTGGTTAATGATTGCTATGCCCCCCAAGAAGGTTTGCACGCATCTAATTTTACTTGAATAAATACAAGCTGTTTGCTAATCTAAACTTTTAATATTAAAGGGAGTTTTTTCTGTTGCATGGGGCAGAGAGCCGGCAGGTAAAGTTATATATCGATGCTTCGGGAGTCTCCCCTGACGAATTCTACCCTTGATATTCGCTATCACTTTACAGTCCACCTTATGCGCATTAAATATAATGGTATTGACGACGCGTCTTTAAGTGTAAGGTTACCAGAACAAAAGCGTCCAGGGGCAAAGCAATACTCAGTATACCACATCTCCCCTTGGGGATGCAATTGAAAGCCTGGATTTTTCAGGTTGATGATTGACAACATGGGCTTCACAATTACGCGCAGAAAAACATTTCAAATCAGGATCGGGAATGTAAAAATCGGTGGATTGGCACCCATTTCCGTCCAATCCATGACCAACACGCCGACACAGGATATTGCAGCCACCGTTTCACAAATTAATCGCTTGGAAAAAGCCGGCTGTGAAATCATCAGAGTGGCCGTACCGGATATAACGGCTGCCGAAGCTATTGCGGCAATAAAGAAAAAGATATCAATTCCGCTGATTGCCGATATTCATTTTGATTACCGTCTCGCCCTTGCGGCCGCTCGCGCGGGCGCTGACGGCTTGAGACTGAATCCCGGTAATATCGGCAGCCCAAAAAATGTCAAAGCAATCGTAGATTGTGCCAAAGATCTAAATATTCCCATTCGAATCGGTGTAAATTCCGGCTCCCTTGAAAAGGATATACTTAAAAAATATAAAAAAGTAACACCGGCTGCCATGGTGGAAAGTGCGCTTCGGCATATCGAATTTTTAAAATCGCTTGATTTTCAGCAAATAAAGATTTCATTAAAAGCATCGGATGTCCAGCGCACGGTTGAAGCATACCGTCTTTTATCCAAGCAGACCGATCTACCTCTGCATATCGGGGTTACCGAGGCCGGAACGCTTTTTTCCGGTATTGTTAAGTCTGCGCTGGGAATCGGCATGCTCCTCGCTGAAGGTATCGGAGATACGCTTCGGGTTTCATTGACCCGCGATCCGGTTGAAGAGGTGCGCGTGGGTTACGAAATTCTAAGGGCCTTGGATCTTCGCCATCGCGGACCTGAGATTATTTCCTGTCCCACCTGCGGTCGCTGCAACATTGGTTTATTCGATATTGTGGAACAGATTGAACACGCCCTTCTGGCAAGCACCGTACCTATAAAAATTGCAATTATGGGCTGCGTGGTTAACGGCCCAGGAGAGGCCAGGGAGGCGGATATTGGTATTGCCGGTGGTGATGGTACGGGTATACTTTTCCGCAAAGGCAAGGTGATTAAAAAGTTTCCCCAGGAAAAACTGGTTGCGGTTTTACTGGAAGAGGTCAGGAAGATCGAGGAAAATAAATTAAATCAGAAAGACCAAACTAACTTGCGTTCAGGCTGAAAGGATAGACATGCAGAACAAAGCGAAAACGGCAGTCACACCGACGAGGGCAGAAGATTATCCGGAATGGTACCAGCAGGTGATTAAAGCATCGGATTTGGCAGAGCGGTCACCGGTTCGAGGATGCATGGTTATTCGCCCATGGGGATATGCACTCTGGGAAAATATCGTGCGCGAGCTTGACGATATGTTTAAAGCCACCGGCGTTAAAAATGCCTATTTCCCGATTTTTATTCCAATAAGTTTTCTTGAAAAAGAAGCGCAACATGTGGAAGGCTTTGCAAAAGAGTGTGCCGTTGTCACCCATCACCGGCTCGAAAAAGATCGAAACGGCAGACTTGAACCTGCCGGTCAGCTTACCGAACCCCTCGTTGTGCGCCCGACTTCTGAAACCATAATCGGAGATTCTTTTTCTAAATGGGTAGACAGCTACCGTGACTTGCCGATACTGATAAATCAGTGGGCCAATGTGGTGCGATGGGAAATGAGAACCCGCATATTTTTAAGGACCAGTGAGTTTTTGTGGCAAGAGGGCCATACGGTGCATGCAACCCCGGAGGAGGCTATAGAGCGAACGCAATTGATGCTTGATGTCTATACAAAGCTTGCTGAAGACTATTTGGCCATGCCGGTCATCAAGGGTCGTAAATCGGCGGCTGAACGATTTCCGGGAGCGGTTGATACCCTGACCATTGAAGCAATGATGCAAGACCGCAAAGCTCTCCAGGCCGGGACGTCTCACTTTCTGGGTCAAAATTTTGCACGTGCTTCGGAGATAAAATTCCAAACTGCAGCCGAAGCGGAAGAATACGCATGGACCACATCATGGGGCGCCTCCACGCGTCTGATTGGTGGCATCATCATGACTCATGGTGATGATGATGGTATCATTCTGCCGCCAAAGGTCGCCTCGGCCCATGTGGTGCTGATGCCGATTATAAGAAAATCTAAGGATCGACCAAAGGTAATGGAATATGTAGAGTCTTTGGCAACGGAGCTCAAGGAAAAATTCTTCCATCATCGCAGACTGGTTGTGGAAATTGACACGCGCGATATCGGCGGTGCCCGTGGATGGGATTGGATCAAAAAGGGAATTCCGTTGCGGGTGGAAATTGGCTCCAGAGATATTGCGGATAATTCTGTTTTTATCGGCCGACGTGACCGCGCGCATACGGAAAAAATTTCCGTAAAACGGGATCAATTCGTGGCCGAAATTACCAATATTCTTGATGATGTGCAAAATAATCTCTATGAGAGAGCGCTGTCATTTCGCACTAACCACACTATAACCATAGACGACCAAAAACAGTTTTACGATTTTTTTACACCGGAAAATGAGGACAAACCCGAAATCCATGGCGGATTTGCCCTGTCCAGATGGTGCGGCTCGGAGACCTGCGAGGCCATAATTAAGGAAGATCTGGGTGTCACGATCCGATGCATTCCATTGGACAGCGAAAACGAAAATGACACATGCATTTGCTGTGGAAAATCCAGTGCTGCTCGGGTGGTGTTTGCAAAAGCATATTGATTTGAGGAGCTGGTTACTGGCCGCTGGTGGCTGGCTTCTTGTCTCTTGATCTAAAATCTTGTGTCGATTATGCAGAATTCAACGATCGGCTTTCAAATGCCAGAAACCCAAAACCAGAAACCAGCAAGCAATGACCAGTTAACAGCAACGGGTGTTCAAATTTGATTCGTATAAACGACATCATTGATAAAATTAGCGAATACGATTCAGAGGCCGAGCTGAGTATGATCGACCGTGCCTACATCTATTCGGCCAGGGTACACGAGGGACAGGTTCGATTATCCGGAGAGCCTTATCTATCCCATCCTTTGGAGGTTGCCGGTATTCTAGCCAATATGAAACTGGATCCCATCAGCGTGGTATCCGGTTTGCTTCACGATGTTATTGAAGATACGCGTGCAACACCGGAGGAAATTAGGGAACTGTTCGGCCCGGAGGTCACACATATCGTCTTAGGGGTAACCAAGCTCAGCAGCCTTCCAGTCAGTAGTTCACGCGCTCGCCAGGCCGAAAACATTCGGCGAATGATCCTGGCGATGGCAGATGACATTCGGGTCATATTGATTAAGTTGGCCGACCGCCTGCACAATATGCGCACCCTCCAATATCACTCTCCCGGCAAGCGCAAAGAAATCGCACAGGAAACGCTTGACATTTATGCGCCGATTGCAGCCCGTTTAGGTATTTACTGGATGAAATATGAACTGGAAGAGACGTCGTTTAAATATCTTCAGCCGGATGAGTATGGCAAAATAAATAGCCTTGTGAGCAAGTCCAGAGCCGAGCGCGGAAAATATATTGAAACGGTCAAAGGCTTTATCCAAAAAAAGATGGACGAAGAGAAGCTCAAGTGTGAGATTTTGGGGCGTAATAAAACCGCGTATAGTATTTATCAGAAAATGATTTCCCAGAATCTACCGTTTGAAGAAATCTACGATATCACTGCATTTCGTATCATTCTGGCTTCCGTTCCCCAATGTTACGAAGCCCTGGGATTGGTTCACTCCCTTTGGAAGCCAATTGATCATAAGTTTAAGGATTATATTGGACGACCCAAGCCGAATATGTACCAGTCGTTGCATACCACGGTTGTCGGGCCATTTGGTGAGCGCATAGAGATTCAGATTCGGACCTGGGAGATGGACAAGATCGCAAACTCCGGCATTGCCGCCCATTGGAGTTACAAAGAGGGCAAACGCATTGATGAAAATGTCAGCAGTAAATTCGCCTGGATTCAGAACCTGGTAGAAAACCAGGAAAATTTCAGAGATCCGGCTGAATTTTTAGAAAACGTTCGCATTGATCTCTTCCCGGATGAAGTTTACGTTTTTACACCCCGCGGTGAGATTAAAACACTTCCCCGGGGTGCCACAGCGGTGGATTTTGCTTACATCATTCACACAGAAGTCGGCAATCAATGTACCGGCGCCAAAGTCAACGGTCGTTTGGTTCCATTGCCTTATGAACTGGAAACCGGTGATATTGTTGAAATCATCACTTCCAAAAACAGCCACCCGAGTAAGGATTGGTTGAAATTTGTCAAAACGGTTAAAGCCCGCTCCAAGATCAGACATTGGATTAAAACTCAGGAAAAGGAGCGCAGCATTACCCTGGGTCGAGAAATGTGCGAAAAAGCCTTTCGCAAAGAAAAGCTGAACTTTAGCACCCTTGCAAAATCTGAAAAGATGATGGACGTGGTTGAGCATTTTGGCTTCAAGGCAGTTGATGATCTGATTGCCAACATTGGTTATGGAAAAATTACGCCGTTGCAGGTCGTGCGCAAGTTTGCTCCGAAATCCGAGGAAGAAGAGGACAATGAATCGATTTTTAACAAATTAATGGGTCGGGTACGGAGAAAGAAGTTAAAAGCCGGGGTGCTGGTTAAGGGTGTTGATGACATTCTGATAAAGTTTGGTAAATGCTGCCAACCGTTGCCTGGCGATTCCATTGTCGGTTATATAACGAGAGGATACGGAGTTACGGTTCACCGAACCTCCTGCGTGAATGCCTTACGGATGAATCCTGACAGGCAAATTGAGGTGGAGTGGAACCTGGAGGCGAATGAAACATATCCGGTTAAAATCCGAATTATTTCTCAAGACAGAGTGGGGTTGCTTGCGGATGTTGTCAGCAATATCAGTAAATTTGGAGCCAATATTTTGAATGCCAAAACCGAAACCCGCCCAAACAAAATAGTCGACAGTCATTTTACCATCGTGGTCGAAAATACCGCGCATTTAGAGAAAATTTTGTCCGCAGTCAAAAAGGTAAAACTCGTACAGGATGTAAAGCGGATTGGATAGTTTATCAAAGCTAAACTGGCGATTATCTTTTATCTTTCCTTCGATTTGGCCTGTTGCCTTAGGGTGCTTTAACGACATAACCGGATTTTATACAATTTGTGCAGACCACCATTTTTTTTACCCTACCGTTAGATACAGATCGAACCCGCTGTAAATTCGGATTAAAGCGCCGTTTGGTGACATTGTGGGCGTGACTTACATTATGTCCAACCCTCGGCTTTTTGCCGCAGATTTCACAAACTTTTGACATCTATGTACTCCTTATAACCTATGATTAAAGCGATCAAAAATTGCATTCATATACCAATACAGTACAGCTGTAAAGCCTTTTTCACTGTGCCACCATTGTTTCCCGTTGGTGCTTAACCACAAAGAGGATTCACAGGCCTTTATTGGACATCGATTTTTGTCACAAAATTCTCGCTAACGCACACGTTTATTGCTGCTCTACCAGGGAGGCCTCACATTTAGAGAGATATTGCAACGCTTTTTGATGATAGCCGACATCCGGGTACTCAGAAACCACAGCCATGAAGCGGTTATAGGCAGCCTTGTAATGTTTGCTCTTGTAGTAAAATATTCCGATTATATATTCGTTTCCGGCTAAGCTTTTATAGCATTTATGGATGTGATCTGCGGCAGTGCGAGCGTATTGATCATTCGGAAATTGTTTCTGTAAGCGTTGAAAATTTTCTAGGGCCTTGCGCGCTGGAGTTTGATCGCGGTCCACGCTATCGATCCGATCAAAATAACAGCGCCCGATCTGGTAGATTACATAAGGGATGGCCTCGTTTCTAGGGTGAAGTTTTTCAAACTCTTCATAGGCAAAAATTGCCTCTTCATATTGCTCTAATTTGTAATGCGCATCTGCAATTTTCAGCTCCGCCAGGATCGCATATCGCGAGTAAGGAAACCAGTCTTTCAGTTTTTCAAATTTTTCAATAGCTCTTTTATAATCTCTACTTTCATAATTATCCATTCCAACATAGGCAAGCTCTTGAGCCGAGTATTCTTCTTCCTCGCCTGTTAGGGCACGCCATGTGTCTTTGATAGCTGTGCACCCCGAACATGCAAACCATAACACAAGGCACGCCATGTATAGCCTTTTCATCAGATCAAACTCTAATGTCTATAAAATATTGTTTATCGCTTCTTCAAGCTTTGATTTGGCAACCATACCGGTTATTTGCTCTACAACATTTCCTTGCTTAAAGAAAATAAGGGTCGGGATAGCTTTAATCCCATATTTTCCGGGTGTGACCGGGCTATTATCGACATTGCACTTGGTAAATTTAATTCTGTCTCCGAATGTATTGGCAAGGTCTTGAACAACGGGCCCTATCGCCTTGCAGGGACCGCACCAAGGTGCCCAAAAATCGACTAAGACTGGCTTATCTGACTGTAACACCTCCTTTTCAAAATTGCCGTCGTCTATTTCCATAATACCTTCTGCCATATCACTAGATCCTTTCCTTGTAAAATTAACAGTTGGCCAATTATAGTTACGAGGCTTTGTATTGTCAACCTTGGGTATTTTTTGAAAGTACGGTCAAATGGCGAGGTCATGAATCCCGATTATTAGGGATTTATAGTATATTGTTAAAATTTATATGTAAAAACGAGAGGCTTCATGATACAAAATGTTAAGTTACAAATGAACCTGATAAAAATTTGATGAATTCATCAAACCAGGAGCATATTTATGAGTAAAAAAATTCGTATCGGTGCTCTTATTTCCGGGGGTGGAACCAACCTCCGGGCTATTATCGATGCCTGTGAAAAAGGAAAAATTGAGGGTCAAATGGTATTTGTTGGATCGGACAATCCGCATGCAGCCGGTCTTGAACGGGCAGCCAGGCGCGGAATTCCTACATTTGTTGTATACTATAACTCGATTATTCAGCAGTATAAAAAAGCTTCTCAAAAATTTTCGCCTCCGCAAGATTTTGATTTGGTAGAAGCAGTCTCTAAACAATCATTTTTTGCTGCAGATCCGGATGCGGAAAAGATCAAATTTTTTTTAATTACAAGGGCAATCGCCGAGGCTGAATTGCTAAACGAAATGAAGCCGTATGGTTTTGACCTATTGGTGTTGGCCGGCTTTATGCGAAATTTAACGCCTTATTTCATCGATCGCGTAAATCCGGAGCGCAGCCATCCCCGCATCATGAATATCCACCCGGCACTGCTGCCGGCTTTTCCCGGAGTTGATGGATACGGAGATACCTTCCGGTATGGTTGCAAAGTTGGCGGGTGTACCGTTCATTTTATAGATTACGGTGAAGATACCGGTCCCATTATCGGTCAGCGGGCGTTTCAGATTCAACCGCATGATACCATCGATTCAATCAAGAAAAAGGGGTTGCTTCTGGAATGGGAGCTTTATCCGGAATGCATTCAGCTTTTCGCCCAGGGAAGACTTAAGACAGTCAGGATGACCTATACGTTGGGCAGTGGCAAACAATCGGAACGCACGATTGTGAAGATTTTACCACCAAAAAGACAGGTGCGGATTTTTCAAAGTAGATAGGCTAAAGATACGTTCTGGCGCCGACATAGCGAGCCTTGAAGTAAGTATCCGAAAGGGAGGAGCCTCGTATTTTACGGCCTCTGCCAGGTGCATGCAAGAATTTGCCGCCCCCCATGTATATCCCGACATGGGAAACTCTTTTCCCGCCGGATGTGGCGAAGAAAATCAGATCTCCTTTTAGTAGTTGGCTGCGTTTGATCGGTCTGCCCACTTTCCATTGTTGCTTGGATGATCGTGGGAGATTCAGTCCGTTTAGCTGGTAAACCACCATGGTAAAACCGCTGCAATCAAATCCGGTCTTAGCTGATTTACCGCCCCAGCGATAGGGAACACCGATATATCTTCTGGCTGTGTTGACAATATGGTTTCTGATAGCGGTGCTGCCGTATAACCGATCTTTGATGGCTATATATTCATCGGGTCCAACGATATAATATTCATCAATGATAGCATTTACCGTAAGATGTTCGGCGCTCTGGAGGGCGTGATTTTTGGATGGGTAGTTTCCAAACCGAACTTTATACAGTCCGGAAGGGTGCAGGAAATGATAGGCGCTTAAGCCATGTTTTTGCAGATTTTCTGTGAGGCGAACGGCGTTGCTCATTTTCGAGAAGGCCCCGACCTGAACAGTATAGCCCATTGGGGCAAGGATTTTTGTAGATGGTTTTACAGGTTTAACGGCGGAATTGCCGGCGCATCCGGTTAAGAGCAACAGCGCTGAAAAGATGAGATAAATTGACAGCTGTCTTAATTTAAATTCGCGATATCGACGACGTTTATTGAAATTCATCTCTGCTTTATTGGGCGTGTTCAGCTTTTATGATGATGCTCCCAACAACACGTTAACAAGTACCGGAAAGGCCACAAATGTACCCACCGAACTGCCGATGTTGGTGAAAACCACCACCAGCAAGATTCGCGTAATCTTATTTTTCCAAAATCCTTTAATTGAAAGAATATCCTCCGGAAGCTTTTCCAAATCCTTAACCTTGGGCTTTCTCGAAAAGGCTTCTACCAGTCCGGAAACCCAGCCGGCGGCAATCATCGGATTAAGGGAAGTTAACGGGGCCGCCAAGACGGCAGAGACGACGGTTGCGGGATGAGCCCAAGCGATAATCGCACCGATTCCAGCTAAAAGGCCGTTTGCCAAAATCCACCAGGCAATCATGTCTTTGCCGGCGTCGGTCCCCCTGTAAAAAAATCCGGCCAAAAAGATTCCCAAAATGACTGCCGGAATGATCCATTTTAAAAAGCCGGCTATCCTTCCTCTATCTGGTAATTGTTCCAGAGCCTGGAGATCAATATCGGCATTCCAATACGTTTTGATTCCCTGAATATGACCCGCACCGACCACCGCAACGATTTTTTTCCCGGGAGCGGTTTTGATTTTTTGGGCTAAATATTGATCCCGCTCGTCAATCAAGATTTCTTTTAACACCGGCAGAGATTTTCCAACCTCAGCCAGAAGGGATTGGAGGACATCTTCTTGCTTCATTTTTTCGACGTCCTCTTCTTTGAGGTCTTCCACCTCGCCTACAGATAAAATAAGTTGGAACAAAAGCTTCAATTTGCCCCATAGTCCCATTGCGCGCCAAGTTCGCGAAAGCGTGGTGCGAATATCTCGGTCAACCAGATGGATCTTTGCTCCAATTGCTTCGGCGGTTTCAATGGCTTGAATCATTTCCTGACCGGGCTTGATATCAAACTTTTTAGCAATCCTTTTCTGAAAGGATGCCAACAAAAGATTCGATAACAAAAGAAATGATTTTTTTTCTTTGATGACCTTCACAATATCGGTATCTTGCCATCGCTCTTTTTGTTTAATGGAATGATACCTGGATTGGCAAAGTTCTATAGATACCGTATCGGGTCTTTCCTCCTCAATTGTGCGGTTTACCAATTGGACACTTTCTTTAGAAACATGGGCAGTTCCCAATAATATGATTTCTTTGCCTTCTAAATCGAGACGATGGATCATATTGCTGTTGTTTATCTTCTGCATTCTGTTATATTTTTAGCTATCTTACGATAAATAATTAAGATTAATGCATTTCACATTATAATGCAAGAGTTGAAAGTTTGTATTTCTTGACTTATAAGTGCATCTAAAAGTGTTTTCAAATCGCGTCCTGTGAAGATGATCAAAGGAGATAAACATTTTTTTAAAAAATTAAAGTACGAGGGTCATATGCTTATCTATGACGATATCTTCTCCTGGGAAGGTTGGGGGGGCAGGCTGCGTTTGGCCAGTGGTGAATGCAGGCTGCGCATCTTTGATCTTGAAAAGGGGGAGGCCAAAGGACTGGCACACTTAAGACCGATTATCGTCATTGTATCCGATATTCCCGAAAGTCGGATGTCTGTCAGAAGCTGCACGGGCCATATTGCCAGCAGTATTGCCCGAAAATTCAATATTGAACCCCATCGCATGCTGTATATCGAATATTATGCAGAGACGATATATGGAGACCATAAGCAGCATATTATTCCCGAAAAATATGATGCGGTTGATTTCACCTGGCATGAAGATAGAGCCATCGAGCCGAAATGGCGAACCCTAAAGCCGCCGTTGTTGGATATGATCAAGGCATTGGTAAAAAAAAACAAATCGAAAAAATAAATTGATAGGATACCACTTTAGTTCATCGGAAAAACCGCAAAGATGAAGGTACTCCATAGCGCGTGAGAGATAATTACCGGGGCCAGGTAGTTGAGCCGCCAATACATTGCCCCCCAGAACGCACCGGCGACACCAGCCGCTCCAATTAGCATAAAGTTAAATGACCAGATGTGCACCCCAGCGTAGATGGCTGTGGTCAATAACCAGCCCTGCCAACCGCCGAAACGACGCATTAGATTGTGTTGCAAAAATCCGCGCCAGTATATCTCTTCTGAGGGTCCGGTGATAAAAAAAAGCAATAATGCAATTACCCACATCGGTGTTCCTGCACCTTTGTCATAAATACCGCCGATTTGATGTGCGGCACAAGGAAACAGCGCAGTTGATATTAGCTTTGCCAGCCAAAAGATAATATAGAGCAGTGCTGCTGACAGCAGCCCTATTACGAAAGCTTTACCGTCAAACCTCAGTTTTTTTATGACATCCGGTTGTAGCCATAACGACAAAATGGCCAATATTGTCGCCGAGAAGCATATTTTTATCCAAAAGATCGCCCAGGTTAAATAGAAGGTCACAAACCAGAAAGCGGCAGCCAGAAGGAGGGTTACCACCAGAGAAAGCGAACGAAATGTTTCACTGCTCAAAATAGGCCCTCCAAGAGCAACGATACGACCAACAGAACGCCGAATGCCGTATCCAGCTGTGCTGTTTGGGCATCAGCATCTACCGGGACCTGTCGCATCATCTGACGCAATAGGCGCAATGCCAGGGGAAGGGAAAGCAAAACCATCAGCGACCACAGATAAAGTGGTCCGACAATAGACATTGCGATGATGCCCAAATACGCCAACACAACCAAGACAATATATACACGTAGACCGTTACGCTGACCAATCACAATGGGTAGTGTCAAAATGCCTTTGCTGCGGTCCTGAGTAACATCACGGATATTGTTGGCCAGCAAAACCAGGGCCACAAGCATCCCAAAAGGAAGGGATATCCAAAATGCACCGGCACTGAAGGCTTGCCGTTGCACAAAATAAGATCCCATAACCATCAACGGACCCCACATCAAAAAAACAGAAATCTCTCCTAATGCACTGTATTTGTATTTTAAAGGCGGAGCGGTATATGTTAGACTGGCGAAAGTGCCGATTAATCCGATCCACAAGAGGTGCCAACCACGGGTGACGGCCAGAAATAATCCGATTATTGTTGCAGTCCCATAAAGCAAGAAGACTGCTTTCAGAACGTTTTGTGCCGATAATTTTTCTTCAAGTAAGGGATGGGGTCGATACTGGGCAGTGGAGACCTCACGTGTGTCAACCCCACTTTTAACGTCATAATAATCATTAAGCAAATTGGTGGCGGCGTGTAAGAAAATTCCGCCCACAAGTGTCAGTACATAAAGGCCCCACGAAAAATCTCCATCAATGGCCGCCAAAGCGCCACCCACACTTACGGAAATAGCGGTCATCGAAAAGGACCACGGCCGGCTGGCTAAGAACCAATTTCGATAAATGTTCATCTTTTCTCGGCTCGCTTTCAAAGGATATTAGGCAGATCTACTCTTGGATTTGATTTTGAGATGCGGTTGTTTCCTCTTCAAGGATTCTTGCTTCCTCAGCAGCTTGCCGGGCCTGTTCGATGGCCGCTTGGGCTTCGGCCTGAGCCGCCTCTGCCTGTTTTTTTATCTTTTGTATCTTTTTTCTAAACTGTTTTCGTTTCTCTTTGGTCGATCCAAGTCTCCGGATATACGCTTCAGCGTGCTGGGAAATCTCCTGCGCCTGTTCAACGGCTTCTTTAGCGCGTTTGTCGGCTTCTCTTGCTCGCCTTTTTGCATCTTCAACTTCTTGTTCTTTTTTTTCTTCAAGACGCTCGCTTGCCTTTTGTTCTTGTTCTCGCTGTTCTTCTTGCATTTGTGCAGCGGATTTTTCCCTATACTGAATCACATCTTTGACTTTTGCACTTTTTGGAGGAGGATAATCCGTAATATGCAAATTACCCTTTTTATCCGTCCAGGTATAAACGTTGCCGGCATGTAAACTTAAGTTCACCATAATGATAAAGATAATGGCAAAAGCCATGCGAATCTGTTTCATAATTCTCATATTACAATTATAAAGTATTTAATTCCAGAATTTTTGCAGATAATTGGCGAGTTGATTTTCATCCTGCACCCGGACAGGTTCCCAATGTCCCGGGATCAAGGATTGATAACGATACGTCGCATAGCGTTGATCAATTAATAAAACCACACCGCGGTCGTTTTCGGTTCGAATCACCCGGCCGGCGGCCTGCAGCACCCGATTGATCCCAGGATAGAGATACGCAAATTCAAAGCCGGCCTTTAACTCTTGTGTAAAATATTCTCGGATGAGATCGTTTTCCAGAGAAATGGCCGGCAATCCTACGCCTACGATCGCGGCACCGCAAAGACGCTTTCCAACCAAATCGATACCTTCACCGAAAATGCCGCCCATCACAGCGAATCCCACCAGCGTATCCTGATTTTCCGAGACAAAACGGTTAAGGAATGTATCCCGTTCAATTTCAGACATGCCGGGAGTTTGAACAATTGTCTCTATTTGAGGGCTATCAGAATGAAATGATTCATATATCATTACCATGTATTCGTAGGACGGAAAAAACAATAGATAGTTCCCCTGTCGCTGCTCGACGAGGATTGAAATCGTCCTCGAGACCTCTGATTTCGTTCGGCTGCGGTGTCGATACAACGTGGACAAACGGTCGGAGACAAAAATACCAAGGTTTTCCTTTGGAAAGGGTGACGGCAGGATTAACTGATCGGCATAAACCTCACAACCAAGGATGGTTTTAAAATAGTTCATGGGTGTCATGGTTGCCGAAAAGAATATCGCGGCGCGGCATCGATTAAGGGCGCGGTTCAAATGCCCCGACGGATCGATGCAAAACAGCTTAACTTTAAGATTCTTGCCGATTTTTTCATAGCACGTGACATAGCTGTTGTCATATTGATCGGCAACTTTTAAAAACCCGGATATTGAAAAAAATAACTCCAACAACGTCTCGCGATAAGCGGTTTTCACGTTCAGTGACAGCCAGTTTTCTGTTATTTGCGAAAATTGTCTTAATATCGGAAACAAATCCTGCGGGGGTTCTTTTTCTGCCCGTGACAGCGCCGATTCTTCACATTTCTTTCTGGCCTTGGCCAACCAGGAGTTAATTGCGCCAAGGCTTTTGTATACCCGCGGCAGTTCATTTTTTATACTGCGCCGGACATCCAGGATCGGTTGTTTGAAGAGTTCCGCCGAAAACATTTCCCGAGACCGATCCACCAGGTTGTGGGCCTCATCGATTAAAAACGCATAGTCACCGTTTTCTTCCTGAAAAAAGCGGCGCAGGAAAACCCGCGGATCAAAAGCGTAATTATAATCGCAAATAATGAAATCCGCCCACAGAGAAAGATCCAACGAAAACTCAAATGGGCATACCCGAAAATTCTCAGCGGCATCTAAAATGACATCCCGGGTAAAGGCATTCTGATGGAAAATAGCTCTCAAGGCATCATCAATGCGATCATAATGTCCTTTCGCATATTCACATTCGTCCGGGTGGCAGGCACTGTCCGGCTTAAAGCAAATTTTATCCTTGGCGGTGAGCGTCAGCGACTTGATTTTAAGTCCTTTAGCTCTCAATTCGTCAAGAGCCTTTTCAGCGACTTTTTGTCCGGTTGTTCGGGCCGTAAGATAAAAAATTTTGGAACTTATTGCCGCACCGATGGCCTTGATGGCCGGGAAAACGACAGCCATTGTCTTGCCGATGCCGGTGGCAGCCTGAATGAGAAGCTGACCGTCGTTTTGAATTGTTCGGTAGACCGCCACCGCCATAGCGCGTTGACCCCTTCGGTATGTCGTAAATGGAAAATCCAAATTCAGAATCGATTGATCGCGCCGTCTACACCAATTTACAAGCGTTGCAGCCCACTCAAGATAACCTGCGACCAGATCGTTGAAGAACGCTTCAAGATCTGCAAAGGCAAAGCATTGCTTAAACTCACGAATCTTGCCGCTGTCAATCTGATAGTAGACCAGTTGGGCATCAATATGATCCAGACCCTGCTGGGCGGCGTACATATAGGCATAAATTTTCACCTGGCCCCAATGAAGCGGTTCTTCATTTTGTTCAAAATCATCTAGGCTGCGAGCAGTCGTCTTTATCTCTTCGATGACGGTGCGATCGGGTTCAGTGAAAATGCCGTCAACCCGGCCACTGATGGTTAAGATGAATTGGCCGGTTTCTTTCTGGTAGGAGATCGGAACTTCTGCATCATATGATTGCGGTCGTGATCTTTGGATTTTTTGATGCGCGCGAATGGCTTCGGTCGGTCGGGCTGAGCCCAAAAATTCAAACACCAGATCACCTGAGCGGAGCGTATGGTGAACGAGTTGGCGTACGGCGATTTTCAGTTCTTGTTTCAATTAGGCGTGTTTCGCACTTCAGGTGGGAGTTTTATTAACATAGGCTGCTATTCGATGACAAACTGGACCCGTCTGTTTTGTTCCTGGGTTGCTTTGGTTCTACTGGGAGCGATTGGTTTTTCTTTGCCGTAACTTACGGCAATTAATCGCTCGGAGGCTATGCCTTGCCGAATCAGAAATGATTTTACTTCGCCGGCCCGCCGGTCGCCCAGGGCTAAGTTATATTCCTTGGAACCGCGCTCATCGGTGTGCCCTTCAATGATCACGTTTACATCAGGATACTTGTGCAGCCATTGGGCTTTTCGCTTTAAAATCTCCTTGGCCTCAGGTGTCAGGGCATAACTGCCTTTTTTAAAATATATATCTTCATACATAAATTTTATCTTGGCTGCCCTCAATTCACGCGCTTCAGCCTCCTTTTTCAGCCGTTCCGCCTCAAGACGAGCCTTCTCCTCAGCGTCTTCCTCTTGGGAAGCTTGAACTACGGGAGCAGGCTGGATTTCTTTTTTTGCGCAAGCAGGCATCAAAAACATGAGTAAAACAAGAGCGAAAATTAAGACGGTCAGAGGCATTTTAGGTTGCATTTTTCCTCCTTGTGCCGTTTGGCGCTGAATACTTGAAATTTGGCCCGGGCCGGTTGCGCTTAAGTAAACGAGTTACGACCCACTTTGCTTTTGATCGGTATCCATTACTAAGATTTTATAATCATTATAAAATAATATAATATAAAAAAATTCTAAAGTAAATTAACATCTCAATATTTTGATTATTTTTTCAATCTAGCCCAAAAATATATCTTAATTTGATAAAAAGCCTTGACAACAAAAAAATCGTTGATATAGTTCGTACTATGAACCAATTAGTAAAAAACAATCAAGCAGAGGTTTCGGGATATCAATTGAAGCAATTTCAGGAGCTTATTACGAAATTGTTTCAATGTTGCCAGGAGCGTATGCAATATCAATGCGAGCGCTTCGACCTGCCGGATGCGGAGCTCAGATGTCTGGGGCTTTTTGGTGAAGAGCGCTATCTCACCGCTAAAGGCATCGCCCAAAAAATGAATGTGGTTAAAAGCCGGGTCTCAAAGATTGTGGATGGATTGATTCGCAAAAGACTTATCCAGCGGATCAAGGACCCCGAAGATTCGCGCATAAGCTTATTGAGTTTAACCGCTGAGGGACAGAAAAAGTTAAATGAAATCAATAAATTCCTTGAACTAGTGCATCATCAAGTCTTATTGCAGATGGCGCCTGACCAGCGAATGGCGATGTTAACCAATTTAGATATTCTTAAAGCGTCAATGGAAGCGGTTAAAGAAATGATGGTATGAAAGCCATCCCATAAGGATGCTGAGACAAAAGAAATACAACGATGACAAATAAAGATCTACTCGAAAATTTTCCCCTAAACTGTTCATATAGTGAACTGAAATAGGAATCCTGTTAATGTAAGCCCTGTAATCTAATACAAGATTAATGTTAACTAAAATAACCAAAGGAGGAATGTTATGGATATGCAAAACGTCGAAACTCAGCTTGCGGAGCTCAAATCAAGCCTTGAGGCTTTAGACAAGAAAACCGCGGAAAACAAGCTGGCAATGATTGTCTTCAGCGGGGACATGGACAAAGTCCTGGCCGCTTTTGTCATCGCAACCGGCGCGGTGGCCATGGGGATGGATGTGGTGATGTTTTTTACATTCTGGGGCACCCCGGTACTCCGGGACAAAAAGAAAAATGTCGGCGGTAAAGATGTGATGGGAAAAATGTTCGGCACCATGCTGCCCAAAGGAACCGGCGATGTCAAGCTCTCCAAAATGAATATGGGTGGTATGGGTACGGCCATGATGAAATCACTGATGAAGAAGAAAAACGTAGCTTCCCTGGAAGAAATGATCTCACTGGCCGAGGAGCTTGGGGTGCGGATCTACGTATGTGAGATGTCCATGGATCTGATGGGCTTTTCACGCGAGGAATTCATCGATTATAAAGACCTGGCATTTGCCGGTGTCGCTACGTTCTTACAAGAAGCCCAGAACAGTAAAGTACAATTGTTTATTTAACAGGAGGTATAGAAATGAGTGACGAAATCCAAGTGATAAAAGTATTTGATTTAAAAGGACTGGCATGTCCCATGCCGGTCGTAAAAGTCAGCAAAGGGATCAAAGAAGTTGAAATTGGCCAGGTAATTGAGGCCCAGACCACGGATCCCGGTTCTTTAAGCGACTTTCCGGCTTGGGCCAAAACCAGCGGCAACGAAATCTTGAAGACCGAACAGGAAGATAAACTTATCAAGTTTTACATCAAGCGATTGGTGTAAAACCTACCTTACTGAAATCTTTCTTAGAGTTTTAATATCATAAATTAACCCGCTTTACGGGAGGTTACCGTGGAAACCCTGTATTATGTCATACTTGTACCCATGGTATATGTGGCCTTTGCCGTCTTTTTCATCGGTACGGCAATCCGATTGTTTAAAATCTTTTGGGAACCCAAGCATCCGAGCACGTTACAAATTTTTCCCGAAAAAAAACCTAAATGGCTGTTGGCGTTGTATGACACCTTTCTGTTTCCGACTGTACGAAAGCACAAGCCGGTGTTGTGGGTGTTTCTGATTCTGTTCCACTTCGGTATTTTGCTTCTGATCATCGGCCATTTGGAGCTTTTTGGTGAGTTCGAAATATTTCAGGTTATTCCCCATGAGGTGTTTTTGGGAAGAGGCTTTGTCGGTCTGATTGTATCGATATCCTTACTTTACTTTTTATTCCGAAGGTTTGTGTCGCCGGTTCGGGAATTGTCCGTGCCGGAAGACTACTATCTTCTCGTTTTGCTTTTTTTGATTGTTATTTTTGGCAGTCAGATGGATTGGGCCAGAAGATGGTATGACTATGGTGAATTGGATGTCGAGCATTATCGAACGTACCTCTCCAGCCTACTGCATTTCAAACCCGAACTGCCGTATGAGATCACCGATACGGGACATTCGTTTATGTTCGTGTTGCATGTATTTTTCGCCAATCTGTTTTTGATGTTCTTTCCGTTCAGCCACAGCATGCATTCTTTTCTATCTTTGCCAATGAATAAGCTGAGAAGAGGATAAATACTTAACGGATTGTTCTGGGGTGACGGGCATAGAACAGATTGAGATTATTTTCTATTATAAAGAGGATTCGTTTATGGACAACAAAACACGTGATGATTTGCTCAAACTTTTTCAAAGCAAATTAAATGAAGCCATGCGGTTTTATCTGGAAACCTGCACGCGTTGCGGGGTTTGCACCGAAGCCTGCCATGTGTATGCCTCCATGGGACAGGTGAGATATATCGCCGCCTACCGCTCTGAGATCATCCGTAGACTCTACAAAAAATACTTTAAGGGACGGGGGAAATTCTGGCCGTCGGTGGGTGAGGCCAAGGAGTTGTCGGAGATGGCGCTGGATGAACTCTTTGATGCCGCCTATTCCTGTACCGGCTGCCGGCGTTGTATGGTGTATTGCCCCTTTGGAATCGATACCCAGCAACTGATGTCCATTGCCAAACTGCTTTTGATTGGGGCCAATACCGAACCCGAAATTTTAACCTTGCTGGCGGACACCTCCATTGAAAAAGGCAAATCTATGGAGTTGTTTAAAGAGGGGTTTCTGGAGGGGATCAAGCGGCTGGAAGCGGAAGTGGTAGAAAAGTGGCAAACAGAGGCGGGCACAACGGCAATCCCGGTGGATGTAGAGGGTGCTGATCTGCTTTATGTTGCCTTGGCCGGTGCCCATTCGATCATTCCGGCAGCTGCTGTGTTTAATGCTGCCGGTGAGAATTGGACCTTAAGTTTCTTTGAGGCCGTCAATTTTGGTGCCTTTGTGGGCGATCCCACTAAGACCAAACTAATTTTGGATCGTATTGTCAATGAGGCCAAACGGCTTAAGATTAAGGAAGTGTGCATTTGCGAGTGCGGTACCGCCTATCGGGTGATGAAACAGCTTGCCGGGGAACAACCATTTAAAGTGTCTGCGATTACCGAAGTTCATGCCCGCTATCTCAAAGAAGGTCGCATCAAACTGGATAAAAGCAAACTAAATGGTGCGGTCACCTACCACGATCCGTGCCAGATCGCCAGAAACGCAGGTGTGATCGACGAACCCCGCTATATATTGCAGCATCTGACAGACAACTTTCGGGAATTGACAGATGATCCACGTTACAATTGGTGCTGTGGCGGCGGCGGCGGATTGGTCGCCATGGGCGAGGATACCCTGGATTTCCGGATGAAATCCTCCAAGGTGAAAGTCGACCAGATAAAGGCAACCGGCGCTAATATTCTGGCGACAGCTTGCGAGAACTGCCACACCCAGCTGAGTAATCTAAATGACCATTACGCTATGGGAGTCAATGTTCAGTTCTTGAGCTCACTGGTTGCCGACGCCCTAGTACGGTAAGGTGAATCTCACAAGCCCATGTCGAAGGGCTTCAATTAAGATGTATCAAATAGGCCGGCTGTACAACTTGGTCTCCTTAGGACTGCATTTTATGTTTGCTTACTTGCAGAGGCCATTTTTCTTTGCCCACTGCATTCCATCGCAATCGCCCAAATCACAGGCCTTTTTGAATTCGGCGCAAGCTTGATCATTTTTTTCCTGCTGATAGTATACCAGTCCCCGATTCAAATAGGCCTTGGCGTAATCCGGTTTGAGTTGAATACTTTTTTTAAAATCCGCTTCGGCCAGTTCATATCGGAGCAATTCATAGTAAGCGTTACCGCGGTTATTATAGGTTATTGAATTTTCAGGATTCATACGGATTGCTTGGCTATAGTCCTCTATGGCCTGTTGATACTGTTTCAAATTATAATACGCCAATCCGCGATTGTTAAACGCCTCGGCTGATTTGGAGTTGGCACGGATGGCATTGTTCCAATAATCTAGAGCCTTGTTGGAATCGGTGTATTTCCCATTTTGCCACAACGCCATCGCCTTTTGGGTCCAGTCCGCGTCTTTTTCCGAGCCTTTTTTCGGGCGTTCGGCCGTTTTTTTCATCTTCTTGACTTTTTTATTCGAGATTTTCTTGGTAGATTTTTTCTCAAACTTTGTCATCATGCCTTCAATCGAGCCCTCTTCCGTTAGACTGGCAACCATGTTAAGCATTTCGTTTACCATCGCAACACCAAATACGCCGACTAAACCTATCGGAGCTACAATAATGATGGTCCACACAACCATGACCTTGGTCAATTGCAGACCTTTATGTTTAATCCAGCCCCAAATAAACGTCCAAAAACCGCAGGTGATGAGCCCTATGATTCCGTTTAATGCGCCTCCATGCTTAAATTGTTTGATCAGTACCACCAGGAGCAGGATCAGACCGACAATTTGAAGAATTGACAAAACTGCACTGATAATTAGCGTAATGGTCATAACGTTTCCCCTTAAAATGTTAAATTTCTGGATCGTTTAACTATTGGTTAAAGCCATGTTATTGATCCGAATACACCTGAGAGCCTCAGACCCCAGTAGATGAACATGAACAGCACTAAAATAGCGACAATTCCGGTGCGTCTTTCCAGTGTCTCCACGCGTAGCGAAAGTTTGGCTTGTATGCGGCGAGGCATTAGGGCGCCAGTCGCCAACAAAATGACAGCAGCAAGAATTATGGGGGCAAAAGCATGCGTATGGATGGCAGCCTGCCATTTGCCCTGAATGAATAATGCCATGGCTTTACTCAACCCGCAACCCGGACAGGGCACACCGAAAACAACATGTATTGGACATTGCCACCCCCTCAACCCGGCGGCTGTCAGTGCTAGCTGTAGAATTGCCAAACCCGCTAAGGCAAGCAATCCCCATCGATGGTGCATCATGGGAGTCAGAGCGGGTGTTAAAAGTCCGTCGGCAATCTGCGCCCTGACAGACACACGGGTCGGTTGAGGTGCGAGTTTACGCTCGCATGCGGCGTCTTCAGTTCCCACCGTATTACCTTCCATTTTCAGTGATCGTTAGCGCCGGTCAATGAAATAGCTATAAGGATTATCGGCATTTACGGCAAAAGCTTTACTTTTTTTGGATCTAATATGGAACAATTTAGACAGCTGATGGCCAAAGAAGCAGACGATTGCCATCTTTTTCAAAACCGATCCTCAAAAGCGAATCGGTATATTTGCTTAGCGCCGCAACCTTACCGTTTATTTGGCTAATTTCGAGGTGGGTTCTTGGCCTTAGCGTTGAAGGTAATTTCAGCCAGTCTTTGAAAAATTGGGCAATGTTTACAAAATCATCTTTCGACAAATCACCGCTAATCGACAAGCGATTGAAAAAGTTTTCACCATATAACACGGGTTGGCCATCAACAAAAGCCAGGTGATTGGCAGGCGAACGCACAATTTTCAGCGGGGTATCGTTAGCGTCGACGACCTCCCAGCCCACCGCCCCCCCATAGGGTAAGGCCGGATCCATGCTGCTGAGCAAAACCGGCAGATTATCCGATGAAAATGGATCATTGTGGATTTTTTCAAGTAAATCCAGTGCTTCGGGGAGAGCGAATTGAACGCCGGACAGCCCGTCTACAAAATAGCCCCGGTGAATTTCCCCTTGCCATTCCAGACGCTTTAAGGCCTGAAAAATCTTATACCAGGTCAGCAATCCGTGTTCGTGGCGATAAAACGCTTTGACTAAAATACCGTATCGTTGGAGCAATAAACGAGCCTGAGCTGTGGCGCGTTCAGATTCACTTAGCGATCTGCCCATGATTGCAAACGATGTGCTTAAAAACCAGCGACCATCCTTCATCACAGTTTGCTCTTGAACCATCCTTCGGATTGTCGATCGTGTCATTCGGCCTTTGCCCTCATCCGGTGCTCCGCGCAGAGTACGTTTAAATTGTGATCCTTTATTTGAGGGTTGCTTGTGTGGATATTGGAGAACAAGTAAAAAGGATGGATAATTTTCACAACTTACCATACTTTGATCAGCCAGTTCTTGAAGCGAACGCTGCAGCTGCTGGCGAGTTAATCCGGTTCCTATTTCCATATCCCGCATGTAACTGGCGCCATTTTCTTTCAAGAAATTAAACGCGCTTTGTGCCGGTTGACTTAATTGCTCTGCTGTGGCGAGCAGTGCTTCGTGAGAGGAAAAAACATATCCGTCACCACGTTGTCTAAATTGCATGTATCGCCGGCCGGATTCTGTATCTTTACCGGATAATGCAATGATATTGCCATTTGAAATCAAATTTTCCAATTCGCCAATTTTTGCATGCCAAATTGAGTCGTTGAATTGACGAAAGCGACTGATCAGCATGTTGCGCTCGAAGAAATGCAGAGGAAATCTCAGTCCCCGGTAGCGTTGAATACATTCTACCAGGGGTTGTTCCGGTTTGTTGATACGATGCCATTCAAATAAAAATCGGTTAAACGTTTGACGATCTGCGGGTGTTTGCACCTTGCGACGACCGGCAACGGCCATCCGGTAAAGTTGCATGAAGTTCTGCCGATCACACCATTGCTCCTCTAAATGTCCGATGGTTAACTGACCGCGGACGACTTTTTTTTCCTGAAAAAAAGTATTCAAAGCGTCTTGCACATCACGTTGCGAAAGCTTCAAATCGTTTTGGATCCGATTTACATCTACGGGTCCCCGCGAGTATAAATACTGCTGTATGCGCAGCCGGATGTTTGTTTTATCAAGGGGTTGATCTATAACCGGCATTGCATCGCTTACAACCCAGAGCTTGATCGCACCGTCGTTGTGTTCTTGCTCAAACGAGACGATTCGCTTCGCTGAACTCAGCTCGTTTAACCAGGGTGTGGGATCAGACTTGCATCTGCTGCGCAGCGCGTCTTTTCCAATGGGACCGAGCTTTTCGATGATGCTGAATACATCTTCAGCCGAAACGGCTTTATATTCCGGTGCCAAATGCTGCCATCGGCGTTCGGCCTTATGAATCAGCACCTCGGTGAGAATGGTGGGAATCTTTTCATGGTCCAAAATATCGGCCAGAAACCGGCCGCTGATCCCTGTGACTTGCTCAGGCCGGCGCGTTTTATCCAGTTCATACAAATAGGTGGCAACAAATTTAAACAAAATGTTTGACGCCATCGGGGAGGGACAGGCGGTATCGGCGAAACGGATTTGTATCCGGCCCGTGGTTAGCCGCTTTATGATTTTCTTAAGGGTCGGTAAATCAAAAACATCTTGCAGACAATCACGAAAGGTCTCGATAATGACGGGAAAATCATTGTGTTGCTGGACGGCTTGCAATAAATCAGCAGCCCGCAGACGCTGCAGCCATAGCGGGACTCGATTATTGGGTTGGGAGCGCGGCAGCAGAAGGGACCGAGCGGCATTATAGCGAAATTGAACGGCAAAAATTGGACTTTGCGGTAAAGCGTCCAACAGGTAGCGTTCGATGTCTTCGGCAGACAGCTTAAATAGCCTGTTCATCGGGGGCTTTGCGGTTGTTTCCGGCAAGCGTATCAGTATGCCGTCGTCATCAAACGAGTACTGAATTTGTGTGTGACAATATCGTTCAAGCGCGGCTGCTAACGCAATGGCCCACGCTCCATTCACCCGGGCGCCGAAAGGCGCATGCAAGATGATCAAGGGCTCTCCATCCGCATTTACAGAGGATTCTACGACTATCCGTTTATCTGTGGGTATCGTCTGAATCTGTTTGCGCTGGCGTTGGAAATAATGCTCCAGATTATCGGCCGTATTTTTGTCCGCATAATAGTTTGCAATTAACCATGCCTGCGCCTTTCCCTGATCTATTTTTTCGAACAATTTTTGTCGAAATTGACCAATTTTTTTACTGGTGAAATAATCTCGAAAAAGTGTGCCGCCTTTCCAAAACGGCGCCCTGGGCTTAATGGCCGCAGCGGGTGTGACGATAATTCGGCTTTGCATAATGCTGTCAATCCGCCATTCACTGTTTCCCAAAAAAAATGTCTCGCCAACTCTGGATTCAAAGACAAACTCTTCTTCGAGTTCACCCAGGCGAATGTTGCCGTCCTTTAAATACACACCATAATAGCCGCGATCCGGAATAGTCCCGCCGTTCATGACTGCCGCCAAACGACTGCCGCGTCGGGCGATCAAGCGGTTGTTGACCTTATCCCAACTGATACGGGCTTGTAACACGTGCAACGGGCTGTCTGCAAACCGACCTGTAAGCATTTCCACGACATTTTTAAAATAAGATAGTGCTAAATTTCGATAGCAAAAGCTTTGGCGCACCAGGCGGTATAAATCGTGATAGTCCCAGGATTTTATTGCCACCTCGGCCACAATTTGCTGCGCCAAAACATCCAGAGCATTTTCGGGAATCCTGGTTTCCTCAATATCCCCTTTGTGCATGCAGTGTGCGATGGTGACCGCGTCATCCAGATCCGAAGGATATAAAACGATGATGCGGCCCTTGCTGGCGGCAGACAACAAATGGCCGCTTCGACCCACCCGCTGCAATGCGCCCGATATATTTTTAGGGGCTTCCAAATGGACGACCAGATCGATGCTGCCGATATCGATTCCCAACTCGAGGGAAGCCGTGGCGATGACGGCCGGTATCCGTCCTGCTTTTAAGCGTGCTTCAATGTCGTAACGAACCTCACGCGAAATACTGCCGTGGTGGGCTAAAGCCAATTCCGTCTCCGGTTCACCGGTTAGCTGACGATGAATCTCATTTAAACGCCGGGCAATTTTTTCAGTCTGAGCCCGCATATTGGCGAATACCAACGTTGTCTTATGGGCCCGGATTAACTCATAAAGTTTTTGGTAAACCGGCTCCCATACGCTGGCCTCCGGCAGTTCGTTAAATGAAGTCACCGGTGTAATAACTTTGAGGTTGAGTTGTTTTCGCTGACCGCAATTGACGATACTCACCGCCCGCGGCGCTGGTCGTTTGTTTGCCGATGGAAATCTTTGACCGCCCAGGAAGGCAGCCATGCGAGGCAACGGTTTTTGAGTGGCCGAAAGGCCAATACGGATCGGTTCATTTTCGCAAAGCGGCATCAGACGCTCCAGCGAGAGACTTAAATGAGTGCCGCGCTTGTTATCGCTGATCGCATGAATTTCATCGATGATAACATAGCTGAGATGGCGAAATAACTCCCGCCCCCGCTCTGAAGTCAACAACAGAAAAAAGGACTCCGGTGTCGTAATTAAGATATGAGGCGGCTTGCGTAACATGGATCGTCGCACGTGGGGCGGTGTGTCACCCGTGCGCACCGCCACCCGAATTGGTGCAGAGATGATTCCATTTTGCTCAGCCTGTCGGCGAATCTCTCGCAGTGGTGCTTGGAGGTTACGATGAATGTCATTGTTCAATGCTTTTAAAGGTGAAATATAAAGTGTATGGATACCCGTGATATTTTCAGAAAATCCCTTGGATTCGGTCTGCAGCGATCTGCGCAATAATTGATCGATGCTCCATAAAAAAGCAGCCAGGGTTTTTCCTGAACCGGTGGGTGCTAAAATAAGGGTGTGTTTTCCTTCCGATATGGATGGCCACCCGTGTTCCTGAGGCGGGCTGGGTGCAGCAAATCGTGTCTTGAACCATTGTCGGGTGACGAAATGGAAACCGACTTTCGTAAAAATATCACGTGCCATGAATACACCACACTTTATAGCGTTAACAAAAAATCCAATGAAGGCAATTATACTGGAAAATTTGAAAGTGTGTCGATACTTTTTAGCATTTTACTTGTTTGTAGAAACTGCAAGAAGTTTAATTGCGGCAGGACAGAATGACGGGCTTACCCGAGGTGGTTATTGATTACTGTAATTTTTACGCTTTTTTTCAACGCGTCTATCAAGGAGTTGTCGGAAAACGCGCACATCCGTGATTAAGGGGCTAATTTTAGTTCCTGCCCGGGATAAATTTTCGCGTTCGGCCCGAGCTTATTAAAGTTTCGTAATTGTTCCACCGTCAAACCATAGCGGCGACTGATTCGGTAGATGGTTTCTCCCGCTTGGACGTTGTGCACTTGCGGTTTTATATCTTGTTTCCCCGCCTCAGGTGGTTGAGTCGTTTCTGGTCTAGGCGCTTTTTGTTGAGCGGATGAAAGCTCCAAGCGCTGCAGCTCCTTTATGATCTGATCAAATTTTGAGTTGATGTCGGATTCCAGCATGTCGATGCGTTCGGCTATGAGGCCGGCTTTGTCTCTCGGTGTTGCGAACAAACCCAACTGTTTTTCAATTTCGTCAAAACCAGCCAAGCTGCGCTCCATTTGTTCAAGTTTTGATTCAAGTGTCAGCAGTTGTTTTTTTTCTGCAAGATTCTGAATCTTGAAAAGAACGATGATCGATAGAACAACGATGACCAAAACGCCCACTCCGGCAAAAACAAATAGCATTGCTAAAGTTTGGCGAAGAGAATCACTACCGGGCGCATAGGTCTCATTGTCGTATTCGCCTATTGTTTTGCCATTTTCATCCTCATCATGCATAATAAAATCTTTATCCGTGGTTTGATCTGAATTACTCATTGTTGCCCTTCCGGCTTTGGATTGAGTTGTCAGTTACAGGATTCCCCATCAAGAAATTAAATAGTGTTATTTTAGGATAAAGGCAATAAAAAAATCAGTTCAAAAAAATGATTTTAGCCGGGTATTTTGTGTTCATTGGTATTTTTTAGTTTCCAGCGCGCAAACATCAGCATGGCCACCATCGTCAAAATGAAATACCAGGGAAACCACGTCAAGGATTGAACGAAGACTAAATTTTCCAAGTCTGTTGCGCTAAGAAAGGTTTCGGTTCGGGTAGCGCGACTTCGCAACAGGGCAAGCAAAAGTGAATATAGTACCCCAATAAGGCCATAGGCCAGGTTAAATGACAAACCTTTGAAGCTCAAGACCGTGGCCCGTTGTTCGGAATGGGTGATACGATTCAGATAATGGCTCTGAAAAAAATTTTGCAAATACATTACGATTCGAATCAAGATCACCGGTAAAAGCCCAATGATCGGCCATACAAAGGTAACACCGATCAGCCCTACAAGCGTCAAGCTGACCATTACCCATAGATTAAACACCGCAGACCGTTTGTTCACCATTTTTAGCGCCAGCCAGGGAATAAAAAGCCCGAGTACAGAGATTCCCGAACTAATCAGTCCGAATGAGGCTTCCGGCAAATTGATGAGCCGATAGTATTGACTGGTCAAGGTCACCAGCATTCGTATGCAATTATCGAAGAGCAGGCCTGCCAAAATGATCACCAGCGCAAATGGGGTTTTAAAAATCCAATGGCCGGCCTCACTCGTTAGGCGAAACGCCTGAACAATTGAATTGCCGTAACCGTCAGCAGTTGGATTTCCTGCGACGGGTTTGTGATTTGGCTCTTGCATCTGCAGGGTTGTCCACAAGGTTAAGATGGCCATGGCCAAAGTCAGCAAAAGCGGAAAACGCAAGGTCATATCTTGAGTGAAAGCAATATTTAGACCAAGCCAGCTGGCGACGCGCTGCATCAGGGCCGGATCGTATACCGCCGCTCCAAGGCTCATGGCTCCCATATAAGCAATGGATTGCAGTCGCATCTGTTTTTCCAATACACGCGGCCATTCTGTGGCATTGCCTTCTTTTTTGAGGCTGTCGTATGCAAGGGCCTCATCGGCTCCGCTCGCTGCGGCTTCTGCGGTCCCGCTTAACACACGGTTTGCTAAAAACACAGCAAAAAGAAGATTGATGCTTTCCTTTGGTACAAAGCACAGCAATGCCATTTCAATCACCATGAGCACACCGCTGAACACCAGAAGATTCTTGCGCCCCAATGTATCCGCCAACGCACCTGATGGTACTTCAAAAAAGACAATGGTTGCCGCCCATACGGCATTGAGCAAAGCAAACTGCTCGAGCGTGAGTCCGAAATCAAGAAATAGGATCGTGAAGATAGGATAATAAAAGCGTGAATTGAAAAATACTCGAAAAGCAATGAATAAACGTATATTTCGGATTTTGGATGAAGATTTTTTGATGGGATGCTTCACAGAATTCGACTAATTTGTGAAAATATTTTCTATAAGAAAGCCGAATATAATTACAGACGCGATGATTTTTTTCATTCTCGTGGCTCTCTTAATTCGATGGTTTCGTCAAGATTATCAACGGGATCTTCGACGAACTCATTGGTTGCTCGAATTTGCTGATCGGGTGTTGCTTTTCGTTTGGTTTTTACACCAAGGATCACGCCTTCCAGCCAAATTGGAGGAAAAATAATCAGATCGTATACATTTACGACCAATCGCCCAGTATAATACCCAACATTTCCCAGCAAACGCAGCAAAAAAGCAATCAGTCGAAGCAAACCTGCAGCAACCAGACCGAGTACCGTGCGGAACGAAAAGATAAACGATTCAAAGGGTATCGCAATAAATGCGAGGGCAAAGGGCAGGATGAAGCCCAGAATCATTTGTCCCACGGTTGAGATCATGCTCGTGGAGATAGCGGTTTGCTCAACGCCTGCCAAGGTTTGCCGTAAGGCTTCCGTATCCTGGGCAAGGCGGTCCCGCATGAAGGCCAATGCGGACTCCACACCCGCAAAGATGGCCAGCATCGTTAGCGTAATCCAGATTATACGACGGCGCATATTATCATCCATACTGCCGATGATCGGAAACAAGCGTGTAATCCGCAGCGATTCCATCAAAAAAAGCCCCATGGTCAATTCGATGAGGATAATCACCAGCGCGAAGATATTCGCTGTTTTATACGGTCCGATGGAGCTGGTTTCCCCTATCATTTCTGACATGGGCAAAGCGATGAGGTTGAAGTTGATGATAACGCCGCCTATGGCAATCAGCAAAAAAATACCGGAAATGAAAAATTTTGCCAAGGACGATGATGAAAGCATGCGAGCAGCCTTATCGGTTTGGCTGCGTATTTTTTCGTATTCATCCATGTAGCGGTCGATGCTTTTGGCGCGATCATTTAGTTTGGCAATAGATTTTGCGATATGATTGAGCGTTCGCTGGACTTTTCGCCAACGCGGAAGCATTTTATTTAGGATAGAATGGCGTGAAGCACTGGAATTGCGATAGGCTTCAATTGCACTTTTGTGTTGTTCTACAAGCGTGCGATTGATCTCTGCCAACATATTGGCCACCATCGAATCTCCGGTATGCTTGATCTGGGAAATGGATTCGATGATCGGGATCCAATTCGGCAGCGACGGGGGCACATCTGCACTTTTGGTATAATCTTCGTTCAGCTGAGTGGTAATTTCGGAAAGCTGACGATGGATATGGGGATAGATTTCCAGATCCCTGTCAACCGCTGTACTTATGCGGTCAAATTCGCGTTCCGCGACACGCTCTGCCTTCTCCAGACCAGCTGCCATGAGTACTTCTCGATTTCGTTGTACGAGTCGTTTTTCTGCTTGCAGTAAGAAGGTGGAGGTTAAGCGCATGGCGTTGTAAATTATTTTTATAAACGATCCAACCGCACGATGAAATGGTCTGCGGGCAAAATATAACATCGCTAGAACCAGAACAATCCATATCAAGGCGGACAAAAATTCATTGGACGTTATACTCAACATATTGGCAAATGTCATGGATGCTTCCATTTAATTTTATCCTTTATCCATTTTCAATATAAGGGCTGAGATTAGATAGCCGACCGAATCTAAGGCATTGGCCAATGAACGATTTTTCTCTGTTACTGCATTGTTGTAGATTAACAAAAAATGGTATAATTTTCAATTTTCCGCACGATAATTCATCAACAACCACACAAGATAAATAATACTTAAATGGAAAAGCCACGTCTTTCGGACGTGGCTTTTATGCAAACATAAACGGCTTAAATCTGAAAGCTATCAATATTTTTTTAATTATTGATATCAGAAAATCGGATTTTGTCGCTATTGGGTGACTTCAAAGCGCAGGGTTTCCAAGAGATTTCCGGATGGATCAAGGATCTCCACACGCCAAGCACCGATTTCATGGGCCTGGATAATTTTTGAACTGTAGGTGCGCCAGGCCGGGGGATTCACATTTAACGTCACGCGGGCGCGTTCACTGTCGCCAAAATACCAGGCATGGACGACTTCAGTATAGCTTTGAATGTTAGCAATTTTGCTAACGCAGTAGAGTTTTCTTACCGAGGTCGAAAAACTGGTGCCTTCGTTAACAGCCTCACGATCGACAACACTTTCGCAAATCGACGAGTTTTCGACTTCCAAGGAATCTGCAGAAACAGTCACCGGCAACAACACGCCAAATGCCACGAACATCAACATTGTGGAAAAAGTATATACTTTTTTCATCGAAGTACCTCCTAAGTGAGTTAATTATATTTACAGCATTTTTCGCATTTATCGGCATAATGCAATGAAAACTTTAACTCAATTCATTATTTTTCGTAGGTCACAATAATAAAAGCAAAGCATGAATTCGAGGCGTTTTTGCAAGCTGGCATGGATTAATATGAGGAGCCGGAATCTTCGGGAATTTTGATATTCCCCTCAAAGCTTTCAGGTTTATTAAAATATTTATCTGGATCTTGCATAAGCGTTTCCAACCTATATTTGTAATAGCCTATGCGTACACGTTTATTTTTAAAAGACCCAAAATAATCCAGCGGCTTTTCCTCTAATTCGCTTATTTTATTTAACAATCTTTCCTTTTCAGTTTCGATAAGTTCTTCTTGGGTCGGGGGTTGATTACGTTTGGCAGCTTCTGCGCTTCGTTTCTCTTCTGCTTTTTCTCTTTTCTCATCATTTTCAATGTCCCTGATGAGTGTCTCCCACTCTTGTTGTTCAATTTCAAAACGTTTTTGATCGGCGTTTTTATCATACTGATATTCTTTAAATTCGACTTCCACATTCTCCGCATCAGCAGGCGGAACATTGCTGAAGTGTTTGACGCCTTTCTCGTCCGTCCAAGAATAAATATCAGCATAAAGGGGCAAAACCAGCAGTCCGCTAAAAAAAATGGCTAAAGATACGGTCATAATTTTCATAAGATCTCCATCACTCTTTTTGATCGACAAATGATTTTAACCGATCCCCCTGCTGAGGCGTCATTTTCTCGAATTTCAGTCCAAATCCCCTGGGACTGCTCCAAGCTATTTTGCCGGCCAGTGTGAAGGGTTGTGGATGGTCCGGCAAAGAGAAATTCAATGTCATCTTTTGTCCCGCAGGAAATTTTTGATTCGTTTCAATAAATACGCCGCCGATGCTGATATCTAAAATGTAGCTTTTAAAATCACGATCCTGTATTTTGTAAGTGGCATTGATTAAGCAGGGTTTTCTTGGGTTTTCCCGCATTGATGTTTCTGTTTCTTCCAAGCTGACGGTTGTTACCGGACTTTCGACGGTTGGTATCTCTCCCATTTGTTCGAGAAGGATGATTTGCTGATCCGCAGACATGTCCACGATTAGCTTGAACAAATGTTTCGTCACATTTTCTCCGATCAATTGTTTTAAAAGGATTAACTGCTGATCTTTGGGCATATCATTGATCAGCTTAAAGAGGCGGGCTGTAATATGGAACGTTCCGGTTTGCAGATCGGATTCCATCATATAAAGGCTCCTTTAAAAGGATAATGCTGACTGCTTTATCACTACTAAAAATGTATCGATTTACCATCCGAAAGTCAAGAATTATTTTTGATATTAAGTATTTAGACGCTATTATATGAATTTACCGCAATGGGGTAAATTCATCTGATAAGAAACCAAAAAAAATACAAACGCCCTGAGTGGAATCGTTGCATCTTTACAAATTGTCTTTGAGCTTAACAACCACAAGCGTAATATCGTCGGCGGGCTGACGGCTTTGCTGAAAACGGTCCAATTCTGCGATAAATATGTCGATAAGCTTTTGGGCACTGGCTGAAGAATTGCGGCGGATAATTTCATAAATTGGCGTTTTGCCGTAAAAAGCCCCGGGCGGTGGCCATGAGCAGTGCTGAGGGAATGCCATGTTCGGATACATCCCCGATTACGACACCCAATCGATGCTGACTGAGTTCGTTGTTTTCTAAAAAATCGAAATAGTCCCCACCGGTTTCGTCGCAGTAAATGCTCGTTCCGGCGATGTCCAAACCTTTGACCACGGGATTTTCTTTGGGTAGAAGATTCTGCTGGACTTCCCGTGCCAAATCAAGAGCGCGGCGCAGCCGGTAACGCTCTTTAAGCCCTTCGGTCATCTGGTTGAAATGTTCGGCCAGGGTTCCCAGTTCATCATTGTTTTCAACCGGAACAGACACCGTCAGGTCACCTATTTCAACCTTCGCCATCGCCTCTTCCATTCGGCTGACTGGACGAACTATAGCGGTGGAAAATAAGTGCGATAGAATGATAGCGACAACCAATGCTGTGGCAAGCAAAAAAGCAGTTAAATATAACAGGCTTTCAATAACGTCTTGCGGATTCAATACCAGCATCATTTTCGCTTTGTTGTATGACAAAACGGCCATTAGAATAATCGGCAAGATACTTGTCAAAACAAAAATGATGAGCATCCGGATTGGCAGTTTGAGTCGAAAGGTGCAAGGGGCCTTCAGCATGCCGCCGTCAGGAAAAAAATACGGCCATATCCGGCGGCAGAAAACTTCCACAGAAAAAAAGACAATCGCACAGGTAACAAAGCCGGCGATGATTACCCCGATAAACGTTCTTGAGGCATCAAAAAGGACAAAATAACATGTCACAATACCAGCCCCCCCATGTTAGCCCCAATTTGCAAGAACGCCAGCCTTCGTTCGGTAAATCTGTAAAAGTAGCGCCAGGGATTCTTGTGTATATCATCTTTTTTCAATCAGGGCACGGCCTGAGCGAACCCTAAACGAAAAGATGGATCCAATCAATCAAAATAAAAATATAGGAGAAACTGTTCCAAGCTGCGCAATTATGATAAAGGATATCCAATTGACAGGGGTGCAGCATTTCATTAAAATTTAAATTTTTATAAAACATTATTTCAATCTGCAAGCGAAGGGATAACAGCCAATGGAAAAATTGCTTAAAACCATTGTTTATGACAAGCACATCAGCCTCGGAGCCCAGATGGTAGAATTTGCCGGCTGGGAGATGCCGTTGCATTATGAGCAGGGAATTGTCCAGGAGCATCTGGCCACGCGAAAAAAAGCAGGTCTTTTCGATGTTTCCCATATGGGTCGTTTTAGCATCCGTGGTGACGATGCATTGCCGTTTTTACAGCATGTACTGTCGAACAACGCCGCCGCCTTAGAAGTGGAGGAAGGCCAATACACCATGATTCCCAACGGCAACGGGGGGGCAATTGATGATGCTTATTTATATCGATTTATGGAAGATGAATATCTGATGGTCGTCAATGCCGCCAATAGAGAAAAAAATTGGGCTCATTTTCAAAGCTTTCTTCAGAAGTTTGATCAGATAAAGTTGACTGACCGCACCAAAAAGGTGGCCATGTTTAGTTTGCAGGGACCGATGGCAAAAGATATCTTATCTTCTCTGATTACGTCAGGGCATTTGCCCGAGCCGCTAAGAAACGCCCTGAGCACAGTGCAAATAAATGGGGCTAAGGTATTGATCGCCAGAACCGGTTATACGGGTGAGCCACTTTGTTTTGAGCTCTTTATTGAAAACAACGATGCGCTCCTGATTTGGGATATGTTGCTCAAGCATGGGGCCCTGCCTATTGGTCTGGGTGCGAGAGATACGTTGAGGCTGGAAGCTGCGCTGCCGCTTTACGGCCATGAGCTGGGACTGGACCCTGAGGAAAAGGAAATTCCCATTTTTGCATGTGGCCTGGCACGCTTTGCCGTCAGCTTATCGCCGCTGAAGGGGGACTTTGTCGGCAAACAGGCTTTATCCAAACAGTTTGCTGCCTACAAGAAAATTGTAGACAGAGACTATTCGCTGATTGCGGATTTACCCCGTTTAATTCAGCCCGTGGAACTAAAAGACAAGGGAATTGCCCGCGCAGGTGCCAAGGTATTTCATGGCGCGCAGCATGTAGGCTATATTACCAGCGGCACCATGGTTCCCTATTGGAACAGCGAAGGGCTTGGGCTTTCATCCAAGCAAACTGAAGAAAAGAAAATGAGAGCCATCGCCTTGGCGCTTATGGACAGCGATCTGGTGGAAGGCGATGAGATCGAAATCGAGATCAGAGGCAAACGCGTCCAGGCTGTTATCGTTCCTTATTGCATAAGAAACGAAGCCCCGCCCCTTTCGTGGCCTATCTCGCATGGGCAACTCCGAGAAGACAGGCAGGCTATTTGTGCGGCAGAGCAAATGGCTGACAATGTGAGAACGCTGGTGGAAAAGGCTGTTACCAATACAACATGGCGTCAGCACCAATGCATAAATCTGATTCCCTCCGAGCAGACATCTTCATCTTTGGTGCGGATGCTTTCCATCATGGATCCTGTCGGACGTTATGCCGAACATAAGCAGGTAAAGGCTTTTAAAGCGGCTGATGTTTTCTACTATCAGGGCACCGATTTTATTGCCGAAGTCGAATATTTGCTTACCTGTGAGTTTCAAAAGTATCTGGAATGCACGGAGGTCGAAACGCGGGTGGTTTCCGGCCAAATGGCCAATATGGCCGTGTTCAGCGCCATGGTGGATTATATAAACCGGGCCGATCGCAAAAGCGAGCAGCGCCGCATCCGAAAAGTAATCAATAACCATATTATTAAAGGCGGCCATCTCAGTGCCCAGCCCATGGGCGCGTTGCGGGATTTTGTGATGCGCGATCCAAAATGGGAAAAGCCGGCTGTCGTGAACTTCCCGGTTTTGGAGCATAATCCGTTTAAAATCGACGTGGAGGCAACCCGGGAGCTGATGATCGAACATCAACCGGAGCTGGTTATTCTGGGAAAAAGCATGATGATCCATAAAGAGCCGGTTCAAGAATTGCGGGCAATGATTGACGAACTCAATATAGATTGTATGCTCATGTACGATATGGCCCATGTGTTGGGTCTGGTAGGTCCCTATTTTCAACAACCTTTTAAGGAGGGAGCCGACATCGTTACCGGCTCCACCCATAAGACTTTTTACGGCACCCAGCGCGGCATTGCAGCCGTAAACTTCACCGAAGAAGATCTGGAGTATGAATTCTGGGAAGCTTTACAACGCAGGTCTTTTCCCGGCAGCGTCAGCAACCATCATTTAGGCACATTGCTGGGACTGCTTCTGGCTGCCTATGAAATGAACTATTTTAAAGACGATTACCAAAAGCAGGTCGTGAACAATGCCAAGGCCTTTGCGCAGGCACTAAAGGATTGCGGTCTGGATGTTGCCGGTGATCCGGATATTTCCTATACGGAAACCCACCAGGTTATTGTGAATGTGGGGTATGCGAAAGGGCCGGAAATCGCCCGGCGCCTGGAAGACAACGACATCATTCTCAATTACCAGGCAGCGCCCGAGGAAGAGGGCTTTACGGCAGCCGGTTCATTGCGCACAGGGGTCCAGGAAATGACACGCTTTGGGATGACCGAAGCCGATTTTCAGAAACTGGCCCAGCTCATCGCCGATATCATCCTTAAAGACAAAAACATCAAAGAAGAGGTCAGCGCTTTGCGCGGGCGGTTTGTTGATATGAAGTATTGTTTTTCCGGAAAAGAATATGAGGACCTGATCCAGGAGCTGCATCAGGTCATCTAGGGTTGAGGCTTATAAAAATACCCGCCGAAGGAACAAGGTTTTTATGACGAAAAAAGGGAGACAGCAATGGGGGAGATTCGGATGACCGGAGAGATCAGAACCGATTATGATTGTGAAGTAACGGCCCTGCCGGCAGATAGGTGGGCTGAGGCCGTTTTCAAAATCGGTGATGAAGAGATCATTTTAGAAATTAGCGTAGAAAAAGATGTTATTGTTTCGATAATGGCCGGTGAAGACGCAGCCTGGAAAGGAACCCTTGAAGGGCTAAAGAAAACCTTAAAGGGTGAGATTAAGGCCAGATAGACAACCCTGATGTTGCAGAACTTCTTGATGAAATAGGTCCAATTCGAGCTTTTCGGCAAGTTGTTTTGCCACGATGCGCCCCCCGCTGCCGGGCTCCCTGGAAACGGTTATAATGGGAATGCCCGGTTTTTCTTCGGGCTTCTGGGCCCGCATGAGCTGCCATCGTTTGATCTGCTCCTCGATGATCCGTTGAGTTGAACGGCTTTTTGTTCTCATGTGACCTCCTTTCATCAGTTTATTATACAAAGCGTCATAAAAAGGATTATTTATTGTCTTGGCAGCTGAGTAGCATCTGTGGCGGTGAGTTTGGCCAAGGGGAGTATTTTTTTGCGGGACAAGATAATCTGCGCCTTGCTCACAATAGGGCACCACGCCCCGACGATTTGAACGCGGCACACGATGGTGGTTGTCGGAGGCTGGCAGCCATTTGTCACAGGGTAAAGGGAACTATTGATGTATTGGGTGCCGATTCGAAGCCTAATCAAGGACAATCTGTATCTTGGCCGCAAAACAAATCTCCCCTTGGCCAAGCGGTTATACAAAAACGGCTGAAAAACATTTGGGCAACAGCCCGTTTAGAACACTGTGTATGTATGCGCAATGACTTATATCGTTCTGTGAAGTTATTTCGTTCTTAGAGAAAATACGCCCATATTTGGCTTTCCATGCAATTATGTCGTATCTGATTTGAATGTCAAGCGGTATAACAGCGCAGGGCAATTATGCGGCTCCGATTTTTATTGACAGCCATTACGAGATCAATAATGATTAATTTAGGCATAGAAAACTTGGTCCTCCGGGCTCGGATTCTTTACTCATCCAAATGCGTTTGTGGGAGACGCTTATGTATCATGATCTTAAAGGCAAAACGGCCCTGGTAACCGGCTCCGGTAAAAAGAGCGGAATCGGTTATGCAATAGTTAAAAAGCTGGCTGAAAGCGGCGCAAATGTCATCATCGCCGACTTGGTAAAAGAAAAAAGTAACGAGAATCCATTAATAACCGGGACTTCGCATGAGATGGCGGAGCATGCCAAGGAATTGGCTAAGGATTGTGATGTAAAAACCTTAGCCTTGAATTTGGATGTGACTCGCAATACGTCAATTAATCAAATGGTAGATACAGTAATCGCCGAGTTTAAACATATTCATATCCTTTGCAACAACGCCGGTTCTGTCTTTGGGGTTCCCAATACGATTCATGCCTATGATGAAGATGCCTGGATGAAGACCATCGATGTGAATTTGCACGGGGTTTATCGGGTATCAAAAGCCATCGTTCCGTTGATGATGAAAACAGGAGGCAGCATCATAAATACGGCCTCAAGAGCAGCAAAGGTGCCGCCCCTGTTTAATGGCGCGTATGCGGTGGCTAAAGCCGGTGTCATTATGCTTACAAAGGTTATGGCAAGAGAACTGGCCGGTTCAGGAATCCGGGTTAATACTGTTTGTCCGGGCGTCATCAAGACGGACTTTACCAAATGGCGGTTCAAACTGGAGGCTGAGGTATTAAGCTCTACCATAGAGGCACGTGAAGAGGAGATGATTAAAACCATTCCTCTGGGACGTCTCGGAGAAATCCGGGAGGTGGCCAACCTGGTTGCCTTTCTGGCTTCCAGTGAATCCTCCTATATGACCGGGCAGGCGATTAATATTACGGGGGGGCAGCTAATGGAGCTTTAATTATGGCGATCAATTTCTTCAGATATTGGATACCAGAACAGATTCAAGCTGACCCATATATCCCCAATAAAAATGATCCGCACCTTCTATTATTTCAAAAAGCGCTTCCAGATTCCATTTGGTTTTCAAACTGTCCGTTGCAATATATTGATGATGTCATTTCCGAATTTTCTAATTTGCCAGTCTTTCAGTTCATTTATTTTCACAAGACTGTTTGTATTCATTGGGCGTTGCATTGCGATCGTGCTGATGAGAGATTTACTGCAAATTAGGGTCGGATCGAGCTTCAGTTTTTTTGCCTGGATATCTCGCCATTTTCTCAGTGCTGTGATGCGTTCGGCAACTTCAACCGGAACAGTGGTCGCTTTTTTTCGTGGATACACAGGCAGGTCTTGTGTCCGAAGTTTCATGGCGTCTGCGACCACCTGAATTAGTTCTTGGCCATACATACTGATTTGCCTGGGGCTTAATATTTTGGTTCTGTCCAATTGCTTTAAACTTGAAGGTTTTTTTACGGCCAAATCCATCAATGAGCGGCTGCCCAGGATTCTAAACAATGGTTTGTCCTTTTTTTGGGCAACATTTCTTCGATACTGCAAAAGGGCTTCCAAAACCGCCAGACTTCTCGGATTGAGCTTTCCCGCCCCCTTGAATTTCAGGTAAAGCGGCTCGGTATCTTTTATGATCGGTCTGACCTTACTCAAGTGCTCGCACTCCTCAAGTACCCAGGAAAGACGCCCTTTTTCTTTAAGTTCGGCTTTTAAGTTTTCCGCCAGAGGGACTAAAAAAAAGACATCTTTGGCAGCATATGCGATCATATCCTCGGGTAGTGGCCGTTTTGACCAGTCTTTGCGCTGATACTTTTTATCGAGGCTCACATGAAATTTGTTTTTAAGAACTGCCTCTAACCCGGTTTCCTGGAAACACAAAAACCGGCTCGCAAGTTGGGTGTCAAAAAGATTGTTAACCGTAATCTGGAAGTCGCGATATAATGACCGCATATCATAATCCGCTCCATGAAATATTTTCTGGATGTCCCGTCTTTTAAATATCGGTTTGAGTGCCGACAGATCCTCAATCCTAAGAGGATCGATGATCACGCTGATATTTTTGGTTGCCATCTGAATCAGACAAACCTTTTCTTTGAAATGATACATGGAATCCGCTTCCAGATCGACACCAAGAGCCTTTTCATAAATTAACGACCGGACAAAGTTTTTCAGTTTTGATGGCGTATCGATAATCTCGCAGCCGATGTCAGTTTTCCCTTCCATTTTTTTCTTGACCTATTGAAACCTTTAACCTAATTGTAATTTTTTTGGAGTGCTTGACATCGTGATTTGATCGATTACTATTTTTAAACAATCATTTAGGGTTTAAATTTCTTACGGTGATAGTGCAATGGTGAACATAACATTTCCAGATGGCGAGATAAAGGCTTTTGAACATCCGCCAACGGGTCTTGATCTCGCCCAAAGCATTTCAGACGGCTTTGCACGTGAATGTGTGGCGATGGAGGTCGACGATCAATTTGTTGATTTGAAGGCAGCGATTGACCATGACGCCAAGATCCGACTAATTACCTCCAAGGATCCGGAGGCTTTGGATATTTTACGTCACAGCGCAGCCCACGTTATGGCGCAGGCCATTTTGCGGCTTTATAAAGACGCTAAACTGACGATTGGCCCTGCCGTGGAAAACGGATTTTATTACGATATCGACATGGAACCGGTATCTGAAGACGACTTTCCAAAGATCGAAGAAGAAATCAAAAAAATAGTGAAGGAAAAGCTGCCTGTCCGGCGCAAAGAAGTTTCCAAAACCGAGGCCATGGAGTTTTATAAGGACGAACCCTACAAACTTGAAATGCTCTCTGAAATGGAAGACGGCACTATTTCGTTTTACGAGCAAGGTGAGTTTACCGATTTGTGTCGCGGTCCCCATGTTCCGCACACCGGTTATGTCAAAAACATCAAACTGACCAAGGTTTCCGGCGCTTATTGGCGGGCTGATCCCGCTAAACCTCAACTTCAGCGAATATACGGGACGGCCTTTTTTACCAAAAAGGAATTGAAAGAACATTTATCCTTTCTCGAAGAAGCCAAAAAGAGAAATCACCGTAAAATCGGCCAGGCCCTGGACCTTTTTAGTTTTCAAGAGGAGGCGCCCGGCATGCCGTTCTTCCATCCCAAGGGGATGGAGCTCTGGAATGCGCTGTTGGAATACTGGCGGGAGGAGCACCGGATAGCCGGATATGTGGAAACCAAAACCCCGATTATGTTGAACCGCGCGCTTTGGGAAAGATCCGGGCACTGGGAAAATTATAGAGAAAATATGTATATATCATCTATTGATGAGATTGAATATGCGATCAAGCCCATGAACTGTCCCGGCGGGATGCTGATCTACGGTCGAAAACCACATTCCTATCGAGACTTGCCGCTGCGGGCCGCGGAGGTCGGGCTGGTTCACCGGCACGAACTCAGCGGCGTGCTTTCCGGGCTTTTCCGGGTCAGAGCGTTTCACCAGGATGATGCGCATTTATATATGACGCCGGATCAGATCCAGGACGAGATTCTGGGCATCCTTAAGCTGTCAGAGCGAATGTACAGCACCTTTGGTTTAGGGTTTCATCTGGAACTTTCCACCCGACCGGAAAATTCGATTGGAACCGATGAACAATGGGAAACGGCTACCAACGGTTTAGACTCGGCACTTAAAGTATATGGACAGGACTACATCTTAAACGAAGGTGATGGCGCTTTTTACGGACCGAAAATTGATCTTCATATCAAAGATGCCCTGGGTCGTACCTGGCAATGCGGAACGATCCAGTTGGACATGGCAAACCCTGAACGTTTCAACCTATATTATATCGACCGAGACAATACAAAACATCGACCGATAATGATTCACCGAACCGTTTTTGGTTCCATCGAGCGTTTCCTCGGTATTTTGATTGAGCATTTTGCGGGCAAATTCCCGTTATGGATGACACCGATCCAGGCGATCCTTTTACCGCTTAATGATGATCTTGTGCCCTACGCTAACGAGGTTAACGACATTCTGAAAAATGCCGGGCTGCGTGTGGAGGTCGACAGCCGGACCGAAAGCTTGAATAAAAAAGTACGTGAAGCCCAGTTAAACTTTATTCCGTTAATTCTTACGATCGGGGGCAAAGAAAAAGAAGCTGGAACTCTGGCGGTGCGGACCTTGGATGGAAAAGTAAAATACGGGGTTTCCCACGAAACGTTTTTGAATAAAGCGCTTTCTCATATAAGGAATCGGGAGTTGTCTCTGGAAATTTTTAACGAATAATCAATATACGGCGCGGAAACACGAAGCGCCTATTCGTGTTTCCGCCTTTAACTTTAATATTCCATCATTATGGCCAAAAATGCAGGCGTGACCAACAGCCGAGTGAAGTTTTGTGATTTGCGGTGTAAATATGGCGATTTTGCCAAAACAGATGCATTGGACGGAAGTTGCCGAACATTTCAGAGCTTGTGGTGCAAAAAACTTAAAAAACATGTCACTAAAAACGCTCCCTGTGAAGTTTTGTTTGGAAAGCGACGGCCCACAAGCGGGTTCTAACCGATTGCAGATTTTGGATTTCGGATTGATAAAAAAAATTACTGACCGCTGTCCTGCGACATCCGACTTCTTAAGATGTCTATGCAACCAAGATTGAAAAGCTTTGTTTTTTATTGGCTGCCGCTTCTGGTTTATTGTCTGTTGATTTATTTCCAGTCTGATTATCCCTCACCGGAAAAGCTCCCCTCATTTAAATTCATGGACAAAGCACTTCATTTTGTTGGGTATGGAGTCATGGGTATTCTTTTTTTCAGGGCCTATCAAACTTTACGGATAAAAAACCGCCCGAAAATGCTTATATTGCTGAGCATAGTTTCGGCATCTCTTTATGGAATCAGTGATGAAATCCACCAACATTTCGTTCCATATCGTAACGCCGATTTTTTTGATGTGATTGCAAATATTCTTGGGGCTGTTTGCGGGGTTTACTTCTTTCAATTGTGGGTGAGTCAAAGGGGGCATGCAGGGTAGTTTGGCAGAAGACAGAAGACAGAGGACAGAAGACAGAAGACGGAGGACAGAGGGTCATAAGCGCTAACATATGGTTTGAGCGGTTGTCATTCCGGCGGAACAGACTGTGTCGCCATTCAAAAAAAGGACTTAATTTGTGCCCGTCATGCGGGACCTGATAAGCTTGCCCCGCACCCCGATGCGGGGGCATCCAGCAGTGTAGGGTATTGAAAAAGCAATGGATTCCGGGTCAAGCCCGGAATGACAAAAACAGCAATATGTGTAGTTTTGCCGCATATGACACAGCCTGGAAAGCCGGAATCCAGGGGGAATCAGTGAATAAACAGCCAGCCGTTTATATTTTAGCAAGCAAATTGGGTATTGGGATTTGGGATTTTAGGTCGGTCTGCGGAGAAGCAAATTGCTTTGCTTCGGTTTGAGTTTATTTTGAGGTTGCCGTGAAGAAACCAGAAACCGCATTGACAACACCTTCGCTTTTGGGTAAAAAGGAACGCTCGTAAAATGATTTCTTGATACGATGGGGAGTTGTTGCCAGCTTAACGAACCTCACCGTTCTTTGTCGTTTTTTTCTGATTAACTCGATTACAAATTTTGCGTTTGATGTACCCAAGGAGTATAAAAGCGATGGCTTCCGAAAACATAATCATTATCAACGGGAACGAATTTTCCTTTGAATCCGGTGAAAGCATTCTCGAGGTTGCGCGACGAAATAATGTTGATATTCCCACGCTTTGCCATCTTAAAGGCGCAACGCCCACCGGAGCGTGCCGGGTATGTGTGGTTGAAGTTGAGGGAGCCCGGTCACTGGTGGCTTCCTGTGCCGCGCCGGCAGCCAACAACATGGTTGTCCGCACCGAATCCGGCAAAGTGATTGAAGCTCGGCGGATGGTTCTTCAGTTGCTTTTGTCTTCCGGTAATCACAATTGCGCGGTTTGTGGTACGGGAGGCAGCAATTGGACTGAATTTCAACTTCACGTTCAGCAAATGGACAATAGCAGCGAACTTTGTCCGGTATGGGGCGATTGTCGATTGCAGGACTTGGCCTTCCGGTATCAGGTCACCGGTGAAAATTTTGATGCCACCCAAACTCCATATTTGATGGAAACTGCCAATCCGTTTATCGTTCGTGATTTTTCCCGCTGCATCCAGTGTGGTCGTTGTGTGCAGGCCTGCAATGAGATTCAAGTCAATCAGGCCATCCATTTCGGCTACCGCGGAGCAGCCACAAAGATCATCGCAGCCGGTGACAGACCCTACATCAATTCAGACTGCGTGTTTTGCGGCGAATGTTTGCAGGTTTGCCCGGTCGGTGCGCTGGTTGAAAAAGACGGGCGTTACAACGTTCGACCCTGGGAAACCCAAAAGGTTCGCACTACCTGCAGCTATTGTGGCGTTGGCTGCCAGCTCTATCTGCACGTCAAAGATAACACGGTCGTAAAGATTGACGGTGTCGAAGACGTTGCGCCGAATTTCGGCAGCCTGTGTGTCAAAGGCAGGTTCGGTTACGATTTTATCCATTCGCCCGAACGCCTTTCCTCACCTTTGATCAAGGAAAACGGAAAGTTTCGCAAAGTTTCCTGGGAAGAAGCTTTAGATCTGGTGGCCGCTCGGTTCGGTGAAATAAAAGCCGAACACGGATCGGACAGCATCGGGGTGTTTAGTTCTGCCCGCATCACGAACGAAGAAAATTACGTTGCCCAAAAATTTACGCGGGCCGTTCTTAAAACCAACAATATTGACCATTGCGCCCGTCTCTGACATTCTTCCACCGTGGCCGGTCTGGCCGCAGCCTTCGGAAGTGGGGCAATGACCAATTCAATTGCCGACATCGAAAACGCCGATGTTTTCCTGATCACCGGATCCAATACGACCGAAAATCATCCGGTTTTTTCAAGTGTCGCCAAACGGGCGGTAACCCTCAAGGGGGCCAAGCTGATTGTCGTTGATCCGCGACGGATCAAGATCGTCCAGTATGCCGACAAGTGGCTGCGGCAAAATCTTGGAACAGATGTTGCCTGGATCAATGGTCTCATGCACGTGATCATTGCCGAAAATCTGTACGCAAAGGAATATGTCGAAAGCCGGACGGTCGGGTTTGATGAGTTGAAAAAAACGGTTGAAAAATTTACGCCCGATTACGTCGAACAGATTAGCGGTATCCCGGCCCAGGAAATTATCGAGGCGGCTCGTATGTTTGCCGGTGCCGAGCGTGGCAGTATTCTGTATTGCATGGGGATTACCCAGCATACCACGGGAACAGATAATGTGAAATCTCTGGCTAATCTTGCCATGCTTTGCGGTAATCTTGGCATTGAGGGCGGCGGCGTCAATCCGCTAAGGGGTCAGAATAATGTGCAAGGTGCCTGTGACATGGGTGGTTTGCCGGATGTGTATAGCGGCTACCAGAAAGTTATTGATCCGGCAGCTCGAGAAAAAATGCAAGCCGCCTGGAATGTTTCCGATTTACCGGATAAACCGGGAATGAAGGTTACCCAGATGATTCCGGCTGCCCATGACGGCAATTTGAAAGCGCTTTATATCATCGGTGAAAATCCTTTGGTTTCCGATCCTGATCTGAATCACTGCGAAAAAAGCCTTGAAAATCTGGATTTTTTGGTGGTGCAGGATATTTTTCTAACCGAGACCGCCAAGCTGGCGGATGTGGTGCTGCCCTCGGCCTGTTATGCGGAAAAAGATGGGACGTTTACCAATACGGAACGACGGGTACAGCGGATTCGTAAAGCCGTCGAACCACCCGGGCAGGCTTGGGAGGATTGGAAAATCGTCAGTGAGATCGCCGCCCGGATGGGATATCCGATGTCCTATGCGAACAGCCGGCAGATTAGCGAAGAAATCTCACAGGTAACCCCTTCATACGCCGGTATCAGTTATGAGCGAATTGATTATGAAGGCATTCACTGGCCCTGTCCCACTTCGGAGCATCCGGGGACACCGATTTTGCATCGGGAACAGTTTACCAGTGGTAAAGGTGTATTTCATGCCATCGATTTCATCGCGCCTGCCGAAGGCGCCGATGACGAATATCCGATGTATCTGACCACCGGTCGTCTGCTGTATCAGTACCACACCGGCACCATGACCATGAAATCCGATGGCCTCAATGAGATCGCACCGGAATGTTTTGTTGAAATATCGCCTCAGGATGCCCGCAAATACGATGTGGAAGACGGATCAGCGGTTACGATCGCATCCCGCAGAGGAAGTATTGAGGCGCGCATAAAGATTTCCCGCAAAGCGGTATCCGGCACTATATTTATCCCCTTTCATTATGCCCAGGCAGCGGCCAACCGGCTGACCAACTCGGCCTTGGATCCGATTTCGGGCATACCCGAATATAAGGTGTGTGCCGTTAAGCTCTCTAAAGCCGCTTAAAAACGGATTCAGAATTTCATCTCACGCCTGATAGCTGCGTTGCACTCCGGCCAAAAATGCTCACGTACTAGCGTGTACGCTCCGCTTTTTGGCCGAAGCGACGCCTTGCTCTCAGATCCGATCTAAAATTCTGAATCCGTTTTTGATAGTTAGTTTTGAATCCAGTTTACAATCAGCTAAATAAATATTTTCAATGTGCTTTGCTAAACTCATTTGTTAAGATCATCACGACGTAAAATTTTGTTAGTTTATCGCGGCTGGAAGCCGCTCCCACCGTCTGGAAGAACGCAGTGGGAGCGGACTGCGGTGAGCTCAGTCGAGTCGCTTCCAGCCGCGAGATCTATCGCGCGGAGAACAAATCTTCAACGGGCGAAAGGAGTCATAAAAAACCCGGCCTTATAAAAATGGCCGGGTTTTTGGATTATGATCGGTTTGGTCTTGTTAGTTGTTTAGATTAGATGTAGTTACCAGGGTTTTTTATTCCTCTTCCTTTGAGAACAGCACATCGACATCCGCCAGATCCTCGCCTAGATATTCACGCTCATTTTCCCCCAGGATGCCCATAGACAGGCATATCAGCGTCCAGAGATGGACGGAATGATAACCTCCCTCGAAATGTTCGCTAAGGTCGTGAATCTGGGAATGACAGTTATGGCATGGCGTTATGGCATATTGGGCGCCGGTGGCCATTATTTGGTCAAATTTGACCTTTCCGAATGCTCGGCGGGCCTCAGGCATCCCATTTTGCAAAAAGCCGCCTCCGCCGCCACAACAGTAATTATTGGATCGGTTTGGAGTCATATCAATAAAATTCTCTTCGCCGACTACGGCTTTGACCACGTAGCGCAGGTCTTCGGCCACCGGATCGCCAAAGCTCTTGCGCACCAATTGGCATGGATCCTGAACGGTAAACTTGATTTTGCGTTCCTTGTTCCAGTCGGAGGTGACCTTCAGTTTGCCTTCTCGAATCCACTGCGCATATAGGGTAATAATGCTTTCGATTTCAAAGTTGTAAGGAATGTTGAATTTTTGCAGTCCGACCCGGACTGCGAACAGTTCGTGCCCTCATTCCGTGTTGAGCCAGACCTTACAACCGAGATCATCCACAGCCTTTGCTTTAACCCTTACAATGTGTTCCCAGCTTTCAGTATCAGCCATAAACATACAGTAGTTTTCGGCCGCCCATCCTTTGGTGCCATAGGTCCAATCGGCACCGGCCAGATGCAGAATCTTCCACAAGGGGACCATTTCATCCGGTTCGGTGACCGGTTCCCGTGAATTTTGATTCAAAAAGTAATACGCACCTTTTTTGTTGATCGGCGCTTGTAGGTTTTCAAAACCGGGCTGGGTTTGTTGAACTTCCTCCAAAACATCCTCTACCACAAACTGAAAATCTTCTTCGGAGGCTCCCATAGCGCTGCAGGTGTCGTGCTTAAGAGCCATGTCGCAGGATCCTAAAATCCCTTTGGGTCGCTCCTCCCTGGGTCTGCTCTTCCTGACGTTGAAAATTAGCTGCGGAATATCGATTTTCATCGGACAGACATAAATACACCGCATACACAGGGTACACATCCAGGCCCAATCCGAGCTCAGGATCTCTTCATCCATGCCCAGGGCCGCCATTCGCAAAAACTTCCGCGGGTCCATCCCTTCAAGACCTGTAGCCGGGCAGCCGGATGAACAGGCTCCACATGTCAAACACAGGTTGAGATTCCCTCCCTCCGGAAGAATCTCCCTTACCTTGTCAATGAACTTGCTTTTTTTCTTTCCACCAAGTTTGATTGCTTCTTCAGCCATGCCGTCTAATCCTCCATAAAAATTTGCCTCTATCCATTTGCGCCAAAGTTTTGCCGGCGCAATTTTTCATTCATTCAAATTATCCAATATTTTGCCAGTACAGAAAAAATCCAGCTGAGGATATCTGCCCTGAGCAAAATTTTTGCGGAAGCGCAATGTATGCCAGAAAATATGAAGGCTGTCAAGATGCCTGATGCATTTCTCAGGGGAACGTCAAAGTCAGCTCTAACTGATTCAGATAGAAGCGATTGGCTTTCCCGGATACGCCACTAAAATCCCATTTTCCACCATTCCATTATCCCATTCGGCATTTAATGGAAATACCACTCCTTCGGGGTGAGATCAAAGCCTTGTCCTCTGAGCCAGGGTCATTTACTTAAAAAAGCACGCGTCCGGCAAGCCCCTTTCAGGGGCTTAGGCAATCACCTATTGATCAACCGTAAGTATTGTCGACCCTGTCGTTTTACGAGCTTCCAGATCCCGATGGGCCTGTGCGGCTTCAGATAGCGGATAGCTCTGTCGGACTTCAATTTTAACGGCACCACTTTCTACCACAGAGAACAAATCCTTCGCATGTACCAATAAATCCTCACGCCTGGCAGTATATGTCATAAGGGTCGGTCGGGTGATAAACAGGGATCCTTTGGCCGCCAAAAGCCCCAGTTCGAAAGGCGGAATCGGGCCGGACGTCTGCCC
>Ga0209536_100000675_pt1 | contig 55899 bp, 51 predicted proteins | sample DeeMarSeWOR28_12_FD_187461 | JGI IMG/M metagenome (GOLD analysis project Ga0209536, IMG submission 187461) | Marine sediment microbial communities from White Oak River estuary, North Carolina - WOR-2-8_12 (SPAdes) (version 2) | ecosystem: Environmental > Aquatic > Marine > Intertidal zone >... | reverse complement strand
ATGCGGCTTCTCGCCATTACCCTCGGGGCGGCGCACACGGCCGTCGCGGTGATGCAGCAGTCCATGAATGAGGACGGCATCGATTATCTGGATATGGGTGCCGCCTACGTGCGTGGCGACTGGGAAATGGCGGTCAACGGGATCTGGAGTCCCTTGTACTCGTGGATCCTGGGTGTCGTAATCCATGTCATCGAACCGTCGCCGCGATGGGAGTTTCCGACCGTCCAGATCACAAATTTCTTTGTCTACGCCGTGGCGTTGCTCTGCTTCGAGTATTTCTGGCGTCAGCTGACGAAAAGCAGGGCAGTTGGGGGTAAGGCAATTCACAGATCCATGAGTTTCCACCCGGCAGTGTGGCTGGTACTCGGGTATTCACTGTTCATCTGGTCGTCCCTCAACCTCATCGAGATCTGGGCCGTCAACCCGGACATGTGTGTCGCTGCACTGGTCTACCTTGCAGCGGGCCTCTTCATCAAGCTGTCGCAGTCGCCGGGGTCAGATTCAGTCGCCCTGTGGCTTGGACTGGTTCTCGGCCTGGGATACCTCGCAAAGGCAGCAATGATGCCCCTCGCCGTTGTCCTGATTCTGCTCACGGTATTGATTCCCGCGGATGGCTCGAGACGGCTCCGGCGGCTGGCGGTAATCACAGTTGGGTTCCTCGCGATTGCTGGCCCCTTTATGGCCGCCCTATCGAGTCAATACGGCAAGCTGATTTTCAGCGACGTTGGCAGGTTCACGTATCTCAAACACGTGAACGAAATGCCTTATCCCAATTTCCATGGGGCGCTGCATCGTCTCGCCGGAGAGCCGGTGCATCCACCGCGAAGAATTTTCGATAAACCCGCGGTGTACGAGTTCGCTGAACCGGTCGGTGGCACGTATCCAATGTCCTACGATCCCGGCTACTGGACGGAGGGATTGAGCCCCACGGTGGAGGTTGCCCAGCAGGCAAGGGCGGTCGCCACGCAATTGATGGCTTATTTCGATCTGTTTTTCCGTACCCAGGGCGGTTTCACGGCTATCGCACTCCTGTTGCTTCTGGCAAGCGCCCGAGCGGGACAGACAGCCAAGGCATCCGTCATCGGCTTGCTTCTGTCGATCTGGGCAATTTCAGCATTCGGTTTGTACTCGTTGGTCCATGTCACATCACGCTACATCGCACCATTCGTCGTCGTCTTCTGGGCCGGGCTGCTGGGATTGGTGCGACTGCCAGACGGGCCGCAGTTTCGACGACTTACCCATGCGAGCGGCGCGCTGCTGGTCCTCTTCGTGTGGATCAATATTGCGGCCCTAAACCTGGAGGGGCTGGCGGCCATGACAGGTTTTTCGCCACTGTCCGAGTCCGGATCGCAGGCGAGTCAATTCTCTGACAGCCACAGCGCCGATCATCCGGCCATCGCAGAAGCTCTCCTGGCCCAGGGGCTTGAGCCGGGGGACGAGGTGGGGTTTATCGGGTATTCATTCTCGGCCTATTGGGCTCGGCTTGCGCGGTTGAGAATCGTGGCGGAGATTCACCCCGAGGATATAGCTGCCTTCTGGACGGCGGACGCCGAACGGCAGCACCAAGTGCTGCAGGCATTTGCCGAAACAGGCATAAGGGCGACGATCTCGGAACCGATCGGATCGGGTTCCCCGCCACCGGGCTGGGAGCAGGTCGGCGCAACCGGATATCTCCTGTATCAATTTCCGTGATTGCCCCAGCGGGATCCCTTTCGCGGCCAAATATCGATCCCGTGTTGCGTATGAGCGATCGACCTCTGGCCGGAGCCGCCATCCCGAGTGACCCGCTGGGGCAAACAAACGAATTTCATCGAGTGATAGAGCCCAGTGCGGCCGGGAAATCGGTTTCTACGTAAACCGCGTCATCTGTGCCGGTGGCCCGCGTCAGGGCAGTAGCGGTGCCGCTGCGGATACTCGACAATCGGTACGAAACCGGAGAAGCGCGTGCTGAAGTTTGCGTAACCAATTGAATAACTCATACAAATACTGGGGATTTGACGTGTGCGCAGGCGGGTATTCGGCGTTGGATCCACTCAGAGAGGCCAGCGGTCCGCAACGCGGCCCCGCTGCCGGTTTGATTCCGGAGCGGTTTGGAACGAAACTTCACGCCCAAGCCCCGGTAGCTCAGCCGGATAGAGCGTCCGCCTCCTAAGCGGAAGGTCCCACGTTCGAGTCGTGGTCGGGGCACCATCCTTCTGCCGCGGACATCCCGACCTATGCAAGTGGGTCTCCTATTTGGGGAGGGCATCGGTTTGCAGCCGCCGTGCGGGACTGCTAAGTATGGGATGTCAGAACAAAAAGACCCGCGGACGGGTAAGGGAGAGCGGATGCGCGGACTGATTATGGTCATGCTGGGTTTCGTGGTGGCTGCCCAGGCCGAGACGGCCCCCGGCGTAGTGGATGCCTGTGCGGTCTGCCACGGGCCGGACGGGGTCAGCCGTTGGAGCGACGTCCCGAATATCTCCGGTCTCACCGAGGTCGTTGTGGCCAACGCGTTATACGATTTTCGCGGCCGGGCTCGGCCGTGCCGACAGCCCTCGTGCGCCGCAGACGGATCCTGTCCTGGCCTGGACATGTGTCAGATCGCACGACCCCTGACCGACGGGGAAATGGACGTGATCGCCCGCTACTACGCCTCCCAGCCCTTCAGCATGTCTGTGGCGGAATACGACGAGGCGATGGCGGCGCGTGGCGCAGAGGTTCACGCGCAACAATGCGAGGAATGTCATTCCAGGGGCGGTTCGGATCCCATGGACGAGGCCAGCATACTTCGTGGTCAGAACATGGAGTACATCCGCAACGCTATGGCGGATTACCGATCCGGCAGCCGGCTGGGCGAGGAAGCGATGCTGGTCCGCCTGCGCGAGCTTTCGGCCGGGGACCTGGAAGCCCTGTCGCATTTCTACGCAAGTCCCCTGGAGTAAATAGGCCGCCCGTGGGCGGTAGCGCCAGAGGAGGGGCCCACTGATGAAACTCGAGTTTTTCGGGGCCGCAGGCGAGGTCACCGGCTCTTGCCACATCCTTACGGTGGGCAAGTCGAGGATCCTCCTCGATTGCGGAATGATCCAGGGGTCGCGCAAGGACGAGGCGCGCAACCGGGCCTCCTGGCCCTTCGATCCCGGGTCGGTGGACGCCGTCGTTCTGAGCCACGCTCACATCGATCACTCAGGGCGCCTTCCCCTGCTGGTGAAAAGCGGCTTCACAGGACCGATCTACGCCCAGCGAGCGACGCGGGACCTGTGCCGGATCATGCTGAAGGATGCCGGTTTCCTCGCTGAAAAGGAGGCCGAGTCGGTCAATCGAAAACGGTTGCGGAAAGGGCTGACGCCGGTCCAGCCGATTTATACGGCGGAAGAGGGTATGGCCGCTATGCGGCAGTTCCGTGGGCTCCCCTACGAACAGCGCAAGACGATTCTCCCCGGGATTTCTATTCGCTACCAGGATGCCGGCCATATCCTGGGCTCGGCCATTGTTGAACTGTGGTTGGACGAGGAGGGGGTCGCCCGGAAACTCGTATTCAGCGGCGACCTTGGGCACGCGGGCGCGCCGATACTTCGCGACCCGACAAAGATCCGCGAAGCGGATCTGGTGCTGATGGAGAGTACCTATGGCGATCGGCTGCACAGGTCCCGCGACGAGACCATCAGGGAACTCGGTGGCATCATCCGGCGTGCCCGCCACGACAAGGGCAATATCCTGATCCCGTCATTCGCCGTCGGCCGTAGCCAGGATCTCCTTTATTTTCTCAGCCAGCATCGAAATGAGTGGGGACTGGACGACTGGATCGTGTTTCTGGATAGCCCCATGGCGATAGAGGCGTCTACGGTTTATGCCCGTTATGCACACCTGTATGACGAAGAGGCCGCCGATTTGTGGAACATGAGAGGCGGCGGCGAGGGATTGCTGCCCCGTTTCCAGCTTTCCCGCACGGCCAATCAGTCAAGAGCCATCAACCGGATCCGTGCCGGTGCCATCATTCTGGCTGGGAGCGGCATGTGTGAGGGAGGACGGATCAAGCACCATTTGAAGAACAACATCTGGCGGGATGAGTGCCATGTCGTCATCGTCGGCTACCAGGCTCACGGGACACTCGGGCGACGTCTCGTTGACGGAGCCGAAAGAATCAAGCTCTGGGGCGAGACGGTCAGGGTTGCAGCAAATATCCATACCGTCGGTGGGCTTTCCGCCCACGCGGATCAGGAGGGCCTGGTGCAGTGGTATCGCGGTTTCGAACATCGGCCACCCCTGTTCCTGGTGCACGGGGAGGAGACGGCCCAGTTCGCGTTACGCGATCGGTTGAAGGCGCAACTGGGCGCGCCTGTGAACATCGCGTCCCCCGGGCAAACCGTGGACCTGATCCGGCCGATACGCGTGACGGCCTGATCTCCCGTCATCGGTACGGTCGATGAGCTTTCTCTATCGCCGGATGGTGGGCAGCGGCTGACGGCGTATTTCATCCCGCCGCCTGGATCATGGTACGGATCGGGCCTCTGCGTGATCCCTGGGCGAGAAGAATTGCCCTGCTCTTCCTGGAGAAGCGCTCGCGGAGCGTGATTATTTAAAATGTATTAAAACAGTTACTTATATAGATAATATAATAAATAGAATTAATAAAGAGATTCCACGGCCACTCGCCGCGTCGTCATCGATGTGAGGTCCGTCGCTGCGTCGGCGAGGAAATCCCGATACGCTGTGGTGCCGGCACCGCTTTTCCGGGGCGCCGGCAGCCGTTGGCAAGCCGCCGACGAGGATGCGGGCGGGGCACTTGACTTATGCTGTGGAAATGGAATCCGCGTCACATCGTTACCCGCCCAACCGCAACTAGAATTGGCCCAGTCAATCAATTTGCAGCGGGTCGACGAGCCGAGGGACGAGGTATCTCAATGGAAGCGAGAGTTGCGGTGGCGAAGTACGGAGACATCAACGACGAAGGCGCCTGTCCGGGCAATCCCATGGAGGACCGGGTAGCGAGTATTCGTCGGTATTGGGATTCCCATCCGCTGGGCCTGCAGTACGTGTCGGATCCGGATATTCCTGAGGGCAGTCCGGAGTTTTTCGAGCATATACGTCCCTGGATGAACCCCTACAAGTTCCCCTGGATCATGCAGCGCATCGACGCCGAGTCATCCCGGCTGAAGGACAAGAAGCTCCTGGAGATCGGCTGCGGCATGGGCTACGACAGCCTCGAGTTTATCCGTCGAGGCGTCCGGGTCACGGCCGTGGACCTGACACCCAAGGCGGTGGAGTTCTGCAAGCGTCATTTCGAAGTGGTCGGCGCGGAGGCGGACGAGGTCAGAGTAGACAACGCGCTGTCCTTGTCATTCCCGGACAACAGCTTTGATGCGGTCTGGTCAAACGGCGTGCTCCATGCGTCCGGCGATACCCAGGCTGCCATCGACGAAGTCTTCCGGGTGCTCAAGCCCGGTGGCCGCGCCATCATCTCCCATTTTTACAGGAAGCCCTCCTGGATGTACCTTTTGAAAAAAAGAGGCGGGGCCAATATCGAGTACGAGGACGAGGATCCGCCTGTCAACGACTTCTATACGGAGGCCGAGATCGAGGCGATGTTCCGGAATTTCGAGATCGTGGAGACTTACCGTGAGCACTACCGGGCCCTGCCGGTGGCTCGCACCGGTTTCAAGGCCGCTCTTTACAGGTGTATCTTTCGTCCCCTGTACAATCTGTTACCGGAGTCGTTCGCAAAACGTTTCGCCTACAAGTACTCGGTGGTGGCGGTGAAGCCGGCCACCGCTTGATTCCGGTCATTTTTGGCAGAGTCATGTCGCCAACCCGGACCCTACAAAGATACGCTGTGCCGGGATTTGTCGTCAGTCTGTACCACTATCTCAGGAATCGCGCGTTCATCAGTCCGTCGGCGCGCGTGCAATTGTCGTCACAGATCACCTTTGGACCCGGCACCGTCGTGAAGGCCTTCGCGGTTGTCCAGAGCAGCGGCGGGCGGGTCGCTTTTGGCCGGAATTGCGCGCTCAGCGGCTTTGGCCACATTTCCACGGGCGCAGGGGACGTGATCATCGGTGATCACGTGCGTATTGCTCCCAACTGCACCATCGTCGGCGGTACCAAGGAAATTCGGCGTCGCGATGTCCTGATCGTGAAGCAACCCGAGGCCCAGCCGAGGGGGGTCATCATCCAGGATGATGTCCTGATCGGTGCGGGATCGGTCATTCTCCCGGGTACTCACCTCCGACGGGGAGCAGTGGTCGGCGCGGGCAGCGTGGTACAGGGAGAGGTGGAAGAGTACGCGGTTGTCGCCGGCGCCCCTGCGCGGGTTGTCAGTCACCGGGAGTAAAGCCATCAATCCGGTCCAGATTTCGTCGGAGGGAATATGCGGATCGGAGTAATGCTGCGTGCCTTCGAGGAGCAGGGCGGGGTTGGCGTTTACACGCGGAACGTCACCCGCCATCTGCTGAGGGCGGCGCCGCAGCATGAATTCTTTCTTTATTTCGGACGTCGGCAGGATCTCGGAGCGTTCGCGGAATTTGGCAACGCGGTAGAACGATTCGTTCCCCTGGGTAACAAGGCGATATGGGACCAGGTCAAGATGCCGATCCGGTTTTATCGGGATCGTCTGGATGCCTTGTTTCACCCCAAATTCACTGTTCCGCTGCTTTGTGGTCGACGCAGCGTGATGGTCCTGCACGGCGCCGGCTGGTTTATCCCGGAGACACGCCACTACTGGTCGCGTACGACGCGCCTATATACCCGGATGATGATGCCGATCTATTGCCGGCGGGCCGGTGCCGTTTTGTCGGTGTCGGAAATCACGCGGCAGGAATTCTGTCGGCGTCTCGGGGTGCCGGAATCCAAGATCACCACGGTCTACTTTGCACCCGGTGAACAGTTCGCCCATCCGGTCGACCGGGCCGGAATCGATCAAGTGCTGGGGCGCTACGGACTGGAGCCGGGCTTCATCCTGACGCTCACCGGCGGCGACCGGGCGGAGCGCAAGAATTTCGCCACCATTCTCGAGGCATTCCGGATTGCCCATGCCAAGCGTCCATGCAAATTGGTGGTCGCTGGCCGGGGTTGTGAGGACTTTCGCGAGCGGTACGCAATTCCCGATTCCGGCTATGGCGCCGACATCATGTTCACCGGGTGGGTGGATCAGCAGGACCTGCCGGCGCTCTATCGGTCCGCCGCGCTGTTTCTTTATCCATCGAATATGGAAGCCTTCCCGATTCCGATCACCGAGGCGCTGGCTTCGGAGACACCCATCGTTACCTCGGATGCCTACGGCCTCAGGGAACTGGCCGGTGACGCCGCGCTTCTCGCCGACCCATCCAGACCGGGCGACGTGGCGAACGCCATGCAAAAAATTCTCGAGAACGATGAACTGCGAGAGGATCTGCGTGCGCGAGCGAGATTGCGGTCGGAGCGTTTCGACTGGGGTCGCTGCAGTCGAGAGACTCTCGAGATTCTGGAAGCCGTAGGGAGACGCTGACGCCGGCACCCGCGGGGCTCAGCAATCGGCGTTCGCTCCGGACGTGTTTTTCTTCACTTTCTGTGGTGCCCCAAAGCACCCCGGATCAATCCACGCAGAGCGCCCAGGTTGCCCCTGCGCAATTCCCGGCCGATGACCCGACCCGCAATGATCGGCATACCGATCAGAACAAATCCGATCCAGTCGCCGATGCGCGCATGCCGGCGCATCAGTCTCAACCAGTGTCTCGATCGATAGGCCGCATACTCCTCCGTATACTCGCCACCGCCGAAGGTATGGGTCACGTCGTGGTAGGCCACGGCATCCGGGATGTACCAGGACTCCCAGCCGCTTTCCTGGAGACGCAGGGAAAAATCCAGGTCTTCCGGGCCGAAGGGATTGAACAGCTCGTCGAACCCGCCCAGTTCCTGGAACAGGGCCGATCTCACCATCATCGCCCCGCCGCATGAAACGCATCGGGTGGGTGTGTCGTACTGGCCCTTGTCGACCTCCCCGTAGCCCACCGGCCGGGTTCGTCCAAGCCAGAACTGTATGCGGCAGCCGCCACCGTCGTTGAGGAGGTCCGGGTGCTCAGCCAGCCTGAGTTTGGCCTGAGTCTGTCCCAGGGAGGCGCCCGTGACTCCCTGGAACGGTTGCCACAGCGCCGCGACAAAACCGGGTTCCACCACCATGTCGTTGTCGAGAAACAGAAGAAACTCGGGACGCCACCGGCGGATGGCCTCTGCTGCCGCCGCGTTGCGCCCACCGGCCACGCCCAGGTTCGAAGTGTTGACATGAACCTGGACCGGAGGGAACTCCATCGATACCGCATGGGCCGTGTCGTCGTTTGACCCGTTATCCCAGAGCAGTACACGGAAATTCGGGCCCACGGAGTCCAGGGGGAGAAGGTGGCGGAGACAGCGCAGGGTCTGCTCTTTCTGACGATAGGTCAGGATGATGACCGCAATTTCGGGTGCGCCAGGCGTCGATGTGAGCCCAGACTCGTTGTGGCGATCATCGGGACTGTTCTCGTGTATTTTCTGCATTTCGTTCATTGCAGTGCAGGGGGGCGGACCCGGCTCCTGAAACCTTCCACGGCGCCAGGGATGAACTGGGTTACATAAGCGCGTCCATTGGCCACCAGTTCCCGGTCTCTGTGCAGGAGTCCGCGTATCCATCGCACCAGGGCACGGCCAACGTGGACGATAGCGCGGGCGGCGATAAACATGTCGCCCCGCCTTAGATACTTGCCGAAAAACGCGGCGTGGGTGCGGGCGTAGCCACGATACTGGTCCAGTCTCTCGCCACTGGCTCTCCAGCCGTGATGGGTGACCCGCGCCGCCGGTTCGTAGGCAATCCCGATGCCGCGACGGAGTGCCCGGTATGCCCATTCCCCGTCTTCTGCAAAGCGCATGCAAGGGTCCTCGTCGAACAAGCCGACTTTTTCGAGTACATGACGTGAAAAACCGCAGTTCCCGCCCGACAGGCGATCGTAGGTCAGCCGGGGGCGCCAGGCCGTCGATGAACGGGTATCGCGTACGGTGCTGAGGACGGGTTCGCTACCGCCCGAAAGCACGGCACCTGTGACCGCTATTCCGGGCTCCTGGCGGAGCCGATCCGCCATCTTTCGCACCCATTCGACATCCACTTCGCAGTCGTCATCGGTGACCAGGGCAAACGGCGTGGCCACCTGTTTCAATCCGCGGTTCAGTCCTGCCGCTCGTCCTGCTCCGTCCATACGGTCGTGTCGGGTGACGACTCCTTCCTGACCGAGTCGGTCCAGCCATCGATCGATGTCGTCAGATCCTCCCTGGTCCACGACGATGATCGCAGCGGGCAGGCACGACCCAAGACGAATGGAATCCAGGCATTTTTCAAGGATAGGACGCCCCAGGGTCGGAATGACGACCGTCACGTCCGGTACGATGCGGATCGGCGCAGCTTGGCCTGATCGGTGCTCAGCCGTCGTGGCTGCAGGTCTGATGTTCGGGCCGTTCATCCTCGGCGCCCCACGCCGTCCTCGACGAGGTGGCCCAGCAGGTCGGCGTAGCTTTTCACTACAGAGATCTCCGAGAAGTGCAGCTCCGCTCTCTTTCGACCGGCCACGCCGAGGGTCCTGGCTAGATCCCGATCGCTCAGAATCCGCATGACGGCGTCATACAGTGCGGCTTCATCCTGAGGCGGGACCACCTGCGCTGTCTCGCCGGGCACAACCACGTCGCTGAGCCCCGGTATGTCGGAGGCCACCACCGGCAGCCCGCTGGCCATGGCCTCGGCGACGGCGATACCAAAGGATTCCCTGTGAGAGGGAAATACAAAGACATCCGCCGCCTGCAGGTAATCTCGCACGTTCTCGATGCTGCCGGTGAATAGCACGTGTTTTGCGAGTCCATGCTCGCTCACGAACGCCCTGATTTCCTGCTCGCAATTTTGCAGGCCCAAGCCTCCGCTCCCCACGAGAACGAGTAGAGCCTCCGGAAGAGAATCGACTACGCGTCGCCACACCCGCAGTAAAAGAGGGAGTCCCTTCGTGGTCACGAGTCGCCCGGTGAACACTGCCACGGGTCGATCCTGTCCGATTCCGAGTCTGCTCCGGATCGACTTTTTTTCCCCCCGGTCAACCGGCACATAAAGATTGACATCGACCGAATTGGGGATGCAGTAAATCTCGTCTCTCTCGATACCGGACTCGAGCAGTTCGTCCGTCACGGCGCTTGAGATGGCGATGAATCCGTGAGCTTTTCTCAGCAGCCAGTTTCGTGCGCGGAGGACGACGCTGACTGGCCAACTCTCGTGACTCATTCCGAAACGCGCCAGTCCCGGATCGAAGAAGGCACCGGAAAGCTCCCCGAGGCTATCAGCCTTCAGAATACATGGCTTTCCGAGGATCAGGCCTGCCAGCATGGCCGGGATTCCGAGGACCCGGTAACCGCATACGAGCAGCGCATCGTACTCCCTGCGGCGCCTCAGCAATTCCGCCAGAGCAGTCAGACAAAGGCCCCATTTCTTCAGGTGGGCCTTTCCTGCCGGGGCGAGTCTTCGTACCAAGACGCCATCCAGCTCGGCAACCGAGGGCAGCTGCCGTTCTGTCCGCCGCGTGATCAGGATGACATTGAAACCCGAACTCAATAGGCCCCTTGCGACAACGCGAGCCTGTGTTTCTCCACCACCCGTCAACGGATGATAGGTCTCGGTCAGCAGGCACACACCGGGTTTTCTGCCGCGCTCGATCAATGGGATCTGTCCGTGGTAGCTGTCCGCATGTTTCGAAGTTAACAGTTCCTGACGTTACTCGGTCACGGTCTGTCTCTGCGGCGGAGAAGAGCGCTGACATATCTGGTCCAGAATCGCAGCACGTCAGCCGCGGACGGGTCTCGGTACAGGATGCCGGACCCGCTCGACTGGGGCCGATATTCTGCTTGTCCTCTCATGACCTCATCGATGGCATGCATATAAAGCTCGAGCCCAAGGCGCTGCAATCTCGCGCTGACAACCGGGAGCGGGGCGCGACCCACCGGGAGCATTGCCTCCGCGACAATGTCGCCGCGGTCAAGCCCGCGGCCTATCGTTTGAATCGTCACCCCGACAAAGTTTTCGCCGTTGTACATGGCCCAGAACGTGGTCTTCTTGCCGCGATATGCGGGTGTGAGGCCGTGATGAATCCCGAGGGTGCCGTGCCGCGGAAGTTCGAACAGTTCAGGCCGGATGATGGGTCCACCGTAGACCAGACCCAGGTCGGGCTCCAAGTCCCGGATTTGGGCCCGCAGGGAGGGTGAGTGCAGGTGGGTCGCGTATTGAAGCCGCGGGGCGATCAGGGCGGCAGTCCGCCGCCTGGCAGCGCTGCGTCTGGGCTGAAAAATGCCTCGGCCGATCTTCCGCAACCAGCGTTGAAGCAGCAGGGGTATCGCCATCAGCCGGCGTCGCGCCCAAAGGTCGGCGACGACACCGCGAAAGCCCTGTAGCTCCGTCTCGCAGAAGACGCCGCCGACTTCGATGCCTTCTTTTTCTTCCAGTCGACGGATGAAATCGAGCACATCGGGCTGCAGCTCCGGCCCCCCCGTGAACACGACTACCCGCCATGGATCCGACGCCTGCATTATTTTTTCCCGAAACGGCTGAGCCAGCTCAGCATGGCCAGGGCCTGGTCCTTCGGCCTCTTCCCGAAGCGCTGGGCGAGGAACGCTGCCAATATTCGCGCTTTGTGCCTAGGAAATACATCCAGAAGACCGCCGGAAGGGTCGCTGCGGAGAAAATATTCCGGGGTCTCGCAGCGTTCGCGTAATCGCTCAGCTGTCAGAATTGGGCGCTCCTGCCAAGAATGTAGTGCGCGGACCTGGGTTTCGTATCGCATCAGGGCGCGCATTTTCGTTGCGGACGCTGCAGCCGTGTCCACCCGGATCATCGATCTTTCCGAGATGCAGCGACGGATGTCATTTCCGGGCAGCAGGCGCAGACGGAAGTAAACGAAGTACTCAAGAAAGATGGGTGGGGAGGTGAGCCCACGCAGGGCGATACGAGTTGCGCGGTTCAGGGCCACGTGATCGGGATGGACATCCAGACGAAAAGGCGCCAGCACGATGTCAGGACGCACGTCCAGAAAATGGTCGGCGAGCCGTCTGGTCAGCTGAGTGTGGTATCGGGACAGTCCTCCGTCTGGAAAATCGAGAAACGATAACTGCTCCCCGGCAACGCCCAGTTCTCCCAGAGCGGCAATGGCCTCGCGCCGGCGTCGCCCGGCAAGGTCGGCGTCAGGTGACCCGGTCCACGGCAAGAGCGGTGCCGGTGATCGACTGCCGTCGGTAGCAAACAGACAATGAATCCGGGAAGGGTCTGAGTGCAGCGCCATTGTGCCTCCGCACCCGAGGGTCTCGTCGTCCATGTGTGGCGCAAGAACAAGAAGAGTGCCCTGTCCAAGCGATTCCATGGTCGAGGTGGCTTGCACGCTCGGGGTATTGCCGGCGCGAGAAAAGATTGCCGCGTGGGGATCCGCCATCAAGCCTGATCTGCAATCCGAATGTGGCTGTCTTATACCACGACTGCCAGGAATGTGGCCGGAGACCGTGTCGCAAAAACGGGATCTACCGGTGCCCGGTTGAGAAGGCCCATGGAGCGAAGAATCTCCCGAATAGGGCCGATCCAGGCTGGGCCGTGTCAACCGGCGTGCAGTTCGCTTATGATGCCGGCGTGCCGGACAAACCATAATTCGATGTCGTAGCCGGTCACCAGGCAAGCTGATCTCGGAGCGACCAGGGCATGCATAGACGTACGAGGTACGACGGGCGGTGAGCAGAGAACTGGCGCGCCGCGCGGGCAGCGCGGTGGTCTGGCGCAGTCTCGCGCTGGCTGGCGAAAAGCTGATATTCCTCGCTCGTCTGATTATTCTCGCGCGGATCCTGACGCCCGCGGATTTCGGTCTCGTGGCCATCGGAATGGCGGCCATGGTTCTCATGGTCAGCCTGACGGATCTAGGCGTGGTCGCGGCGCTGGTGCAGGAGCCGGCCAGCGACAAGAATCATCTGGATACCGCCTGGACAATAAGCGTCCTGCGCGGACTTGCGGTAACCGCGGTGCTGTTTGTGGCGGCGCCCTTCATCGCGGCCGCTTTCGGAGAACCTGCCGCGCGGCCGTTTGTTCAGGCTATAGCCCTGACCGTTTTGCTGCGCGCAGCGGCCAGCATCCGTATAGCCCACTTGAATCGAGAACTGCGCTTCGGCGCGCTCGCCCTGATCGGCCTCGCGACGGCCTTGATCAACACGGTCGTGGCCGTGGCTCTCGCGCGCAGCCAGGGGGCATGGGCGCTGATCTGGGGATCGATCGCGGGCGCCCTGACGTTTTTGATCGCCTCTTTCTGGGCCGCCCCATACAAGCCGAGAATCCGATTGGCTGTCCGGGCGGCGAACTCGCTGATGCGGTTCGGCCGCTGGATCTTCCTGATCGGCATCATCGCGGTGCTGAGCGATACACTGCTGCGGCTGATCATTACTCGGCAGCTCGGCGTCGCAGAACTCGGATTGTTTTTTATGGCGGCGCGTCTCGGCTTCCTGCCTGCCCAGCTGATTACCGAGATCGTCGGAACCGTCGCTTTCCCGGTGTACGCTCACCTCCAGGACAACCGTGAAAAGGCGACCAATACTTACCGGAAGGTGCTGCTGGCAACGACCGCCCTGATGGTGCCGGCGTGCGGGATCTTCGTCTGCCTGGCGCCGGCAGTGGTGTCGGACCTGCTGGGCGAGCGCTGGCAGGGAACGGTACTGGTCATGCAACTGCTGATTCTCAGCAGCGTGGTTGGCGTATTGGGGGACAGCGTGGCGCCATTGCTCAAGGGCATCGGGCGCCCCGCCAAGATCGCCTGGATGGACACTCTTCAGTTCCTGGTGCTCATTGCGATGGCCTGGCTTTTGGTCGGTCGTTGGGGGCTGGCGGGAGCCGGCCTGGCGTGGGTGGCTTCGATTGCGGCCTCACAGTTTTTTGCTTATGTCTATGCCGACCGGCTGCTGGACGAACCCTTCGAGGGTACCGGCCGTGCGCTGCTGGCGATCATGGTGGCCGGGATCGCCGCCGCACTGGTCGCGGCCGTGATCGTTCAGGCTGTCTCCGGCGTCGCGGGAATAGCTATTGCCGCTGCTGTATCTTCAGTGACGGCGGTCGTCGTCATGATCGCCCTGGACTGGCGCTTGGGCCTGGGCCTTCGGGAAACGCTTGCGGAGCCGTTTCCATGGACACGTCGCCTCGCGGGATTGTGGCGCGTCGAGCCCTGACCGGTCGCCAGGAGCGAATCGAATGAAGTCCCTTATGAGAACATTACAACCCTTGCGCCGCTGGCTGATTCGGCACACGCGATCGCCACGCATCGGTCACGTAGATTTCGGTGACCTGAACGCCTTGGAACCGATCAGTCGGGACTGGGGATTCGATCGCGGAACGCCTGTGGACCGGTTCTACATAGAGCATTTCCTTGCAAGTCATGCGGAAGATATCCGAGGCCGCGTTCTTGAAGTCGCTGACAACAGTTACACCCTTAGATTCGGAGGAAGAGAGGTACAGAAAAGCGAGATCCTCCATCCAGTTCCCGGCAATCCCCGTGCGACACTGATTGCGGATCTTGCCACCGGAAGCGGAGTGCCTGAAGCGACTTTCGACTGCATTGTCTGTACGCAGACGCTGCAGTTCATTTATGACTTTCGAGAGGCGGCAGCAAATCTTCATCGTATGCTGCGGCCTTCCGGGGTTCTGCTGATTACTGTGCCCGGCATCAGTCAGATCAGCCGGGAAGACATGGCACAGACCGGGGACTTCTGGCGTTTCACCACAGCATCGTTGAGCTACCTGCTGGAGGAGAATTTTGGTCATCCGGTGACGGTGGAGTCCTTCGGCAACGTTTATGCGGCAACGGCCTTTCTACAGGGTGTGGCGGTGGAAGAACTCGATATTGACGCACTCGACAAGAGTGATCCCCAGTTCCAGATGCTGCTGGCCTGCCGTGCCGTAAAGAAGGGCTGACGGACATGCGGATGCCTGGGCGGCGTTTTCTTCGGAGGCTGGCGAGGCCCCTCTCACGGCGGCTGTTCCCCGGCGCGGCCATCATGGGATATCACCGGGTCGCCGATCTGGACTGGGATCCGCTCGGTCTGGCCGTAGGAACGCGGAACTTCAGGAGTCAGCTGAGTCTTCTCAGCCGGTTCCGGGAGATCGTGAGCTTGAGTGACCTGATTCGTCGGCAGCAGGCTGGGGAACCTATCGATAAATGTGTCGTGCTGACATTTGACGACGGCTACAGCGATTTCCTGGATCAGGCCCTGCCCATTCTGGCCGAGGCGGAAGTGCCGGGCACCGTTTTCGTGACGACGGGGTTCACGGGTGGCACCTTCTGGTGGGAGCAAGTTGCAGGCATGCTGGCTCCGGGAACTCGGGGCCGATCGCAGCTGGTGATTGATACGGGCTCCGGGGAGACCCTCGCATTCGACGATATTGAGGGTCCGGCAGCGGCTGCCCAGGCGATTCGGACGATATGCCATCATCTGAGGGGAGGTGATCCGGATCGTGTGAGCAGCGTAGTCAGCCAGATCCGGGACTGGGCAGGGCGCGACGACGACGATCGTGTTACGGGCCGGCCGCTGACGGCGGATCAGATCGGCGCGCTGGGCGGCGAGAGTCTGGCTGAAATTGGCGCACACACGGTGAGCCACGGCTGTCTCGGCGATATGGATATTGCTGCCCAGCGGATCGAAGTAGAGCGCAGCCGGATCGAACTCGAACGGATTTCGGGCGGTCCGGTAGCGGGTTTTTCGTACCCGAACGGCTCCTATTCCCCGGAAACGCCCGGCATCGTCAAACGGGCGGGATTCAGGTATGCCTGCGCGAGCACCGAAGGTACTTATCGGGCCAGCGGAGACTGTTTCCTTATTCCGCGTCTCTGGGTTTCAGACATCGGCGATCAGGCTTTCGAACAATGGCTTTCCAGTTGGATCCGTGTTCGCGACTGAGCCGCCGTCGGTCATTCACGGCGGAGGCGCCGCCGGGGATCGCGTGCACGGATTCCCCCGCGCTTGTGCGTCGGATCGGAGGCAAGAATTGATGCAGGCGCATCCGGTACGGGTTTCGGTGATCATCCCGTTCTTCAACACGCCCGAGGCCTTCCTGCGGGAAGCGGTAGGCAGTGTTCTTCAGCAGGATTCCGTCAGTCTGGAATTACTATTGGTCAACGACGGATCTGACTCGGTGACGACTGGGATTGCGGAAGTACTGGCCGAGGTCGAAAGCCCCAGGGTCCGCCATCTTTCACATCCTGGCGGGATCAACAAGGGAACCAGTGCGACGAGAAACCTGGGCGTGGCGCATGCGATCGGCGAGTACGTCGCTTTCCTGGACTCGGACGATGCGTGGCGTGCCGGCAAGCTGAAAGAGCAAACTGAATTACTCGATGAGTTGCCGGACGTCGCCATGATCTTTGGATTATCGGAGTACTGGTATGACTGGCAGCAGGGGGAAGGCACGGTACCGAGTGGATTCATACCCGATATGGGCGCGCGGAAAAGGCGTGTGCTCCGGCCACCTCAGTTCGTCAGCGATTTTCTCCGGGGGAGGATTATTGTTCCCAACCCAAGCAATTTCATGGTCAGACGGCGAGCATACATTGCGTGTGGTGGCTTCGAGGAGAGTTTCCCGGGCATGTACGAGGATCAGGTGTTTTTCGCAAAACTTGGGCTGGAGCACGGCGTCTGTGTCGTGCCCAGGTGCTGGGACAGGTATCGTCAGCACCCGGATTCACTGACCGCGATAGCTCGCGAAACCTCGACGGAGGAGATAACGCGGCGTCGCTTCCTCAAATGGCTTACTGATTACATCAGGGACAAAGGAATCACCTGTCCGGAGGTGTTCGAAGCGATCGCCAAGGAGCTCTGGCTCTGTTCTGCCCAGGGTGACAGGTCAGACGCAAATTGGAACAGGAGAGTGCGCTGGTGCAAGAAGTGGCTGTTGCGCGCCGAGGAGCGCCTGATTCCCGGCAGGATCCGCGAGCGCTGGTGGGGTCGTCGATTTTTGCCCTGAGGAGGGTCGTGCCCGATCAGGCGTGTCCCAGTATGGCCGCCTGGGCGTCCTGCTGGAGTGTGGCCACGGGCGTACCAGTGACGTAGATATCAAACCAGAATTCCAGGCAAAGGAGCAGCCACAAACGATAGCTGTGATCTGTGACGCCTGACATGTGCTCGTGCACCAAATTGTCGATGTAGGACTGCTCGAAAACGCCGGTCCCCGCCAACCCTGACTCTCCAAGCCGGGCCCTTACGAGCGGAGCCAGCTCACCCCGCATCCATATGCCGACCGGAAATCCGAAACCCTGCTTTGGCAGTCGCGCCACATCCGCCGGAATGTACCTCTCCGCCACCCTGCGGAGCAGATACTTCAGTTTTCGGCCCTTCATTTTGAACCGGGTCGGGAGTCGGGCGGCAAATTCCACGAGGTCCGGGTCCACGAAGGGAGAGCGCACTTCCAGGGAGCAGGCCATGGACATCCGGTCACTCATGACCAGGTTGTGGTCTGCTACCCGGATCATCAGGTCTGTGTACAACATCCGATCGACGAGATCCGTGACGTTTGAGGCGTTGAAATACCTCATGACCCTGGCATCCGAATCTCTGTCTTCGATCCGGCTCATGGCCTCCGGTGTGAACAGAAGTTCTTTGGTTTCGGGCGGAAAGCGCAGGATGCCCAGAGCACGGGCGTATCGGGTTCCACCGTCGAACCGGGACATGGACTGAACCCACGTAAGCTTCTGGGCCAGGCTCTTGTACCGGAAGGTCTCCGGGATGGCCGATATCAGCGGTTGCATGACCGTCTGGCGAATGGACTCCGGAAGCAGGCAGTAGATGTCCGCCAGCTTCTGGCCGTAATAGCGGTCATAGCCCGCGAAGCTTTCGTCGCCGCCGTCACCTGACAGCGTCACCTTGACATGCCGGGAGGCGAGCTTGGAGACGAGATAGATACCCATGCCATACGGGTCTGCCGGTTCCCCCAGATGGTGGATCATCATGGGGATCAGTGCGGCCACGTCCGCCCGGACCTGTTCGCCGAAAAAACGCATGTTTTCGGATTCCGCCACCCGCCGGGCAGCCGGCAATTCGTTGAAGCTTGCTTCCTCGACGCCGATGCAGAATGCCGGCACCGGTTGCTCGCTGTCGCGGGCCATCATGGCCGCGATAGTGGTGGAATCGATGCCACCGCTGATAAAGGCGCCTACGGTCACGTCACTGAGCTGATGCGCGCGCACGGTGGATCTGAGACGCTCCTCGAGCGTATCCACCGCCTCGGTCTCGCCCAGGGTCAGCTTGGGCTCGAAACGCGGATCCCAGTACCGGCGGACCGCCAGCGTACCGTCCGGGGAACGGGTGAGCGTGGAGGCGGCCGGCAGCTTGTGCACACCGCGCATCAGGGTCAGCTCGTCCGGGAGTGCGCGCAGCGACAGGTAATGCCAGAGTCCCTCTGTGTTGAGTTCGCGCCGAATGACGCCGCTGGCCAGGAGCGCCTGTATTTCCGAGGCGAAAAGGAAGTGACCAGCGGCCTCGGCGAAAAACAGGGGCTTCTGACCCATGTGATCCCGCGCCAGCAGGAAAGATCCGTCGCGTTCATCCCAGACCGCGAATGCAAACATTCCCCGCAGCTGCCGAACGCAGTCTTCACCGTGATCCTCGTAGAGGTGCAGGATGACCTCTACATCGGTCTGCGTGCGGAACCGGTGCCCGGCGGCTTCGAGCCTGCGACGTAGCGCGGGGCTGTTGTATATCTCCCCATTGCAGACCAGGTGGATATCGCCGGTCTCGTTGCTGATGGGCTGACGGCCACCGTCAAGGTCGATGATGCTCAGGCGGCGGAACCCGAGCGCCACGCCGTTCCGCGCGAGATGACCCTCGTCATCCGGGCCCCGATGCACCAGGGCGGAAGTCATCCGGGAAGCAAGGCGCTCCGCATCGGCTCCGATCGCCCCGGAGACCCCGCACATCAGGCAGCCGTCCAGATCATCGGCTGGCGTCCACGAGGTTTTCAGGAAAGCGCATCGCGTTCCCTGTAGTAATCGAGCGTGGCCCGCAACCCTTCGCGAAGGCCCGTCGCGGGCACGAAGCCGAGTCGCTGCCGGGCACGTGAGATGTCGAACGACGAATTCTCCGTGAAGAACTTCAGACTTCGCCTCGAGAAGGGTGGCTCCCGGCCGCTCAGCTTGGCAACCGCTTCCAGGGCGAGGCATCCGGCCCAAACCAGGCTCTTTGGCACCGTGGGGAGGCGGCTCCGTATCCCCAGTTCGGCGGCGATAGCGTCGACCAGCTGTCGCACGGTCACGACTTCCGGTCCGGCGATGATCAGGGTCTCGCATTGCTCGAGGTCGCGGGTCGCGGACAGCTCGAGGGCGTCGGCCAGGTCCGACACGTAGACCGGGTGTCGCTGGTTGGAACCATTCCCGACAAAAAAGAAACGTCGGCCGTAGACAGAGCGGATCAGCTTTCGCGTTCGCGGACATCTGGGGCCGTACACCCAGGCCGGCCTGATGATGACTGTTCTCAATCCCGTTCTGCCAGCAACGGCCCGTATCGCCCGTTCGCCCTCCAGCTTGCTCTGTTCGTAGGCAATGTCCGGCGCGCAGGGAGAATCCTCGTCGGCGGGCCATGTGCGGAGTGGGCCATAGACCGAGACACTGCTGCAGTGGACGAAGCGCTCGACACCCCGCTGGTGGGCCATTTCCGCCAGTCGGGCGGTGGCCTCGACGTTGATCTCGTTGAAGTACTCCGGACCGCGTAGCACGTCCAGGTGTGCCGCGGCCAGGTGGTAAACGCAGTCTACGCCGTCCAGTAAGCGACTCATGTCGTCGAAAGATCGAAGGTCGACTTCGGACGTGTGCAGCCGATCGCCGGCTGTGACATGGGACAGGGCGGACAGGTCGAGATCCGTCGCCACCACCTTGCGCCCGCGGGCAAGCTGGTTTTCCACAAGGTGACTTCCGACGAAGCCCCCGGCCCCGGTCACCAGAACCGTCTGCGGCGTGAAGGTCACGCGGGACGCCGCCCGTCGACCATCACGCAATACCCTTCGGTAAAGAAAAGCAGTCCATCCAGCTTGGAGAGCAGCCAGTAGACGGGAAAGATCAGGGAGTAGAGCCGGTAACTCTTGCCGACGGTCTGCAACTGTCCGGAGGTTGCGGGCGCAATTTCGACGTGATCATGATCCTGGTCGGGACGGTCTTTTCTTGACAGGATCTTGACGTAGGCGAAGTTGATGGTCAGTTCCAGCAGTTCCGTGATCAGACGGGAGAAGGTCAGTGTCCTGACGGGGGTCACGTGATCCGCTCGCATCAGGGACTCGATTTCGCCCGAAGTGAGACCGATGCGTCGGTGCCCGTATGCCTCCTTGGACATGCCGACGGCGTTTTTGAGCCGCACGGCCAGTTTCGTCTCGTCACCATTGGGTGTAGTGACGATCAGCTGGCCGCCGGGCTTCAGGATGCGGCACAGTTCTCCGTTGACGATGCGCGGATCATCGACGTGTTCGTGGACATCGATGGATACAATGCGGTCGAAGGTCGCATCTGCGAATGGCAGCTTGTCCTCCTGGGCCTGAATCACCGGCTCGCCGAGCAGCTCAGACATCTCGTCCAGGCATACGTCTTCGAGATCCGCCCATGACCATGTTCCGCCGAGTTCGCGGAGGAAGTAATTCATGGCGCCGTTGTTGTCCCCGCAGGTCAACAACAGGCAACGCTCGGAGGGCATGATCTGCCCGAGCAATTTGCGCAAACATTTCAATCGCTGACGTTTTTTCAGCCCTTTTCTGAACATGCCGAGCTGCCACGGTTCCGCAGCAGGATCGGGGGACGTGGCGGAATCAGACGGAGCTGTCATGCTTGTTCCAGTGCCGTTGCAGGCGGAAGACGGTGGCAGAACCAGTACGGGCAAGGGACGGGATCATGCACGCGGAAAGGTAGCGGATCCATGATTGCCAAGATAGTGAGGCCAGAATATATACAATCGGGACGCTTATTAGAAAGGTCGTGGATATGATTCAGAACCCTCGAGCTTGGAATGGAGCGTATACGCGCCCCAAGAGGCCGGTTTTCGCGCCGTTGACGAAGGCGCGCTCCCGCGGACTGTGGCCGATCCGCAAACACGATTTGGATCCGCCGACGCGGTGGGCCCCTGGGATCGGTGTCCGGACCCTGGTGACATGACGCCCGAGCTCGGCTATCTGGCCTGGGTCACCATTCTGACCGCGCTGATGCGCATTCCGTGGATGGTGAACAAGGTGACCAAACGGGGTCTCGGCGCCGTCTCCCGATACCCACGGGATTCCGAGCCCCTGTCCCCCTGGGCACATCGTCTCTGGGTCGCCCATGAAGATGCCATCGATAACCTGGTCGTCTTCGGCATCCTGATCGGCGTCCTACACGCGGCGGGGCACAGCAGTGCTGCCACCGTCCTGGCCGCGGCGCTCTATTTCTGGGCGCGACTCGTTCATGTCCTGGTATACGCGTTCGCCGTGCCCTGGATCAAAACGGCTGCTCACGTGGCCGGTTACGCAGCCATCCTGACGCTGGCCTGGGAGGTCCTCGCGCTGATCCTGTGACTGGGAGAGGTGTCGTGCCCGGTGCAGCTGCCAGCCTGCCCATCCGCTGCCTGGCGGAAGAGGGCCCCCTGCGTTCAGCGGGCCGCGCGGAGAGCGGTCCGGGGAACGCGTCGATCCGCGGATCGGTGGCTGTGAGTTCTTAGATTAAATTAAAAAACTCTTCTATAAACTTGTTTTATATGAATATTAAGTACTCAGAACAGGGTACGCGTGGCACGCGGGCAAACAGACCCGAACACGGGAGGGATCAGGAATCGCTAGCGGCCTGACGTCCCCGGAATCGACCGGGTTCCGGCAAGGGGGCGGATCGACTGTCGTCGCCGCCCCGATTGCCTGTGACCAGAGAGCATGAGGCGGATCCCCGTGGGATCCCCGCAGCCAGGCGGAGATCACGCCACCACCTTGCAACCTTCCGCCTGGTCGCCCCTGCTTTGTTCGTGGATCAGTGTTTGTCTTCGTCAAGAACGAAGGTGACTTTCATCTTGACCCTGTACTCGTCGATGTCACCCTCTTTCAGGATCAGCTCCTGATCCTCGACCCAGGCACCCTGAAGATGATGCAGGGTCTCTTTCGCCCGTTTGATACCCATCCGAATTGCGTCGTCGAAGCTCTTGTGGGAGCCCGCGCTGATTTCGGTGATTCTGGCGACTGACATGGCATGACTCCTTTGCCGTCAAACGGCAACATGTTTCATGCGGCCCGACCGCCGTGTCGCAGCGAAGGACCGCAACTGATCGATCAGATGCCCTTTCACTGCCCGCCTGATCCTTCACTTAGAGCTTAGTCAGCGGATTCGAGGATGGGAATAGTGGAAGGCCGAAGAGAGACCGGTTGTTCTGTCAGGGGCAACGCACATCTTGGCGCCTGCGCCGTGGCGCCGCTGCCACAGTTGATGCGCCAGAGATCCGGGTTGACCGCCTTCAGCCCCACCTGCCGGGGAGCGCACTCCATAGACCCCCGGAGCAGGGAGCCGGAGGCAGGACCCTACGGCTCCCGACACGCTGGCGGGTTACATGGCCGAGTAGCTCGGGTAGGACTTCTCCACCGTGAATTCCGAGCCCACCTGTTCGTCTATCAGGTGCATCAGCTCAGTGCGCTTGTCCCTGTTCCGGTACTCCGAACGGGCCAGCTCGATGAACTGATCATTGAACGAGCCCTCATCTTCCTTGACGCGCAGATAGTCTTCGATTTCCCAGAGCGTCTCGTTCACTTTCTTCAATTCGCTGCGGTAGGCGTCGATATCCACCCCCGTGTACGGACTGGCTTCCCAGGCACGCCGGAGCTCACGGAGCTCCTTGCGGACGTTCTTCAGCTTGATCGGGTCTGAGATTCGCTCGTTCTTGATCTCGAGCACGGTGATCTTGTCGAGCAATTCCCCCACTGAAACGGGTACGAGGATCCACGTCATGAGAGTCCCTCCTTGCCTGTGCATGGCCGGCAAAGTGGTGCCGAGTTCCTGTACTGATTATGGTACGCCCGCGACATATCTGCCCGAATGTGTCCGACAGTTCCCCGTTTTCGTCACCGGCGAGCCACGTTTTCTAATGACCCGCCATCCGCTAGAATTGGGAATTCTGGATCTGGGGCCTGAAGAGCCCGTTCGTACAGGCCTTTTTTCAAGTATCGACGTCTGCTGACGGGGTCCCAGCCCGGCCTGTCGGCGTGCGCCGACCGCACCGGCCGGCCGTGACCCGGACCGATGAAAGTTTCCTATGAGCAAATCTCTCGCCGAACGCTACAAATCCAGTCCGCTCTACGGAGGCAATGCGCCGTTCGTGGAGCACTATTACGAAATGTACCTGGAGGATCCCGAATCCGTTCCGGAAGCGTTGCGCGCCTGGTTCGAGTCGATCAGCGATCGCCGGACGGACGAGATCGCCCGGGGCCCGGTCGAGGACGCCCTGAGGGCCGCGGCTCGCCGGCCGACCCCTGGGGCCGGTGGGACATCCGAGGAAATTCTCGAGAAGCAGACCAGCGTCAACCAGCTGGTGGAGGCTTATCGACTGCGTGGCCATTTGCTCGCCGACCTGGATCCTCTCGGCCTGGTACGACCGGCGCGTCCGTCCGAATTGGACCTGGCCAGCTACGGCCTGGGCGAGGCCGACATGGAGACCCGCTTCGCGACAGCTGGCGTGAAGGGTCGGCGGATCATGCGGTTACGAAGCATCCTGGAACATCTGGAGAAGATCTACGGAGGCAGCATTGGCGCCGAACTGGCTCATATCACGTCGGCCGAGGAACGCCAGTGGCTGCAGGCCCGCTTCGAATCGGCAGTCGCCGAACCCCATATTTCGGCGGAGGATCGCCGCAATATCCTGCTCCAGTTGACCGCTGCCGAGGGCATCGAGAGGTACCTGCACACCCGTTATGTCGGGCAAAAGCGGTTTTCCCTCGAGGGCGGGGACAGCCTCATTCCGCTGCTCTACAACCTTATCCAACGAGGTGGCGGGGCCGGCGTCGAAGAAGCCGTCATCGGCATGGCTCATCGAGGCCGTATCAATGTGCTGGTCAATATCATGGGCAAGGCCCCGCGAGATCTCTTCTCGGAATTCGAGGGCACCTACGATCCCAATCTGAAAAGCCGCTCAGGGGACGTCAAGTACCACCTGGGGTTCTCATCGGACATGCGTACGCCGGGCGGTAATGTGCATCTGGCGCTGGCGTTCAATCCCTCCCACCTTGAGATCGTCGATCCCGTCGTCCAGGGTTCCGTGCGGGCGCGGCAGGCCCGGCGCGGCGACGACTCGAGGCAGAGGGTCATGGCCATCCTGGTGCATGGGGATGCCGCGTTTGCGGGTCAGGGCGTGGTGATGGAGACCTTGCAGATGTCGCAGACCCGCGGTTTCCGAACCGGCGGCACTGTGCACGTGGTAAGTAACAATCAGGTCGGGTTCACCATCAGCGATCCGGAGGATGCCCGTTCGACCCTGTACTGCAGCGATGTGGCCAAGATGGTTGAGGCGCCGATTTTCCACGTCAATGCCGACGATCCCGAGGCCGTTGTCCTGGTCGCCCGACTGGCGGTCGATTACCGTATGCAATTCGGCAAGGACGTGGTCGTCGATCTCGTCGGTTATCGGCGCCACGGTCATAATGAGGCGGACGAACCGGCCGCTACCCAGCCCGCGATGTATCACGCGATCCGTTCCCACCCGACGGTACGTCGATCTTATGCAGAGCGGCTTGTCGCAGATCAAGTCATACAAGACGACGAGGCTCGTTCCCTCGTAGACGCCTATCGACAGGGGCTGGACGAGGGCAAAGTCGTCGTTCCGTCCGTCCTCGGAATGGTGGGAAATGAGTACACCGTGGACTGGAGCCGCTATTCCGACGTGGACTGGGACGAGGACGTCCCCACGGCGATCGGCGCAGACAGGGTAGCGACGTTGGCGAGCGCGATCACCACGGTGCCGGAGGGCCACAGGCTGCATCCGCGCGTGGCCCGGATCATGGCAGACCGGGTTCGGATGGCCGGGGGCGATCTTCCGATGGACTGGGGTTTCGCAGAGACCATGGCGTACGCCAGCCTGCTCACCGAGGGACACCGGATCCGGCTCACCGGCCAGGACAGCGGGCGCGGCACTTTCTTTCACCGGCATGCCGTCCTTCACGATCAGAACGGCGGCGAGCCTTTTGTACCCCTCAGGCACCTGAGCGACGATCAGGCGAAATTCCTTGTCACCGATTCCCTCCTGTCAGAGGAGGCCGTGCTGGGCTTCGAGTACGGTTACGCCACCACCGACCCCCAAACTCTGGTGATCTGGGAGGCCCAGTTTGGCGACTTTGTCAACGGTGCCCAGGTCGTGATTGACCAGTTCATCAGCTCCGGCGAGACAAAGTGGGGCCGCTACTGCGGCCTCGTCCTGTTTCTGCCCCACGGCTACGAGGGTCAGGGCCCCGAGCATTCGTCGGCACGCCCCGAGCGGTTCCTGCAGCTGTGTGCCGAGAACAACATGCGGGTCGTGATTCCGTCCACGCCGGCTCAGATGTTCCACATGATCCGGCGTCAGATGATGCAGGACTTCCGGAAGCCGTTGATCGTCATGACACCGAAGAGCCTGCTGCGGCACAAACTTTCTGTGTCCGGTCTTGTAGCGCTGTCGGAGGACAGGTTCCACAGGGTCATTCCGGAGACGGACGACCTGGACCCCAGGCGGGTGTCCCGGGTGGTGTTCTGCAGCGGCAAGGTCTATTTCGACCTGCTCGAGGCGCGCCGTGCAGAGCAACTCGAAGACGTGGCCATTATCCGCATCGAGGAACTCTACCCGTTCCCCGTCAATGAATATGCAGCCGTGCTGGCCCAGTATCCGAAGGCCAGGCGCATCGTGTGGTGTCAGGAGGAACCGCAGAATCAGGGTGCCTGGTACCAGATCCGGCATCGCCTGCAGGAACCTCTGTCGTCCCGGGACACGCTGTTCTATGCGGGCCGCATGGGCGCGGCGGCGCCGGCGGCGGGGTATTACCAGTTGCACGTGCAGCAGCAGGAAGGCCTGGTGAGGGCCGCCCTGGGTCAAGATCAAGCCGAGACAGAATCCGAACCGATCAGGAAGAAGGCATGAGTATTGAAGTCAAAGTCCCCCAGCTCCCGGAGTCCGTATCCGACGCAACCCTGGTCACCTGGCACAAGGCGGTGGGTGATAGGGTCAACCGGGATGAGAATCTGGTGGACCTGGAAACCGACAAGGTCATGCTGGAGGTGCCTTCGCCGGCTTCAGGCGTTTTGAAGGAGATCCGCATCGAGGACGGTGCGACGGTGACCGGCGGCGAGACGCTTGCCGTGATCGAGGAAGGCGAGGCGGCGGCAGCCGCTGGACCTTCATCCGAAAAAACCGGGGATGAGCTGCCGTCCGCCGCCGAGCCTCCGCCTCCCGGGATAACCGAGCAGCCGGCGGCACACAAGCTGAGCCCGGCGGTTCGTCGACTGGTGGAGGAACATGCTCTGGACGCCTCGGCCATCCGGGGCACGGGTCGCCAGGGTCGCATTACAAAAAGCGACGTCATGAGTCATCTTCAGAAGACGGATGCTCAGCCCGCTGCCGAGCCCGAAGCCGCACCCACCAGGGCACAGGTCGAGGTGCCAGTGAGCGGTCGTGGCGAACGGCGGGTGGCCATGACCCGACTGCGGTCGCGGATCGCCGAGAGAATGGTCGAGGCCCAGGCCAATGCCGCCATGCTGACATCATTCAATGAAGTGGATCTGCACGAGGTCATCAGGCTGCGTAAACAGTATCGTGATTCCTTCGAAAAGGCTTACGGCGTGCGAATTGGCTTCATGTCCTTTTTTGTCAAAGCGGCGGTCGAGGCCCTTCGGACTTTCCCGGTGGTGAATGCCTCGGTCGAAGGCTCGGAAATCGTGTATCACGATTATCACGATATCGGCATCGCCGTTTCCACCGAGCGGGGCCTGGTCGTGCCGGTCCTGCGCAACGCCGAGTCGATGGGTTTTGCGGACATCGAGTCGGCGATCATGGACTACGCCACCCGGGCCCGCGACGGTCAGATCACGATAGAGGAGCTGACCGGAGGTACGTTCACCATCACGAACGGCGGCGTGTTTGGTTCGCTGATGTCCACGCCGATCATCAACCCGCCCCAGAGTGCCATTCTCGGGATGCACAAGATCCAGGAGCGCCCGATGGTGGTGGACGGCGAGATCCGAATCCGGCCGATGATGTATATCGCGCTGACCTACGATCACCGCATCATCGATGGCCGCGAGGCGGTCCAGTTCCTGGTGAAGATTAAGGAGTCGCTGGAGGATCCGGCACGGCTGTTGCTCCAGGTGTAATGGCGCGGATGCCGGAAACAGTCGACGTCGGTCCCCGGCCGTGTCGCGGAATCAACGGATTTGGTGAATGCAATGAGCGATGAATTCGACGTAATCGTTATTGGTGCCGGCCCGGCCGGTTACGTGGCTGCGATCCGCGCGGCCCAGAACGGTCTGAGGACCGCCTGCCTGGACAATTGGAAGAATTACGATGGCACCACGGCTTTCGGCGGCACGTGCCTCAATGCCGGCTGTATTCCCTCCAAGGCGTTGCTGGAAAGCTCGGAACTCTATCACCGCGCCCGGGAGGAATTTTCCGTCCACGGGATCAGCACGGGGGAGGTGGCGATCGACGTGGCCGCCATGCAAAAACGCAAGGCCGGTATCGTCAGCCAGCTCACGGGCGGAATCACGGCACTCTTCAAGGCCAACAAGGTGATGGCCATGCAGGGAACCGGCCGGTTCCTGGGCGGCGGAAGGGTGGAGTTCACTTCCCATCAGGGCGACACGCAGACGCTGACCGGCAGACACGTCGTCCTGGCCACCGGTTCCCGTCCCATGGAGCTTTCCGCGGTACCTTTCGACGGATCGACCATTGTCGATTCCTGGGGCGCCCTCGAATTTGACGCGGTTCCGGACCGGCTTGGAGTGATCGGGGGTGGCGTGATCGGTCTGGAGCTGGGCAGCGTCTGGAGTCGCCTGGGCGCCAGCGTGACGATTCTAGAAGCCATGGACGACTTTTTGTTTATGGCGGACCGTCAGATTGCCCGGGACGCCCAGCGGCAATTCAAGCGCCAGGGTCTGGACATCCGCCTGGGCGCGATGGTCAAGGGTGCCAGCAAGGGCGCGGACGGTGTGGAGCTGACCTACGAGGACAAGAAGGGCACCCAGAGCGTTACGGTTGACAAGGTGGTGGTTGCGGTCGGCAGGCGGCCATACACGGAAGGCCTTCTCGGTGACGATGCCGGGGTCGAGATCGACGGGCGCGGGTTCATCCAGGTGGACGATGAGTGCCGCACCAACGTGGCCAACGTTTGGGCGGTGGGAGACGTTGTCCGCGGGCCGATGCTGGCGCACAAGGGTTCCGAGGAAGGGGTGATGGTGGCCGACCTGATCGCCGGGGAAGTCTCCGAAGTCAATTACGACGTGATTCCATCGGTCATCTATACCGCACCGGAAATCGCCTGGGTCGGCAAGACCGAGGAGCAACTCAGGGAATCAGGCGTCGACTTCAAGGTCGGGACGTTTTCCTTTGCGGCCAACGGCCGGGCCAAGGGCATGGAGCAGGCCACCGGGATGGTCAAGCTGATTGCCTCGGCGGAGGACGATGAGATTCTGGGCGTGCATATCATCGGCCCCATGGCGGGCGAACTCATCGGCGAAATGGTGGTGGGGATGGAGTTCTCCGCCAGCGCCGAGGACATTCAGCGGATTGTCCATGCCCATCCGACCCTGTCCGAGGCAATCCACGAGGCGGCGCTGGCAGCCGACAAGCGGGCGATTCACGCCATCAACAAGTGACGATCGGCATTTAACCGCTACGATCTGCCCGGAAAACGTTGGCCAGGCTGTTGAGCCTGTGGAGCAGCCGACTGACCTGCTCGAGACTCGTCACGGACAGGGTCAGTTCGATGCGGGCCACGTTCTTCGCGCGGTCCGTCCGGGTGGTGCTCGCCAGGATGTCGGTACGCTCCTCTGTAAGCACCGTGGATATGTCCCTGAGCAGTCCGCGCCGATCATAAGCTTCTACCTGGATGTCCACGGGGAATCCGGTCTCCGGGGGACGGCCCCAGTCAACCTCGATGGTTCTTTCTGGATTCGTGTCCTGCAGACGAAGCATATTTCGGCAGTCCTGCCGGTGAATAGTGACGCCCCGGCCGACGGTGATGTAGCCGGTGATGCGTTCCGGCGGAACCGGCCGGCAGCAGCGCGCCATATGAGTCATCAGGTCCCCAACGCCGGACACCACGATGCCGCTCTGATTCTTCTTTTGCTTCTGTCGCGCGCGCCGGCGGCTCTCGGGGATTTCATGTAATTCGTCGGGGGCCTGGGGCTGGCGGGTACGCTCGATAGTGCTGATCACTGAGGCCAGCGTGACGTCTCCCGCGCCCACGGCCAGGTAAAGCTGCTCGACGCTGGGGAAGTTGAATTCCCCGGCCAGCGCGTCCAGGTCCGGCGCCACGGCCAGGCGCTGTAATTCCTTTTCCAGCATGGCCCGGCCCTGTTTCTGGTTGATATCCTGATCCTGCCTGCGGAACCAGCTGCGAACTTTGCTGCGGCTGCGCGGGGACGCCAGGTAGCCGCGCTGCGGAATCAACCAGTCGCGGCTGGGGCGGGATCCCTCCGAGGTGATGATTTCCACCTTGTCGCCGTTCTTCAGCTGACAGGTGAGCGGCACCATCCGGCCGTTGACCCGGGCGCCCCGACAATGATGGCCAACCTGGGTGTGGACGTGGTACGCGAAGTCGAGGGGGGTCGACCCCGCTGGCAAATCGATGACGTCACCGTCCGGTGTCACTGCGTAGACCCGGTCCTCAAAGACCTCAGCCTGGATTCGATCGATGAAATCCCGGTCGGTCTCGCCCTCCTCGGTGGGTTCCAGGAGCTGCCGAAGCCAGCCGATTTTCTTTTCGAACGCAGGATCGGCACCGCTGCCCTCTTTGTAGCGCCAATGGGCGGCGACGCCCAGTTCTGCGTGCTCGTGCATCTCCCGGGTGCGAATCTGGATTTCCAGGGGCTGATCGCCCGGGCCGATCACCGCGGTGTGGAGGGAACGATAGAAATTGCCTTTGGGGTTGGCGATATAGTCGTCGAATTCGCCGGGCACATAGGGCCAGTGTGCGTGGACAATGCCGAGGACGGCATAACAGTCCTTGATGCTGTCCACCAGTATGCGAACGGCACTGACGTCGAAAATCTGGTCCAGACCGACCCGCTTGCGCTGCATCTTTCTCCATATGCTGTAAATGTGTTTTGAGCGGCCCTGGATGTCGGCCTCGATTTCGGCTGCCCGCAGTTCCGTGTCCAGATAGCGGATGACTTCCTTGATGCGGCGTTCCCGCTCGGCTCGACGCTCTCGCAGGCCGGCGGCCAGCTCGCGATAAGTGGATGGATCCAGGAACCGGAAGGCCAGGTCCTCCAGCTCCCACTTCAGGTGCCAGATACCGAGGCGGTTGGCCAGCGGCGCGAAGATGAGGCGGGTTTCCGTGGCCACCCGGTGCCGGTCCGCCTCAGGGGCGCGCTTGGCGGCCCGCATGCGACGCAGCTGCTCCGCCAGTCGAACGGTCACCAAACGCACATCGGCGACGATGGCCAGAAGCATCTTCCTTAGAGTTTCTGCCTGCGCTGCCGGGAGGGGCTTATCCGGTCGCCACTGGGCGGGGAGGCCGAAGGAGCCCAGCTTGATCATCTCCGTCACCAGGCGTTGCGTATCAGGGCCGCATGCGGAACCGATAAGCTCCAGCGACAGTAACCCGGCCTCGGCAGGCAGGTAGAGCAGGGCAGCGGCGCGGATCTCCGGATCCGGTCTCAGCTCGGCGAGAATCTTCTGCAGGTCCCGGGCATTCCTGCAGATCCCTCCCGCATGGGCATCAGTGGACTCCACCTCCGCCCTGGCCAGCAGGGCACGGGCGGCGCGCCACACGTCTCCCGGGGATCGACTTTCGGTTTGTTCCTGTCGCTGTGCCAAGATCGCCTGTGCGTTGCGTTCCAATGCCGCTATGATACCCGCATCGTGGCCTGTGCCTCTGCCGTAACAACATTGATGGAGACCCGATGAATTTCAGATTCCCGATAGCGCTCGGCATGATTCTCCTGTCCTTCCGGGCGCTCGCCGCTGGTGCGGACCTGAACGTGAGTGATGACGCAGCCCGCCTCACTCTGCAATTTCCGCTGCCGAGCAACAACATCCTTATTGACGGTTCCTGGCTACATCACACTGACAAAGGAGAGACGCTCAGCGTCGGAGGCTATTTGACCGGCTCCGCCGCTGGCGGAAATCGACCGCTGACCGCGGGGCTGGGGACGCGGTTTTATTACACCGGGTATGACAAGGGCTCCAAGGAAGACGGGTCCAGCCTGACGCTGGGCGGGTTTGTTCGTTACCAGTTCCCCCAGCTGGACCGTGTCGCGGTGGGCGGCACCCTGTTCTACGGTCCGAGCGTACTGTCCTTCGGCGACGCCGACGAGTTTTACGAACTGGAGGGCTGGGCCGGTTACTCGGTGCTTCGTGACGGTGAAGTCTATGTGGGCTGGCGCCGCATCAAGACGGATTTCGATAACGACGGCGACACGATGATCGATACGGGTTTTCATGTCGGGCTGAGAGTCCGATTCTGACCTTGAGGATGCGTGGACGCTCGTCGACCCGCACAGGTAAAATTATGTCAATGAAACGCGCCGGTCCGGCCACGGCCGGCGCGTTGTCGTTCCGAACCGGTCTAAATCTGCGGAAAGAGTTTCATGGCAGGTCACAGCAAGTGGGCCAATATCAAGCACCGCAAAGGCGCCCAGGATAAGAAGCGCGGCAAGATTTTCACCCGACTTATCCGGGAGGTTACGGTGGCCGCCGGCATGGGTGGCGGGGATCCTGCGTCGAATCCACGGCTACGGCTGGCAATCGACAAGGCGCGGGCCGAGAATCTGCCGAAGGATACGATCGAGCGCGCTATCAAGCGTGGCAGCGGCGACATGGAAGGGGAGGCCTACGAGGAGATTCGTTACGAGGGTTACGGGGTCGGCGGCGCCGCGGTCATCGTCGATTGCCTGACGGATAATCGCAACCGGACTGCGGCCGACGTCCGTCATGCTTTCTCAAAATATGGCGGCAACCTGGGCTCGGATGGATCGGTGGCCTTCCTCTTCGATCACTGTGGTGTCCTCAGCTTTGCTGCCGGGTGCGACGAGAACGCGATCATGGAGGCGGCACTGGAGTCGGGAGCCGAGGACGTGGTGACCAACGAGGACGGGACCGTCGATGTCATCACCCGGCCTGCGGAATTCGAGGTCGTACGGGATGCGATGACAGTGGCCGGCCTGAAGTCGGAGGGCGCGGAAGTCACCATGCGACCGACCACGACTGCTGAACTGGACGACGATCAGGCGGCCTCCGTGTTCAAGATGCTGGAGGCGCTTGAAGAGCTCGACGACGTCCAGGACGTGTACAGTAATGCTGATTTTTCGGAAGAGGTCCTGGAGCGCCTGTCCGTCTAGGACAGGGGAGGGTGGATGCCGCAGACCATTACGGTGATGGGAATCGATCCGGGATCCCGGGCCACGGGCTTCGGTGTCGTCAATCTGCAGGGATCGGGCATCGTCTACGTGGCCAGCGGCGTGATTCGCCCCGACGGCAAAATTTTTGCCGACCGCCTGCGAGTAATCTTCGACCAGATGTCAGTCCTGCTGAGCGAGCACCGGCCGCAGGAAGTGGCCATCGAGCGCGTATTCATGCATCGGAACGCGGACAGCGCCCTCAAGCTGGGCCAGGCCAGGGCCGCTGCCATCTGCGCGACCTTTGAGCAACCGGTGCCGATCCATGAATATGCCGCCCGTGAGATCAAGCAGGCGGTGACCGGGGCCGGTGGCGCCGAGAAGGAACAGGTGCAGATGATGGTCAAGCGGTTGCTGGGATTGGAGGGACGCCTGCAGTCAGATGCGGCGGATGCTCTGGCGGTCGCCCTGTGTCATGCTCACATGCGCACCGTCAGGCGCCTGACGGGCGGCCAGGCCGCGGGGAGCAAGCGCAGATGATCGGTTTTCTCAGGGGCAAGCTGGCGATCAAGCACCCACCTTTGCTTGTGGTGGACGTGGGCGGTGTCGGCTACGAGCTGGAGGCGCCCATGTCTACCTTCTACGACCTGCCGGCGGTGGGCGAGGACGTTACGCTGCTGACGCACCTGCTTGTTCGTGACGACGCCCATGTGCTGTACGCATTTGGCAGCGAGGCCGAGCGCCGACTGTTTCGGGCGCTTCTGCGAATCTCGGGGGTCGGCGCAAAAATGGCACTCGGTATCCTGTCGGGCATCAGCGTCGAGGGCTTTAGACGATGCGTGAAGACCGAGGACACCGCGACATTGGTCAAGGTGCCCGGCATCGGGAAGAAGACGGCCGAACGGCTTATCATGGAAATGCGCGACCGGCTTGACCCGGAGCAGGCGGGCGGCGCCGCCGGTCCGGTGGATACCGGAGGGCAGGGGTCGGCAGGCGACGAAGCCTATGACGCGCTCGTGGCCCTGGGGTACAAACCCGCCGAAGCCGTCCGTATGCTCAAGTCCGTGCCCAAGCAGGGCGCCACTACAGAAGAGATCATTCGCCAGGCCTTGCAGGGCGTGGTGAAGCAATAAGACCATGATCGAGCAGGACCGTTTGATATCCGCGTCCGTCCGGGGCGAAGAAGAGGCGATCGAGCGCGCCATCAGGCCTCGGTGTCTCGACGAATACGTGGGCCAGCCGGCTGTGAAGAAACAGATGAGCGTATTCATCCAGGCCGCGCGGCAACGGGGTGAGGCGCTGGATCACGTCCTGATCTTCGGACCGCCCGGACTGGGCAAGACCACGCTGGCCCACGTGGTTTCCAACGAAATGGATGTGAACCTTCGGCACACCTCCGGCCCGGTGCTCGAGCGTCCCGGTGACCTCGCCGCGATACTGACCAACCTGGAGCCCAGGGACGTGTTGTTCGTCGACGAGATTCATCGCCTCAGCCCGGTGGTCGAGGAAGTTCTGTATCCGGCGATGGAGGACTTCCAGCTGGACATCATGATCGGCGAGGGACCGGCAGCCCGCTCGATCAAGCTGGATCTGCCGCCATTTACGCTGATCGGCGCGACTACCCGGGCGGGGCTGCTCACATCGCCGCTGCGCGACCGGTTCGGTATCGTCCAGCGGCTCGAGTTTTACAGCGAGGAAGAACTGGCCCGGATCGTCAATCGCTCCGCCGGTATCCTGGACCTGCCCATCGACGAGTCGGGTGCCAGGGAGATTGCTTCCCGGTCTCGAGGGACACCGAGGATCGCGAATCGCCTGCTCCGCAGGGTGCGGGATTACGCCCAGGTAGAGGCGGACGGCAATGTCACCGAATCCGTGGCCCAGGCCGCCATGGACATGCTCGACGTGGATCCCCATGGCTTCGACATGATGGATCGCAAACTGTTGCTGACCATTATCGAGAAATTTGACGGCGGACCCGTTGGTGTGGAGAGCCTGGCTGCCGCCATCGGCGAAGAACGGGGCACCATCGAGGATGTGCTGGAGCCCTACCTGATTCAGCAGGGATTCCTGATGCGTACGGCCCGGGGACGAATGGCGACCCGTCTGGCCTATCTGCATTTCGGCCTGCCTGTGCCGACGGTGGCGCAGACTTCTGAAAGCATGTCACTTTTCAGCGATAAATAGTTGCAAAGTATGAACTTTTGACCCCCGGGCGCGTCTCCCGCAGAATAGGCCGGTCATTGGGGCGGAACCCCTGAAGGACGACAAATGTTTTCCTGGCCGGTCAGGGTCTATTACGAAGATACGGACCTGGGGGGCGTGGTTTATTACGCCAATTACCTGCGGTTCATGGAACGGGCTCGCACCGAGTGGCTGAGACATCTGGGTGTGGACCAGGCCCGGCTGCTGGCCGAAAGAGGCCTGATTTTCGTCATTGTCTCGACGGAGATCCGGTACATTCGGCCCGCCCGCTTTAACGATTTGCTGGGCGTGACCGTGCAGCTTGACTCGGTCCGGCGGGCGACCCTGAGTTTCGTGCAGGAAATTCGCCGGGACGGATCCGACGTGGAGTTGCTGACAGAGGGCCGCGTGCATGCTGCATGCGTGGAAGGGCGCCGTTTTCGGCCCCGGGCGATACCGCCGGATATTGTGGAAAGACTGGAGCAAGCCGGATGACGACCGATATGTCACTGTGGAGTCTCGTACTCGAGGCCAGTCCAATTGTGCAACTGGTGTTGCTGGCCCTTCTGCTGGCCTCCATTGCATCGTGGGCGGTGATCTTCCGCAAGCGCGGCGCGCTGCGGGACGCCCGACGCAGGGCCGATCGCTTCGAGTCCGAGTTCTGGTCCGGCACCGACCTGACGGCACTCTACCGGCGCATCAGCGGTCGAGAGACTGCATCCGCCGGTATGGAGAATATTTTCGAGGCAGGTTTCCGCGAGTTCGGTCGGCTGCGTTCTCAGGAAGGCCTGACGCCGGGGGGCATCATCGAGGGCTGCCTGCGGGCTATGCGGGTATCTCAGATGCGTGAAGTGGATCGGCTCGAGCAGAATCTGGCCATGCTGGCCACGGTCGGCTCCACCAGTCCGTACGTGGGCCTTTTCGGAACGGTCTGGGGGATCATGAATGCCTTTCGGGCGCTCGGTAACGTGCAGCACGCGACGCTTGCCATGGTGGCGCCCGGTATTGCCGAGGCGCTCGTCGCGACCGCGATGGGCCTGTTTGCGGCGATCCCGGCCGTGATCGCTTACAACCGTTATGCAGACGAGGTGGGCAGGCTGGAGAGCCGCTACGACACCTTCATGGAGGAATTCTCCACGATCTTGCAGCGCTATGCGCGCAGCACTGTCAAGGAGGCCTGAGCCGTGGCCGGAGGCAGATCGAAGCGACGGCTGATGGGCGAAATCAATGTCGTCCCTTACATCGACGTGATGCTGGTGCTGCTGATCATTTTCATGGTGACGGCGCCGCTTCTGACGCAGGGGATCGAGGTGGATCTGCCTAAGGCGGATGCTGAACCGCTGGATGTGGAACAGGAGAACGAGCCGTTGGTGCTCAGCGTGGATCGCGACGGTAACCTGTATCTCAACATCGGCGAAAGTGAGGAGCCGATCGAGGCCAAGACGGCGGCGGCCAGAACCGCCGCGGTGTTACGAAGAGCCCCGAATACGCCGGTTCTGGTGCGGGCCGATGAGGCCGTTCCGCATGGAGTGGTGGTCCGCGCCATGGCGTTACTGCAGGGATCCGGCGCGAAAAAGATCGGTATCATGACCGATCCGGCCGAATTCCCGGATCAGCAGGAGGAGCGGTAGGAGCGCATGCGCGAGCTGCTGACCCGAAGCGGGCTCGGACCTCTCGGGGCCTCTGTGGGCCTCCATGCAGTGCTGTTCGGATTTCTGGTGTTCAGTTTCTCTTTCGACTCCACGCCTGCGGTGCCTCCGCCTGGAAAAGTCATCGAGGCAGTCATCGTGGACGAGTCGCTTGTCAGGCAGGAAATGCAGAAGCTGGAAAACCAGGAGAAAGCCGACGAGGAGGCCGCACGCCGCCGCCGGGAGGAGGCCGAGGAAGCCCGGCGCAGAGCCGAGGAGGAAGCGGCCCAGCTGGAGAAGCTGAAGGCTGAGCGGGTGAAGGCCGAGCAAGAAAAGCAGGCCCGGGAAGAAGCGGAACAACAGCGCCGTGTGAGGCTGGAAAAGGAGCGCAAGGAAGCTGAGGCCAAAGCCGAGCGCGAGCGGCAGGCCCGGGAAGAGGCCGAGACGAAACGCCTTGCGGAGATCGAGCGTAAGCGCAAGGAGGAAGAAGCGCGTCTGGCGCGGGTGCAGGAGGAGAAACGCAAGGCGGAGGAAGCCCGCAAGGCAGAAGAAAAACGCCTGCGCGAGGCCGAAGAGGCGAGGCGCAGGGCGCAGCGCGAAGAGGAGCTGCGACTGGCGATGGCCGAAGAGGAGCGTCGGCGTCAGGCGGAGGAGTCCGGACTGCTGGGCCAGTACAAGGCGATTATCCAGCAGCGCGTCCAGCGAAACTGGATCCGTCCCCCGGAGGCCCAGGCCGGACTGGAGTGCGAGATTTTCGTCAGCCAGATCCCGGGGGGCGAGGTGGTCGGCGTCCGATTCGGTCGCTGCAACGGAGACGAGGTGGTGCGACGGTCGATCGAGAGTGCGGTGCTCCGGGCCTCGCCGCTTCCGCCGCCCCCGGATCCTTCCCTTTTCGAACGAAACCTGGTGTTCGTGTTCAAACCGGAGTGATCAGATACAAGTGGAGAGAATGGGTCGAATGAATGTGAAGACGATTGCCAGCGGGGCGCTGGCAGCATGCATGCTGCTCGTATCTGCGCCCGGACTGGCGCAGCTCAGAATCGAAATCAGTCAGGGTGTTTCCGAAGCCGTGCCAATCGCCGTGGTCCCATTTGGTTACGAGGGCCGTGGTGGCGTGCCCCTGGATGCGGCGGAACTGATCGCCGGTGACCTTCAGCGCAGCGGCAGATTCGCACCCATGGATCGCGACGACATGATCAGCACGCCGACAGCCGCTCCCGAGATCAATTTCGCCGATTGGCGGCTGCTCAAGAGCGATTTCCTGGTGATCGGTCGCGTGGTCGAAGAGGGGCTGGATCGTTACGTTTTCCGATTCCAGGTTTTCGACGTTTTTCGCGGAACTCAGCTGCTGGGCTATCAGCTGCCCGCGACGGCGGCCAATATGCGGGCGGTGGCGCATCGGGCGGCAGACATGATCTTCGAGAAGCTGACTGGCGTGCCGGGCGCTTTCTCCACGAGAATCGCCTACGTCAGCGTGATGAGGGACACGGAGCGCGATCTTTACCGGCTTGTGGTGGCCGATGCCGACGGCGCCAATCCGGCGGTGATTGCAGAGTCGAGTCAGCCCTTGATGTCTCCCACCTGGTCGCCGGACGCCCGCCGTCTGGCCTACGTTTCCTTCGAAGGGCGCCGATCGGGAATTTATGTCCAGGAACTCGCGACCGGTGAGCGACGCGTCGTGTCCCGAAATCAGGGCATCAACGGTGCGCCGGCATTTTCGCCTGACGGACGCTGGCTGGCCCTGACGCTGTCCGGCGAGGACGGCAATCTGGATGTCTATGTATCAAATCCCGCTACGGGACAGAAGCGGAGGCTGACAACGAATTCCGCCATCGACACCGAACCCGCCTGGTCGAGGGATGGCAAGGACGTGTTTTTTACCTCCGATCGCAGCGGCGGTCCTCAAATCTATCGCGTGGCCGCTGACGGGTCGGGCTCGCCTCAACGAGTGACCTTCGAGGGCGCCTACAATGCCCGGCCGAGAGTGGCACCGGATGGCAAATCCCTAGCGCTGGTACACAATGACAGGGGTAATTACCGGATTGCGCTGCTTGACCTGGAGCGCAACACGACCCAGGTTCTGTCAGACGGGCGACAGGACGAATCTCCCAGTTTTGCCCCCAACGGCAGCATGATCATATTTGCCACCCGGCAGGGCGGTCGTGGGGTGCTGGCTGCCGTGTCCACCGATGGCCGGGTGAAGCAAAGCATCGCGTCGGCCGCCGGCGACGTCCGAGAGCCGGTGTGGTCGCCCTACCCAGACAACTGATACGGCTGATAGCATTACGAACCATCGAGTCAACTGAACCTCCCAACTTATTCGAGCGAGAAAACATCATGTCAAGCAAAATCCTGATTTCATTGGCCCTGAGCCTGCTGGTTCTGGGCGGCTGCTCAAAGGGCGGTACCAAGCCCGACGAGGAAACAGAGGCCGGCGCCGCCGTGGCCGGCGAAGGCGATTACTCCAGCCAGAGCGGACTGGGAACCGGCGCCGTCGGGACCGGTGGCGCTTATGTGGAACCCGGGATGGAGCCGGGCGACGAGGCGTTGCTAACGGAAACCGTGGTCTATTTCGACTTCGACACGGCGCGTATCCGCTCTGAATATTCCGAAATTCTCGCGGCCCACGCCCGCCGCCTGGCAGCGAATCCGGGCATCTCCGTTCGCCTCGAGGGTCACGCGGACGAGCGCGGATCGCGGGAGTACAACATCGGTCTGGGTGAAAGACGTGCCCAGGCGGTCCGGCAGGCGTTAATGCTGCAAGGCGTGAGCAGCGTGCAGATCACCACCGTCAGTTATGGCGAGGAACGACCGGCCGATCCGGGCAGCGACGAGCAGGCCTGGGCGAAAAATCGCCGCGTCGAGATCGCCTACAGCGAATGATAATGATATCCATGAGAGCCCGAGTTACGAGTGGCGCAGCGGTCTTGCTGATCGGCGTGGCCGGCTGTGTCACGACGCCCCCCAGCGAGGATCCGGTGCTGATCAAGCTGACCGAGATCGATGATCGGCTGCAGAAGGTCGAGCGACTGGCGGACAATGACAGTCTGGTGGAACTGGCGGGTCAGGTTGCCGACATACAGCGCGAGATACGCGAGATACGAGGCGATGTGGAGACCTTGCGGTACGAGTCCGAGGGGGCGGCAACGCGCCAGCGTGATCAGTATCTGGACATCGACCGGCGTCTGCAGATGATCGAGGGCACCGCTGCGCCCGTGGCCAGCGGTGCGGGGTCTGCCGGGCAGAGCGTCGGCGGCGTCGGCGCCAGTGCCGGGGCGAGTGCGGCGGCGGCCCGGCCAGCGGGATCCGGGGGCTCTGAACGGGCAAGCTATCAATCGGCTTTCGATCTCCTGAAGGAAGGCCGTTACGCGGAGGCCCGTGCCGGGTTCCAGCAGTTCCTGACCGAGTACCCCAACAGCGATCTTGCCGGGCACAGCCAGTACTGGCTGGGTGAAACCTACTACGTGACCCAGAAGTACACAGAGGCCCTGGCAGAATTCCAGAAGGCAGTGCAACAGTATCCACAGTCCAGGAAGCTGCCGGACGCCCTGCTCAAGGTGGGTTACTGCAGGTACGAACTCGGACAGTACGGTCCGGCCCGAGAGGCACTGACTTCCGTGGTGGAACAGTATCCGGAGAGTACGGCGGCCAGGCTTGCGGGGCAGCGTCTCGACCGCATGAAGGCGGAGGGCCGCTAAGGCGGGATAGTCGGCGAGCCCATGTCCGCGAGCGCCAAGAGCGACCTCGAGTCCCTGGAAAGGCTCAGGATCACCGAGATTTTCCTGTCCATTCAGGGGGAGGCCGCCCACGCCGGCTGGCCCACCGTGTTTGTCAGGCTGACCGGCTGTCCGCTTCGCTGCGGTTATTGCGACACCGCCTACGCATTTCACGGCGGGCGGTGGATGTCCCTGGACGAGGTTCTGGACACCGTGGCGGACTACGGGGTCACCCACGTTTGCGTGACCGGCGGCGAGCCGCTGGCCCAGCGCCGCTGTCCGGCTCTCCTCGTGCGACTATGTGACGCCGGCTACCGGGTTTCGTTGGAGACCAGCGGCGCTCTGGATGTGGGCGGTGTGGATCCCAGGGTGGTCCGGGTAGTCGACCTGAAGACGCCCGGTTCCCGGGAAAGCGCCCGCAACATGATGGAGAATCTGAGCTACCTGGGCCCCCGGGACGTCGTCAAGTTCGTCATCTGTGATCGAGCCGACTACGAATGGGCCAGAGACATGCTTTCGGAAGAGCGCTTGACCGAGAGGTGCCAGGTATTTTTTTCGCCCAGTTGGGGTCAGCTGGACCCGGGTCAGTTGAGTGAGTGGGTGCTTGAAGACCGACTCGAGGTTCGGCTCCAGCTCCAGTTACACAAAATCATCTGGGGGGATGTGCCGGGCAAATGAACAACTCGGAGCGCAGCGCCATCGTTCTTCTATCCGGGGGGCTGGACTCGGCCACCGCACTGGCCATTGCGCGCGACGACGGATATATCTGTCGCGCACTGAGCTTCGACTATGGCCAGCGGCACCGGGCCGAGCTCGAGGCAGCCCGAGCGGTGGCGCGCGGCCTCGGGGCTACCGAGCACCGGACGATGAAGATCGATTTTGCCGGGATCGGGGGCTCGGCACTGACCGATACGGGTATCCGGGTACCGGAGACGCCGACGAACGGCATACCGGTGACCTACGTGCCTGCGCGTAACACCGTGTTTCTGGCCCTGGCGCTCGGCTGGGCCGAGGTGGCGGCAGCGGACGCCATCTTCATCGGCGTTAATGCACTCGACTATTCCGGTTACCCGGACTGCCGACCGGAGTACATCGCTGCATTCCAGGCGATGGCCGACCTGGCCACAAAGGCCGCTGTCGAAGGCAAGCCGGTGCGCATCGAGACGCCGATCATCGGGCTGACCAAGGCGGAGATCATCGAGTACGGAATGGCCTTGGGCGTGGATTACTCGCTGACCGTCTCCTGTTATCAAGCCGATGAGCTGGGCAGAGCTTGCGGCGTCTGTGATTCCTGCCGCCTGCGCAGGGCCGGTTTCGAGGCGGCGGGCGTGGCCGATCCGACCCGGTATCGCTGACCCGGCCGTCCGCGTCGCATCGAGTCGATCAGGTCAACCCTGACTTTTCTGCCGGGGCAGGAATTTGTAGACCCAGTCGATGACGGCCTCGAGGCTGCGGAAGTCGGCGACCGAGCGGGAAGGGAGATCCGGAAACTGTTCGCGGGCCATGCGCGACAAGGCGCTGCCTGGACCGAGTTCCACCAGCACTGTGCAGCCGAACTCGGGCAATGCACGCAGGCATGCGGACCAGTCAATGGTGGTAGAGATCTGCCGCGACAACACTTCGATAGCTTCTTGGCGATTTCGTATGGGCATGCCGTTTACACCGGCGAGCACGGGCACCGCAGGAGCAACCAGATTCGAATCGTTCAAACGCGCTCTAAACGCCTGGCTGGCAGCAGTGAGCGATCGGGTATGAGCCGCTACCTCGATGGGCAAGCGCGTAACAGCCGCACCGCAACCGATGGCAGCCGCCCGATACGCAGCCGCGGCATCGGCGGCTGCGCCGATGATGAAGCGATCATCACCATTGATGATGGCGATCTCCGCGCCGAATTTTTGACACAGGGCTTCGACCTGCCGGCGCGGTAGGCCGCGGACGGCGAACAACGCGCCGGCTTTTTCTGTCGCCGCATCCATCAGTCGTGCCCGGTGACTTGCCAGATCGACCAGGTCCGCCGGCGAGAGTGCACCGGCGCAGCCATACGCTGCGAGCTCGCCCAGGCTATAACCGGCGAACACCCTGGGAACGGGCAGCGTGTCTTTCAGTGCGGCCCAGGTGGCCATCTCGGTAGCGCACAGCAATGGCTGCGCAATGCGATTGCGATAGATTTCGGCAGAGGTCTTCGCCAGCGCGCGCAGATCCTGGCCAAAGGCCTCACTGGACTCGGACAGGATGCCTTGGGCGGCGACGCTGCCAGCCAGCATATCCAGCATCGCCGGGTGCTGGCTTCCCTGGCCGGGACACAGGATGCCTAGGCCCATGCGTAGGCTCTCTGAACCTGATGGACGAACCAGCTGGCCGCCAGCAAATCTGCGCTGCCTCCCGGCGACAGCTTCTGCGAGACGACCTGACGATGGATTTGCAGGGCGTGTCTCTCCCAGTCCGGTCGGTAGATGCCGCCGGCATCCAGAAACTCCCGTGCGGAGGCCTGGACCCGATCCAGGCCGGACCGACCCCCGCGATAGAGCAGGTTGGTGTCGTCGAGCACGGCCATGAGACTGAAAAGTGTCTGCACCAGAGCAAGTCGTTTGCTGCCGGTGGAGCCCAGCGTGCGCCTGAGCGTGGGCAAACCGATCCCGAAAAGCGTCGGGAAACCCAGCGCCGCCTCTGTCCGTGCACCGCCGGCCCCATAGCGGCGCGCCATCGTCAGACCGTGGCTCAGGCCGACCCTCAGACGGGGCGTGGCAGCGAGGATTGCCGAGCCCCACAGCCGAGACACGGTCTCGCCTATCCGGGCCCCGCACGGGGATCGATCGCGGTGTATCAGCCAGCCGGTGGCGGCAGCGAGCAGCCCGAGACTGAATATCGCGCCCCGGTGGGTATTGATCCCGTCCGTGGCCGACAACATGCGCCTTTCTGCGGCCACGCCCAGTGCCTGCAGATCCGGGAGTTCAGCGCCCGACGCCCCCGCCGAGGTAATGTCACCGAAGTAGCCGCGCAGCGCGAACAGGCTGCGCATGAAAGTACCTGCGTCCATATCGGTGTGACTGCCTGTGTCCTGTGGGCTGACCAGTCCCGGCTTTGGCGTAAGCGCGAGCTCGGTGTGGAGGCTGCGAACCGCCAGGCGCCCGATTGGCGCTAGGGGGCGTCGTGAGAACCAGCAGACTGAATAGCGTGCGTTCTGCATTCCATCTCCGTAGCGAACAACAGGCACAGATCCGTAACGGCTCTCATGGCGACACCGCCGGTCCCTTTCACGAGCACGGTCCGCGGTTCCGCCGCCAGTTCGCGCCAGGAAACTCCCGTACAGTCGGGCAACACGATCTCGCCGTCGGCCCTGATGGGCGACGTCCGTTCCCAGTCGGATAGCACGTCCAGGCCTCGTCTGATTTCGGTCAGGCTTGCCGGCTTCCACAGCAGGTCCAGGTCGGAACCGGGGGAGACGTAGGTCTCGCCGGTGAGGTATTGCCAGGCCAGGGAACCAAATACCCGGAAGCGGATTCCGGCATCACGGCTGCGGCTTTCCAGCGTCCGCAGCGGATCCTGGTATTGGGGCGGCGCCGTAACAATGACGCACTCCAACGTGGGCGGGGATCGGACCTTCCGGATGGTCGCAGTCCGGGCCAGCAGTGCGATCCGACGTTTGCCCCTGTGGGGCGGCAAAGGCAGTCCGAGAGCGCAACGGTCGACAGGTGTGTCGGCCGGGCGTCGGGCTGCGATCAGGGGCCGTTCCCGGGCGATCCACTGGTGCACGATGTCTGCGTCGACACGGTTTGTGGTGCTGATCCCCGCGTCCTGCCCCGCCGCGTCGAACCAAACCAGGTCGTGGCGTTTCAGGACTTCAGGCGATCTCATCCCTGCGGGCTCGCTGCGAAATGGACCTTGCTTGTTTCCGACCACTCCGCTGTTCGCCGAACTCGCGACGCAGGTCTCCGGTGGTCGGGCCTTTCAGGGCAGCCAGGAGACAGTCGGCAAGCTTCCCTTCCCACAGGGCGTCGAGCGCTCCCATCTTCAGATAGTTGGTCACGCCCGGCGCGAAAACCGGGGAAGACCGGCTGAGCGTCGCCAGCTGGTCCTGCGGGATTTTGGTGACACGGGCCATGGCGGGCAGGCTCATGACACGGATTTCCGCATCCGGCAACGCGAAGCAAGCGTCTGCGAGCATTCCGGAAGAGAGATAGCCGCCGCTGACACCCTGGGCGTAGACGAGGCTGACGATGCGATGGCCGTGCAGACGGGCGGTCTCGATGCACTTCGCCAGGTGGGCGAGATATCGGTTGATTCCCATTAACTCATCGCGACGGCTGAGCCGCTGGCCGATGGTATCGACAAGCAGAAGAATCGGCCGACCCCGATGCGCCTGAACGATCTTCAAAACTTCGCCGGCAAGCTGCAGCGCGAGCTCGACACCGATGGGACTGGCTTCCACGGTCCCGACAACGGAAACCGTCTGATCTCCCGCTTGGCCAGTGCCGCAAAGCAAGAGCTCTTCGCGTTTGACCGCGTGGCCGGCAGGAAAGAGCGCATCGAGCAGAGCGCCGACGTCCATCTCAGTCGGCCCCTCGATTCACGGCTGCCAGGAACGCCTCGTTATCCAGCAGCGGCAATCGCTCCGGGTTGGCAATGCCGCAGCGATCCCAGATGTCCAGTGCATCGGCGCACCCGCGGAATCGTTCGAGGCGGCTTCTCAAGCGCTCATGCTCGTCGACGAGCACTGCGAGAGAGAAGTCTGTCCGCTTGGCCACGGACGCCAGGCAGGCCTGCCTGAAGGCGGCGATGTCATCCTTCACCAGACAATCAGCGTCGCCCATTACATAACGATGTTTACCGCCAACGGTACGCCAGACTAGGGCCCGGTCCTGGGAGTCGAACTCCTCGACGCCGAGGGCGGTCTCGATCACCTCCGGCCCGGAGAGTCCAAGCCGTCCTTCCTCACTCATCACCACGGTGTCGCAGCAGCAGGCGACGATACCCATGCCCCCGAAGCAGCCCGTCTGGCCACCGACGAGAGAAATCACCGGGACCCTGAGGGCGCGCACTTCAAACAGGGCGCGCATGATCTCCGAAATGGCGATTAGGCCGGCATTGGCCTCATGCAGACGCACACCACCTGAATCGATCAGGAGTAAGACGGCAGCCGGGCGTTCGTCCAGGGCCCGTTCGAGGAGCCCGGTGAGCTTCGCGCCATGTATTTCGCCAACCGCGCCGCCCATGAAGCCGCCTTCCTGGGCCGCGATCAATACGGATTGCGAATCCAGGCGGCCGCGGCCGATGACGATACCGTCGTCAAACGCACAGGGAACGCCCAGTTCCGGCAGATGGGGACTGGTGATTCGCTCCGTCGGCGGCAACAATTCCTCGAAGGAATCGGGGTCCAGCAGACCGAGGACACGGCGTCTGGCCGTCGCTTCAAAAAAACTTCGACTCACGGCCGGGTGCCCAGGAACTCTTCGACCGCCTGGTCGAGCCTCAGGCTGACGACCGCCGGCGCGGCCCCCATATCGTTGATAGACACTCTGACGTCGGCCACCGGGTGTCGCGCAAAGAAGTCTTCGAGAACCGCCTCCCAGACATGCGTGAAACCGGTGACGGGCGTACTCACATCGATTCGACATGCCCCGCCCAGGGGCACGCTTTCCACCAGCACCTCGAGATTTCCGGAAGCCACGACACCCACCAGGCTGGCCGGCGACCCGGCAGCCGGGGGACGCCCGCCGCTGAACTCAAACTGAAGTTTTTCCATCGCAAGGCTCCATGATGGTGAATGACTCACCAGTTTCGGAATCGCTTCGGGGGGTCGTAGAGCCCGCCCGAGGCACGCACCAGGTCCTTGATGGATCGCGCCGCCAGAAGGTCGCGAGTTGCAAGATGTTTGTCGATGCCGAGGTCTTCGGGGCGGCGAATCACGCCGCGATCACGCAGGTTCTCGACCATGCGCTTGTCGCGTCCGAGACCGACTTCCGTATAGCCGGCGATGCCGCGTATGGCCTGTTCGCGTTCCGCCTCGTCACGGCACAGCAGGAGATTTGCAATTCCTTCCTCCGTCAATATGTGGCTGACGTCGTCTCCATAGATCATCACTGGCGGCAGGGCCATGTTTGCGCTTTCGGCCAGCGCCCAGGCATCGAGTCGCTCGACGAAGGCCGGTCGCATCTGACCCCGGAAGGTCGGGACGATCTGGACCACAAGTTTCTTTCCCCGCGGGAGGGCCGTGCTGTCGACAGTGGCTTCCTTGCCTGCCCTGAGCCAAGCCGGACTGGCGTGGCGCCGGCCCCGGGCATCCGCGCCCATGTTCGGGGCGCCGCCAAAGCCCGCAATGCGGCCCAGAGTTGCCGTGGAACTGTTTCCGCCAAGATCGATCTGAAGCGTCGATCCGATAAACATGTCGCAGGCATAGTGACCCGCGGCCTGACAAAAGGCCCGGTTCGATCTCATGCTGCCATCCGGACCGGTGAAGAAAACATCCGGGCGCGCGGCCACATAGGCCTCCATGCCGAGCTCAGAACCGAACGAGTGGACTGTCTCGACGAAGCCGGCCTCGATGGCGGGAATCATCGTCGGGTGCGGGTTCAAGGCCCAGTGCCGGCAGATCTTGCCCTTGAGACCCAGGTCGGCCGCATAGGTCGGTAGCAATAGCTCGATTGCAGCCGTGTCAAAGCCGATTCCATGATTCAGCCGGTCGATGCCGTATTCGGCATAGATGCCCTTGATGGCCATCATGGCCATCAGGACCTGGATCTCGGAGATTCTTGCCGGATCACGTGTAAACAGCGGCTCGATGTAATGGGGCGTCGGGCTCTGCACCACGAAGTCAATCCAGTCTGCGGGCACATCGACCCGGGGCAGCTGATCCAGGACCTCATTCACCTGGGCGATGACGATACCGCTCTTGAATGCAGTCGCCTCGACAATCGCCGGGGTGTCCTCGGTGTTCGGTCCCGTATACAGGTTGCCCGCTGCGTCCGCCGCTTGTGCCGCTATCAGGCTCACCCGCGGCGTAAGGTCGACGAAATAGCGGCCGAAGAGTTCGAGATACGTGTGGATGGCGCCTATGTTCAGCCGGCCTTCGCCGGCCAGCTTCGCTAGCCGTCCGCTCTGGGGGCCGGAAAAGGAAAAGTCGAGCCTGGCGGCGATGCCACGCTCGAAAACGTCCAGATGCTCGGGCAGGGCCAGTACCGACTGCACCATGTGCAGGTCATATACCTTGCCGGGATCGACCGATGCCAGAGCCTTGGCGAGGAAATCCGCCTGTTTCTGATTGTTGCCCTCCAGGCACACTCGGTCACCGGGTTCGATGACTGCCTCTAGGAGCCTGCCGATGTCGGATGGCTCGACCTGTTTGCCATGGGCCAGTGAACTGGCTCTTTCGAGGCGCGCATTTCGATTCGCGCCGTGGGTGTTCCAGTTGCGCTCAGTCATCCGAATTCACTTCGCAGCCACAATCTCCACCGCCCGGGGCGGTCACATCGAGGGTCCCATGAGGAGGTCCGGGAGCCAGGTGACGATGCCCGGGAACACAGACAGGATGACGATGCCGAGAATCATCAGCAGCATGAACGGCAGGGCGCCCCAAAGCACGGTCGGCAATCTGACGTCCGGTACGATGCCGTTGATGACGTAAAGGTTCAGGCCGACGGGTGGCGTGATCAGCCCGATTTCCATGTTGATGGTCAGAATTACGGCGAACCAGTAAGGGTCGAAACCCACGCTTGTAATGATTGGCAGCAGGATCGGCGCAGTCATCAGGATGACCGCGACTGGCGGAAGGAAAAATCCGGCGACCAGAAGGAAAACGTTGATGACGCCCATCAGTACCCAGCGGTTGACCTCGAGCGCGGCGATCCACTCGGCGATCGACTGAGTAACGAACAGGGTCGACAGCATGTAGCTGAAAAGCTCGGAGGCGGCGATGATCATCATGATCATGACGCTCTCGCGCATGCTGGAACTGAATACGCCCCAGATATTCTGGGGCTGCCACATCTTGTAGATGACGATGACGAGCAACAAACAGAACATGGCGCCGACGCCGGCGGCTTCCGAGGGCGTCGCCACGCCGCCGTAGAGGACGTACAGGATTCCCACGATGATCGCGAGAAATGGCAGGACCCGTGGCAGCAGAATCAGTTTTTCGCGCAGGCTGAAGCCGACGGACGACATTTCGAAACTGTAGCCCTTGCGCCAGGCATAAAAGATCGCCCATGCCATGAACATTGCAGTGAGCATGAATCCGGGCACCAGGCCGGCGATGAAAAGTCGCCCGATGGACGTTTCGGTCGCCACGCCATAGACGATCATTGTGACGCTGGGGGGTATCAGGATGCCCAGCGTACCGCCCGCGGCAATGGCACCCGTGGCGAGCGCGTCCGGGTAACCCCGCTGCCGCATTTCAGGGATTCCCATTTTGCCGATCGCGGCACAGGTGGCAGGCGAGGAGCCGCTCAGGGCGGCGAAGATCGAGCAGGCACCGAGATTCGACATGACCAGCCCGCCGGGCACGCGGTAGAGCCAGCGATCGAGCGCTTCATAGAGGTCGCGACCCGCGGGAGACGCGGCGATGGCCGCGCCCATCACGATAAACATGGGTATCGAGACGAGCGTAAATTCGGATAGGCCGGCAAAGAAGATCTCGCCGAGGAAGTTCAGACTCCCAGGACCCTCGAAGATCACCAGAAACATGATTGAGACGATTCCCAGTCCGAAAGCGATGGGAATCCCTGTCGCCAGCAGCAGAATAGTCACGATTCCTACAACCCCGGCGACCTCGAGCGGCGTCATTCGAGTTCCTCCGGGTGCAATGGTCTATCGGCCGGTTTCATTCCGAAGGGGAGATCTCTACCCGTAACGAGGCACACGATGTCGGTCACGTACTGCAGCGTCAGGATGCCTATGCCGACGGGCAGGGGGAACAACACGATCCACAGCGGTGGGGCCCAGACGGTTTCCGTGACCCAGCCCTCTACCCAGGCCTCGTGAAAGTAGAGCCAGCCGGACCAGCCAAGGACCAGGCAGAATGCCAGACCGAGCACGGAAGCGATCAGCGCCAGGATCATCCGCCCTGTATGCCCGAGGTAGTGGGGCAGGAGGTCGACGTTCACGTGCCCGCGGGCAAGTAGCACGTACGGACTGCCGATCAATGTGGAGGCAACCACGGCGTAAGTAACGAACTCTGTCTGCCAAATGGTCGAGGCGCCCAGCCCATAACGCAGGACCACCATCTGACATACGACCAGGCAGGCCGCTGCCAGGCACAGCGCGGCAATGACTCCGCAGGCCTGAGACAGCAGCGTGACGCCGCGCACGAAAGCGTTCATCGCAGGTGCCCCCGGGGTGAGCGTGGGAACGTGGCTGGTCGACGCGGGGCAGTTGCAGTTCGCGCCTGCCGACGCGTCGACCGTGGCCCCGTTACTGGACGGCCAGCGCCTTCTCTATGATTTCAGCGCCACCGGGAACGTTCTCCGCGAAGTTTTTATAGGAGGTTTCCTTGGCGATTGCGATCCAGGCATCCGCCTGTTCCTTGGTCATGTGGACGACCTCGACGCCGGCATCGCGGAACACCTGTTCCATCTTGGAGTCCAGGCCCTTGGCCTCCTCGAAGAAATAATCCTCGGCCTTCTGGCCCGCCGCCTTCAGGGCGGCCTGCTGCTCGGGTGTCAACTTGTCCCAACTGGCCCTGGACATCAGCACCGGCTCGTACATGAACCACAGGGCATGATCACCCGGTGCTGTGAGGCACTTGACCTGTTCGTAGATCCGGTAGGACACGAAGCTGCCGGAGCTGGTGTTGGCCGCGTCCAGCACGCCGGTCTGCATGGCCGTGTAGATCTCCGAGCTTGGCATGGACGCAATAGAGGCCCCCGCGCCCGCCAGCATTTGTTCGAAAGCCGGCCCGGCGGCACGAAATACCTGTCCCTTGGCGCTTTCGGGCTCCAGGATGCAGTTCTTGGTCGAGCCGAATCCACCGGCGAGCCAGGCATCCGCCAGGACCATCGCGCCGGCGTCGTTGATGATCTTCTTGATCTCATCCATATAGGGGGAGGAGTTCAGGCGCTTCGCGTGGTCGTGGTTCTTGACCAGTCCGGGCATCAGGGTCGCGCTGAACTGGGGATGCCGACCACTGGCGTAGTCGAGCGGCAGCGCAGTGATGTCCAGCTGCCCCTTGGTGATGGCTGACCACTGCTCCTTGGGCTTGAACAGAGATTTTCCCGGATACACCCGGATCGTCAGCCCGACGTCGGCCGCGGCGACTTCGCGGGCAATCAACTGGACCATCTCGTCGCGTACGTCTCCCTTGCCTCCCGGCCACTGGTGGGATGCCTTCAGTACGGTTTCAGCACTCGCAGACCCTGCGCACACCGTCGCCAGAATGGCGAACAGGGCCACTTTCGATACTTGCAATCTCATGCCCGCTCCTCCTAGTTTGTATACGAAATATTTTTTTTCGTATACAAACGCTAGGGACGATTGCTGTGCCTGTCAATACTTTGGTGTTCGGACGGGAAACGTAGGGGGATGACAATCGTCTGTCCGCAGAACGCCGCCGACGTGGGCGGCGCGCCGGAAACAACCTTCGGGAGAGGCAATGAGTAAACCGGACCAGTCCAGAGCCCAGATCCTCCGGGATGCCCTGGAGGATGCCATCGTCCAGGGCGAGTTCGCACCGGGTCAGCGTCTGGACGAGTCCAGTCTCACGGAGCGGTTCGGGGTTTCACGGACCCCCGTCCGAGAGGCGCTTCAGCAGCTGGCCGCTGTCCGGCTGGTCGAAATGATTCCCAAGCGGGGTGCATTCGTCACGCGCATCGGGCTTCCGGAACTCGTGGAAATGTTCGAGGTGATGGCCGAGCTCGAGGGTATGTGCGCTCGGCTGGCCGCGCGGCGCATCACCCCGCAGGAAACGGAAGCACTCAAGGAATCTCTGGCGAAGTGTGAGAAAGCCGCCGAAGTCGGCGACTCGGACGCCTACTATTACGAAAACGAGCGCTTTCACGCCTGCATTTACCGGGCGAGCCAGAATCGTTTCCTGGAGGAACAGACCCGTCAGCTGAAGACCCGTCTGCAGCCGTACCGGCGGCTGCAACTCAAGGTCCGGAACCGGGTCAGGCGATCACTGGAAGAGCATCGTGACATTGTGCAAGCCATCCTGGCCGGCGATGAATCCCGGGCCGAGGCATGCACCAAGGGGCACGTCAAGATCCAGGGGCAGCGATTCGAGGACTTCGTGGCGTCTGTCTGTCACGACGAGCCCTGACGGGGCAGAGCTGCTTCAGACCGGCCCGAACGGCTCGATGTGGACGCTGCCGGGACCGGCCCGGATGATGGTGCCCGGCGGGACTTCTTCCCAGTGAACCGTTTCGCCCAGCGGCTCCGATACCACTACGATGCTGCCTTCCGGAATGGCCTTCAGCTCCGGATCCAGTTCCATCAATACGTCAAGCTCGGTCGCATAAAACAGTGTTCGCGGTGTGCCGTGATCGGCATACCGTACGGCATAGATGGATTCCCCGTCGGCGGCAGCCGCGGAGAACTGGAACTCGTCGCTGATGCCGTGGTGTCTCATGTGTTCCTCGACCGTCGCCACTGTGCGGGCCAGCGCGCGAGGCGCGTCGCTCTCGAGCCCATAGGTGAGCGCCAGGTGGAAGATCACCTCCGAGTCGGTGGTCCCCTGGATGCTGTCGAAGTAATCGGTGTGCACCTCGAACATCAGTTCTCGGCGCAGGAGATGAAAGCCGGGTATCAAGCCGTTGTGCTGGAAAAGCCACCGGCCATGCCTGAACGGGTGACAATTGCTGCGCTGAACGGCTGTGCCCGTTGTCGCCCGGATGTGGGCCAGGAACATCCGCGAACGAATGTGGGCGGTCACGTCCCGAAAGTTTTCGTCGTTCCATGCAGGGCGCACGTCCCGGTAGACCCCCGGCGTCGCCATATGGCGGGAATACCAGCCCACGCCGAAACCGTCTCCGTTCATCGGCTCCGCGCCGAGCTTCGATCGCTCGCTCTGGACGAGCAGCGAGTGTTTCGCGTCGATCAGTGCGATGCTCATGGGGATGTCCGGACCCGTGTAAGCTATCCATCGGCACATGGAGCAATACTCCCATCATTCAGACACTCGGTGACGCTATTATGGGATAACGGGGCCGCGACGGGCAGTGTGGGTTTCTGAGCCAACGGGCTTGCTGTAAAATGCGCGGCTTCCCGCGGTCGGGCCGTTAGCTCAATGGTAGAGCAGCGGGCTTTTAACCCGTTGGTTGAAGGTTCGAGTCCTTCACGGCCCACCATCCGCCGCAAGTGTCATCCTCTCGCGCCCCACTGCACGTGGCCGACCACCCATCATGGGTGTATCGCGGAGATGTCAGTGCCTGGCGGTCGCGAACTCCATTTCGGCCAGGATGCGGTCGGCGCCGTAAACCTTCTCCAGAGCCTCCAGCATGATCGCCGGATGGACGGCGATCGCGCGGTTTGTCTCGATGTCGTACCAGAAGCTGCCGGCGATGGAATGACGATTGCCGTCGAACGCCAGCCCGACGATATTGCCCTCGGCGTCGATGACCGGGCTGCCGGAGTTTCCGCCCGTGAGATCCAGCGTCGACACGAAGTTGAACGGCGTCGCCATGTCGAGCTTCGACTGGGGCTCAAGCCATGCCTCCGATAAAGCGAAGGGTTTCTCGCCTGTGGCTCGGGCATAGGCCTGCTCCAGGTAGGTGAACGGCGGAATCTCCTGCCCGCGTTCCTCCCAGCCGCGAACGTCGCCGTAGGAGATGCGGAACGTGAATGTGGCGTCGGGATAAACCTCGGTGCCGAAGATGGCAAACCGGGCCTTTGCGAGCCGCTCGTGGGCCTCTGCGATCGGTGCCTCGTATTCGTCCTGGTAACGCTTTAACAGGAAACGGGAGTCTTCTTCCAGCGCGCGCATCAGGCGAATAATCGGGTCTTTCGACCGCTCGATGGCCCTGGCTCCGCCTCCCCAAAGTTTCCGGCGCACCTCCGGGTCGTCCAGCGTCGTCCCGCTGGCTAGACGGGCAGCCATGGAACGTGGCGACTCGTTGCCGAGGATCTTTCGGACCAGCCGGTGATCGTGCCCCAGTAGTTCCTGCAGCTTCTCAAGGCCAAAAGCGATCTCCAGCTCTTCCAGTCGCTTGTGCACGGGCGCCTGGGACAGCACGAACTGCGCCAGGCTGGTGAGACTGGCATCCGTATATCCCCGCAGGCGCGCCTGGTTCGGCTTTTCCCGTTCAGCGGCGGCCCGGACCAGGATGCGCGCGTAGGCGAGGAGATCACCCTGCAGGGCGCCACGACCCTCTATCAGAACAAAGGGCTCATAAAATGAAAGATATGCGTCCTGTGCCCGGGCGATCTGGTGCCACGCGTACACGGTGGAGGCCAACTCCGGATTCTCCGCGACGGCGGTTCGAAACCGCGCCTCCTCTCGGCGTTTTGTCTCCAGGAATCGGGGATCCAGGAGTGCCTGCAGCTCGTTACGGCGAATCTTGACGCTGTTCTCCAGGAGCTTCAGATCTTCCTGGACGATCCGGAATGCTTCCTCGTCCTGGGCGGCGAATTGTCGGTAGCGTCCACGAAGCTCAACGTATCTCATGAGCCAGAACGGGATGGTCACCTGCCGCATGAACTCGTACTCGGCGGTGGTCAGCAGGCGATCGGTTCCGCCGGGATGCCCGGTCACGAAGACGGGGTCGCCGGCGTCGGCTCCCTCAGGTCGCCACTTGAGGTACGCCGGGCTGGCGATGGGCTGGTCGCCGCGATAGGCGCGGAGAAAGGCCATATCCAGCGTCCATCGAGGAAAGTTGAAGTTATCCGGGTCGCCGCCAAACTCCCCGATCTTGATGTCCGGAGCGAACACCAGGCGGATATCGTCGAAGCGCCGGTACTTGTACAGGAAGTACTGGCCGCCATTGTAGAGGGCCACGGTTTCGCACTTCAGCGCTCCCTCGGATGCCTCCTCGCAGGCTTGTTCAAGGCGTGTCAGGGTCTGTTTCCGGATATTGTTTGCCGTTACCTCGTCTAGTCCGGCGACGGCCTCGCGGACGATGGAGGTGATCTCTTCCAGGCCGTCGAGGAATTCCAGGTTGGTGGCGGAGCAGGTCGCCTCCTCGCCGGGATGCCTGGCGTAGAAACCCGTTTCCCAGACGTTGGACTCCTCGCTGGTGTGCTCCGCCACGCAGGCGTCCACGCAGTGGCGATTCGTGAGCACAAGGCCATTCGATGAAACAAGGGATCCCGTGCATCCGCCGCTGGGTGTGCTTAGCCGTACGGTAGCGAGGCGGGCCCGGTCGAGCCAGTCCTGGTCGATGTCGACGCCGTACTTTTCCTTCACGGTCGCAGAGGGGAAGTTGTCCGGCGTCCACATCCCCTCATCCGCGAAGGCGAGGCCGCTCGTCAGGCCCAGCAGGATCAGGATCTGTCTCATGGGGTTGTTCGCTCCCAGGTGTTGGCCGGGTGGAGGCATGCGGCGTTCATTATCGGCGAGCCCCGGAACGCCGCCAAATCGGCGACCCCCGATCTGCCTCGGATATTGGACATCATGCCCTTATCACTGTTCACTTACCGGGTATCCCATCCGGCACCATATCACCGCCATCGCTCTGCATTCCTGCGCCTTTGTCTAAGGCGGTTCGGAGGTCGGCTGGCCACCCCGGGAGAGCCGGTATGCGGGGCCGCTGTTCAGCCGTCGGCGGCCTGACGACGATGCTGCAGGGCAGCATGACGAGAAATGCCTCGTAAGGTAATGTCTCCCCGGCGATTTACCGGGCACCGGGGTCGTGGCTACGGCTCCGGGAATCGTGTTCTGAAACCGGCGCCGCAGGGAGCGGCAGGGGAGGTTGGTTTGGACAAGAGCAGCGGGGTGAGAGGGGCCGTTCGCGCAGCCCTGGCGGCCCTCTCCGGCGTGGCGATCGGAACCGCGGGCACAGCAATCGCCCAGGACGAGGTGGCGGTCCAGGAGAAGGTCACCGTCACCGGCAGCCGCATCAAGCGGGTGGACGTAGAAGGACCCCAGCCGTTGACCGTCATCAGCAGAGAGGACATCGACCGCTCCGGTGACCTCAACGTAGCCGACGTCCTCCGGCAGACCACCTACAACACGTTCGGCTCCCAAAGCCAGCAGAGCGGCAACACGTCGCAATCCCTCAATTCCGTAAACCTGCGAGGTGTCGGGGCGGACAAGACCCTGGTCTTGATCAACGGTCGTCGCCTGGCCGGCTATCCCGCCGAGCAGGGTACGGTCCAGAACCTGACCTTGATCCCGCTGGCCGCGGTGGAGCGGATCGAGGTGCTGAGGGACGGGGCCTCGGCGATCTACGGGACCGATGCCATCGGAGGCGTGGTCAACATCATCACCCGAAAGGACTACGAGGGTGTTCACCTGTCGGCGGACTGGGGGCGTCCGACGCAGAATGGCGGCGACGAGGACGCCTACAGCATCGCCGGCGGCGTCAGCGGGGCGAAGGGCAATGTTACTTTTGCCTTCGACTCCCAGCAGCGCGACCTGGTGTACGACGCGGATCGCAGTTTCACGTCCGAGGGAGCCAGCGCCCTCGGATATCCGTCTTCCTATTTCGCGTACCTTGCCACCGACGATCCCCGGAATCCTACCGGCGGATTCCTGCCGCTTGGCATATTCGCCGATCCGCGTTGCCCGGAGGAGGTGGGTTCGGATCCGGACTATCCCAACTCCTTCGAGGATGCGTTCCCCGGCGGCGAGGGCATCTGTCGGTATACGTTTGCATCGACCTCCGCGACGATCGCGGACAATGACACCAAGAGTTTCTTCGTCAACGCGGATTACGAGATAACGGAGCGCACGGCCTTTTACGCCCAGGGACTGTTCAGCCACAACGAGTC
>Ga0209536_100000672_pt1 | contig 56006 bp, 40 predicted proteins | sample DeeMarSeWOR28_12_FD_187461 | JGI IMG/M metagenome (GOLD analysis project Ga0209536, IMG submission 187461) | Marine sediment microbial communities from White Oak River estuary, North Carolina - WOR-2-8_12 (SPAdes) (version 2) | ecosystem: Environmental > Aquatic > Marine > Intertidal zone >... | reverse complement strand
CCCTTGATAGCCGAAGAATTTCGCCCCCGCTATGAAACTAGCCTCTCGCACCATGGGCAGGCTGACGAACTGCCCGGCGATGCCCTCCATGCGGGCAGTAATATAGGAGATGACAGGGGTGTAGATGAACCCGTAGCCAATGAAAAAGATCCAGGGGAAGTTGGGCACCAGCCAGACACAGAGCCCGGTATAGGCCAGGGTGGAAAACACATAGATGCCAATGGAGATCCAGAAATTGAAATCACCCCTGCCCGGTGGTGGACGAAAGAGTTCGCGAAAACTGGCGCGTTGTTCACCAGAGCTATTGCGGAAGGAACGCAGAACATGCCAGATGCCCACGACACCAATGGCGAGACCCAACCCAATCCCAAAACTCATGTAGAAGTCAAAGTTGTTAGCAAAAACCGTATCAACAGTCCCCATGCCGGGATGCCAGCGCCGGAGTATATCCTGTTTGTAGAGAATGGGGTTGGCAGCTACCGTGATAATCAACCCCACCAAGCCGCCCATCACCGCCCAAAAGGGCAGAACCATGCCAATGAATATGAGCCCTAGGTCAAGCTGAATACCTGTGGCCACCGCCGGTAGCACGTTTTCGGTATGGCGGGTAAAGTCAATCCAGGGAATGGGAATGAGACGAATTGGTTCAGTCAGGAACAGCTCGGAGACAGCGGGCAAAAGTATGTAAAGCGTCCCGAAAGCCAGACCGATAACCCCGCCAATGGAGAAAACCCGCCATTTCCAACTCTTCTGTTTATCTTCAGTGGATTCAGCCAGAGCCATGGTTCCCAAGGCCCCCACCGGTGCCATGGGGAATGGCAACTTCTCCACATCTGAAGTAATCCTGTATAGGGCGTAACCGAGGCCAAAATGGTCAATACGTTGGATTATCTGAGATCCCACCAGCAGCAGAATGGGTACCATCCAGTCGCGGTGAAAGAAGGTGCGCTCCAGGAGCGATCCGGAGCCCGGTTGCGGCGCCACCCAGGTGGGAATGAATTCGGTGAGTCCCAGCATTCTGGCTGCATCCGACTGAACCAGATACTGATTCCAGAGTAACCCCTGGAAGGGTGATGCCAGAGCAGCGCCCGCCATGTAGTAAAGGAGGAAAATTTCCTGCTGTTTGAGTTCGGTATAAGACCTTTTGGCCAGCTCCGCAAAGAGAATAATGGTTACCCAGCGTGCCGCCGGTCCGATGCCGGTACCCATGACCAACTGTAAGTACATGCTGCCCGGCATCATGAGAAAGCCGATAAAAATAGCCCCGACAACGGTCTTCCAGTCAAAGCCTTCCTCAAAATGGTCGGGCGGCTTTAGCAGATCTCTATATTCTTGCAGTTCTTTGTCTTCGTACATTTCACTCGGCATAGCGCATAGCGCAAAATACATCTAAATGATTGATTGAGTTCCACGTTTATTTACGTTGGCAACACTTGATAGCTGGCGAAGGTAAAGAGCCCCACCAAGGCCCAGGAACCCGCCATTAGAAAATCCCCAATAATTAAACCGATAAAGAAGAATCTTACTTTCTTGAAAAGTAAAACTCCGCCATATCGCAGGCTAAAATGGTTACAGAGCCAGCCCACCAAAAAGCTGAACCACAGAATCCGCATGGCTGAACTGTAGGCTGTCAGATAGCCTATGGGATGTATTGGCCACCAGTAAAAACGTTGATACAGAATCACCAGGGCCAGCATTATCACAGCACCCACAGCCGAAAAGATAAGCACCCACTGGCGCGGTTCTCCTGGCGCGTCCAGGAGGCGCTGGACATTCTCATAGACGCCGAGAGTGCTGCGGGTGGCCCAATCCATCTGGAGTTCTCGAATGCCGTACTTGTGACAAAGGGCCAGCATGGCTACCACGGAAACCAGAACCCCTGTTATCACAGCAAGCATGATTCCGAAAAATATCATCCGTTTGTTGCGCACACCTTCACTTACCTTTTCCCCATGAAGCAGCGACGGCATTATGGATTCTCGCAAGTCAACAAACAGAACTTTCTGCATGACCGCAGCCATGAGCAGACCCAAGCTGGTAAAAAACCGTGAACCGAAGAAAGAGAGCAGGCCATCCATGGGTGCGGTGGAAAGGGTGAAATAAGGGATGCCTCCCTGGCAGATGACTTTGGTCGACACCAACATAACAAAGAAAAAAGCGCCAAGAAGCAACAGCGCCACCTTCAGTGGCATGCCATAATTGTGGCACCAGAAAACCAGCAGACCGGTTCCCAGCCAAAACCCCCAACCGGACAACCTGGGAGAAACCCACTCTACGTCCGACTTTCGCTTCTTACTCAGAAATAAGCATTGCCGCCCCACATCCAACAGATGGTAACGTGCCAACCAAAGGATAAAAATAAAAAAGACCGCGTAGGCACCTATAAGTTGAGTTTCTTCCGGACGGGAGAGTGTTGGCCCGAAAGTAATGCCCAGAGCAGAGGCGGGTATGTTGTATCCCACAACACCCAGTAGTCCATATAACAGCCCTCCCAACAAGAAGAAGAACCAGAAACTAAAAGAAATCTGACGGGAAGTCATGAAGGCAAACCCGATAAAGGCCGGATAAATGTAGATCTTGAGCTTATGGAAGCCCGAAAAAAGACCATGTTTTGGGAAATAGGGACCAGCGAGGATCAATGTAGGAATCTGGGGTACCGTCGGAAAATAAAAATGCAGTCCATTGATAATATGCAAGAGGAAAGCGGCAAGCAAGCCCAGGATAAGAAAGCGGTTGGCGAGAAACCGTCCCAACCGGTTTTCGGCCAGAGCCTCTTCCATAAGTTGCGGTACCCGGAGAAGTGGGAAATTCATCTTTTCGTTTGCGATCCACTGCTGACTGAAGATATCCACCAGGCAGATCATCACCCAGTAGCAGAGAACAACAAAGCCTCCCCAGGTAAGAAGCGGTGGTAACCAGCAATCCCACGGAATCTTCCTTATCACCTGCCACCAGCTCAACTGCCTTCCTCCTTCAAGGCCGTTGTAGAGCATAGCAATGGCGTTCTGCTCATCAGGGTACCAAGCCTGGGGAAGCAGCGGATGGATCACCTCCTGCCAACGATTACCTACGGTGGCGAAATGGAAGGGCGCGGTTAGGTTTATGAAAAAGGTACGTGCCAGTCCGGTGTAGGCGATCCCGGAGGCAACGACCATTAGAATCCAGACCATGAGAAGTTCACGGCCGGTGAGCCACTTGGAGGAAAAGCGCAGTCTCCCAAGGGCAGCTATACCCACAGAAAGCCAGAAGAAGATAAAAAAGGGGGCCAGGGGGAAGTGGCCGCCCCCAAGTGGGGTGGCATTAAGGTAGGCATTGTTAAAGGGGGTAATGGCGCAAATTATTACGCCCAGCGTTACTCCCAGTAAAATGGCTCGCAGTCTCACCCGGCTTTCCGGCATGTTCTCGTCGTCCTCAAACAGAGCAGTAGGCTTGGTCAATCAGGGTTTCAGGTGTCGGGTGTCAGGTGCCATTTAGCTACCAGATGTCAGGTTTCAGGTGTCAGTAAGAAAAAACACAAAGGCAAAAATTGAAACCTGAATACTCATACCTGAAAACTGAAACCTCCATCTGTCCCGAACACTGAACTTGAAATCTGAATTCTGACTCCTGGTTCCTCACTCCGTGCTTTATTCACAACGGACTACGGACCACGGACAACTGACAGCAAGTCCTCCGCCCTCTGTCTCCTGCCCTCAAATCTCCGTCTCGCCGTTTCTCCGCGTCCCCGTGTCGTTTGTCTCTTTCCCATGCTTTTTCGCTATGCGCTTTGCGCTATGCGAACTCGGTGCCTAGTGCCTAGTCCTTAGTGCCTAGTTTCTGCCCTCTGCCCTCTGCTCGATGTTCAACCTATTGTCGTGAGCTCTTCAGAGGCATGCTCAGTGGTCAGCAACTTGGCGTAATAAGCCTGGGCTTCATCATCCAGGGACCGCCAAATGAGTAGTTGTTTCCGCAGATCATCAAAAAAGGACTTGTTGATGCGCTTCCAGGCATTGGCCTCACCCGCCTCCCGTTGTACACTCACCTGGATTTCCAAATAGTTAACAGGATCATCCTCGGAGGGACAGAACACCAAACGCACAAACTGCTTGACCCCGAAGTCAAAGGGAGCTAGCCAAACCCTGGTTTTGACCTTGATGCAATCATTTTCACAGTGATCTGGACCGCTGAGTCCCGACATGTCATTGTGGGGACAGTAGAATTCCAGGGAAATATCATCTGTGGTAAAGAGTCCGTGGGAGACATCCCGGTGCCCCAAATAGTACTCGCGCAAGTAACTTCCGACCCCAATCTGCTCGCTGTACTTCATCAAGAATGGCAGGGTTAGCTTCAGAACGCCGTCCTCTGGTTCCGGCAAAGTCCAGGCACGGGTAACATCGGGGATAGCGATGGCAGCTGCCACTCTGGAGGGATAGATTACCGACACCAACACAACCAAGATCACTAGGATCATGGCGGCTACTCCGGCCAGGGATGAATAGTTCACTGTAATTCCCTGCCACAGTGAGGTAGTGGCGAAAAGGGTTGCGCTGGTCTGAGCTAGCAAATAGCCAAATACTACGCTCAGTACCGCGAATGCTAGTGATTCGGCAATGAACAGGAAGGAGACGTGAAAAGGGGCCAATCCCACAGAAGTGTAGACAGCGATTTCCCTCTTCCGCTCATACACACTGCCGATCATAGTATTGAGCACTATGAGGACGGATATCAGAATAGGGATGATTATGTTGGGAACGCCACTGTAACTCAAAGCATCGGAGGCATGGTACATGAAGGTTCCATCGTCTTCCCCACTGAATAGGGTCAGACCAAAACGGTCCACTAGAGTCGCGGCGATGTCACCTGTCACCTCAGGGGATAGAGGACGTATCGCCAGAGCTTTGAGACTGCCACCATAAGCCAGCAGAGTCTCATAGGGCATGATCACGGTGAGATCCCCAGAAATGTGCTGATAGAGACTCTGAAAAGCCTGCACATCCTCACCAGCCTCGATGGCCTCCATCTCCACCTCGCTAACTTCCATCACCGCTTCGCTGGGAAATATCACTGGGGTAAGCGGCTCACCATCTAGATCCAGGTGAGACCCCAATCCCTCACCCCGAAAGCAACCAACCACTTGAAAATCCGTGCCCCAGAGAGACACGGTTGCTTTTTCAGGTTGCTGCAGTGAGACTCCCAGGCTACGTGCAACCCTATCCGAAAGCAGTATTACCCGCCGTTCTTCAGGTCTAAACCAGCGACCGCAGCTAAGAATATCTCCAAGGTTACTCACCTCGGGTTCCCGACTACTGAGACCTATCACGCCCCTTGCCAGAACTTCCTTGTCTTCCAGTCTGATGGGAACCACCGCCGCCTGGGTGCGATCTTCATTTTCCAACCAGACTCTTGGCACCACCTCTGCTTGATTGTAGAACTTGTTCTCCACTGTCCCCAGTGCTTCAGTCGGTAAGCTGTTCCAGTTGAGGATTTTTATGAGCAGTCCCTGATAAGGGGACCGTTCCTGCAACCGGAGTCGACCCCGATAACGCATGCTCTTAACTGTGGTAAAGCTCATTATAGTAAAGGTGAGGATGATCAGGGTGACACAGGTGAGCACTGTACGGATAGGACGGCGCCGCAAGTTACCCACCCCTAGAGCAAAAGCAGCTACAAACGCCTTGGTCTTGCTTATCTCGGAACCTTTTATATGACGCGCCCGTTGCTGGAGTAGCACCATCTCCTGCTCAAAGCGGCCAATAATAATCAAGGCCACAATCACAGAAAGGCCCAGGATGAAAAAGGCAAGAATCACCACCAGGGGACTGTAGGTGAGCTGAAATGCAGGGTGTGCAGAGTAGATAATGGCTATGACCAGTCCAAGAATCACCAGAAAGGCAACGACTCTTTTGTGGATGTCAACAAAAGAGAAAAGCAAACGCTCTAAACAGTATGAGAAAGGAACAAAAAGAGCCACATAAAAAAGTACTCCGAAAAGAACGTCCTTTTGTGTAGTCTCAACATCATTATATATGCGGCTGGCCAGGGCCCAGGACGTTCTTGACTCTTCCATAAAACGATCATACCGGCGCTCCTTCAATGCCTGCTCGGCCCGCTGCAAAGCCTCGATTCCTTCTCGTTGCAGTGATCTAATGCGCTCGTTGTTTATACCGTGCTCTTCCAGGTTGGCTACCCGTGGCAACAAAAGGTCCCACATATCACGAGCAACCCTATATTCCGTGGCTGGAATGACGGGCCAGTTCTCAACTCGATATCCCCTCCCCTCTGGTTTGGAGGGATCCGCATTGAGTAGGACAAATTTCCTTTTCAGCACCGTGTCAGAGAGGGTCAGCTTGAAGGGTGTGATCGGCTCTAAAAAGATATTGGCCAGAGTCGATGAGCGGGTGTCGATTCTGCTCCACCAATAGCGTAAGGGTTTCGCCTCAGTGCGACCGTCTATCAGATTGATCTTGGTCAGATAGTTGAAAGTACGCGGCTCCAGGAGACCGAACAGGGTTGTCACCCGGCAGGCGAACATGACCAGATCGGTTTCCATGAAGCGACGTCTCATTTGGATCCGGTAAGCTTCTTTCCCTGTCATAGCCTTGTCGATTGCCCAGATAATCTCGCCGCTGTTTTGGTCGAAGCGAAACCCTTCAAGAATCGCTTTATGGACAACGTGTTTACGGTCGGCGAGACCTCGCACTTGAAACGAACCAGCAGAATCCACCATGCTGTAGAACAGACCTGGCCCCTGATAAGCTAGAACGAGGGTGCCAGCGGCTGGCTGGTCTGGAAACAGTTCGCCTTGACGGATGAAGTTCGCTCGGGCGCTGAGCGTAGAAAATCCTTGCAGAGGAAGCCGTTCTGAAACCAATCCGGGCTCGCGGCTCAACTTGTCAATGAGACCGGCGATCAGCCGACTTTGTTGTTGTAGATAAGTCCAATCTACGGTCTCCGCCCTATCATAGGGTGTGCCCCAATAGGAACGGTCGTCGTTTAGGGTTACCAGGCTGAGACCAAGAAATCCGGCAAGGGCGCTCACCTCACCACCCAGTGTCGGTCGATCAGGTAGATAGCTTTGCCAAGACCGTAAGGGGCTCGGACGCAGTGTATCTTGGAAAAGTTTCGGTAAGCCCAGTTGCTTTTCTACCTGACGGCTCAGACTGTTAAGGATGCGATTGATGGGGGAGTAGATCGCTGTTCGGTTAATTTGTGCCCTTAGGTCATACAGCCAGCCATCATTGAAGGCCCCTACTCCGTCTCCATGGCTAGAAAGGTGCAGAGAAATAAACGCTGTGAGTTCATAATCACCAACGAGTCTCCGCAATCCGCTACCACTCTTCAAACATTTCATCTGCACCCGGGCATCAGCAAGATTAGCCTGATTTGCATGAATTGCCGCCGGAATGAGTTCTTCTAACACCTGACGCTCTTCAGCGGAAATATCCTGGTACGAACTTCGCCAGCCCAGTTGGCGCAGAACGAAGCGCCGACTAGCCAATTTCTTTATCAATGCTTCGTCATCCTCACCCCCTTTTTCCAGACGAAGCTGCATAAGTCTTCGACTTAGCCAATCAACCTCGCTTCTGATCTGTTCAGACAGTGCCTCACGTAAGCGGTCCGCCGGTTCTCCGTCTAATTCAACCAGCGGTGCCGGTGAGCTGAGAGCTGCCAGAGCTGCCCCGGCGCTCTCTATACGGGCATTGAGCCCCCTTCGGAGATTTTTCCGTTCTTTGCTTCTGGCTCGCAAAGGCCAGATAAACTCACGCATCCCAGCCAGGCTTTGGGCATGCCCACTGGTCGCCACCAGGAGCACAGATCTGCCCGGAGCTCGCTCTTGGAGACTTCGCGCCAAATCCAACAAGGTAGTTATGCTGCTGGCCTCATCAGCCCCTGGTGACATCCCGGGAACCAGTGAGGTACTGTCGTAGAAAGCTTCAACAACCACGAGCTGGTTTTTGAGTTTCGGGTCTTCACCCTCAATCAAAGCGTAAATATTCTCACCCGCAACTTGCCGCCATCCACCCCTTGAGGTGACAACCACTTTTGGGGCGACCAGGCCGCCTGCTGCAGTCTCGAAAGAACCGAATAATGTACGTACCTGAGAAAGTGGCATCCAGAATCGGGGAAATTGCACAGAGGTCACTTCAAATTTGTCTTCAAAAAACCACTTGCTTGTTTTCCCCCTATCCACGTAGATCAGAGCCTTTGCTCCCAGCATGGCAGCGTTGACCCAGTTCTTCCCTGACTCCAGCTCCATCAGAATGATGCTGCCCTCCACCTCCATGCCATTGAAACTGTGGAGTGACCCCGTTCCCACGTAATAGAGCGGACCTTCTAGTCCAGAAGCCGGGGTAACAGACGGACTGAGTGCATTAAGCCGAAGTGGCTTGAGTGGAGTCTGAAGATCTTTATTGGTGAGATTGGTGGACTGGTATTGAATGATCGGCAGCAGAAACCGATGGCGACCCAAACGCTCTATGCCCAGGGTCTCAAATGCTCCCTTAATCAGGCCCGCGGCCTTCTCACAGCCAGCAGTCCCGGTGCTCCTATCGCCCAGTGCAGTAAGCTGCTGAAGCAGCGCTTGGCTGTTCTCATCGGCCCTGGCGCTAAAAGGGACCCACCATAAGAGAGCGGTTAAATAAAGCAATCCGATGATGACAGACCACGACCTTGACCACCACACTGAACCTGCCACCTTTTTTATATAGGAGAACCATATCATGGTCATTGGGGTTTGGGAGCGTTTCGTTTATGGTTGTTGGTCAGTGTAAGGTTGAGTCATTAAGGACGATGGGCAATTTCTCCTACTGAGATGGAAAGTTGTTCACGTTCTTCGACCTTGTCTATACGGCCATCTCGAATCCAGACAACCCGATCGGACACACTCAGCATTTTGAAATCATGGGTCGCCGAAATGACGGTCACCTCTTTCTCATGGCTCATGCGTTTGAGCAACTCAATAATCTCTTCGCCTGTGGTCAGATCAAGATTGCCTGTTGGTTCATCTGCAAGGATAATGGCTGGATCGTTTGCCATGGCCCGGGCGATCGCAACTCTCTGTTGTTGGCCTCCGGATAATTCGGAAGGCTTGTGCCTAAACCTATCTCCCAGACCCACCAGTTCTAGAAGTCCGATAGCTTTCTCCACCGCAGCATCATTCTGCATGCCACCAAAAATCATGGGTAAGGTAACATTTTCCAGTGCGCTCATAACCTGGATCAGATTGAATGTCTGGAAAATATAACCAATTTTTCGGCAACGCAGCCAGGCAAGCTCGTAGGCATCTAATTGGGCGATATCCACCTCATCAATGAAGACCTTGCCGGAAGTGGGTTTGTCCAGACCACCAATCATGTTGAAAAGCGTGCTTTTCCCAGATCCTGAAGGTCCCATAATGGAGAGATACTCGCCTGTGCGGATTTCCAGATTAACACCGCGCAGTGCTTCAACTTTGAGTTTCTTTAACTTGAAGACTTTGGTAACTCCTGTAACTCGGACTATATTGTGAAGTTCTGACATAGCTACTCGCTGTCCTTGCCCTGTATCTCTATAGATATGATCGGTCTTCAGCTCGTGAAATCTGAATATCGAAATAGCAGAGATTCAGGAATTTAGGGATTCAGGGATTTTGGAATTATAGGGCTAGTAGATTACTAACCCCAGGATTTTTGTAACGGTAAATTCCTCAATTCCCTAATTCCTCAATACCTCAATTTGCTTCGTGCTTCGGATTTCGAATTTTCTCCCCTGCCTTTCTAGTTGATCGAGTCCTTAGGCACGCTCAGCGCAGAAAACGACTAACCAGATTATTGTTCCACCCTCATCGCTTCCACCGGTTGCATACGGGCGGCAACTATGGCTGGATAAAGTACACCCAGAAGGCTCAAAACACACCCTATAAACATTGCGAAGGCAAGGGATTTGGCCACTGCCAACCAGGAAATATGCTCCCAGGCGACAAGCCCGAAGCGAATAAGACCATTCAGCATAGCAGCTATACCACCCAGCAGCGCACCCGCACCGGCACCTGCCAGCCCTTGCATGCCTGCCTCCAGAATGAATAGGCGAAGAACAAAGCTGTCCAGAGCCCCCAGACATTTAATGGTGCCGATTTCACGAAAGCGCTCAGTTACCGCCATGAGCTGAGCATTGACAATACCAACAACGCAAACAAGCAGTGAGAGAAAGACAATCCAGCGTTCCTTGGCACTGGTTCCTGCGCTGGTAGCTCCAGGTACCAGGTCGTAACCTGATCGCACCAATTCCTGATACAGTCCTCTGTCTTTGGTCTGCAGCATGCCGTTGACTGTATCTGTCCCTACACGTACAAAGCTCAGAAATGAGACAGCCAGCACCAGACTCATGGTGGTGATCAGAGAACGGAAAAATCGGACACGGATACTCTTGAGGCTGATCTCAAGTGATTTCTTGAAAGGGAGGACCACCTGCCTGGAAACATTTCTCCCCTTATCTGCAGATGTATTGAACATTACACTTTCGCTGCCGACTTGGTTTAACCGAGTGCGCTTGGCCAAAGATTATCAAAATAACATAAAAGTACTATGCGGGAAATACCGAACCACTACCTCACCCCTGCATTTACACCTGGATAGCTCTCGTTTAGCAGGGTGGCTAAATGGACAAACCGGACACGGTTCCATTGCTTGAGCTCAGACACGAGTAAATCCAGAAAGTCAAAAGCTGGTTCATTCATGCGCTGATGGTGGATCATGAAGCCACAGAAGCCGCGGCAAAGACTCTGGCTGAGTTCTTTGAAGAGGCTATGCCAGCCCTCCTCAGCATCTCCTTCCTTTCTGCTGTGAAGATCAACCGTCACCGGATACTCAGTTAGTGTTGCAGGTGCTGGCGGCTGGGCACCCAGACTCCGGGATAGTGCCTTGTAACCCATTTCCTGCAGAGCTCTGAGGGTCTCATGGTCGCAACGGTTCCAGGGCGGAGTAAAGGCGGGTAGGAATTCATCACCCATTAGGTCCCTGAGTCGCTCAAATCCCAACAGAAGATCCTGACGCTTTTGGGAGAATGGTCTAGATGGACCAAACTCTAGTTTCTTACCATGCGGCTCGTGATTAAGATGACGCCAGCCATGTTGCATCCAGCAACACAAAGACCGTTCTTTCTTGCACAGTTCTTGAAGGTGCTGCCAACGAGGTTTCGTAAGCCAAGCCGGTACCACGGCCAGGGTCAACGGCGTCTGCTGGCTAAGGAAAAGACTGATCAACTTGCTGAGTGTCCGCCCCGGTGCCGCCACATCATCCGCTCTGAAAAAGACAATTACTTTGTGACGGGACGACGTTTCAGTGTCAGCTTCCTCCAGGCAACGGTGCAACTGCTGATCGATATCTGGCGGCATTCTCAACCACAGTGGGGCTGGATTGTTTCCCAGGCTCATAAATCTGCTCCTACTCGATCAGCCATACCGTTCTTCTAGCCACCGAACTGTGCCTTCAGCCCCATCCAAATTGACCGAGGTTGAAGAGCGATGTCTTCCCGCATCCAATGCTCTTTTCATTGAAGCTGCCAGTCGCGACGGTTTCAGATCCTCCTGTTCCAATATGGTCAAAGCTCCCAAGGCCGCCAGTTTTTCCGCTCGTAGTCGCTGCTCTCGGTTCTGCCCAAATGGCCACACCAAGGAGGAGACTCCGGTCGCCAATATGTTCATGCAGGTGTTATAACCTGCCATACTGACGGAAAGATCTGCGGCTGCCAAGTAAGATAGGAATTCAGGGGTAAATCGGTTGAGTTGCACTCCATCCATGCTGGATACAAGCTCGGCCAACGAGGCAAAATCGGCCTCGGTCATGAACGGTCCCGTGAAAATGTAGAGGTGGAGTCGTCTACCGTCGACCCAGCGAGCATGGGCTTTCAGTACAGCTCTGAGGAGTTCCGCGCCTACACTGCCTCCTCCGGCACTGACCACCACTAAAGCTTCATTGCCCTTGAGTCCCAAACGCTCCCTCAGCACTTTGCCGGCGTTAGGGCTAGGCCGTTCCGTAACAAACCCAGTGTAGACCACAGGTATTTTGATCTCAGCCGTGCTGTCAAAGGTCTCGTCTAAAGAAACGAGGTTGGCATCAGCGTGGACCAGTAGGGCATCGAAATAATTATTTAGCAGGTCCAGAACTTTACGTTCGTAAGCCTGTGTATTCTCCTTTTCCACCAGAATGTCCCGGAGGCTGCAGATTACTTTGGTTGAGCCGAACTCGCCCCTACGAGTTGCCTTTAAAAGCGGGAGGAGCTCGAATCCAAAACGTTTTCGCCCAAACGGGTATAGCTCGACAATAAAAAGATTGGGATCGGTTTTTTCGAAGAGCGTATACATCAGAGCTTGTCGTTCCTCCTGCACTTCCTCGAGCGAGCGGTTGCTCTCAGTCGGAAAAATGGCAGTGAAGTCCGAGTCCATCTGTAATCCGGGGAGTTTATATTCGATTACATGAGACGGCAACTCTGTATGTACCGGAGGCCCGCCGGTCACCAGTACTAGCTGATGACCACTCAGTGCCCGAGCAATTTCCAGACTGCGGAAATAGTGGCCGATGCCCAGGACATGTTGGCAATATTGAATAATCTTCATTTTCGTCATGCAAACACAGCTGCACAGAAAACAGCCGATGTCCTTTAGACAATGGTTTTTGGAGTGTTGGAGTGTTGGAGTGTTGGAGTGTTGCAAAAAATCAAGAGTTCCGAAGGTCTTTTTCGTCGGTCCATCACTCCAATATTCCAGTACTCCATTACTCCATGATTGTGTCCTACTGGTTCCAACTCGCTAGCAGATTGCAAGTACGGCAATAACCTCTGGAGGTGTAACATTGGCTTATATCTCTTCATTCAATCTGTCGATCTTGAATCCCTCGCCATCATAACTCAGCCAATGCAATCGATAAGGTTCTAACAGTGGTGACTCTTCCGGCAAGAATCTCCTATTGTGAAGGTGATAGAGCAAACATTTCATGACACCACCATGGGTGACCACCAGGATACGTTGGCCTTGCAGACGGTGAGCGATATCCATCAGTGCCTGTCGGCTGCGCTCAAGAACCTCCAGACGACTTTCTCCCTGTAAAGGGCGAAATTGCCAGCCCATCTTCTCTTGTACCTTCAGGTCTTCGGTCTCAATTAGATCTCCGAACTTCATGCCTGACCAAGCACCCCAGTCTTGCTCCCTGAGTCGAGGCTCCAACGAGCACTGAAGCCCCAGACTCTGATTTATTAAAGAAGCTGTTTGGGTTGCTCTTTCCAGATCACTGCTTACCATGTAATCCAGCCTACATCGTGCAAGGGTGCGGCCCCATCTCTGAGCTTGTTGTCTGCCGCTGGAGGTAAGAACCGAATTCTGTTGTCCCTGAATGCGCTTTTCCCGGTTCCATTCGGTCTCAGCGTGGCGCAGCAGTGCGAAGTAAGTAGTCACAGAGGCCAATCTCCATTTCTATAGTTACCAAGAAGTCGTTGAAATTGTTCAAACCGTTCAAGTCGTTCAAATCGTTAATATCGTGAACGGTAAACCGTTGAGACCGCTCAAATCGAAAGGTCGCGGCTGACCTTCGACAAGATCAGGTCGGGGAAAGCCGCTCCCACAGATCAGCTGGCAGTTAGGTCAAGCGAGTTCCCAGTTTCGCTTCGCTGTCATTTGTTGTAAGATGAAATTCGCAATAAAAGAATCCTGTAGTCAGTAGCCAGTAGTTAAGAGGAACTCAGTCGTCATTTCGCATTTCTCAATTCACATTTATCATTGAAAACTTACAGATAACACTAATTGAAACATTCGAGTAAATGTCAGATGATAATTCATAAATGCGCAATGTGCATTGTCCCTCTGCCCTCAAATCTCCGTCTCGCCGTTTCTCCGCGTCCCCGTGTCGTCTCGCGGTGCCTAGTTCCTAGTCCTTAGTGCCTAGTTTCTGCTCTATGCCCTATGCTCTATGCCCCGTGGTTCTTCCTTCCAACCAGCCCTCGGAGAACCTCCTCCACCACTCGGTAATTACGCTCGAGATCATGTCGATTCCGAACGTGCTCGCTGGCAGCCGCCCCCATCCTTTTCCTCAAAGCAGCATCTGCTACTAGTCGTGCAATGGCTTGGTTGAACTCTTTGCCCTCGAACCGAGTAACCAAATGGCCAGTCACCCCATCTGCCACCACCTCCGGTACACCGCCGCTTGCAAAAGCTACCACTGGTAACCCGCATGACTGAGCCTCCAGATAGACCATGCCCAGCGACTCTCGAATGCCTGGAAAGGCAAACAAGTCTCCTGCACTGTAAAAGCGGTACATTTCACTTCGTGCCACTTTACCCAAAAATCGAACTCGTCCTGGCAGGTAACTGTCAGCCATTTGGCGAAGCCGGGAGCCTTCCTTACCTTCGCCAGCTATCACCAGATATAAGCGGATGTTTTGACGGAAAAGTTCACCGCAGGAGCGGATCACCCAGGAGAGCCCTTCGGCTTTGACCCCCGGGCGAAACATGGCGGCGGTTAACACCACAACTCCATCCGTTATTTCCAGCTTCTGTCGAAGTTCGTCTCGGCTCTTAGAATCAAAAGTGAATTGCTTCGGCAAGATTCCGGGTACAACGTAAGTAAGATTCTGCTCGTCCACAATCCTCGCCAGGTTGACTAGATCTTCCTTTCTATTGGTAAAAACGTGGTCCGCAGCCAGAAGCGCCCGCCGGTTGAGGATAAATCCGGTCCAAGTTTTCCAGCGCTTACGCCGCTTAGTGGAATAAATGCCCTGGAAGATTGCATATGGTAGACCCAGACGACGGGAACAGTCTGGCCCAAGGAGGTCAGGTGCCTTGTAGTAGCTGTGATAGGTCACCCAGAGATTAGCGCCCAGTCTGCGACAACGTTTGGGCGCTTGCTTCTTGGCCCAAACAAGCTGAGGCCAGCGCCACGGTTTCCAGTAAATCCAGCGAGAGCGAAACCGGCTGACTCTTTCCAGGACGTGCCCTCGTCCCTCGAGAAACTGATAGAGCCCGGTGCCGATCACTAGATCACCGGAAGGATGGGGATGTCCCAATGGTTTCAAAGGGGCGTAGAAGGCAATTCGCAAAGACTCAGACATGACAAGAATCAACCGCGAACAATTGAGTTAAGATTAAGAGCCACTCTCCAAGCAAGGTGATTTTTGCATAGCGCTTAGCGTCTGCGAAAAAGGGAAACGGAGATACGGCGATCCCGGGACTCGGCGAGTAGGTGAATGCCATTTCATTTTTTGATATTTGCTGTCTCCTTGTCTCCGTTTCTCCGCTTCTCCATTTCTCCGATGCTCTCCCTTTTAAGTCCAGCTTCTTCAAACACCGCTGCCAGCTTATTAATTAGCTTGCGGTTATCGAAATTTTCCCTGATTCGTTGGCGTGCAGCCTCAATTATTGAATCACGGAGGCTTCGATCCAGCAGCAACTTGGCCATGGCTTCAGCCATCGGTTCGGGTTGACCAGGATCAACCAGGAGCCCGGTCACGCCGTCTTCCACCAACTCAGGGATAGCCGACACTCTAGTTGCCAACACCGGCACTCCCATGGCCATACTTTCAAGGAACACATTGGGAATCCCGTCTCGGTCTCCGTTTTTGGCCACCTCGCAGCCAAGAACAAAAAGATCTGCCTTCCTGTATTCTTCAAGCACCCTTTCGTGGGGCTGGGTACCCAACCAGTCGCAAATGTTAGCAAGCCCTAAATGGTGCAGATGCTCCATGATTGGACCTCGATCTTCCCCATCACCAATGAGAGTGTAGCGCAATGAGTACCCCTGGTCGAGCAGTCTGCGCAGAGCCCTGAAGACTGTGGGTAAACCCTTTTTCTCCACCAGACGGGCAATGCTAAGTATCCTGTATGGGGGGGATGGTGATCGGGACTCAGAGGGTCCACCGAAAAGCTCTGCGTTGATGCCATGATAGACGCTGTGAACGGCTGCTGCATCAGAAGCCAACTCTTGAAGAAAACTTCGGTTGTATTCTGTGCAGGTAACCACAAATTTTGCCAAAGCGATTTTCTCCCTCAGTTGTCGCGGGGCCGAGGTATAGATGTCCTTGGCGTGGGCGCTAAAGCTGAATGGCAGGCCACTAAGTTTGCTGGCAAACAAGGCCACTGAGGTCGGAGAATGGGCAAAGTGGGCATGCAGATGGTGGACATCCGCACCGGGGAGTAGAGAATGAACCAGATATCCGGCCTGCAGCAAATGTTTGATAGTGGCGACTTTCCTCGAGCGGCGCAAGCGAGTGAGCATGAGCCGAAAGGCCCCAGAATAGAGTTCTGGACGCTTTTTTGCCAGCAGAAGGTTATGGTAGAGCAAACGAGGCAAAGGTACTAAAAGGGTTTCGGGCATGTAGTCAACCGGGGCCCGAATCAGTTCTACACTCTTGTGAGTGAACGATTCGCGCGGATGACGCATTGAAAAAAGGTGGAGGGAGAAGCCAAGGCTTTCCAGTAAGAGAATTTCGTTGGAGATGAAGGTCTCACTGATGCGGGGATAGCCCTTAAGGATATAACCTATTACTTTCTTTTGACCTCCGGTCAATTAGCCCTCTCTTGGATGATGGTTATGATCAGGTAAGAATAAAACTCCCTCTGCCACTGATAATACGGCCTAAGATAGTATCACGCAGCCCTCCGTCCAGTCCAGAGAGGACCACATATCAATTATACAAGTCGAAAGCAATTAAAAAGCCCGCAGAAGCGAGCCGCTCATATTCCTATGATCTATCAAACAACCTGGGAGCAATACTCTTTATTTCACTCCCTGGATTCGTAGCACCTCTTTCTCCCCGTTATTCCCCTCACCGCGAAATTGAGTCAATCGATCTCGCATTACCTCAATCCCGGTAAACCGAAACTCCCGTATTGCGTTATAATATGGCTCAGGATTCTTCAGCATGGTAAGCAGTTTCTCTCGCAACAGGTTAGGATTTACCTGATGCCAGGGGATGAAATCCGCCAGGTTGTGCGCACGTAAAACCTGAGCCCGGATCAACTGCTCTTGACGTGGCCGCTCCCGTGGAATAATCAAAGACGGTTTCCCCTGGCTTAGAATCTCACAAATCGTATTGTAACCCCCCATGCTCACTACCACATCCGCAGCTCCGATCAATTTTTCCATACGTCGATAAAACCGGTAAGCACGCACTTGAAGGATTCTACTTCTGGAAATAATCTCCATCCTCTTTTTCTTGGGCATAAAAGGCCCAGTAACTATAACTGTTCGAAATGGGTGTGGTTCCCCCCATTCTTCCAGCATTCTAAGATATGCATCCAAATGTTCATAGCCGTCACCACCGCCTCCTGTTGTAACCACCACCAGTTTCTCATCAGGGTCGAGACGCTGCTCCCTCCTCGTATCGCGGACTTCGCCAGGCTTTGACACATTGCGAGGAATATAGCCAGTGAAGATTATTTTCCGGCTAATTTTCTCCGGAATGTTGTACTCCTGAATCGGGTCATAAAAGTCCTGATTACCGTATACCCAGATTTCCGAATAGTATTGCTCCAAGACCTCATAGACGCCCTTCTCTTCCCAGTCCCTTTGTGTACTCTCAGCATCGTCCATGATGTCCCTGAGGCCCAGAATAGTTTGAGTGCCTGGATGACAACGCTTGAGCCACTGAAGGGTCGGAATGACCTCTCTCTTGAGGCCCAGTGGGGCCTTGTCAACAATAAACAGGCGCGGCTGGAAGGCCTTGGCAGTACTGGTAATTATGGTTTGGCGTATCTTAATGGCATGGCGGGTGTTGATCTTGATGGAATGGGGGAGGTACTCCTCATTGGTAACTTTGATCATACCCGGTACCCGAACGAAATCGATCTGCGGGGGAAAATCGAAGCGGCCGACGATTGGTGATCCAGTGAGAATGAGAATATTTACATTGGGGGCCCGAAGTTGGGAGGCAATGGCCAAGGTTCGACGAATGTGGCCGAGGCCATAAGTGTCATGGGAGTACATCAGAATGTTATAGGTGGACTTGCGGGCCATGCACACTTCCAATCAGAACATTGTCAACGGAGTGGCACTAATGAACGTGACGTCCTTCGAAGCCCGGTTAGCTCGACCTCCGGAACATCGCGACTTTACTAGATAACCTTTGAAAGGTCAAGTAAAACTCCCTTGTGGCTGACCTCAGACTTGAGTCAAGTGATTCCAACTACTTACCGATTTTAAACATTCTGATGATGTGGTAGAATACCACCCTGTTTTGCAATGGAAATATCTAATTTTAGCTGGCGGCGGTTTACTTAAACCGTGGTCATTGAACTTGCACCTTGAATGGTTAGTTCTCACTGTCAACCGATGGAGTTCCGCCCATGGCGTCTGTAGCGCTCGGTATAGATATTTTACTGGCAAGCCGGCCATCGTGGCTAAAAGATGCGCGGGTTGGATTATTGGCCAATCAGGCTTCGGTAGACAGCCGCCTCCGACATACCCGAGATCGACTGTTGGAGGCCGGAGTAGAACTTACCGCCATTTTTGCCCCGCAGCATGGTTATTTTGGTGAACAGCAGGCTAATATGATAGAGTCCGATGATTTCATTGACGAGAATCTGGGCATCCCTGTGTTCAGCCTCTACGGCAAGACCCGCCAACCCACCGACACCATGCTCTCCCATATTGACGTTCTGGTATTTGATCTGCAGGATGTTGGTACCCGCGTCTACACCTTCAGTACCACCCTGGCGTTGTGTCTAGAAGCTGCGCGTAGTCATGACGTTGAAGTTGTGGTTCTCGATAGACCAAATCCCATTGGCGGCCATCAACGTGAAGGCAATCTCCTTGATCTCGAGTTCCGTTCTTTCGTGGGTCATTTCCCTCTCCCCATGCGCCACGGTCTCACCATAGCCGAGATGGCTCGTTTTTTTAATGAAGCCTTCGATATCGGGTCTCCTCTGCAGGTCTTCGCCATGAAAGGCTGGAAACGGACCATGTTCTATCGCCAAACAGGGCTGCATTGGATTCCGCCCTCCCCCAACTTGCCCACCCCGGAATCAACCTTGGTCTATCCTGGCCAGGTGGCCCTGGAGGGGACCAACCTCTCAGAAGGCCGTGGAACGACTACACCTTTTGAGCTCTGGGGCTCCCCCTACCTTGAACCCAAGCTGGTTGTCGAAGGTCTGACTGAGGACAACCTTCCCGGATTCGTTCTGCGGCCGGCCCAATTTACCCCCTCCTTTGACAAATGGAGCGGCCAGAGCTGCACCGGCTTCCAGATTCACGTGACCGACCCTGAAACCTTTCGCCCCTACACTTCCTCTCTAACCCTGATTCGAGCGGTTTTATCCACCCACCGTGATGAATTCAAATGGAGTTCACCACCCTACGAGTATGAGTTGCACCATCTTCCCATCCAGATTATCCTCGGCAGTGGTGATCTGCACACCCAGTTGGAAGCAGGAATGGATGTGAAAGATCTGGAGCGGAGCTGGAAACCACAATTGGATGAATTTTCCCAGCGATGTGAACCTTATTTGCTCTATGACTAATGTAAAAGGTAAGTAGTAAGCGGTAAGCAGTAAGCGGTAAATCGTTGAAATCGTTCAAGCCGTGAATGGTGAACGGTAAATTGTTGAAGTCGTTCAAGTTGTTAATCGTGAACAGTAAACGGCATTCCACATCTCACATCTCACATCCCAAGCAACAAATCTCAGGGTTTCAGGTGTCGGGTGTCAGGTGTCAGGAAAAAGAAACTTAGAAGCTGAAACGTGTTGGAGCGAAGTGGAAATCCCGTCTGAAGCGAAACAGCAGCGGGGAATACTGAAACCTCCATCTGTCCTGAACACTGAAACCTGGATACTGGATTCTGACTCCTGACTCCATGCTTTATTCACAACGGACTACGGACCACGGACAACTGACAGCAAATCCTCCGCCCTCTGTCATCTGCCCTCAAATCTCCGTCTCGCCGTTTCTCCGCGTCCCCGTGTCGTCTCGCGGTGCCTAGTGCCCAGTTTCTGCTCCATGCCCTATGCTGCTTTTCGTCTCGCTCGACCTCCCGTCCCTGCCCCGTAAAATTGCGCAAGCACTATTTCACTGGGTTCGCCCGTCTCGCAGGCTCACTCAGTGAGCCCCCCATGCTCTATGCCCTCCGCAATCCGCAATCCGAAATGTGCACGTAACTTGCAATGGCTGCAGATTGGAGTTTAGCTGCTGCGAAGGTTTGCACACCATCTCTTTATGGAATTAGCAAAGAGCTGTGGCTTCAATAAACTATTGATTTTACCCACACTCTTTGCTAATAAGAGCAGTTGCCTTTTCACACCTCACTCCCAGCAGGGATGGCAATTATGGGTTGTGCCTACCACCCAGATCAAGAGAGCGTTGCACACTGTGACCATTGCGAGGCCGATCTCTGCAAGAGTTGCGTGATCCAGGTAGAAAGACGTGGTACCTTCTGCCACCGATGCATGCTTGCCCTTTCCGTCGAGGAGGTCAAAAGTGAAACCACCAGACGCGAGCAAGCTGAAGAGGACGCCCGGGTTGGCCTCCAGAAAAAGTGGCGCCCAACCTACATCCAATTGGTACTCACCATTGGGGCGCTGCTTTTACTTCCGCTCGTAGGTCTCCAGTTGCATTGGAGTCAGACCGAGATAAAACCCAAAATTATTTTGGATCCCACCCAGCCGGTGGAACTGCTCGCTGGTGTCCAAGCGGCACTTGATGATTACTTTTTGGCGCAGGGTAACCGATATCCTGACAGCCTTTACGACCTCTTCCCTAGCTTCCTGTCTGAAAGGGGGGAGAACCGGAGGGCGTTACGGCATCTTCTTTACAACCCAGCTAAAGGTGAGGGTTACCTCCTCCGAATCAAACCAGGTTCGCTTATATCAGGAGAGGAACTAGTTGCCACCACCCAGGGTATTCGTCCCATAGAGGAGGAAGAGTAAAGCATAATGTCCGAAAAGTACCAGTGGCATGGCATAAGCAGTGGATTGACCATACTGGAACTCGTTGTGACAGTAGGGGTGATGGGTGTGCTCTTGGCGGTTGCTATTCCAACCTATAGCGCATATTCTCGGCAGAAACACAAGGTGGAATGCCAGGCTTCAGTACTAGATTTCCTCAGAGCACAGGAGCTGTACTATCTGGACAACCAGAATTTTTATCCTCTCAGACCTGGTCAAAAGACCGACCGTGAGGGAAAAGTGGTTACAATTGGCTGGGAACCAGCCGAACGCTACGCCTCAACAGAAGAATACCTGATTCCGGAACTCGCGATGGGATTTAAGCTTGACGGTTATCGAGGCTACAAAATAAGGTCTGTCAACCTCCAGAAGAACGACCTGTTCGAACAAACCCTGGTTCTTGCCCTACGGACAAACGAGGGTTTCCACAATGATGGGAGTACCGACTTCGAATACAAGGTCAAGCTGTTCAATCGGCAAAATCCATCCGGATCTCCTGAATGGAGTACTCACGGACAATGGAGGGTCCGCAATGGTTTCTGGTTCAATATTTTCGGATGCCCAGCATGGGAATGGACTCCCGCCTGCTCCAGGTAATCAGTATTCGATATCGAAAACCTGATCCTCAGGGCCAGGTCTAAAAACAATAGCTTTGCCGCTAAAATATGCAAGCTGTTTTGAGGTACTAGGGCATTAGATTATCAGAAATTCCAAATCACAAATCACAATGACTAAGGTTTCAGTGTTCAGGACAGATGGAGGTTTCAGTAGCCAGTGTTTAGGTTTCAGCTTCTATGTTTCTTTTTCCTGACACCTGACACCCGACACCTAAAATACTGAGATTTGGTGCTTGGAATTTGATATTTCCAATGCTCCATCACTCCAGCAGACTGACGCAAAACGTAAGGCGTAAGGAGAGGACAAATTGTGTCTATTTATTTTTACCTTGTGCCCGGTGCCTTGAGCCCTGAGCCGTTCCCTTATGGGGGCAGCCCAAAGCCCGGTCCTTTGGGTTCGGATTCTTTACTGAACTCTAGCTGACAAAATCACCTGGCTAGAATACTATTCAAATTCCAATCCACCGGTAATCGGACTGCCTGGTCTGCCCTAGTACGATAGAGCAAATATCCTTGGTTCATACCGAACTCGAAGAGTTCTTTGGTAATGACCACGTCATCTTTGCAGTACTCAACAACCGCATCCAGATTTCCCTCCCGGTACCAGGTTACCGCCTGAATGCCATCGGCAGTTTTGGGTCTTCCCAGAGTCTCTTCGGCCAAATGGCCCAGGCTGAGGCGAAACCCCAAACGGTTGTGAATGTCCTCCAGAATGTCAAAGGTGGGCAGTTTCCGGAAGTCCAAAGGGCTATATGCTCCTAGCACCCGGTAATCGAAACGTTTTACATTGAATCCCACCACTAGATCGAAGTCCTGCAGACGTTCAATCAGAATTTCTGCCTGCTCCTCATTAAAAATTTCGAATACGTCAGCACGCGAATCGTATAGTACTGCAACAGCAAGACGCATCAGATGGATGTTTCCCCAACCCCCGACTTCGTCCGCCAATCGCTGGGTTTCAATATCAAAGAAGGCCACTGCTGGATCGCGTCTTGTCTCTGCCACCACATTTTCTTGTGAAATATGAACCAGATCTTCTCCCGGTGTACTCGATTCCACTGCCAACTGAAAGTCGCCAAGCAACCCCCTGGCCAGAAAGAGTGCAGCATCTTTGTCCAAAGGTTTGTTGCCGGCTCCACACTTGGGTGAATGAATGCAGGATGGACAGCCCAGTTCACAGGGACAACCAGCGATAAGTTCACTGGTCTTCGTCAACAGCTCCTCCATCATTTCGAAACCTCGAGCAGCCAACCCCACCCCGCCTGGATAGCCGTCGTAAATGAAAACAGCACTTTTCTGTAATTGCAGGTGAAGGGGTACAGCAATACCCCCGATGTCATTACGGTCACACAGAGCAAAAAGGGGAAACATACTGATCAGAGCGTGCTCCAAAGCATGGATACCACCCATGAAGTGGAGCGCCCGCTGGAGCACCATTTCCTGGAGAAGATCTTCGATTTCCAGCCAAAGACCTACGGTCTCGAAGCTTTGAGCTGGCAGATCTAAAGAGAGCCTATCCAGTAACTCACCGGTGTAAAGGTTCCGCTTCTCATAGCCAACAACTTGTTCAGTCACCCGTATGCGGCCCAAGCGGGCGAGGAAGTTGGCAACCGGTCTGCTTCGTTTCACTTCCAATATCTCGGTCTCTTTTTCACTCAGAGCCCTGGTGTAATAGCGGACTTTGATGGGTTTTACAAAGACATTCTGCCGCTCTAGGTCCAGCCGGCTCACCAGGTGCTGTTGGCCCCTGTGCAGGTAAATTGCTCCCGGGTGGCATTCCTTGAAGACCCTCACTCCATCGTTCTTTCCAACTACCTTTTCACTGGCCTCATCAAAAATAGCGTAGCCCAGTCCTGCACTGCGTATATCCACTTGACGCTGAGGCTGTCGCCTGGCTGCATACCAAATGTCGCCCTCAGCACTTCGCAACAAATCACCGCTGGCTTCGAGCGCCGGCGCCCTGCTGGCCAAGATACCTCCATCGGCATAAAGATCGCCATCCCCGGTCAAAGGGATCTCGGCTGCAGCACAGGGAAGGTGGGCGTCCAGCACCTCAGAATTATCAGGATCCACTACTGCCGCCTCAAAAGGACGTTGAAAGAAGTCTCCTGGATGCCGCATAAAGTACTGGTCAAGGGCATCAGGCTGGGCGACGAGAATAACCAGTGAATCTTGAACTCCTCGCCCTACCCTGCCGCTACGCTGCCAGGTGTTTATAATAGTCCCTGGGTATCCCACCAGTATGCAGGCGTCCAGACCACCTATATCAATTCCCATCTCAAGCGCGCTGGTGGATATCACCCCGGCCACCGAACCACTGGCTAACCTACGTTCGATATCCCGCCTTTCCTTGGCAAGAAAACCCGCGCGATAGGAGCTAACCCTGGAAGCAAGTTCCGGAGCTCTCTCAGCCACATTCATGTGGAGAATCTCAGTTAGCTTTCGCGCTTGAGTGAAAGCGATCGTTTTGAGCCCACTTTGGAGAGCCTTGAGAAAGAGATGCCCAGCCACAGTGGTGGAACTGCTGTCGGGATTAATGAAGAAAAAGTGCCGCCCTGCCTGAGGTGCACCATTTTGCTCCACGGCCCTGAACTTCATCCCGGTCAACCGATCAGCAAAATCTCGCGCATTGGCGATGGTAGCCGAGAGCAGGATGTAGCCGGGATTGGATCCGTACAACTGACAGACTCTATGCAATCTCCGCAAGATCTGAACCAGGTGTGAGCCGAAAATTCCTCGGTAGGTATGCACCTCATCTATAACCACAAGGTGCAAGTTTCGAAAAAAACCTTCCCACTGTTGATGAAAGGGCAGAAATCCAAAATGGAGCATGTCCGGGTTGGAGATGATCAGATGGGGCAGATTCCCTTTGATGCGGCGGCGTTGACTCGGAGAAGTATCCCCGTCATAGATGGCTGCTTCCAGTTGCAGTTCTGTTGGTAGCGCCTTATTGAGTGCGACAAAAGCCTGGTATTGATCCTGTGCCAGGGCCTTAAGGGGAAAAAGGTAAAGGCCATGGCCACCATTCTCCTGATTCAGCAATTCTATCAGAGCAAGGTTGTAGACCAGAGATTTACCGCTGGCGGTGGGCGTAGCGATCACCACATTCTCCCCATTTCGAAAGCTGGTAAGACCCTCCACCTGGTGTTGGTAAAGTTCTGTAATTTCCAGACTGGCCAGAGCTGAGCGCAATGGTGGCGCGAGTGGTGGATCCAAGTTTCCATGAATGGCACCCCGACTTGGGATGAATTCATGATGGACCAGACGAGCTCCAGGAATGCGAGCGGTTTTTAAAAATTCGACGTAGCTTTGCATATTCACCGACTGATTTCAGGCAGAAAAGTAATGAACTGCAGCGAACAGCTGACAGTAGGGTAATTCATTGATTAGTCAATTTGTCAAATCGCTCAAGTCGTTCAAAACGTTCAAGTCGTTCAAGTCGCAAAAAATGTAGAAATTCTCCAAACGGCAAGATCCCGGCTGAAAGCCGCTCCCACAGGAGATTTTCTGCCTTCTGCTTGCTTTGAAATTCGCAATCCGAAATCCCAAATCCCAAGCAACAAATCTCAGGGTTTCAGATGTCGGGTGTCAGGTGTCAGAGTTTTAGGTGTAAGGTGTCAGCAGTAAACGGTAAATCGTAGAAACCGTAAAAGGCGTAGAAGTCGTTGAAATCGAAAGATCGCGGCTGGAAAGCCGCTCCCACAAACACTGTGCGTCATTTCTTCGCGCTCGCTGCGCTCCGCTCAGGCCCGCAAGCGGGTCCCTGGTTTGGCTTCGCCGTCATTAGTTGTAAGATGAAATTCGAGATTCAAAATTCTAGATCCTTGCGTCCCTATCTTTTCAAATTCGAAATTCGAAATTCGAAATTACCTCCCCATGCCCTATGCTCTTTGCCCTAGACAAACAGCGGTACATGGGTAAAGCTTTCAACATCCACCAGTCCCTGATCTGTCAGCTTTAGTTTCGGTATCACCGGCAAGGCTAGAAACGACAGGGCCATGAAAGGGTGGTCCAAAGTGGCCCCCAGGTCGTGGGCGGCCAGGTTGACCTCTTTTTCCCAGACCACCACTTGTTCTAGGGGAGCAGCGCACATGAGCCCCGCAACAGGCAGCGACAGCTTCGCTTGAACTTGACCATTGTTAACCACCACCAGACCACCGCCCAACTTTATTAGAGTATTGGCAGCTACTACCATGTCCAAATCGCTGGCCCCCACCACCACTAGATTATGAGAATCATGAGCCACCGTGGAAGCAAGTGCTCCCTGTCGCAGGCCGAACCCCCGGACAAAGCCGAACCCTTTATCGCCACTACCTCGGTGCCGTTCCAAAACCACCAACTTCAGCAAGTCGCGGTCTGGGTCACTGACAACTTCGCCATTCCGGTCCTTAACGGCCACAATTTCTTCGCCCGTTATCAGCGTATCTGCAGCGGCACGTATCGCCCGCATTTTTGAGCCCTGGACCTGGATGCGCAGGTCTTCTTCTCTGAGTTCCTTCAGGTTCATGGAAATCAGTCGAGTCTCTTTCACCGTTGCTGACCTAGGTAGCAAGCATTTACCATCTTCTGCTACCAGCTTTCCTTTTTTGTAAACTCTGGCTATTTCCAGCGGTTGCAGAGAATTAAGCACCAAGATGTCCGCCTGATATCCTGGGGCAATAGCGCCCAAGCCGCGAAGGCCAAAGTAACGTGCCGGATTGAGAGAAACCAATTGGATGGCGGTTACCGGGTCGATGGACAATTCCATCGCTCGCTTCAGGACTCGATTCATGTGCCCTTGCTCTAGAAGATCCGCCGGATGGCAGTCGTCACTCACCAGCATGCAGCGGTGAGCCGTTTTGGCGGTCACCAGAGGCGCCAATTCGCCGAGATCACGGGCTTGACTTCCCTCCCGCAGCATGATGTGCATCCCTTTGGCGAGTTTTTCCCTGGCCTCTTCCAGGAGGGTACACTCGTGATCTGAGCCGATACCACCACAAAGATAGGCATCCAACTGCGCACCTGAGACACCTGGTGAATGTCCATCAATAACCCTGTCCTGAAAGCGTTCGAGCTTGTCCAAGATTGCTGACTCTCCATGAATAACTCCGGGAAAATTCATCACCTCTGCCAGCCCCAGAACTCTGGGATATTGGGCCAATTTCCCGAGATCATTAGCATTTAGCTCCGCCCCAGCGGTCTCCATGGGAGTAGCCGGAACACAAGAAGGCGCCATGAAAAAAATCTCAAGCCCGATCTCTTCACTGGCATCTAGCATAAATTGGACACCGGAGACACCTGCAATATTGGCGATCTCATGAGGATCAGTCACCACGGTTGTGGTACCATGGGGAAGTACTGCCCTGGCAAATTCGGCTGGTACGAGCAGGCTGCTTTCCAGATGAAAGTGGCCATCTATAAACCCTGGAGAGAGTATGGCGTCGCCAAGGTCAACAACTTCATTCGCCGGATGTTCTTCAAAACCCACCACCATTCCGTCATATACGGCCACGGGAGTTGAGCTCAGATCTCCAGTGAAAACGTTAACCACCTTTCCTCCCCGAAATAGAAGGTCTGCGGGTCTATCACCCCTGGCCGCCTCAAGTCGCCTGACTAATCTCTGCTGCCACTCTGTCATGCCTTTCGCTCCATGTGAGGCTAAGGGCCAATAAGATTATATACGCGAGGAACGTTAAGAAGTAAGCGATGTGGGATGTGCGATAGAAATTCTTGCTAATATCTCATATCCCACATCTCGTAAGCTGCGCAGATTCTTTCTTTCTATCTTAAAGAGCGCCCACTATAACAGAATTGCACTGCCCCAACAACTGAGTAAACTGGTTGAAAGGTTAGCTTCAACTCAGTGGAATTTTCATCTGCAATTAAACTGATAACACCTTATATTTACATGGTAAAGTCGGATCTCTTTATCCACATATGATCATGCCAATCTGGGGAAGAATTTCAGAATCCCAAGGAGCTGTGAAAGGCGGGGGGCCACCGGAGCATAACTGCCAATTTCATTGGTGAGGGATGGTCTGTTTTGATTGACAGAAATGAAAAGTTTGCTAAAATGAAAAAATGTTTAGTGCTTTGAACCCCAGGCTCGCCGGCAAGGCGAGAGGGGGGTGGAAATGGACTACAATGAGAGGATGATCATCAAGACCATTGAAAGTCCTTGCCGCGGCTGTCCGAAACTAGGGGAAGATCGAGAGCTCTGCATGAGAGACTGCGACAGACTTCAGACCTTCCAAGCTGCCATGGTAAAATTCCACGAAGAAAAGGTGCACTGGTTCTCTACCCGGCTTCGTGCTGCCTAAGAACGGCAAGAGCTTCTCAGCATCATCCAGGATTGTTGCCGATTTCTTCTGCCATTTACTTTGAGTCCCTATCTTCCAAGATCAAGCCTGCCGGAAGCGTATAATTACGTTTGAGCCCTAAGCCATGCGTCCTCAATGTAGCAAACCCTCAATCACTATGTCTTCCGGTTTGTAGTATGACCAAGGATGTTGGCAGTGAGGGCAAGCCAAAGCAACCTTCTCCCCGGGTTCAGCTGTCATACCCTCAAGCTGCAGATCAAAATAAAAGCTTTCCTCACATTCGGCGCACTGGAAACGATCCACTTTTTTCTCCTCATTTTGTTTAATTAGTGTCCATCCGAAAACCCCGATTTTCGGATGAGCACTAATTAAATTTCCTTACATTCTGCCACAAAGAGCACCAAGGTAGTATCGACGTCCATTAGGACTCTTCCAGACACTGTCTGACCAAGCGCGCCGTGTGTTTACAGAAAGCGAGGCCTACGTGATTTACTACTCTGGTCTCTAGATTTTCCACCCCATCCCAGTCAAGCTTGGCTGACTCATTGGGAAGCACCAAGTTGTCCACAATGGTGTAGATTGCATAAAATCGACCTCCTTCCGGCATCTGAACCTCTTGGTTCAGCTCCTGCAGAAAAGAGCTGCCGGGAATCATTTCTTTCACCGCTCGGCCCAATCCTAATACTGCCATTTTTGACCCACCATGAGGGCTCCCAAGGGTAACCACCCTGCGGACTTTGGCCTTGGCGGAATCACTCCTCAAATAGTTACGAATTACAAGGCCTCCCATGCTCTGTCCCACCAGGTCCACCTGCTCACTACCGGTTTCAGTCAACACCTTATCAACCTCATCTGCTAGAACCTGGGTATAATCTGGGATTGAACGGAATTTTCTGGGGAGATTTACGGCTTTCATGTGCTGCCACCCCCATTTGCGAAACCACCGAAGGAACAGATACCAGGCTGTGTGGTTGTGATAGAGACCGTGGACGAAGATAATCGGCGTCCGGTCTGCATGCCCGGGAGCTAAGCGATAGAAACTTCGGTAAAATGCTGTTGTTGTTGTGGCCAGAATCATAAGATGGCTATATAAACTCCAGAAAAAACCTCTGAATAGCAGCAGAGATACCACACCTTGCGAACGCAGAATCTCCAGGTGCGACCCGTTGGCGGATTCATAGTAGAAGATCAAGTAGGTCATTGCTACCACCGACATCCAAAGCAACAAAATCAATAGAAGCCAACACATGTTCACCTCGTACTTAACCCTAACGTTGCATACGCAAATCGGTAAAAATCGCTGCGCTCGCGTGATAGTCCCGCCGCTGGCGGGACAAGCGTGCTCGGAACAGGATCTCACCTACATCACAAAGTACTGTTCATCCTGTCCGAGCCTGCGCGCGCCAATATTTGACGAACTCTGACGCGTTTTTCCTCGTTGTGGGTACGCAACATTAGGGTTATCCTTTACTAATGAGCAGTTCCCGCTTAAACTATGGCCGCAAAACCTCCGGAGGAAAACATTGATCCAACCTGGCCCTCTTCACATCAAAAATCTCAAAGTGGACCCGCCGCTGATTCTGGCTCCCATGTGTGGCCTGAGCCATACGGTCTTAAGACAACTTATATTGGAATACACTGGTTGCGGACTCTTTTATTCGGAGATGCTCAGCGCCAGAGCTCTGCCCCTCGAGTCGCCCGACTCTTCGCCCTGGTTGCGCACCACTGACCGAGAACGTCCACTCATCTACCAGTTACTTGTGTCCCATCCCACGGAGTTAGCAGCGGCCATCGAAAAAATCGAATCATGCGGCGGTGATGGCCTGGACTTAAACATGGGATGCACCACCGCACTGATAACCAAGCGAGGTGGGGGCATTGCCTTGATGAAGGATCCAAAAAGAGCAGAAGCGATAGTCAGCACCAGCCGATCTGCCACTGACTTGCCACTAACCGCGAAGATACGCTTGGGCTGGACCCTTGATTGGGGCACACTCAAGGAATTTTGTTCCATGCTGCAAGACACCGGTGTGGATGCCATCTCTATACACCCGCGACTGAGACAAGACAGGCTCAAGCGACCGGCTCGGTGGGAGTATATTGGCAGAATCAAAGAGCTTTTAGACATTCCGATCATTGGCAACGGTGACGTTGACTCGCCAGAGTCAGCAATGCGGATGTTCAAACTCACCGGCTGCGACGCGGTGATGATCGGCCGTGCCGCAATTGGTCGCCCTTGGCTCTTCCGTCAAATAGCCGCTTCAATCTGGCCACAGTCCTACCCTGTAACCCTCCCGGTACCCTCTGAGGCCTTCAACCGTTTTGTCTCCTTGTTGGAAAGCTGTTTTGAACCTGAGTATGCGCTTCCTCTCCTCAAAAAATTCACTTTCTACTTTGCTCAGAACTACGCCTTTGGCCACACCTTGTGGCGTTTGGTCCACAATGCAAGCTCTCTGGCGAAAGCGGCCGCGTTAGCTAACGATTTCTTCAGCACTCAGACAGTGACAGGTTAACCCTAACGTTACAAATCTGCACCGTTAGGGTTAGGTTCTCGTCGGAACATCCCAGATCCCAGGGACGGGCTGGCCGCAATGATCACAGCGCCCCTCTTTCAGATGCAGGACATCGACTCTGTAACCCCTGCGCTGGATAAGCCTAGTGCAGCATTTTGGACAATCGGTGTGCTCACCGGGATGGCCTGGCACGTTGCCAATGTAAACAAAGTGAAGTCCTTCCTGCAGCGCCCTATTTCGGGCTCGCTCCAGGGTAGAGACTGGGGTTGGAGGCAGACTCTTTAGTTTGTAGAGAGGATAAAATCTGCTGAAGTGTAAAGGTACATCCGGCCCCAGTTCATTTTTGATCCACTTGCACATGGCAGCCACCTGATCCATATCGTCATTTTTCCCCGGGACCATCAAATTGACGATTTCTGTGTGAATACTATCTCGTTTAAGTTGTTTAAGTGTCTCCAGCACAGGCTCCAATGTTCCCCCAGTGAGCTCTCGATAATAGGATTCCCTAAAACCCTTCAAGTCAATGCAGGCAGCATCCAGGTATTTACCCAGTTCTTGCAGCGGAACACTGTTGATATATCCATTGGAATGCATGACTTTGAGCACACCCTGCTTTCTGGCAAGTTTGCCAATGTCAATCATGTATTCGGTAAAGACTGTTGGCTCCACATAGGTTGAGGCGATGGATTGACAGCCGTAACGGCTGGCATGCTGCACCACCTGTTCAGGGGTGAGCTCGTAGTTGTGAGTATCATCGGGCCGGGCTTGGGAGATTTCCCAATTCTGACAGAATTTGCAGTCGAAATTGCACCCTGCAGTGGCAATGGAGAAGGATCGGCTGGTGGGGAGTACGTGGAAAAATGGCTTTTTTTCTATGGGGTCCACATGCACTGCACACGGATTGCCATAGACCAGGGAGTAATAGCGCCCACCGATGTTTTCCCTAACCTCGCAATATCCCCTTTCACCTTCGTCTACTTCGCAGGAGTGGGGACAGAGTTCACAACGGATGCGACCATCTTCCAGCCCCGTGTAGAATGGGGATAGTTTGCGACCGAGATAACCTTTTTGCAGGCCCAGAGCCTGCGAGCGAGAGGTGGTCGTCATCCAGACAGCGGATTCCAGGCTAGCGCATAGAAGAGCACAGCGCCCGCATTGCTTTAAGAAATCGCGCCTGCTGATTCTCTTGCTCATGCCAAGTTACCTCGGTTGAGGTGACGAACCTTCAACCCCATCGCCATGGTGGGAAATAGAGCGATGATGGCGCAAACCGACAACCTTATAGATCATCGGGAGAAAATACATCAGCGGAGAAGATGTATATCTCCGTCTTCTTGTCTTTCCAGGCATCTTCCGGCAAACCGGCTTTAGTGCAGGTGTGTTCCAAGAAGGTGTTACGGTCCCAACCCCACTCGGTCGCCACCTGGGGTAGGAGTAATCCGCTACAGCTGCCACGTTTCATGTAGATGCCATGTACGCCTACTTCTATCTCTTCCACGTCGGAGATCTGTTGAAATGGGGTGAGAACGGAAATTTCATACTTCAGCAGTCCCAATTCTTCTGAGGTTACCGGTGGAAAACGAGGATCCTGGAAGGCGGCCGCCTCCGCCATCTCGGCAACAGTTTTAACCAGAGGTTTATCCCCACGAATGTGGCCGATACAGCCTCTGAGTTTACCTTCCTTGTGGAGGGTCACAAATGCGCCTCTTTGCTCATTCAGAGTGGGGGAGTCAACCGAAAGTGTGGGCGGTTTATCACCTCGGCAGTGGGCCTCCACCACATCACGAGCAATCTGCAGCAATTCTACCTTCTCCTCAGAATTGAGTCCCAGATCAACTCCTACCCGCTGCCGTTTGGGATTTTTTCCTTCGACGTTCTTATGATCGGCCCACATAGCAGCTGCCATATAACCCACGACGCCACTATGATCGCCGGTGATATCACCAGAATTCGCGTAGTACAATACCCGGCTGTTGTCAGCTCCCAGAAGACGTGCTATCAACATGGCAGTGATCATTGGGCCACCCCCACAGGCCTCACACTTACCACTGGCGATACTGTTGCTCAGACCCCGTGGATCAAACTCATCAACCTCGTCTAACACCACCTGATCCAACCGTTTGGCCTGCTTGTAAGGATGGAAGTGGGAAAGATCGGAACTTGCGACGACCAGCGCTGATCCTTGCTCTTTTAGGCAATCGGCAACCGCCTCTGCCAACCACTCGCAAGTGGTAAAATCCTGGTTGCCCATGACCAGAGGCACAAGTTTGAAATCGGGCATAACCACCTGCAGGAAGGGAAGCTGGATTTCCAGGGAATGCTCCTGACTATGGGCCTCGGGAACATACTGTATCCGGCTTTCTCGCTGTTTCAGTGCCGATATCAAGTCATGATCCAAGGGTACCACCCCCATTGGTGTGCGATATCCGCCTAGGTCATAGACGGACACACCCTTAAAATAGGCGCGGTGGCTGGGAGCAATGACCACTACACTGGCAAATTTCTGCTCTTCCAGTAGCTTGTAGGCATAGGCAGCCACCTGTCCTGAGTAGCGATACCCTGCATGAGGGGATATGAGTGCGATTAGTTTCCCCTGCAGGTTCTCAACTTTGGTCCGGTTCAGGTACTCTCGGACTTCCTGCTGCAGGCGGGAAGCGTTTCCCGGGTACCACGATCCGGCGATCACCGATTCGCGAATCTGTTCAGAAGGCATGCTCTTTCCCTCCACAGCGGCCGCATTTTGGTTGCCATACATTGGCCATAGAGAAAGTACGGCGGCCAAGGCGGTAATTGTTATTGATCGGAGAACCATGTTGTCAGCGCATCCTCTCGTGATTTGAAGGAAGGCTACAGACCAGGGTGAGATGAGCAACACGTCGTCCTCGTAAGCGCTGGGGAATTAGTCCTATTCTAATAAAGAGCTCCAATTTCTGTCAACAAGTCGTCTACAGGACGGGCTTCTAATCCTGTTTAAGCTGGAGTATACTACCCTTTCGCTAACGAGAGGCATTACATGGAACGTTCGAATTTCTATCTAGACCAAGTTACCGTCGTTCTGCATCGGCCTCGCTTTCCGGAGAATATAGGGGCGGTTGCACGGGCAGCTTGCAACATGGGGATATCCAGACTGATGCTGGTTTCGCCGGAGGACTGTGACCTAACCCGCATTCTTAAGATGTCCACCCATGCTGCCGCTGACCTGGTGGAGAATATGGAGGTCCACTCTGACCTGTCCACCGCCCTGCAGCCGTTCAACTACGTAGTGGGAACCACCGCCCGCACAGGTGGCAAGCGCCAGGAGCTCAAAACACCTCGAGAGATAGCCGCAGAGTTGTTACCCATTTGCGCTAACAACCAGGTTGCTTTGCTCTTCGGTCCCGAGGACCGGGGCCTTACTAATGTCCAGCTGCGCTACTGTCACGCCCTGGTCACCATTCCCACCTTGAGTTTTTCTTCACTGAATCTGGCACAAGCGGTAATGATTCTTTGCTACGAACTCATGATAGCAAGCAACGAACCCGTAGATGGTTTCGCGCCCCGCTTGGCTAGTCGGCGCGAACTTGATGGTATGTATGAACACCTCAAAGAGACTTTTGTCAAGATCAACTTCATCAATCAGGACAACCCCGACTACTGGATGCAAACTATCCGTCGCTTTTTCTCCCGCGTTGGACTTCGGGCTCGAGATGTCAAGATAATCAGAGGTATTTGTCGTCAGATTGATTGGTATACGCGACGAAAAGTGGAGAAGATAGGAGAGCTAGAGATGGATTGACCCTGATCGGTGGGCATGCTCTGCCTCAGCCGCATCAATCTTCGGGGATTTTTTGTGCACCGTATGTGGATACCGGCCTCCATTCATCCAGATTAGGTCAGTAGGACAATCCCACCCGTGCTCGCACCAGGTCCAGAGTGGGCAGTGCCTTCATTCTGGCCTTTTCAGCCCCTGTCCTCAAAACTTGTCGAATATGTTTGGGATCACGCTCCAGTTGCTGACGCTTCTCTCGCGCCCCCTCAAAAAAATCCCACAGCCGGTCAAAGAGTTCTTGCTTCACATCGCCGTATCTTAGCCCGCCCTGGCGATATCGATCGGCTAAATTGGCCTTTTCCTTTTCATCCATAAATAGGGAGATAATGGCATAGAGATTACATTTGTCCGGATCTTTGGGATCTGCCACTGGAGTGGAATCTGTTACAATCCCCGCTATTTTTTTTCGCAGGTACTTTTCTCCAGCAAAGATCTCAATGGTGTTGTCATATGATTTGCTCATCTTCCTGCCGTCTACGCCCAGTACCGTAGGTATATTTGGATTGATTTCCGCCTCGGGAATGACAAAAGTTTCCCCAAACACATGGTTAAACTTTATGGCAATGTCACGAGCGATCTCCAGGTGTTGCTGCTGGTCTTGACCTACAGGAACCTTCTGCGATTGATAGAGAAGTATGTCCGCAGCCATCAGCACCGGGTAAGAAAGGAGACCGTGGTGGGGAGTCAGCCCCTGAGCAATCTTGTCTTTGTAGGAGTGGCTTCTGAGTAGTAGCCCCACTGGAGTGACATTATTTAGAATCCAGGTCAACTCCGCTACCTCCGGCACGTCGGACTGTACCCAGAAAATAGCTTTATCCGGATCTAATCCCAGAGCCAGGAAGTCCAGAGCAGCCTCTAGAGTCCCCTGGGCAAGCTGCTCTCTGTCTGTCACTGAAGTCATGGCATGATAGTTGACGATAAAGCAGTAAAGCTCACTTTCTTCCTGATATGCGATCATGGGCCTCATCATACCGAAATAGTTGCCTATGTGCAGACTGCCTGACGGTTGGATGCCGGAAAGTATGCGCATTATTGCTTGCTCCTTATCCTATTCTGCTTTAAGTCAAAGATTTCTTTTACCCCATTTGAGAAAATATTCAACCTTTAAATTTGCTAGAGGTTCCTGGTGGGTGTGGGAAAGGTTCCGAGGTTCCTTTCTCTTGCAAGTGTTAACCAACTTGGGGTAAACTCTCCCAGGTTCACCGAAGCAGTTCTTAGGTCCTGTACCTGTTTGTTCACTGTCTTCGTCCTAGAGATATCTCCGTTGACCTCGCTCTCAAAGGAAAGGAACAATTGCCATGGCAGAACACCAATGTAGAGCCTGTATAGTCTATTGCATGGATTTTCGTCTTCATGAACCGCTTGCCAACTTTTTTGTAGATCAGAAACTTGATGGAGATGGAGCCGATGTCATCCGGGTGGCGGGAGCGATCAAAAGCCTTTCTCGGCCAGCGGATGCTAGAGATCGGGAGTTCTTGATGGAACAGCTCAATGTCGCCCACGCACTCCACGGGGTGCGCCAGTTCTACCTAATCAATCATGAGGATTGTGGAGCCTACGGTCTGGAAGACGTCATTGATAGCCCGGAGGAACTTGCCACACATCGAGAGGACCTCCGTGTTGCCAGACTACTGCTCAAGGATCGTTTTCCCGACACTGAGATTTTCACCTATTTTATGAGGCTCAGTGGAACAGCAGAGGCAGTCGATTAATCAAGTAAAGCATGGCGCTTTGCGCCAAGCGCATAGCGAGAAAACTTCCCTTCTACGCTTTGCGCTCTGCGCCATGCGCCATGCTCGTGTACACAAAAATATACATTCTGATATCTTATTGTGCACTCAAGTGCTTCGTTTTCCCCGCTCCCGCTCAGCACTGCTCATGCTTCATCACTTAAGCCTCTCTTCTTTAACCTAATAGAATTCTTATATGTTTTTCTCATCATAGCATATTTTCCTCGCTGGAGTTACACCACTGAGAGCACCTTTCCGCTTTCTTTTCCGTGGCATACCCCTTGCTTGATAGGTGGAGTAAGAAATATCCTATGAGGTGAGGAGAAAGTTATGAAAAGCCATCTCGCCTTAATCACCATTGTTTCCCTAGTGGTGATGGTGGGCGTCTTTGTTACCTGTCCTCTGTCAGGAACTTTGATTCCCGAAGCCTCTGCCAAGGAAGTTCCGCACAGCCATAAGATAATTGCTGACACCCTAGCCGCACACAAAGTTATATGTTTGAGCAGAGACGGTGTCATCAGGACGGTTTTACTGGATGGCAAATGGATTGATGTAAAAAATGTGGAACTCACAGACCACACCCTTATTTTAAGAACTGACTTTGGTAGCATAAGTCTTACAGCGGTGCTTAGTGGCCCATAGCCAGTTTCACCCCGTCGTAGAGGTGGTCCCCGGCAGGACCACCTCTTTTTTTTGCCCTTTCCACGCCACAATTTCCGCCTAACTGACCATCCACCACGAAAATGGTTTCAAAAATGCTTTGACAGGTGTTGCAGTATTTTTTAGAATTGTTATAATTATCACGAAGTCGTGGCGGTTGCTAAGTTTGACTGTACACGTTTGTTGGGGTCTTGTGTTTTCAAGAGGGGTCTGATACTGATGCGCGGAATAGCACCCCTCAAGTAAGGAGGATATTGTCCCATGAATGAGTTGCTGGCACCCGGTGGCAACCTTGAAATGGTGGAAGAAGTTTTTGCCAAGGGCGCTGAGGCTGTCTATGTTGGAGCAAAGGGATTCAGCCGGAGGAAGTGCGCCTGGGAACTGGAGGATAGCCAGATCAAGGAGGCGATAGATATTGCTGCCGATTACGGCGGCAAAGTTCGGGTAGCCATCAACACCGATGTGCCTGAGAAGAAATTTATCCGGATTTTAAGCAAAGCAGCCAAATGGGCCCAGTTTGGAGCGGAAGGTGTAATCGCTAAAACCCCCGATCTCATGCGACTCATCAACCGCAACTACCCCGAACTGGTCATCCACGCTAGTGTAGGCTGTAATATCTGCACCAAAGAAGAAATGGAATTTTACCGGGAGGCTGGTGCCACCCAGATTGTTGCCTCCACCGAAATCAACACCGTGGAAAAGCTGACCCGTTTCAAAAAGGAAGCAGACGAAGTCGGCGTCCTGACCGAGGTGCTCATCCACGGCAATCGCTGCATTGGCGGTGTGGGTAACTGCTTGTTTCATGAACTAACCAGCGATTCTTACGTGAAAAGAGTTCATACTGATGAGGACGGCCACCAAATAGTTGAATACGAAGGTTGGCCCGACCGGAGTGGAAGCTGTTTTCGCTTCTGTCTGCTCTCCGAAGCACAGCGAGAAAAGCTGATGCGTGGCAAAGGTAAGAGCCGCGGAGAAATAACTGCTGTTAATGAAAAGATTCGGCGCCAGCCCAACGTGGCCTTTGCTGTGCAGCGCCAAGAGCTCAGGCAGTACATTGATCTGGGTGTGCAAACCCTGAAAGTTCAGGGACGCGAGTACCCTATTGCGCTTATCGGCCAGATGATTCGAGACTACCGGATTCTTATTGATGGTCATCTCCAAGGGCAAAATCCTGCCGATCCCGAGTTGATTACGGTGGAGGAAGATCTCGAGCGGTTGGTTCGGGACCGTGATCGAGCCAGGATGGAAAAAACCAGAGAACTGCACCAGCAAATCAAGGGACTCTCAGAAGTGGAGGGCTGATTAGTGTCTAAAGTCTACCTGGTGCGCCACGGTCAGACAGCCTGGAATGTGGGTGAGATCTTTCGTGGCCGGGCGGACATCCCCCTGGATGACACCGGAAAACAAGAGGTGCACCTGGCAGGTGAGGCACTGAAGAATGAGACCCTTCATGCTGTTTACAGTAGTCCCCTTTCCCGATCCATGGAAACGGCTGAAAATATAGCTAAGTTTCACAATCTTTCTGTCACCCCCCTGGATGCCATAATCGATATCAGCTACGGAGAATGGGAGGGTGCAGGCAATCAAGAGATTCAACAAAAATATCCGGAGCTTTATGCGGTCTGGGTTAACGAACCTCACAAGGTTCAGTTTCCAGGGGGTGAGAGTCTGGATGAGGTGCAATCACGCACCATGGCGGCCCTGGATGAACTGATACAGAAACACCAGGATGAGAACTTTGTTCTCGTGGCGCACCGAGTCCCCAACAAAGTGATCTGCTGCAGCTTGCTAGGGCTGGACAACAGTCACTTTTGGCGAATACAGCAGGACACTGCCTGCACCAATCTTTTCACTTATCGAGACGAGCAATGGATCATTTCCTTCTTGAACGACACTTCTTATCTCCGCTCACTGGGCAAAGAAGCCCTCGCTGATTTTTGACCGATCCAGCCGTCTGTACTTCTGAGCCAGTCCTTACCCCAAATTGCTACTGTCTATCATGTCTGCGAATGACCCACCAAATTTCCATATTGATTCTTCAGGGGTGATCCTGGTAACGTTTTAGCCTTAAATCGTCATCCGAATTATAATGGGCCCATAGAAAACGAATTGAGCTGTGATTGGCAAAACTAAACGGTATGGTGATTTTTGTGGTCTCAACCATTTTTTTTCTAAGTATGGCACGGATTGGAGAACTTTTTCAGGACTCTGTTGTCTAATCGCGGTAAATGGATAGAAGATCGTTGGCTCAAAAAAGTTCATCAGTTAAGCACAAGGAAGAACAACTCCTGGTGGATCGCTGTCAGCAAGGGGACAGGGACTCCTTCGCCAAGTTGATGCAATTACACCAGAGGCAGATTTATAATTTCACTTATCGCATGCTGGGTAGTGCAGAGGAAGCCGAGGATTTGACCCAAGATATTTTCATAGCTGTTTTCAAGGGCATAAAGAGTTTTCGCGGTGAGGCCAAATTTTCAACCTGGCTTTATCGGATCGCTCTGAACCAAACGCGAAACCGGATTAAATATTTGGCGAGAAGGAATTTCTTTGCCAAAAGGACTAAGAGGGAGGGATTGGAAGAAGATATGGGTTTGGAAACTCCTGAGACTCTACCTGACAGCGGGCCTACTCCCGAACAATGGGCCATGACCAAGGACCTGGCCGCTCAGGTACAGGAATGTTTGAATCAAATGGGCCGCCAGGCGCAGCAAATACTGATACTAAGGGATGTGCAAGGCTTTTCGTATGAGGAGTTGAGTGAGATGCTCTCTTTGAAGCCGGGTACAGTAAAATCACGTTTACATCGAGCCAGAAATGCTTTGCATCAATGTCTGGCTGGCAAACTAGAGTAGCCCATGGACTGCCGGAAATACCAATCACAATTCAACTCTTACCTGGACCGTGATCTTTCGCCCACAGAGCGGGAAAAATTGCAGTTTCATTTGAGTGAGTGTCTACTCTGTTATCGCCAGTGGAGTTCTTTGCAAAAAACTCATGAACTTCTGCGACAACTGCCGACTCTGGATCCTCCTGAACATCTGAGTGCCGTGGTGATGGCAAGGTTGAAGGATAGGGGATTCCACCAACCTCTGAAGTTCCTTACCACCCTCCCCCGATGGCTCCCCATGGGTGTGGGTGTAGCTTTATTTTTACTTATCTCTGTTGCCCTATGGCAGGTGATGCCATCTCAGTATCCTTGGCAATCACTTTTTCCCAGCTCCCGGAAAAATGTGACGACTAGCATCGGCCCGTCTGAACAGCCCCAAGAAGGCATCACAATAAGGAGGGGAGATTCCGCTTCCCCTGTTCCCGTCATGGTCCTGAGGGTCAAGGACTTTTCCAGGGCACACCAAGCATTGGAGTCCATGCTGCGCTCCTTCGACAAGCCAATGCCGCAAAAACGTGGAGCCAATCCCTCTTTTCACTCCGATTCAGCCCAGCTAATCGATGTTCAGGTCCCGGGCCAACGCTTCCCTCATCTGCTCCGTGAATTGGATAAGATAGGCCATCTGGACCATAGCGAGGTGGAGATGCATAGACTGGCCAATTCCCAGCAGAAAAAATCCATCTCCATTCGCATCGTGATAATTGGCAACGGATCTGACGTAGAAATACGTAGACTGCCGAAATGAGACCTGGTTAAGCAATTCCCCAGCTGAATTACTATCGTGATAATTGGCAACGGATCTGACGTAGAAATACGTAGACTGCGGAAATGAGACCGCGTCCTGCCACCGTTCCCAATCTTCATTCCGTAGTAATCAGCAACGGATCTGACGTAGAAATACGTCGACTGCGGTGGGATTTTGTTCAGTCAGTGGGTAAGCCAGCTATAAATCCAAACGCTTCCAGCGTGTTCCCTCAGGGGTGTCGACAACCTTTATTCCACGATCCAGCAGTTCCTGGCGCAACCGATCAGCCTCGTCCCAGCGCTTTTTGCGCCTGGCCTCAGCTCTGGCCCCAAGAAGTCGGCAAGCGTGCTCATCCAACTCAGACTCAATGCAGATAAAAAGATTTAATACTGAATTCAACCTTTCCATACTGGCAAGAGCCGCTTCCCTTTGACTCTCACTTAGACTGCCTGCCGAAATATACGGATTGAGTTTGCGAATAAAGCCAAAGACAGCGGCCAGGGCAGAGGAGATGTTCAGGTCATCACCCATGGCCTGGTCAAAATTCTGCTCAACTTCATAAATCAATTGGTCTACTTCCTCACCAGGCTCTCCGGAAACCGATTGCTGCAATCGTTGGATGAATTCATCCAACCGTTCCAAGCTCCGCGAGGCCTCTCGCAACCGGTCCTCTTCGAAATGCAAAGCTTTGCGGTAATGGGTGGCTAACAGCCAATAACGAATCTCTCTACCGCTATAGCCCCTATCTAACAGTTGCTGAACCGTCACCCTACCCTCGCCCTCTCTGGACATCTTTTTTCCATCCATCAATACCCGCTCACAATGGATGTAGTAGTTTGCCAACGGCTTTCCAGTGGCTGCCTGGGCGATAGCGATCTCGTTTTCGTTATGGGGGAATAAGAAGTCCAGGCTACTGATGTGAATGTCTATTGTTTCCCCCAACTGTCTCCTGGCCAGAGCCACCGTCTCGAGATGTAGGGAGGGGAGTACATTTCCCCAGGAAGTTTTTAGATATATTCCACGCTTCAACTCGGCCAAAATGGCCCTTCTAAGTAAGGTAAAATCACGGGGGTTCTGTTTTTCATATGCTTCAAGATCAACAGTCTTGCCAAGTCTAATTTTCTGGAGGTCCACTCGGGACAGTTTGCCATAGTCTGCAAATTTGGAGATGTCGAAATAGACCGAGCGCAATTTCTCATAGGCGAAACCCTTTTCCATCAAAGTCTTGCTTATTGCTAGGATGTCATCAACGTGCTCACTAGTGCGCGGGTAGTAAGTTGCCGACTGGACACCCAAAACATTTAGATCCCGGTGACAGATCTCCATATACCGTTCGGCATTACTATCCAGATCAGAGTTGGTTTGACTGGCATCAAGTATGGCCTTCTCACCCATGTCGGTGATGTTGACGACCTGGGTTATCTCGAAGCCTTTGTATTCCAGGTACCTCCGCATGAGATCGGCCACCACCAAACGTCTGCATTCAGCCATATCCAGGGATTCACCCACGGCTGGACCGGTGGTGAAAAGGGAGATTTTGCCTTCCGATATTGGTTTGAAATCCTCCTTCTGGCGAGTAAAGGTATTGTAGAAGCGAAAATCGGGCTCCAATAATGTGGTGAAGAGATTGGTACTGAGATATCTCTCCCCGCCATCAGGAAGAATTGCGACTATCATGCCCTGGTCTAACTGGCTAGCAGTGCGAAGGGCAGCCGCCATAGCGGCTCCCCCGCTCATTCCCACAAACAGGCCCTCTTCCCTGGCCAATCTCCTCGCTGTTTCGAAGGCTTCCGCGTCCTCAATATGGACAATCTCATTGAGAATCTCTTTGTCGAAAATACCCGGGACATAGGACTCCTTCATATTCTTGAGACCTTGAATCTTGTGTCCCATATAGGGCTCCACGGCAATCATCCAGACATCTTGGTCATATTCCTTCAAGCGTCTGGTCACGCCAATAGCCGTGCCGGTGGTACCGAGGGTTGTCACAACATGAGTGACTTTCCCTTCGGTCTGATTCCAGATTTCGTTGGCAGTGGTGTGGTAATGCGCTTTCCAGTTGTCTTCATTGTTGAACTGGTCGGGCATGTAATAGCGATCGGGAAATTGACGCACCAGTTCGTAAACCTTTTCAATGGAACCATCTGTGCCCAGGGCTCCAGGCGTGAGCAGAATTTCGGCCCCTAGGGCCTTCAGGATCTTCTGGCGCTCCTGGCTAGCGGTCTCTGGCATGGCAAGTGTGATGGTGTAGCCCTTTACTGCAGCCACTAACGCCAGACCGATACCTGTGTTGCCGCTGGTGGCTTCAATTATGGTCTTATCTGGACCGAGTTTGCCTCGTTTCTCCGCCTCCTCGATCATCTGCAGAGCGATGCGGTCTTTGACAGAACCTCCCGGGTTCTGGGCCTCCATTTTGGCGTAGACGGTCACATTTGGATTGGTATTGAGGCGGTTCACCAGAATCATGGGAGTGTTGCCAATCAGCTGCAAAACATTATCATAGACTTTTCTCATTGTTTATTCCCGTCAGACAAACGTCGGCTTGCCTCATGAGACCATCGGTGAAATCGGCTCGACCTGATGCCTAAAACACTGAAAAAACCATACTCAATAACCACAGTACTTTCAACAACAAAAGATCAAACTTGCTCCTGCCACCAGTTGTGATTATCATAAACTACAGTTAATGAGCCCTAAAAAGGAGAAAGCTAACTCATGCACATGGATCGGAAGATTTTCGCTATGAATTTGTCTGTGGAGGCCACCTCGGCCTACATTCTCATTTGCACCCTGGCCGAAAGCGGTGCGGTGATTACTATTGAATCAGCGGGATCATTTTGGAATGACAGTCCTGAGGCGCTAACCAGAGCGCTCGAGGAACTCAACCACCGCCGGGTAATCTACGAGGAGCTGGACACCAAACAAAGGCGGCAATACCTCCTGAACCCATCGGATCTCTGGGAACCCCCTGCTGCATAGCTCAATAGGGTCATAGGGCCGCCGCATATTCGCGGCTGCGAAAGCCGTTCCCTTAAACACTGTGTGTCACTTGACTTTGCCGTCATTGCTCAGAGTTTCAGGTGTCGGGTGATATTCAGGCACCAGGTGTCAGGAATAAACGGTAAATCGTTTAAAGCGTTAAAGTCATTGAAATCGTTCAAATCGTAAGATCGCGGCTGAAAGCCGCTCCCACAAGAAATCCTCTTGTCCTCTGCCTAGTGTCTAGTCCCTAGTGCCTAGTTGTTTTCTGCCCGCTGCTAGCTGCCAGCTGGCCTCTAATCTCCGTCTCACCGTTTCTCCCCGTCCCCGCATCGTCCCGCGGTGCCGAGTGCCTAGTCCTTACCTGTCCTGAGCCTGCCTGCTCTGAGCTCGTCGAATGGGTCGAGGGGGTGCATAGTTTCTGCTCTATGCTCCATGCTCTATGCCCCCTTTCATCCTTTCTCTTTCAATCCAAGTTTCCTGGCGATCTCCCTGGCAGTTGCTTCCACAAAAACTTTGAACTCATCAGGGGGTAGTGGCTTTCCAGCCGCAGGCAAACTTTTGACCCCTGGAGCCTCAACCAAGCTGGGAAAGTTTCTCAGCTCAGATTTGGGCACTACCTCATAAGCGGAGTCCAAACTAGCGCTGAAATAGCTTTCCTGGAACCCAGCGAACTTGAGAGCGTGCGCAGTAGCATCCAACACCGCAACCTCCCCGTCTGAGACTATCCCTTCCTGCCGAGCCCTGAGCAATCCTGCCAAACACTCACCACCCTGAGTACAAGCGATATGACCGTTTCGGTTTGCAATTAATTGGCAGTCCATGATCTCCTGTTCGCTAACCTGCACCACAAAAACCCCAGGGCTCCTTGCTGCCCGTTCGTAGGTTTCAACCAATCGTATCACCCTGGGCATGGAGACAGGATTGCCGATCATGGCCGCTTGGGCCACGCTGGGCCGGACAGTTACGGGGCGAAAGATTCTTTTGTTCGGGTCCGACTCTTGATAGTAACGGTAAACCGGATCAGCATGTTCGGACTGCACGCCGATTATCATAGGTAGAGTCTCGATCACCCTAAGGTCAAGTAGTTTCAAAAATCCACCCATAACAGCGGTGATATTTCCCGCATTACCAATCGGTACTACCACCACCTTATTCTCTAACTCATAGTCAAAGCTCTGGGCCACCTCAAAGGAGTAGGACTCTTGCCCCTGAATGCGCCAAGCGTTCTTCGAATTCAACAGGGCAACATTGTAATGCTCTGCAAGGTACTCTACTACCTTCATACAATCGTCAAATACCCCGGGAATCTCGAACACCCTGGCGCCACTTCCAAGGGGTTGAGACATCTGCTGGTCCGTTACCTTCTTGTGCGGTAGCAGGACAGCTGATTTGACCGTCTTTCTCATGTAGGCAGAATAAAGGGCTGCGGCAGCTGATGTATCTCCGGTAGATGCACATATGGAAAGTACCTCTTTCAAACCTTGACTGCGCACCAGGAAGTTCAAATAGCTCAAAGCGCAGGCCATACCTCTGTCTTTAAACGAGGCGCTCGGATTCTGCCCGTCGTTTTTGAAGTAGAAATCCAACCCCGCCCACCCCCGTAAGGCATCATTCGCCTGAACTATCGGGGTATGACCCTCCCCGAGGTAAATGATGTCCTCCAGGGGTATCACCGGAGCGATTAGCTCGTGAAAGAGGAATATTCCCTGTAGCGCCGGGACGTTTAGCATCCTGCGGTAGTCAAAGAGCTGCCGCCAGAATGAACCGTCATATTTTTTCAAACGATCCCAGTGGAGGTCTTCGATCATTAAGACGCTCTTGCACTCGGGGCAGGTGTAGAGCAGCGATTCAATGCTGAAGACCTCCTCGCACTGCAAGCAACGATAGATCAACCCACCTGAGGGTTGAGGAAAAAGGTGGGGCTTTATCTCGTTGGGAAAGTCAGCAGCCCGCATTGTCTGTCTCCTTGATTCTGGGTGTTAGCCCGGATATTGGTAAACCTGCACAGATTCTTTTATTCTGACCCATTCCTCCTGTCAAGCGCATTTAAAGCTCTCAACAGTCCGCCTGAGACAAACTGCAGGGAATCCTCTCACTGGTTCATTCTTAACCCACATATTGCCTACCTACACCGGTAAAAACCGCTGCGCTCGCGCAATAGTCCCGCCCTCGGCGGGAACGCACTCTTGCGCGTTTTTCCTCGACATAGGTATGCAACATTAGGGTTAATTTGTGCTTTTGTCTTGAACAAATACCAAGAGACCCACTATACTGTGTGCCAGCCGCGAGATCAATGGACAAGGTAGAAGGTAGAAGGAGAACCTGATGATAGATTTGTTATATATCCGTGATGAAGAAACTTACTCGGATGGGACAGTTATCTTTGACGAGGGAGGCTTTAGCGATTGGGTGTACGTCATCATGGAAGGGCAGGTGAAGGTTAGCAAGCGCACCCCCAAAGGACTAGTCACGGTTGCCACCCTGGGAGAAGGAGACTTCATCGGCGAACTTGAGTTTTTAGACATGGGCAAAGAACCCCGATCTGCAACAGTGTCAGCAGTGGGCGACGTTAAGCTAGGGGTTCTTGACCGCGACAAGCTAAGACGCGAGTACGACAGCCTGTCTCCAGACTTTCGCAAGATCATCCGCACCTTAGTTCAAAGGTTGCGACGCATAACCCTTCAGGCTGCTTCTCTGGCCAGTTCGTAGATGAAACTTGGAGTATTGGAGTGATGGAGTAGTGGAGTAATGGAAAAGATCACTGAAGAACTGTATCCATATATTAACGTCTCTGCAATACTCCAAAACTCCAATACTCCAGAACTCCATCCGGTATTTCGTCCGACAGAACAGCTAGATATATTCCCATTGACGATAAAAACCAAACGTGTGCCTTATGAGTCTACTTTCTGTTCTCTCCTCTTGCCTGGCAGTTGTGGAGCAGAGCCAATATGTCCACATAGACACTGCTGCCATATCAACCCTGCTGGATAATGGTTCTCACCTTGAGATTCCGCCGCTGACGCAAGGTCCTGCCCCATACCACTATTTTGACAGCACCGCAGTCACTGCTGAGTGGATTTTCGTTTTAGATACCATCAATCATTGCTTCTGGCCCGATGTGGACTCTCCCCTCTGGACGATCTACTACAAAGGCGAAGCGCTCTCTGGCTACTGGGCCCTGGCTGCGAGTCTGAAGCGCGCCATGGAGGACGGCATTTCGATTCACCAAGCAGAAACCCTGGCTTCCATAAACTCGCAGACTTTGGCTCACATTTTCAGTGGTAGTGGCAAGATTCCGCTATTTGAGGAGCGTCTGGCCAATCTCCGTCAGGCAGGGCAGGTTCTTCTTGATAGATTTCAGGGGAGCTTCATTCACGTGTTGGAAGAGGCCAGGGGCTCAACGGTGGAGTTAGTGTCTCTGCTTGTGAGTCAATTTCCAAGTTTCAACGATACCGCTTCGTATTATGGTCAGACAGTATACTTTTTCAAGCGCGCCCAACTTTTGATTCAGGATTTGTGGAGCACCTTCTCGGGAGAATACTGGGGAAGTTTTGATGATCTTTGGCAACTTACGGCCTTCGCTGACTACAAATTACCCCAGGTCCTTCGCCATCTAGGCATAATCCACTACGAACCCACGCTGGCAGAACGCATCCAAAACCTGGTGCATATTCCCCCATTCAGTGCGGAAGAAGTGGAGATCCGGGCAGCGACTATTTGGGCCGTGGAACTGCTGAGACAAAAACTTAGCAGTCGCGGTCAGGAAGTAACCTCGGCCCAGATAGACAACTGGCTCTGGAACCTGGGGCAAGATGATACCTACCGCGGTTTGCCATATCACCGCACGCGCACTATTTTCTATTGAGTCTTCTGTTCTTAGTGCAATCTCATAAAGAGTGTTCACCCTAAGGTTGCAGATTGTCCCGGAGAAAGCTAATTGCTTGGCTGGTTGACGATTATTGGGTGGGGAGTTTTGCTTACTTAAACTGATCAGAGGCTCTAAAAAAAGATCCCCTATCGGCCCGGCGCACAACGGCCGATAGGGGCAAGGGGCACCAAGGGAGACTGGCATCTCCCTATTATGCCTAATTTACCTTATTGTGATCTATTGGTCAAGAAAATTATTGGATCTACTCAGCACCATTTCACTCACCCGAACTCACGATACCAGTAATGTCTTTTGTCCAACGGCTAGCTGCCAGCCCGGATATTTCACGCATTGGTGTCGCGAGAGCGTGGAGAGGGGTGTACCACCGGGCAACCGCAGGGGATGGAATCCGAGGCGTACTTGAAAATGCTCCAGCGAGCGCATTCCCCGTAGCTTGCTGCGGGGTTAGCGAGCGAACTACAATAAAATGAAATCACTTCCTTACATTTCGAAGATTCCCTGTCCGCCTCAGGCGGACTGCTGGGAGCTTCAACAGTACGTCGCAGGATTCGATACCCGAGGACGCCCGGCTTCCTGCTCGTAGAGCCTACAGCTCGGAGAGAAGGACGCTCATATCCACGGTCGCAGCAGGCAATCCGTGAAACATCCGGGCTAGACCAAATGCTGGAGCAGCTGACAAAAGCTGGCGCTGCTAAAAAATTCCAACCTGGTTTCTGGACCGAAAGATATGACATCTTCATCTTCCAAGTTCGTTTTTACCGACGGCGATACTTTCGAGCCATTAATAAAGGTTCCGTTAGTGGAGTTCATGTCTATTAGCTGAATAACTTGACTCCCGGGAACTTCACAGAAATAAGCATGAAGCTTTGACACCATCTTATTGCGCAGGACGATATCATTGTCTGCGGACCGTCCGACAAAAATCATTCGCTCCGCCGAATTCTTATCCCTTTTTTCCAAAGGAATAACCCTTGCTTGGAGAAGGGGCTCATCCTCTCCACTTTCACTAATCGACAGGAGGTCATCGACTTCCAGTTCAGAAATGGTTTCCACCCTCCCCAGCTTTATCGTACTGGAAGGCGCCAGGTAATTTTCCAATAGAAACGGATTTTTGAAAGCTTCCAAGAATTGTTCTCGCCCCAACCCTTGCAGGCTTTTCAGGTAGTCAACCACCCTGTCGTGGTGCACTTCCTCCATACCTTCCTCCTCTGGGTTACTCTTCCGGCTCGGACGTTTCATGAATTGCGGTCGCAGTAAGTGATTCATGAAACATCCGGGCTCCAGGTGTCATCCTGAAGAAAGCATGATTCATGCCACAAAAAAAATATTAAAGCCTGGTTCACCCTCCTGCTGGCACCTGAACGATCCTGGACAGCTCCATCATTCTACTGTAGGTGGGATTTCAGAATTGGAGATTTAAGATTGGAGATTGCAGATTGGGGAGGGCATGGAGCATGGAGTTGAGGCAAAGGCAGAAAATAACTAATAACGGATAACATCTCATTCCGTTTGCGTTTCACTCTTTACTATTCACCGTTCACCGTTCACGATTTTTGCGATTTGAACGACTTCAACGAGTTTAACGGTCTTAGCGAATTGACGAATCGACTCTAAAACTGCTTGATAGCATCTCCCACAGAGGAGACTATGGGGAAGAGAGAGACAAATCCTGCTATCTCAAATACCTCCTTGATATACTCTTTCATTGAACAGAGCACAATTTTCCCTTCAGAGCGCTTTAGCTCTTTGGCTGCCTTCAGAAGTACGCGCAAGCCGGCGCTCGAAATGTAATCCAGACTTTCGAAATCTACAATTACACCTCTCGTACCATCCTCGATTACTCCAGATATCTTTTTCTCAAATTCCGGTGAAGTATTCGAGTCAAGACGACCAAGGAGTCCTAAGATACAAATTCCGTTTTGTTTTTTTTCGACGACTTCCATTAATCCCCCTCTCTTTGTATCGCTGCTTTCTCGCTAAAAAAATCAAAAACAAATGACTGAACGGGTTGAAGTCTGTACCTGCGGCTGTACGACTCTAGCATGAACTCGGGATGGTTATGTATTTATGATACTCTTTTTCAAGGTTAAAACGTTCCTATTCTCCTGTCTTTCGTAGACCATGTCATCCATGATCTTCTTGGTCAGGTGAATGCCAAGGTTGCCTACCTTTCGCTGCTCAATGGGGCATTCACAATCCGGCTCCTCAGCCTTCAACGGATCAAAGGGGACTCCGTCGTCTTCCAAACGTATGATGAGAATACCGTTTTCGTGTGAAATGGCCACCTTGATAAAGTGAACCGCATCGTCCTCAAATCCATACGAGATAATGTTGCTGACAAGCTCCTCCATGGCAAGACAGATCTCGAATACTATTTTGAGGGAGAGGCCGAGGGACTTTCCGAACTGCTCGAGGCTCTGGCAAAGTGCGTCCAGTTCGGAAAGGCTGTTCCTCAGTTCCAATGAAACTTTATCCGGAATCATAACCGCAAACCTTTCGCACCCAACCGATTGCTCAGCTCCCACGATACTATAAGACGAATCCTTATAATCCTATCATGGATCAGAGTTTATTAAATTAGGCTCACGCCAGCTTTTTTTCTACAATTGTCACAAAGACCATCCCGATCGAAAAAAAGACGTTCTTCCCAAGAGCGTATCCTGTCAACCATAGTTTCCAGCACTCTCGGCGTGAGTTCAGGGAACTGCTCTATGGCCTTGGTGAATTTCTCCCGGTTCATAACTAAACACGTCATCTTACTTACGGCTCTCAGGGAAAAAAGTCGCCGCATGTCTCCCAGCAGTGCCAGCCCACCTAAGAACTCGCCGTCTCCAAATTCCCGCAGGACAGCCTCGCCTCCCTCATCTTCTCGAACCACTTCTGCAGTTCCTGAAATTATGTAAAAGGCTTTGCCATCAATGTCATCCTGGTGAAAAAGATTATCTCCCGGCTTAAAAATCTCCCTGGTGAAGAGATAGGCGAAAACTTTGAGAGCTTGTAAAGGCAGCGCTGAGAAAAAATCCATTTGCCGCAGGATTTCAAGATTTTCCTGGAACTCACTGGTGTCAGACACTTGTCCTTTTTCCATAGATGAGTTCATGTAACATTCCTTTCCTGGCCATGAGTTCGTCGTAGGTCCCGATCTCTCCTATTCTTCCGGCCTTCATCACTGCAATCTTGTCATAGTCTTTGATGATGTCGAGGCGGTGTACAACTGCTATCAGCGTACTGGTTCCTCTCCACCTGCTGTCTAGCAGACTCTGTATACGTGCCTGGGACTTGTTATCTAGAGCCGAAGTGGCCTCGTCCATTATAAGCACCCGGGGCGCTTTAAGGAAAACTCTGGCAATGGCCAGTTTCTGGCGTTGACCGCCTGAGAGTCTGTCACCTTTGCTACCCACCTGGAATTCCATGCCAATTCCTACAATGGTCTCCAACAGGTCTTCTTCTATCAGAACTTGGATGATGTTCTGGTCGATTTTCTCCTCCGCTTGCGGATTGACCGTCTTGGTCTTACCGAAGAAGATGTTATCAAGAATAGTTTGTGAGTAGATGTATTCTGAAACCTGATAGAAAGTAAAAGCTCCGGGTTCATCACTGGAAATCTTCTCCCTGAAGAGCGCACGACCTTCAAGAATCAGATCTTCTAAAATGGTTGGCAGTCCCACCATTTTGTGGATGCCAGGGGTATAACGCAAGGCCAGTCGCAAAAGGTCGGTCTGGTCCTGGCGCGAGAGCCGGTGCAGCTTTGTTTTGGTCAGCCGGGTAGCGAGTGCTTTGTATTCATCTAACTCAGCCGCATCGATGGGGCTTTGCTCAAAAAAAACTTTGTCAGGTGGCAAGTCGCCAAGAATGTCCACCGTCTGTTTGCAGAGCTCGGCACCGAGTGTAAACAATGGCCTGGTGAGATCGGCCTTGTCCAAGAACTTAAGAAAATACTCATTTACAGGCAATCTATCAAGGGTGTAGGATTCGTGGTTGGGTGAGCCGAAGGTCAGATTGGCAGCGACGTTGGAGTGGTAAAGATAGTTCTCTTCGTCGAAAAATTCAACATACTCGGCCAGCTCTTCACCAAATTCGGCTTTGAAGTTCTCGCGCACGCGAATAAGCTTTGAGGCCAACTCCTCGTGCTCATCATGCACCAGGATACTATTGAGCCCGAAACGCAAAACATCCACAAAGATTCCTGTCTGCTGTAAGGCCTCGATCATGTCGTCCAGGGTCGGCATGGAATCACCATCGCCAGCTTCGTAAACATCAAGCTTGGCAGCACAAGAGTAGAGAAGATTTTCCTTGATGGTTCCTTCGAAAGTGAAGGGAGTCTGAGAAACAAAGCCCATGTTGAAGATCATGTCCCTTTTGGACAGCTCATTCACTTCTTTGCCGCCAAACAAAACGTGCCCGCCAGTGTACTTATACAGCTGCCCAATACATTGGGCCAGGGTGGACTTGCCGCTGCCGGAAAATCCTACCAAAGCCAGTTGCTCTCCAGGCTTCAATGACAGATTGATCCCATCCAGCAACTGGATACCACCCTCGGCCGCAAAGGACAAGTCCTTGACCTCGATGTCGCCCTCTAACTCGTAAGGCTCGCGGCCAACGGGTTCAAGAGCGTACTCAGGTACAGTATCGAAGTATTCCATGGTTCGCTTGTAGCGCACAACCGCGTCCTGATAGGTCTGGTAAAACCCAATCAACTCCCCCCAGGGTTCATAAAGCTTTTCCTGAGCCGAAATAAAGGCAACCAGTGCCCCAAGGTCCAGTCTCCCTTTGATAGCCAGATAACCTCCCACGATGAAGATAAGAAAAGGGCTCAAATTGTTAAAGAAATTGTTTAGTGTCTTGACCCCGAACTTATATAGATTCCAGGCAATCCTTATCTTGTACAGTTTATCAATCATTCTGCCGTATCTGCTGTTTTCAATCCGGTAAGAGCCGTTGCCATGAATCTCATGAATGCCACTGATAGCCTCACCGATCTTGCCTGAAAGCGTCCTGGTAAGGTCCACCCTTCGTTTGTTGGCCTTATTGGCATGGTTTTGCAGCCTGGGCAGCAAAAGTAGAACCACAGGGTATATGCTAAGTGAAATTACCGCCAGTAGCGGATTTAACCAAAAGAGGTACCCAGCAAAAGCAAGCAGAGTGAGAAGGCTGGTTACCGGAACGCCTATTGCCATGCCTACGAAGTTTCCTGCCGAGGCCAGCTCCGTGATCAGGGAGGTTACTACCAAGCCCGGCTGAGTCTTTCTGAAGAAATTTAATGGGAGCGTCAAAATGTGATCATAGAGAGCTTTTCTCATTTCAGCCAGGGCCCGCTCGCCGATGACACTCTGAAGAGCGTTGATCAGGTATTTGAGTCCGGTGGCGACCAGGACAGAGGCAAGATACAATCCACAGTAGAGAAACAAGCGCTGGATGTCGCTGAACCGAATGGCTTCATTGACAATTCTTTTCTGCATTTCTAGGGGCAGGACCCTGGCAAAAACCGTGACCGAGATGGTCAAGAGAAGGAGTAGTTGGAGCTTGAGACTGCTCGTTAAGACCCATGAAAAGAGAGACCTTTTTACCACTGGGGTTTCAGGTTTTCTCATAACAGACAACTCCTCTATGTCTTGTATATGATTAAGGTGCTATTCTTCATAAAATCACAGCGCCTCTGATACTCATAGCCAAGTTGCTCAAATTTAGTAGACAAGATTATGTTTGCAGATGAGAACCTGAGGTATTGTAAACTCCATTTGCTCGTTATGCAAAAGTTTTTCCTTGACTTTTGGTGATTTACCTCCCCCCTACCGGGCGAATGTACTTATTAGTTTTACTTACCGCCGTTGAAAATGTTCCGCACTGACTTTAGAATATAGCATTGATCTGAAGCAAAAATCTGCAAAGGGGTGTCACTATGAGAATTGCGCTTCATTACCTTTTTGCCGCTTCGATACTGACCATATACGGGGGACAGGTCTGACCTTTTCTGGTGACCTTGCCCCCCGTGACTTTGGGGGCAATATTTCTGGTTGCTTACCTTGGGGCTCTCGCTTTGCGAAAGCCACTGGTACAATCTTTCGTGCTCTCGGCGCCCGAGCCAGTCCAGCCCAAGAGACAGTTATCCCTAGATTTTTCGCTATCTCTGGCCGTCGGGCTCACTGTCATGATCTTCAATATGGCAGTTTTCGACTTTCCGGCCTCGAGCGGACTCAAAGTGATTCTTGGTTGCGGTGTGGCCGGGTTCTTTCTGGCGTTGGATGCGTCTCTTTCCCGGGAACGGGCTATTATTCACGAAGCCCTCGATAGAGATATGGTTATACCGCCACCAACGCGACTCTATTCCATGACCCGGAAATTTTCTTTGGTAGCTCTCACCACCGCCATTTTTGTTTCCGCCATCCTTGGCCTGGTCATCTCAGGAGACGTTGCCTGGCTTGCCAAAATCGGGCAGAGCGGTATGTCTGTCACCCAAGCACAGCAATCGGTAACCTTAGAAGTATTTTTTGTCATGGCTGTGCTTCTGGTCTGGGTTGTGAACCTGATCATTTCCTTTTCCCGCAATCTGAAACTCCTTTTTGAGAATGAAACCAATGTTTTAGAACGAGTAAGTCAGGGTGATCTTAGCAAATTTGTCCCGGTGGCCACCAACGATGAGTTTGGCGTCATTGCAGGCCATACTAACACCATGATTGAGGGGCTCAGGCACCGGCTAAAGCTTGTCACTGCTCTCAAGCTGGCTGAGGAAGTTCAGCAGAATCTTCTTCCGCAAGAACCCCCTTCCCTGCCGGGGCTGGATGTCGCCGGCACTAGTATCTATTGCGACGAGACCGGTGGAGACTATTACGATTACTTTGAGTTGTCCAACGGCCGGTTGGGCGTGGTAGTTGCTGATGCGTCCGGACACGGCGTGGGTGCGGCCCTGCTGATGACTACAGCCCGGGCGCTTCTTCGCCAACGGGCTGCAATGACCGCTGACCTTGCCCGTATTGTTTCAGATGTGAACCAGGAGCTTTATCGAGACGTGCAGGAGAGCGGTCGATTCATGACCATGTTCCTGTTGAAAATCGATCCCACTGCGAAAACTTTGCGCTGGGTTCGCGGTGGGCACGATCCGGCCATTTTGTACGATGCCGCAAAAGACACATTTTCTGAACTGGGCGGCAAGGGCATGGCCCTGGGTGTGGACAAGAACTTTGAATTCATGGAGTTCAGCTGTGAGGGCTGGACTCCTGGCAGCATTATCATTGTAGGTACCGACGGTATTCGTGAAACCCACAATGAACAGAGCGAAATGTTCGGTCTAGACCGTCTGCATCAAGTGATTCAAACCCACAGTTCAGAACCTGCTATAGCCATTCAAAACGCTGTCATCGCTGCCCTTCGCACCTTTCAGGGAGACGCGCCACAGGAAGACGACATTACTTTGGTTGTGGTCAAGCTTCTGTAAACGAAAAGAAATTATTGCAGGATGGAAACCGGCTAACCCGGACATTTCATGAATTACCTGCTACGAGCGCGAAGAAGATGGGCGTGCCATTTGGCAACCGCGAGATCGTCGGCAACTGATTGCACAAGTTATTGGCAGGAGTACAATACAGAGTGGGGATCGTCATGCGAAGAAATACTTTTCAAAGTAACTTTTTGCTCTTACAGAAGAGCTGGATGTTTCTTTCTTAGCTCTTCTCCGAGATCAACGTCCAGTTCGGCGCCATACAAAGTTGCTGCTTTTGAAAGTTGTTTGACCGATAAATTCTTTACCCCCCGAAGGTTTGCCCGGCGTAGGAAAGCACCTTCCATATTTGTCTCGGCAAGGTTGGCACCGACGAGACTCGCCCTATTCAGAAACGCACCACTGAGATCAGTGCCAGTAAAATCCGCACCAATTAAATTGGCTCCATCCAGAAAAGCCCTGCTCAGGTTTGTGCCAACAAGATCCGCCCCTATCAGCTTGGCCTCGTCAAGCAACGCCCAACTGAGGTCAGCCCAGCGCAAATTTATGCCGCGCATATCAGCGCCACGAAGGTTGGCCCGACGCAGATTCGCCCCACCGCCTCTCCGGTCGGTTCCACTTAGATCGGCCCAGCGGATGTCCACCTCTCTTAGACTTGCCCAGCGGAGATCAGCCTCACAGAGAATTGTGTCGCGGAGGAAAGCTTCGCGGAGGAACGCCCCGCGGAGATCAGCTTTGCTGAGATTCGCCCCAATGAGTTTAGCCCCGTGGAGAATTGTATCGCGCAGGCTCGCCTTATCGAGCAACGCTTCCCGTAAATCTGCCCAACTCAGGTTGGCTTCGTCCAATCTGGCCTCGCTAAAGTTGGCCCAGCGGAGATTGGCCTCGCGGAGATCTGCCCCGCGGAGGTTAACTCGCCCGAAATTCACCTCGCGCAGGTCGGTCCTGTGGAGATTCGTCTCGCTGAGGTCTGGGACAATTTCTGAGTTTTCTAGCCTCCAATTGTTCCAAAAACTCACTCCTTGTTTAAGTGTGGCTAACTGTTCCTGTTCGGCCATTGCTACATCCCCCACTGTTTAATACTATTGGTAGGTAACAAAACCCTAAGGCTAGAGGGTAAACCAGTAAACTAATGGACCGGTTTTCTGCAACTTGTGAACTGATCTGAGAGGTTTGAGCTGTCGACCAAGCCGATAATGTTGATTGCGTCAACAATCGCGGGAGAATTGTGCTGCTTTCAAGTTACAAAATTGAAGTTAGTTCTGGCAAGAAGAAAATGGTTGGGACCGAATGAAAAAGGGACTTGTGATTAATCACAAGTCCCCTTGATTTATATTGGTAGCGGGGCCTGGATTCGAACCAGGGACCTTCGGGTTATGAGCCCGACGAGCTACCAAACTGCTCCACCCCGCGTCAATTTTGCAGCCATTATTTTTAACTCTATCTCCACAGGGTTGTCAAGCGAAGCTTTCAGAATTTCTGCACTTCACCGAAGCGTAAGGCTCAGGGCCCTGGGATCACGGCAACTTAAAGTATTTAAAGTTTACTGACCTTAGGGCA
>Ga0209536_100000671_pt1 | contig 56023 bp, 53 predicted proteins | sample DeeMarSeWOR28_12_FD_187461 | JGI IMG/M metagenome (GOLD analysis project Ga0209536, IMG submission 187461) | Marine sediment microbial communities from White Oak River estuary, North Carolina - WOR-2-8_12 (SPAdes) (version 2) | ecosystem: Environmental > Aquatic > Marine > Intertidal zone >... | reverse complement strand
GAGAACGCACACCGCAAAGAGTACGATTATGCCTGCCGTATTTCGCAGCGCCGACATGGGAACACCCCAGTAAGGCACCGACGCGGCGCGCTCGTCAAGTCCGCTATTGCGCATCGAGCCCTCTGAGCGCTTCTTCGGCGCGGGCCTTGGTCTCTGGGTGCCGCGCAGCACGTTCGAGCCATCGCTTTGCATCGTTCTTGCGGCCGAGGACGTTGTAGCAGCGGCCGACGGCGAGCTGTTCTTCGGGGACGGGCTCGTAGTCCTTGTTTTGGCTCAGCAGTTTTTCAACGACCGACACCCGTGCCCGGCAAATCTTGCGCTCTTGCTCCGTCGCGCCCGCCGCTTGCTCGCCCCCGGAAAGCGCTTTGGCGCTGCCGTTATCCCGCGGAGAACCTTTGGCGAACGCCTCCAACTCGGGTCGTTCTTGTTCGGGCTTGGGCTCGTCCCTCTTGGCGGGGGATTCCTTGACCGCCAATGATGGAGCTTCATCGCGCGGTTCCTCGACGGCGCCGGACTCGCGCCTGGGAGGCTCCTTTCGCCGGGTCCTACGCCGCCGTTCCACAGGGGGCGCTTTCTGTGGCTTCGTCTCCGCGACTTCGACGCGCTCCTCGGCCTGTTTGCGGACTTCGTCGGACTGCGATGGCTTTGCAGTGTCTTCGGACTCTGCCCGTTCTTGCGTCTGCTCTTCGACCGAGGCCAATTGCTCCTGATCCGTTGCACCGGTGCCGGGCCCGTGTCGTTCGCGAACCGCCCATGCACTGACACCAACCACCAGGAGTGCGACGGCGGCCATCGCCCAAGGCTGCGATTGCATGAACCGCCTCGGGAATGAAATCACGGTCGCAAAGCCGGTTTCGGACTCACGCGCGGGCCGCCCGTCGCCATTTTGACCTTGATCAAGCGAGGCCGCGTTCGCGGGAACGACATCGGCCTTGGTTTGCTGCTTGACTCGCTCGAGCACAAGCCTTCCCGTGGTCGAGAGGGCATCCGGATCGAGCGCGGCCTCCATCTTCCTGAGCGACTGAGCGATCTCAAAGGCTTCGATGCGCCCGGCTTCGTCGAGCTCCTCCCAAGCGGGATGCGCGGGTACGCCTTCTTCGCTCGACGGTCGCCAGGCCGAGGCGGCTTCTTCGATCCGCGCCTTGCGCTCTTCCTCGTCCATCAGCCGGCGGCTCCTTCCAGGCTCACGCCGTTTTCCGATAGACACTGTGCCAAGAGCTTGCGAGCCCGGGTGAAGTTCTGAAGAAACGTGTTCTTGGTCATGTTGAGCTCAGCGGCCAGGTCCGTATCGGACTGGCCTCCCCGCGACGAAAGCCGCAAGTCCAACGCCTGTCGCGGTTTGGGCGGAAGCTTCTCTCGGCACACCTCGATCACGCGCCGGAGCATGGGGTCCGGAGGTTGCGGGCTTTGTCCGTCAGATGCTTCATTGAGCCGGCGTTCCATCGCATCCGTGGCGACCGGCTTGGAGCGCTCGCGGCGCACTTGGCTAATCGCGAGGTTCTTCGCGATCCGGTAGGAGTATCGGAGCAGCGTATTGGGCTTTGTGTCGCGCTCGAGGCGCGGTGCTGCTTGCCAGACCCGAAGAAGGGTTTCTTGGAGTACGGCTTCGGTGTCGACCTGCGCGGCGAAGCTCCGGAGGCTCGCTCGAATCGTCGGCTCGGCGTGGCTGATCCAGCACGCAAACGCGCCCTCATCTCGGTCCACGATGCCTTTCAGGTGTTCGTCCAGGTCCACCAGTCGATTCCACGCAAAGGGCCCGGCACGACGGCCGCCCACGCCGGGGACGACACCAGCATGCCAACCCACAAAACCGTAATGACCCGGAGTCTCTAAAAAAACGACCGCCGGTGAGTGCACTTTGTATCCCTTCGGCAAATAGAATGGAACTCACAACTCAACGCGCCAGAGCAGTGATTGGTGACATCGGCACGCGAACTTCTCTTCGCCCAGGTGGGCTATTTCGCAGTGGCAGGAGCCGCCTGGCCGCCCCGCTGCAGTGCTTCGGCCTCGTTTTTGACACAATCGACGATGTCCCTGTCACTGCTGAACTGGTTCGAGCAACGCTCGACTGTGGGCGCCCCGCCGCCGGAAATGCTTGCCGCCTCGACGCACTTGATGGCGAAGCTTTTCATGCGGGAGACGCCGTCGCAGGCGGCGACCACGCCGCTGACATCTACTGGGGCGGCCGCGACGGTTTCGATGCAACGGAGGGGGTAGTCCCAGTAGCCGGCGAATCTCGAAGCACATTGCGACAGCTCGATCCCGGTATCGAAGACCGCACCAGCCACCGCGGTTTCGCACGCACGCAGGGCAGCGCCCGCAAAAACCTGGTCACATGAGCGCGGCTCGGCGGGCGGACTCGAACTTGCGCACCACCAGACCAAGAGGACCGCGACGGCGGCGAAAGAGAGAAGGACGATACGGACTCTGCGCCGCGCAACCGGGGGCTTGGGGATTGGCGGCCATGCGCTGGCTCGCGGAAAGACCGGAACCTCGAAGCTCGACGCAGGGTCAGCGTCCTCTGCAGGCCCATCGGTTCGCGGTCTTCGCAGGGACAACGTCACGAACACCAAGAACCCTACGAACACGATTGGAGGGCCCAACATGAGGGCGTAGATCAGCCAATCGAGCCAGCCACCCTCATCGATGAACGCGAAACGATGGGCCTCTCGGACGCCGAATGCGAGCCAGAAAAGCGCCATCGCCCAGACGACGCCTGACAGGACGCCGCCACGTTTCATGGGTTCCCGCGCTTGCCTTGAAGCACCGACCCAGTCCGGCCGGGAAGTCCAAGAAGGAGGCTCTTCGGGCTTCCGGAGATGACTCCGAACCGCGGAGACGAACGCCACGACCGTCGCCATGCCGGCGAAGCCGACGAGCAAATCGAGCTTGCCGCCGGAGTGCCAGAGCGAGACCGCCAGGCAGCACCCAAAGAACGCCGTTCCTAGCCAGTCCATGGAATCGTCACCATCGCCCTGAGACAATTGCTCGCACGGAGCTCAGCGTATCACGATCGACCATCCGTCCATTTCGGTTGTCACCAATCGGCCGGTATCTGCGTTCTCCCCTTGAAAGTCCACACAGGGAGGAGACCACCATGCTTCGGAAGACACTTGCGACGACTCTTTTTGTGAGCCTATGCATTCATGGATCGGCGCCAGACGCGCTGGCCCAGGAACCATCGAATCGAGAGGCGCAGACCTCTCTCGCCGCAACGAATGCGATCCTCGACGCACCTCGGTTCGCAGAGCATGGGTCGCTCGAGACCCTCGAACGAAAAGGCCGATGGATGACGTCGTGGGGCGTAGCGAGTCTGGGCGTCGGTGCAGGGCTGATTGCGGGCTTCGGCGGCTGGTCCGTCGCTTGTGCTCGAAATCCTGGGTGCGACTACGTCGGTGGCGCTGGCATGCTGCTCACCGGAAGCATCTTGCTAACTGCGGGAGCCATCCTTACGCCCATGGGCGTGAAGCGGAAGCGCTGGGCTCGCAAGGGAAGAGAACGCGAGCTGCAGGTATCGGTGAGCCCCACAGGCGTGTTGCTCAGCGGGAGCTTCTAGCCCCGATGCAGGGGCTCCTTCTGTGACCCGCATCCGTGCGCGGCCGTGAGCTCGGTTCGCCGCCTCATGGCTGCGCTTGCTTCCGCTGGGCACGATAGCGCCGTGCCACCCAGCCGATGAATTCGGTGATCATGATCCAAGAAGCAGTGGCTCGAACGCGCACTTCGCCATCGGCCTTGTCGCGCACGACGTAGAAGAGGACTGCCAGGAGAACGCACCATACCAAGGCTGGGATGCCTACCTTCGTCCAGAATCGCGCAGCAGGGGTTTCCGGTTCGGTGCGGACAGGCAATCGGAACAATGCGCGAAGCGCTTCCCCGGCCCAGGGAAATGCGATCAACGGAAAAGGGCCGCGGTTGACCGACCCGGCAAAGCCGAAGAACACATAGAGGACGGCGCGTTTGAAATCGGTGGCGACCGTAAGTGCGACGAAGCCGAGGAGCAGCCTAGTCCCTTCCACGATGGGGCCGGGCACCATCTCGATGGGCGCCCACGACAGCGACATCAGCGTCAACCCGTAGAGGGTCCGTCGTCGTTGCCCCAGCAATGTGAGCGACCCTGCTGCTATGAGCGCGCCGACCCAGAGCGCTTCTGCCCACCAAGGGCGCACTCCATTGGAGATCAGGCCTAGGCGCCGTGCTCCCGTCAACGCCAACATCAGCACGAGCGCAGCGACAACTCCGAGGATCACGGAGCCTCGCCACAAGTCCTCCGATTCTTTCTTCTCGGGGTCGCGTGTCCAATACTCTACGGTGCGCGGGTCGATTTCGTACAATCGAACGCCCGGATAGTCGTGGTCGAGCTCGTCGACGAGACTGCGAAAGCCCTCGGCCCAAGTTGCCTGCGCCCAGAACGACAGCTTGACCCGTTCCGCATCCAAGGTCTCGCCGTCGAACGGGAGCAGGAGAAGCCTCATCATGTGGTGACGCTTCGAGGACGTGCCGTCGCTCCGCAGCTCGCGCCGGATACGCGCGAGGCTGGCCCGTGCCTGCAGGCGCTCGGCCAGATACCCACGATCCCTCCCGAGGTGCTCATGCGCGACGCTCCGAAGCCGAGACGACCAATCGAAGCCTTCATCCGCCGCTTGCACCAGGGACCACGGAAGTTCAAGCGGTGCGAAGGAAACCAGCCACTCCGCGAGCTTCAACTCAAACCGGTGGCGTGCATCCAAGCCCCACGTGGCGCTCTTCGTGAGTAACTCGTGCAGAGCGTCGGTTGCCGCGCCTTCACCCCGCTTGGCATACACTTCGCTCAATTCGATGATCGGGTCCACAGATGGAACGTCACCGCGGTCGAATCTCTGGGCGAATGGGCGAACCAAGAACGGGACCGTCGACTTGCGGGGCTCGTCCTCTCGAACGTCGTCCGGCGTCGGGGAGCTGTGCATCGGATCCTGGTCGCCGTGCTCGCCGTTTACGTCGGGTTCCGCTCCCTCATCGATCGACGCGAGGGCGCTTTCATAGGCTTCACGGAGACGCTGAAACCCTTCGGGATCGTCCTCCGGGTGAACCTCCTTGAGCCGCAGGGCGTAGGCGCGTTTGATCGCACGACGGTCGGAAGTCGGGGAAATTCGAAGCTCCCACCAGACATTCACGCCTGCTCCCGCTACGCCAGGAAAGGATCGGTTTCGATCCGTTCGAGCCATTCAGCAAAACCGCCGCGGAATGCGGCCACGGCCTCGTTGTCTTGCGTGTCGAGCACTTCTTGGAACCCCTGGATGCGTTCGGAGATCGCTTGGCGCACCTCCCCAAGGTGTTCTTCGTAGAGCCTCTCCGCGCGCGCCATCAGCCCTCGATTCTCGTCTCGCTCCCGTGGATGGATCTTCAAGTCGGCGAGCGCTTTGAAACGCGCCTCTATCTCTTCGCGGGACAGGACCCCTGGGTTGTCTTCGATCAGGAGGCGGCGCGCATCCTTCGTTCCAACCAGAGTGGTTTCGACTTCTAGGATGCCGTTGATGTCGTAGGTGAAGCGGACGTCAATCGACACCTCGCCCCGTGGCTTCGGCGGGACGGCAAGCTTGAGCTCTCCGAGTCGGATATTGTCGGCAGCGAGCCGGCTTTCACCTTGAAACACGTCCACCAAGACGGATTGCTGATCGTCGTAGGCAGTGCAGAGTCGCTCGACTCGGCTTACAGGGACGGTGGAGTTGCGCTCGATGATCGGAAGGTAGTGCCCCTCGCTGTGTCGGCCATGCTTGTCCCGACGCACGACGGACGTGCCCAAGGTATACGGGCAAACGTCCGTCATGACGACATCCTTGAGCGCCGCGTCTCTCGACTTGAGGCCAGCTTGAACAGCAGCGCCAAGCGCGATGGTCTTGTCCGGATCGATGTGACTGGACGGAATCCGACCCAGCAAGCGTGCAACCAGCTCTCGCACGATCCGCATTCGGCTTGCACCACCGACCAAGACGACGTCGTCGAGCTCGGACGCGCGAACCTTGGCGTCACGGAGCGCGCGCTCCATGGGAGCACGCAACTTCTGCAGCAAGGGCTCGGTCAGCTCATGAAAGGTGAGATCGTCGATCTGCCAGTCCAATCGCGTGCCGCGATACGGAATACTGACCGTCGCGCGTTCCTTGGACGTGAGCTCATGCATGGCCCGCGTCGCGCTCGCGTAGAGCAATCCGCGCAGAGCGGGGTCGTCGAGCAGCTCGCGCTTGTCATGATGGTGCACAAAGCCGTCCATGATGCGATGCACGAAGTCCTCGCCGCCGAGGAAGTTGTTGCCAGCACTCGCACGGACCTCCATGACATGGTCGAAGAGCTCGAGCAGCGATACGTCGAACGTGCCTCCGCCAAGGTCGAATACGAAGAACGTGTGATCGGCGCCGCGCTCTTGAAGCCCGTAGGCAAGGGCAGCAGCGGTCGGCTCGTTCAGCAATCGCTCCACCTTCAGTCCGGCGAGCTCACCGGCGATTCGCGTCGCTTTTCGTTGCGCATCGCTGAAGTACGCGGGCACCGTGATGATCGCCTCGCCAATAGGCTCCCCTAGAAAGACCTCCGCATCCGCTCTCAGCGACTTCAGCACAAGGGCAGAGAGCTCCTCAGCGCGGAACAGCTTGTCACCCAAGCGAAGTTGGCGGGGCGTCCCCATGTAGCGCTTGAACGCCGCCGCCGTCAGCTCGGGATGTGTCACCAGTCGGTCTCGCGCCGCTCGGCCCACAAGCAACTCGCCGTTGTCGTCGAGGCCGACCACAGAAGGAGTCAAAGCCTCGCCGTGGACATTGGGAATGATTTCGGCGCGCCCGTCGCGAAAAACGCTCGCGAGGCTGTTCGTCGTCCCGAGGTCAATCCCGATGATCATGAGGGCCGGAATCGTACCATTGGTTTGTCGATTCGGGATAGGGTGGCGCATGCATAAGTGGCAGAGACCGACCGTCTCTGCAGTTTCATGGGCGAGAACCCCTGACTAACTACTCGACTACAAAGTGACTGACTTGTCCGCCTGGTGCCATTGTGCCCGAAAGCTTGATGTTGTCACTTCCGTCGGGAGCGCTGCTGTAGAGCTCTATGACGTTGGCTAGTTCCTGCCGCGCCCGATAGGCGATGCGGCTGCTATCGGGACTCCATTGCCACGGATCGATGACTCCGTCCCCGCCAGCAACGATCGTCCCACTCACCTTGACGTTACCGCTTCCATTTGCTGCGCTGCTATAGAGTTCGACGACGTTGGCTAGCTCCTGCTTCGCCCGATAGGCGATGCGACTGCTGTCGGGACTCCACGCGAAATCGCGGAATACGTCCCCGCCAGCAACGATCGTCCCACTCACCTTGACGTTACCGCTTCCATCCGCTGCGCTGCTATAGATCCCGGAGAGAAATATGCTCTCTTGCTCGGCTTCATATGCGATACGGCTACCGTCCGGACTCCATGCGAAGATACTCACACCCCCCGACTCGACTAGCGGGCCGTTGAGCCTGACGTTGCCGCTTCCATCGGGCCCGCTGCTGTACAGCTCTCTGGAAGATGAGGTTTGCGCTGCTGTGTACGCGATACGGCTACCGTCCGGGCTCCACGCAAAGAAATCAACGGACCCCAACCCGAGTAGCGGGCCGTTGAGCCTGACGTTGCCGCTTCCATCGGGCCCGCTGCTGTACAGCTCTCTGGAGGAGGAGGCTTGTGCTGCTTTGTACGCGATACGGCTGCTGTCCGGGCTCCACGCGAAGTCAAGAATGGAGTCGGACCCGAGTAGTGGGCCGTTGAGCTTGACGTTGCCGCTCCCATCGGGCGCACTGCTGTAGAGCTCGATCGCCAAGCGGTCTTGCATGGCGTTGTAGGCAATGCGGCGAGAATCCGGACTCCAGGCGAAGCTAATGACCCCATTCGCTCCCGGAACGATACTGCCGTTGAGCTTGACGTTGTTGCTTCCGTCTGGGCCACTGGTGTAAAGCCCGAACAGATCATCGCTTTCTTGGTCGGCTCGGTAGGCGATGCGACTGCCATCTGGACTCCATCCCAAGTCGTAGACATCCCCCCCCACGACGAGCCCGCCATTGATCTTCGCGTTGCCGCTTCCGTCCTTGGCAGTGCTGTAAAGCTCGATGACCTCGTCGGAATCTTGATCGGCCAAATACGCAACGCGACTTCCGTCCACACTCCAGGCGAAGTCAGAAGCGACATCTCCCCCTGCCACGAGCCGTCCGTTGAGTTTGGTCGAATTGCCGCCAACCGACGGAACGACGAAGAGCTCCTCGACATCGTTTTGTTCCATATCCCCGCGGTACGCTACGTACCGCCCATCTCGGGTGGTTGCGAAGCTCGACACGTTCCCCCCGGGGGCCGGAACCTTTGAAAGCCTGACCGGTTCGCCGTTTCCTTCCAATGGGACGCGGTATAATTCGATACGGCCGGCCTGGTCTTTGTCGGCTAAGAACAAGATGAAGTGCGTGTTCGTGATCGTCACGGCCATCGTATCCGTTGCGCTCTGCGCTCCATCACTCACCGTGAGCTCTAGCTCTATGACGTCCGATTCCTCGACGATCCACGGGGCTTCAAAGCTCACTACTGCCTGGTCGGCCCCGCCTAGCGTTACGGTGGGACCACTCAGCTGCGCCCAAGAAAACGTGTCGGCGGTGCCCATCCCTTCAATGCTCACCATGGCGCCTTCTGCTACCTCTCGGTCGTCGCCCGCATTTGCTGTGATCGCGCCACCATCGATGCCGCCGCCCGTCCCACCAGCATTCATCGGCCCGCCGTCCCCGCCACAACCCATGAAAGCCCCTCCGGTGACAATGACGAGGAGGCGTATGAGGGGATGAAATTCTGGCATGCGATTTCCTTCCGTGAGAGCCTTCCAATTGGATGGTACCCGCAAACGCCGTCAATGTGGATTGCCGTTGTTGGGCATGAACCAGTGCCGACGGAGCGCAGATCAGCACCGAGCGACCGTCGCACTCGCAGAGGCCGTCGCAGGCAAGTACCGTCGTTTCTCCAGGTTTGGGCCTCGGCACGGTGGCGCCGCCTCCCTACGATACCTATCTCCCTCTGTTCTGGGAGGCCTCGACCGCGGCGGCCGCTGCTTGTAAGCGCACAACTCTCTGGAGCTGAGTGTCTGGTTCATGACGAGTTCTCCGATTGGGTCTGCTTTCCCAACGATGGAGAGCGCTGCGTGGTGACAACACGGCGGCGGATTCCTACGAAACATCCCGAAAGAAGCTCGGCGGCCTCGAGCTTCAGAAGAGGTTTCCAGAGTTTCACGCTCTAACTCCGGTTGGAGAATGCGTCAGCGCAGCGCACCAACCGACTCCCGGATCAATGCCAAAAACGCCGTTTCGGTCGGCGCGGCGGTATGGAGCTCGCGAAGGTTGAGATGTCTTCCTTGCCGGGTCCGTTCGCAGAAAAAGACGAGCGGGTCGTTGCCCCCCTTGCTCCGCTCCAGCGTGAAGTATCGAATTGTCGGAGAGGCAATGATGGCGACGAAAAACGCTTCGGGGGGCCTCTTGGGCTGTGGAAGACGAATCAGATAGCCCACATCCAGGCCGCGAATCGAGAACGGGCCGTACGAGAGTCCTGCGGGATCCACGCGCTCGGTCCCCTTCGTCCATGTGCCCGCATCTTCCCACGCTTCTGTCAGGAAGTCCTGGTTCGATGGGTCGGCGAGGTCGTCGAGAAGAGAACCCTCCTTCCATAGAAGGAATGGAAGGTACTCGTGCGCAAACAGATAATGTTGGTCTCGAAAGCGCCTCACCGGTCGTCCTCCACGCGCTTCGGCCGAGCCGCTCGGCCCGGCATGGAAGGCTACTCCGCGAGCCACTCGAAGAGGAATCGCCATCCGATGGGCACATATGTCTTCGTGACAATCCAATCGAGGGTGCCGTCGTTGTGCCTATCGCTATCGTAGCGAAGTTCATTGCCATTGGCGTCACGGACCCACGTTTCCCTGTCGTCGATCTGGCCATCGCCATTCTTGTCCCAGTCCCTAACAACCATGTAGCCCTGGGCGTCGTAGTGACTGTAAACCAAGATGTCGGGCACATCGTCGGCCTCGTCGTCCCATGAATGGAGCGTCTCCAGGCCGCGAGCGTCGTACTCCCACAATTGGATCTTGATCGGGACGAGACCTCCATCCTCGTACTCCGCCCGCCTGATCTCGCGTCCATCACCGTCGTACTCGAAAGTCATCACGGTTTCGAACACCCCATCCGCATCGCTGTCGAGCGATTGGCGAATGACCCGATGGTCCTCGTTCCATTCGAAGGTCTGCACCGCGTTCGCGCTGCCGTCGGCATCGTTGTCGAACTCACCACGAATCCAATCGCCGCGCTCGTCATATTCAAAAGTCGTCACGGTGTCTATCTGGCCGTCTGCGTCCGCATCGCTTGCCCACCCCAGAAAATCACCGTATTGGTTATAGAAGCGTTCCGTGAGGGAGTCCGCCGCGCCGTCTGCGTCGGTATCGGTGGAGAACAGGACGAGATTGCCATCCGCGTCGAGCGTGACTGTAGTGAAAGAGGTCGTGGCCCCGGCTTCCTCTTCAACAGCGGAGGTCACGTTGCCGCGATCATTGTACTCAGCGTTGACGGTCCTCGCGGCAAGCGGGGTTGCGAAATTCGTGATGAGCAAGGTGGTGATATTCCCTTCGTAGGTGTATTCGATCAACCGCTCGTTCGTTCCATCCCCATCCTGATCGAAGCTCTCCGACCTTGTGGCGAAAAAACCCGGCACGAGCCCCAACTCCTCGTAGATGTGATCCATCACAGAAGCGCCGACGTGCGGGGCGCGGTAGCTCTCCAACAGAGCCGCGTCGTTTGCCCGATTGAGCAGGGTCCGAAACGTGCGTTCTCTGAAGAAATCGAGGACCTCGCGATTCAGGTCCACCTCGACGCCATCAAACAGGGCTGCAACCTCCGCCGTGATCTCGATGCCATTGGCCGGATCGCCGTCGAAGTCGAATGTTTGTAACAAGCCGGCGATGTTGACTACCCGAGACACCTCCGTTCGCCTCTCTAGGAACCCATGAAGACCGGTCGTCAACGGGTCAATGCCTGCGAGGTCAAAGGGGGTGAGTTGCTCTTGCCCGACCGCCTCGCCGAGGGTCGTGTCGCCCAAGAAGAATCGCACGGTCTCGCCTTCTCGGTAGAGGAAGTGTCCGTCGCTGCCCGTGACGCCGGACTGCGTTGCGGTCTCGTACGAGACCCCGGACACCGGAGAGTCGACGAGGAATCCGGTCAGGGTCTTCGTGCCGGCGTCACCGTTCTCGTCCACGGCACCCGGTACCCCGTCTCCGCAACCCGCGGCAATGATGAGCGCGCAGTTGGCAACGGTGAGAAAACTATTCGTGCGGTGTGTCTGATTCATGGTGACTACTCCGGTTGGGTGTGGTGGACTAACGAAGCAGGTGCCCGATCGGTGACATTGGGACGCAGCGCCTGGCCATTTGCTGAGCGCACAAAGGCGATGGTGGGATGACAAGTTACGAGCTCGAGTGAAATCACGGAAGCCGCTGTCTCGCCCGTTGAGCGCGAATCAACGTTGATTGGGCTCCCAGATCCGTTCGATGTAGTCCAAAGATCGCCCGGGCGGCGTACAGTGAGGATGCTTCCCCGCAGAGCGAGCGTTTTCGAACTCGAGCATCGACCCGGGGAGGGTGGCACTGAGTCGGGCTATCCGATTGCGGTCGGATGGATGAGTGGATTGCCATTGAGGCGCGGGGTCGCGATCGAGCGCCGCCATGGCTTGCCACAGGCCGACAGCCTCCGAGGGACGGAACCCAGCCCGTGCCATGAAGAGCTGTCCAATCTGATCGGCTTCGCTTTCGTGTTTGCGGCTGAACGGCAACAGCACCCCGAACTGCGCACCGATCCCGAGTCCCGCCACGACAAGCGACTGGTACCGCGGTGCCTTCACGCCGACCGCAGTTGAACTGGCAGTGATCACACCTTCCGCAAGGAGCGCCTGGGACATGCGTTCGTTGCCGTGGCGTAGAAGAACGTGCGCGACCTCGTGGCCTAACACGGCGGCCAACCGCCCTGGGGTCGATGCAATCTTCAACATGCCTGTGTGTATGCCGATCTTGCCGCCCGGCACCGCGAACGCGTTGGGTGTCGGATCTTCGAAGACCAGAACCTCCCAACGATCCTTTCCTGGGCTCGTGTCTGGCGGAATGACGTCCAAGATCGCAGAGGCCACGCACCGAACGTAGTGGTTGATGGGGGCGTCATCGCTCAGCTTGCTCGTCCGTTTCACCTTGCGAAACGCAGCCGCGCCGATCTCATTCATTTTGGCCTCACCGATGAGGGTGAGCTGCCGGCGTCCGGTCATGGTCGTGGTGCATCCGACGAGGCAGAGCAGGAGTAGGGCCGGCAGTGCACGGTTCATGGTCGTGCAACGCGTGACCTGTCGATCCGGTGACATCCGGGGCTAGTCGTCCAGGCACCCCCAACAAAGACGATAGGGCGGCCTCCGATAGGATGGTACGGTTCGCTAGATCGGGGGCAATGTCACCAAATGCCCTGGTCGCGCGTTGGTTCGTCGTACCATCGATTCAGAAAGGACACCGGCCATGAAACCGATTCAGCTCGCTTCTCTCATTGCCTTAGCCGCTCTGATGTGCGGCATCGTCGCAGGTTGCGGCGGGGCCGTGCGCTGTGATGCGCCTGCAGACAAGACTCTTCCCCTGATGCTGACTCCAGACGCGGTGCTCGTAGGGCAACAGACGACGGTCGTGGCCACGTTTGATGAGAGCGTCTTCGTCAATGGTGACTTCCCAGTGGCTGACACGGACGTCGTCATCTACGACCCAGCAGACAAGCAGTTCATCGGCCAGTTCTCAGATAGTACGTTTCGAATGGGCCAGGGCGACCCACCCTTTGTGAGTGGGGTCATTCTGAGCGGTGAGGTCATCGACGATCGATCGATCGAGTTGATCATCGAGTTTCCCGCGGACGCGACCGTAGGCTCCCTGCGAGTCGAGGCCAGGGCCAGCAATGGCGGCGTAGAGTGCCACGTCCAGGTTCTCGGCGAAGCCAGCCTCGAAGTCGCCTCCGGCACCTGAGCGATCCCGCGGGCCAGGCCTTCAACTGCCCCCGTCTTCTGGCCACCTTGGCCTCGGGACGGGGGCTTTTCCGCATATGAAGCTCGATCTCTGTCACCAAACCCGCTCCGCCTGCGTTGGGTCATCAAACGCGCTGCGTGATTACGCAGGGCCAAGAAGGAGCACGTCATGTCTGGTTCATTAGTCCGAAATTGGTTTCTTTCCCTCCTGTGCTTGATTGGCGCTGTCGGATGCGGCGGCCCAGCCCCGGTCACGGAGGACTGCGGGCTTGACTGCAATGACGGCGCCGGCGGAAGTGAGCAGCGCATCGACGACGATGAGGTCGACTATGCCGGCTTCACCGTCGCACCGCCTCCCGGTCCCGACGATCCCTTCAACGGGAAAGACAGCTTCGAGCAGAAGTTGAACGACCTGCTCGAGTCAACGCAGGTGCCGAGCGCGCTTGCGGGAGCCTTCTTTCAGCTCTCTCGGGCCTATCTGTCCGGTCGCGCCCCGACTACTGAAATCGAGGAATCCGCGTTTGCGATCTTGGACGACGCGTCGCCAGAGGTGATTGCAGCCATCGAACGCACTCTAGTCCGGATCGATGAGCTCCCTGCCCAAGACATGGAGAAGCTCTACGGGATGAGTTTCCTCAATGCATCGCCCACGGCGCCGCTGACCCACAGCATGCTCTTGTCGGCCGTCTCCGCCGAGCTTGAGGCAAGGGTGAATCTGGCGGAGCTCGGGGAGGCCTATCCCGAGGTCCCCCTAGGGGAAGAACGGGCCGGCCTCGTCAGGGATTGGACCCACTATACTGTCGAGGGGCCAAGCTCTGACCCGTTGCCGAACGTCTGCCGGGTGAAAACTCAATCCATGTCGCGCGCAATCCGCACCGGAAACCACGTTCCCAGGTTGTCTAGCTGGCAGTACGAAAGAACCGAAACTGAAGAGGACTGTCTGGCCATTGGTGGCTGCATCAAAGTCGAGCCGCCCAGTTGTAAGGTCGAAGCATCGGCCCAGGACGGCATCGCTGTGTGCTTGGCGAGTCCCCGGGTTCAAGGGGGTGAAACAGTTCGTCTGGAAGGCTTTAACTTCCACGACGTGGATGCGACCGTCGAGTTGACCGACATTCATGGCGACGTAGTTTCGCTCGATGCACACGTGCGCGGCGATTCAATCATCCCGGCTGACGCCGAGGTGGACTGTGACGTTAGCGACGTCATTGTGTTCCAGGTGCCTCGAGAACTTCCAACGGGCCACTACCGCGTTGACATCAACGTGGATGACCCACGCAGGCCGGGGCAAACTCTAACCCCGAAGGAATCTCTGCTTTACATCGACGTAGTTCCACCCGTAACGACCAGGTTTCAATTTGCCGTCGAGGAGTTCACTTCGATGAATGACACCGGCGAGTACTTTTCAGACGAGATCGGGCTCAAGATTGTCACCATTCCCGTGCTCGAGGGTGGCGAACTCGGAGAAATGAACCTCGCAGATGGACTCGATTCCAAGCTCGGCGATGTGGATCGGAACGACCGCATCTGCTTGGGAGACGTCCGTGCCGGGGGTCAATGCGTGGGTCGAGATCTGTTCTCCGGTCTCGTAGGAGCGGGGTTCGCGTTCACGGTCATCGGGTACGAGATCGACAATCAGGGCGACTACGAGGAAACGGTGAATGCATACCTCGGCGTCGTCGCGGAGATCACGAAGAGCAACTGGGACCACATTGCCGCCGGCGTCGGCGGGTTCGCGGGCCTCATTGCTACCTATGTGGGCGGACCAGGGGTCGGCACGCTCGTGGCTGGTATCGTTGGAGCCGCCATCAAGGGGGCGTTCTGGGCGTGGGCACCGGCAGACTTGGTCATCGAGGACGTCGGGAGCATGACGTTCCACCAGATGGCCGAGCTCACGAGCGTGAACTACCCCAATCCGGCTCGGACCGAGTACGAAAGCCCGCTTGGCGTCGCCGTCGTGGTCGCGCCCTGTGAAAATGTCGAAGACGACGAGCTGCCAGGCTGCGGTTTGAGCGCCAAATTGCCGGGGCAGTACCGGGAGAGCCGGCGTTATGGAGTCGGTCTCATGGATTCCTGCGACGGGCCGCTACCGCTCTTCATGACGCGTGCTCAATGCGAGCTCATCGGAAGCGAATTCCAGCTCACCTTCCGTTACAACCGACTGGACTGACAACGGTCTACGCTGGCGGCATGCGCGCCCATCTCAGCTAAGGCTGGGATGGGCGCGTTTCATCTTGCCCGATCAGGGTTGGAAGCGATCCAAGAGCGGCTTCGGCCCCTGGCGACTCCTCCGACATGCAGCATGGTGAGCTTTCAACCATTGTGAGAGACTCTGCCCATCGATCGTACCATGTGGAATCCGGGCGACATTCATGGCCAGTACGAGCTCGTTCGCCGCCTCGATGCGATGCAGGGGGAAGGCGGTACTTGGGAGGCAATCCGTACGGATGCGTCGGGGACCTCCGAGCGCGTGTGTCTCCGCTGCGTCTTGCATTTCGAAGGATGGGACGAGCGATTCGTCCACTTTGTGGAACGCGAAGTGAGAGCCGCCAGCACGCTCCATCATGCGAACATCGCGAACGTGCTCGATTTCGGCCGATTTGGGGAAAGCCCCTACGTAGCATTCGAATTCGTCGATGGGGTCGGCCTCAGCCAGCTCCTTTCGTCCACCAAAGGCGCACCCTGGCCACAGCAGCTGGCAGTCCAAATGGGTTTGGATCTCGCGCAGGGCATAGAGCACGCGCACCGGCATGGCGTCGTTCACGGCTCGATTCATCCGGGCAACGTCCTGTTGAACCGGACGGGCGACGTCAAGCTCACGGACTTCGGCATAGCAGCCCCGTTACTCAACAAACCGGAAGAAGCTCCGCGCCTGATCGGATGGCCCACGTACAAGTCGCGCGAAGTTCACCTGATGTGCGCGATGGACCAAATGCATGCACGTGCGGACCTCTTCGCGCTGGGTGTCGCTCTGTTCGAGATGCTCGCCGGCAGAAACCCGTTCGAATCCGGAAATGTGGCGCAGTCCCTCGAACGGCTTCTCAAAGGGGAGCATCCGCCGCTTGCTGAGCTTGCCCCGGATACGCCCAAGACGTTGAGTAAGATGGTCGACGACGCGATCGAGTACGCTCCCGATAGGCGCCCGATCAGTGCGTCTTCGATGGTCGCGGTGCTGCAGCAGATTGTTATGCCTGGTGACCAGGCGCGCACAGAGCTCACTCGATTGGTGCACGCTCGAATGGGTAGCGCCAGTTCTGCGGACTAGCCAGCGGGCGCAGCGGACTTGCTACTCAAAGCGGTTGGCCCAGATGTCGTTGCGCGTGGGCGTGTCGCCGGATTGGTACCAGACGACCAGTCCGTTGCCACGAGCGTCGGCGGCAACTTGGGGAAGGTAGGCTTTGTTCCCTGAGGTTTCCAGGAGCTCGGCTGTGCCCCAACCACCCTGCTGCGTGTAGCGGTTTGACCAGAGATCCAGATGCGTGCCCTCGGATTGCAGCCACACCGCCAGGGCGTTGCCGTTGGGGTCGACTGCGATCTGAAGCTGGATCGCGTCGCCGTCGTTCTCTTCGATGAGCTCGGGCGTGCCCCAACCGCCGCCCGGCGTATAACGATTCGACCAGGCGTTGAAGCGAGTGCCATCGGAATGGATCCACGCCGCGAGGCAATTGCCGTTTCGGTCGCTTGCGATTCGGGGTCGCCTCGCATCACCGGCCCCGTTTGACTCCACGCGCTGGGCGGTGCTCCATCCGCCGCTAGGTGTGTAGCGATTGGCCCAAATACTCCAGCGAGTACCGTCGAATTGCTCCCAGATCGCGATGCCTTTGCCTTGCTGATCGAGCTCGACCTGCGCATTTGTGGCATTCCCTGCGTTGCTCGCTTCGATACGCTCCGGAGCGCCCCAGGCGCCGGCGGGTGTGTAGCGGCTGGCCCAGATGTCCAACCGGGTGTCGCGGTTGAAGTTGACGGTCTGCTGCCACACCGCAAGCGCGTTGCCGGCCGGATCTAAGGCAACTTGAGGGTTCGCTGCACCGGACGAAACGATTCCATTATAGAAGATCCAACCGCTATCGCGAGTGTAGCGGTTTTGCCAGATCCCACTGCTGCCGAGGTCCTCCTGCCACACCGCAAGCGCGTTGCCTGCAGGGTCGATCGCGATTTGGGGGTTCGTCGCGTTCGAGATATCGCGAGGGTCGATGCGCTCCGCTTTGTACCATCCCCCGGCCGCAGTGTAGCTGCTGGCCCAGATGGTAGCGCCGGGCGGGACGCTGGCCTGGTGTTGCCAGACGGCCAGGGCGTTGCCGTCCGGGTTGACGGAAACCTGGGGAGTGGTGCCCAACACTCCGATGCGCTCGGGAACGCCCCATCCATCAGCTCGCGCGTAGCGGTTCGCCCAAATACTGGACCCAGCGCTGCCTGACTGTTGCCATACCGCCAGCGCGTTGCCGGCAAGATCGAGGGCGACTTGCGGGTGGGCCGAGTCGTACAAGTCCTCGTTGTCGATGCGTTTGGCAGTGCCCCAATGGCCGTCGCGTGTCGTGAAGCGCCAGCTGAATTCCGCATCGAGCGCTGAACCGTTTCGGCCGTGATCTCGGTCGTCATCGTTGCCGTGTACACGGTCAGGAGCGCAAGGTCCTCGTCTGGCGTAAACGCCACTGTCTCTTCGTTGAGCAGGCTCAGCGCGCCATCGACCGTAGCTCCTTGATCGTCCGTCAGCGTGAAAGTCGCGCTTGTGATCGTCTCGCCCTGCAGGCCGTCGCTGAACACCGCGCTGACTACCTGGTCGGTCGGGGCATCGGTCGCCATGTCCGCCGGCGTGGTCATCACCACCCGGAGGGATCCAGTGTTCCCAGCCGTGCCACCCGTTCCAGCGCTGCCACTAGTCCCCGCGCTGCCGCCTGCTCCGGCACTGCCGGCCGCTCCGCCCGGCTCCGATTTATTGCTGCCACATGCGAGTGCCGCAGAAGCGAGCACCACCAACGTGCAAATCCGCATCGTGGCCGACGGCGCCGTCATGGGTCACGAGTCTATCCGGATCCGCTGGCGATGAATAGGGGCTGCCCCACGCACCAAATCGGGGTGGCGGGTCCAGAACGAAGCCTGCAATACGACGAGAAGTCCTCTGTTTTACAGCCTGCGTTGCGCATAGCCCAGAGTTCGCGTTCGGGGGCCGGCGTTCGCCACGAGCCGTGCCTGTCCGCACTCGCGACAGGCATACAGCGAGAGCCACCATCAACGAGGACCGCGGGTCGCGCGGTCCATCGCAGTGAGGTCGTTGGGTCTCCTTACCCGGGTAGTACGTGGCGACGGGCAACGGCGATACTTGGGCAACGCTATTTGGCGGGCGGGCAGCCTTTGGCCCACGTGGCGCCGCCGCCGTAGGCGCGCTTTGTCGCGAGGGTTTTGTCCCATTTGATCGGGTACGGCTTTTTCAACGTGGCCCTGATCACGGTGATCGAGCGGGGGGCCGTGATGGACCGCTCCTGGCAGGGGGGTTTCACGATGAAGCCCTTTTCGTCGACCGTGAAGTAAAGCTCCTTGAGGGCCGCGCCTCCTCCGGTGATGACGCATTTGTAGTCGCCCGGATGCTCACTGAGGACGTAGACGTCGTCCGAATAGCCCTGCATGGGGCGACTGAGAACTCCGTTCATGTAGATGACGCCGAGATGCCAAGACGCGGTGTCCCAGTTGTTCCCCTTGATCGCCTTGTTGGACGCGTCCCAACGGTTCTGCACCTCGCCATTCCAGATTCGCTTGCCGTCGTGGAGGCAGGTGGCGGTCATGGATCCCAAGGAGCCATTGCTCTTGAACATCGTTCGGATCATCACGCGCGGACCTGGCTCGTGTGAAACCGATGTGTTCCAGGCTTCGTACACGGGACCGCTCCAACCTCGAAGCACCCCTCCTTCCGTGTACTGTTGGATGGTGGAACGGCCGAGCTCGCCATCGTAGTCCGGGCCCCACTGTGGTGGCGTGGTCCCCGGTTGGGGGAGGCTGACCAGGCGCATGTGGAGGGTTTCGAAGTTCTTGATCTCTGTTCCCTCGAGGACTCTTCGGTAGATGAGCTGCACCTCGATGTCGCCACCGACACTATAGAGGTCGCTGTATGCGGGATCGTTCGAATGCGTCTGACAGTCGACGCCGGCCAAGGGGATGTCACTAAAGAAGTTCATCGAGCAGACCTTGGGAGGGCCGAGCTTCTTCGACCCCTTCATCGGCTGGATCAGCACCACGTCTTCGGGGGCCATGTCCTTGTAGTACACTAGGAACTTGGCGTAGATCATGTAGCGCCAGGGCTGTTGCTTGCTCCCCTTGTAGCTCGGGATGTTCCGCACCCATAGGTTGGTCCACAGATCGCCGACGGTGTCGACGACGTAGGGCTTGCCCTTGCCGACGTCGGGCCCGGTGAACGGAAAGTGCCAGGGTGGTTTGATCTCCTCGGACTTCTTGTTGTAGGCCTCGATGAGAAGGTTCATCTCATCGATGTAGGCGTTGAGCTTGTTTCGTCGCTCCTCGGTCGAATCCTCTTTACTCAAGCGGTTCCAGATTTCTGTCGCAGCTTCCGTGAGGCGCTTGTATTCGACGGCGTACGCCTTGACCTCTAACAGCTCGTCGTACGTGCTGACGTTCAAGGTCTTCCCGTCCCAAACCCCAGCCGGCAATTTCTTGTCGAGCTCTGCAAACGTTTGGTCGAGCTCGTCGACTTGCGCCGCGGCGCCCTCCGGCAAGCCCAGGACCACGGCAACGAGCAAGGGCGCAAGGCATAGACGACGCATGGGAGGCTCCTTTTCCGACCGGTGTGATGGTACCTCCAAAGCCACTGCGCTCCGATCAAAAAACCCCGGAGCAGAAGGCTCCCTACGAGTTTCCACTCGGTCGCGGCACCCGCACGGGCGAAAAACGCGTTCGCGGATGGATGCGGCCGGCTGCGTGGTATTCGAACCTGCAAACGCAGCGCTAGCGTGGGATCTCGGGGCACTCCCTGAAGTTGCGCTCGTCTGCTTGGGACGCGAGTTGATCGCAACTGATGACCCCGGCCGCTTTGAGCCACGGCCGCGGCTTGCGGCACCAACGCGCGGGAATACCTGATGGAATCAATAGGCGGTCTCGGTGTTCGCGTACCTATCATGGGAATCCCTAATCTCTCCTCTCTTGCCGAGGAGTCCGTCCGCTTCGTCGAAGTTGGGGTCGAGATCGGGCGCCTCGACACCTTCCAGGGCCGCACCGAAGTCGGCGCTGTTGCCGACCCAGTTGATATCCACACGCAGTTCCGAAAACGCCTCCGCAGTTGCTGCGGCCAGGAGCTCGAGCCCTTGATCACTAGAGATGCGGTGACGGCCGGTGGCATTCTGATCCAAGGCTTGCAGGTCAAGCGCCAGCTCGGTCGTGTCTGCGAGCGAGGTGTCGATACGGACGAGATGCCGCCGCGGTAGGCCGCTGCCCTCCAAGCCCCGAGTCTCTGGGTCGAGCGTCATGAGCACGACCCCATCCCAGCGCGCAACGAACATTGCCAGAGCATCGTCGTCATCGGTAGTCACCCAAAGCTCGTTGCTCACGAACTGCGATCGGATTCCGTTCTCGCTTTCGATGGTGGCGACCGCACGCGGCGAGCTGCCGTCGAGTTGGGGGAGGACCTCAGCAGCCTGCACCATAGTCGTGTCGACCTCTAACTCGGGCAACGGCGGCATTTCCTCACCGCATCCCGAGACGAACGCCGCAAGCGCCACGCACGAGGCAACGGCTCTTGCCTTAAACGCTCCCGAGGTGGCGGCCTCGTTGAGCAGGAAGTCGCCGATTGTGAATGGGTTTGCTGTCGGGAACATGGTACGCTTCTCCTTATGTGAGGCCTCAGGGACCCAACGCATGCGTCCACGACTTGGTGACACCGTTCTTACCTACCAGCGGACGTGTCTCACGGGCCCATCCTTCCGGTACCCTTCGGTGTCACCAATCCCCGACCTTCTGCGTTGGACCGACACACGCACTTCAAGGAGCAGACATGGCCACTCAATCGATTCGAACGTTACTCATCCTCGCTGCGCTAGCAGCCGGATCCCTCTCCGTCGGATGCGGTGGCGGCGGTTCTTGCGACCTGCCCCTCCCGGTTGCGGACTTGCGCCTGACGGTCATCCCGGCGTCCATCCCTACGGGATCGCCCGAGACCATCGTGGTTTCCTTCGAGCGAAGCGTGTTCACGGACGGGGAGTTCAAGGTTCAGGACTGGGACGTGCACATCTTAGACAATCCCGGAAGAGACTGGCTCGGTACCTACAGCGACTCGCTGTATGGCATGGCCAATGATGCTGGCCCCTACCTCACGGGTGTGATCCTGAGCGGTGAGATCATCGACGACAGGTCGATCGAGCTCGTCGTCGAGTTCCCGGCCGACACGCCCGCCGGTGCGTATCCCATCGAGATGATCGCAACTAACGGCGGGGTCGAATGCTCCACCGGCGCCGGCGGCGAGTCCACCATCGTTGTCACGAGGTGAAGCGTCGGCGTCGAGTACTTCGACGGCCACGGTGTCCCGAAAGATCTCGCCGAAGCCGTCAAATGGTTTCGAAAAGCCGCAAGCTACGGATCCGCGGACGCCCAATACGCTCTGGGTGTCTGCTACCAATACGGTCGAGGCGTCTCGACGGATCTTGCACAGGCCGCGAATTGGTACCGCAAAGCTGCCAACCAGGGACACGTGGATGCCCAATGCGACCTCGGCTTGCTACACGTGAACGGGCAAGGGGTCCCGAAAGACTTCGACAATGCCGAGCACTGGTTCCGAAAAGCCGCTGAGCAGGGACACGCCATGGCTCAGAACAACATCGGTCCGATGTACCAGAATGGCTTGGGCATGCCGATCGACTACGCCAAAGCCATGGAATGGTTCCTCAGGGCAGCCAAGCGGGGCAACGACCTGGCTCCGCAGAACATCGGTTACCTGTACGAGCACGGCCTAGGCGTCCCGGCGGATTTCACGAAGGCCGGCGAGCGGTACCGTGAGGCCGTCGCGCGAGGGAACCACAATGCCAACGCCGGGCTGGCATCGCTTCGCGCCAAGCAGATGCTCGAAACACTGAAGTGACACAGAGGGCCCTTTAGGACATCGAGGCAAAGCCGAGCCGCTTTCTCGCCGCATCCGATCGGGGTACTACGATCATCTTAGCGGTAGTCATTTGCAGTCCGATGAAGCCACGGTGATCGTCGTAATTTCTTTGCCAGCTTTGCCGTGGTAGCGGTACCTGTAGCGGACGCCGCTTTGGAAGAGGACCCGGTTCTTCTCCTCTTTGCAGACGCCGGGCACGATCCTTGATTTCACCCCGCGCCGAAAGTCTTCGGCGTTCACTGCCGAAGCCTCGCGGTCGACGAGGGTGTAGTTGTGGAGGAGCACCTTGTTTGAGACCACCGTGCTGTCGAAGCGTACCCCTTTGGAGACCTCCATGGGTAGCATCGCGTTCATCTGACGAGACGCCTCGGCGAGCGTTTGGGCCACCTCGGCGTCGGTCAGCGTCTCGGAGCCAGACGGGTCTGCCGCCGTGATCGACTTCCCGCTCTTCATCACGCTGGCGGTCCAGTTGCTCGTCTTCTTCCAAACGACGTGGCTGACCGAAGTGCCGGTCGCGACGAGATCGTCCCCGCTGCCTTCGCAGTAGAACACCGTCACGTTTTCATTGCCGGACAGTGACCGCGCCACCTCCAAGACGCTGGCTTCTGGAATATCGCGCTTGTTCCTCGTGACGGCGCTCGCACTGACCGGGTCATCCTCCTGCAAAACCAGCTCCGCTCGTTTCGCGGCACAGAATTCGCCAGAGTGGTTCAACATCTGGAACTTCAGCAAGGCAAGCGACGCTTCCTTCCCCTCGACCTCATGCACGATCTTCGTCTCGGCATGCGCCGAAGGGGCGACGGACGACGTGAAGAGCAGAGTGACACCATAAGTGAGCAGAGATGCAGAGATGTGCTTCATGGTGGACCAATAATGTATGGATGACCCCGTCTTGCCAATAGCCGCGTCGTCCTTTCTGAATAGCCCGGCTTCACCGGGCGCTCCGCATGTTGGGAGGATGGAGCCTCGGGCAAAACCGGGGCGGTTCAACCGCTGCGGGATCTGCTCCAAGACAAGGCCCCGTCCTGCCAACGCAGGACGCTGAAGCCCTTTGACACGAGCACGAGCACGCCCTCATGCCCGCAAGGCAAGTTGGCCGCGTCAATCCGAATCAGCTCCCAAACCGCTGTGCGAGATCGGATGAACACCAGCGGCGCCTCCGGCTCAAGGGGCGACGCACGGGCCCACCCAGAGCATGCACTTTGACGCCCGGGCGCCTGCAGTGACGACCGCCGATCACGCCGAAGCGTCCGAGATGAGCGAGATAGCCAGAGCGTCTACTCGCTCCCGGTCAACGTCATCGGGCAGGGTTGTCGTCGTTGCAGCTCGCGCCATGCTTTCCTGTAAGCCAGTCGCCGCCGCCAGGAGTTCATCGAAGGACATCGCGCCGTCTCGGATGGCCGAGAGCTCGTCGGCGTCGTCACGCCGGACGCGAAGGTCGCCGGTTTCGAGCACCTCAAGACCCATCCGCATGAGTCGGATGAGATGCATCGCATGCTTGGTGTCGTAGCCGTGCACGCGCTCGAGCTCTGCGCGGGCCGGGTTTCGTTGGCTCTTCCAGGTCTGGTACGAATCCCAGCGTTTCAGCGCAGCCCGGTACTTCTTCTCGGCGTTGAGCGCGGCCACCACCTCGGGCGGGAGGCTTAAGGCCTGGGCGGCGACGGCCCGCAGGTGGGCGTCGATGTCAGCGATGCTCTGCTCGATGCGATTGTGGTCGTCACGGCTGAGGGTGCCGCCGGCCACCGGGAGCCCGAAGTCTTCACGTGACGGCTTCTTCGCCGGCGGATTCAGGAGCCACGACCGATGCGTCTCGATCTTCTTGAGCTGCGCCATCGCGTAGCCCAGGAAGGTCTGCTGGACTTTCTTCGTGAGGAATTGGCGCCGCTCGTCGTGCAGCCGTCGCCACCCCGGTGTCTCGAGCACCCAGTCCCGCTCGTCGGCGAACAGAATCTCCAGGGCGTTCGGGTTCGCCGCCGCGCAAAGCGCCACGAACTTCGCGATGTCGAAGACAACGCACTCGGTCTTGACGTCGAGTGCCCGCGAAGCGGTCGGATGGGCTTTGATCCGTGGAAGCACCGATGCGCCGAACGCGTCGGGCAGAGAGCCCTCGTACTGCTCGAAAGTAGCGAAGAGCGACAGCCTGACCGAGAGGGGCGCGACGCAGACGCCGCGTAGGTCGACGTCCGAGCCATCCCGAGCCGTGCCGTGAGCCTGACTGCCGGCGAGGGTGAGGAAGATCGTGTAGCGCTCCAGCGGGAAGGTCACCGTTCCCTCTCAAGTGCCGCGTCGAGCCGAAGCCGGACAACAAAGTCCTGCAGCGCGGCAGTTGACGTCGGTCCGTCCGGGAGCTGGCTCCCATCGTGTGCCTCTTGAAGTTTGGCTTCCAGGCGGTCGAGCAAACCCGTGTGGTCGCGGAGGTCGCGGTCGTCGAGCCGCATCTTCTCGGCGCCGGCCCGCTTGCGTGCGACCAAGTCGTCGATCTCGGTGAAGCGGAAGCGCTCGTTGAGAACCGCGATGTTGGCGTTCATCTCGCCGGTTTGCATGAGGTGAATGCCGGTGAGCAGCACGCGATAGGCGTAGAGCAGGTGCTTCACTGTTGGATCGGGCTCAGCGAGTCGCTTGCGGCGACCCCGCGCGAAGCCCTGGTAGTGCCGAACCGTCGGTTTGGTTACGCAGCCCTTGCCCAGCTCGATCAGCTCCTCGTGGGCCGGCGTTGAGAGCACGACCAAGGGTGAGAAGAGCTGCTCGAGTACGTAGCCGTTGTGGTTGATCATCAAGCGGGCGAACTTTCGGATGTCGTGCGCCACCCAATCGAGGTCGATGGTGGTCTTGTCCTCAATCGTGATCGTCTCAGATGGCGGGTGAAGACCGAGCATCTCGCTGGCGGACATCATGAAGGCTCCGCGCAGGTCGACGTCGCTGTCTGGCGAGGCGAACCCGTAGAGGTGGGCGCCGCTGATCGTTGCGAAGATTGGGTCCGGGCCCTTGCGTGCGACCTCGGCGAGGTGGTTGCGGTCGAGCATAGCCCAGACCTCGCGCTGCTGCTCGGGAGTCATCGAGGGGCCTCGCGCTTCAGCGCCGACACGCACGAGCGATCGGTTCCAGCCAGTCTTGGACCTCCAGCCAGCAGCAGGCGACGACCCGCGACGTTCATGGCCCCATTTTCGCATCAGTAGGAGTAGATGCCTAGATCTCTTGGCCTGCTGCGCCCATTCGGGGCTCTGGATTTCCGATACTGGGTGCGATGTCGACTCTCTCGTAGAAGAGAAGGGCGTTTGCATTTACGATCGGCTCAACGGTGGCTCGACGCTATCCTCACGGCGCAGCCGGGCGATCGAGCGGCTGGGGAAAGCGTCCGCCCTGAGCTGCGGAACGCACGTGGAGGCAACGGATGGCCTTGGCCCCCCACTGTGCGCTTGAGCTTGTAAGCGGCATTGACGCTCTTAGGTTCGTCCTCGACGAGATTGACGCCGAATGGAGATCGGACCCAACTCCACTAACGACTTCGATGGGCGATGTTGGTCAAGCCTTCGCAGAGCGTGAGGGCGCGCTGAATGACACCGACGTGAGGACCGTGTTCCAACGAATCGAAGACATCCTTCACAAGGGGAGCGATGAGGAAAAGGATGCAGTAGCGACCGGCTTTCTTGAAGCCGTGGACGCGGTCATCGACGTGTCGCCTAGAGGGCGACGAAGAAAGCGAGAAGCCCGCCGACTCCGAGCAACAAGACCGTTTCCTGGTCACGCCGGCTTCACACACGTGCGTACGCGGACTGTCAATACTGCGGACCCAAATCCCTAAGACCAGGTTTGCGATCGCCATCACGGCCCTGTAGCATCGCCGCCCGGAGGTGGTGACATGCTGGCATATGGATATACTGGAGCCCCACTCGTGCTGCCTGTGTTGCTGCTCGTCAGCTCGAGCGCAGCACTGACACTCGGTTGCAAAGCCGGTGAGGAAGCAGTAACCACGGACCCCGCGGCTGACGCACCGCCGACCGAGGCTCCGTCCGCGGACCCTGTCCTCGATGGGCCTGCCGATGCGCCGAGTCCAGCGAAGGCTAAGGTCCCCGCCCACGACAACCTCATCGATGCAGCTCGGGCTCGTGACTCCGCGAGCGTCAGTTCACTACTCGCGGGTGGTGCAGATCCGAACGAGCCCGACGAACGGGGCGCGACACCGCTCTTTTTCGCCGTTCGTAACAACGATACCGACATGATCGCGGTCCTGGCCAAAGCGGGCGCCGACCTGAACTCCGAAGGGGGCTTCTTCGAGTTCGCGCTCGGAATCGATGCAGATCGAACTGAGGCAGCAATCGCGCTGATCGAGCTCGGTGCAGATATCGAAGCGGCGGGACACAGCGGGCGCGGCCCTCTGCAGGCGGCGTGCTCGAGCGGCAATGAGAAGGTTGCAAGGCTACTCATTGAAAAGGGCGCAAGCGTCAACACGAACAGAGGCATGGTCGGGATGACGCCCCTGCACTACGCCGCGGTGAGCGGCTCCACCGAAATCGTCGAGCTTCTCATCGCCCGCGGAGCCAACGTCAACGCAATTGCCAAATCAGGCAACACCGCCCTCCACTACGGAGGCGACATGATGTCCGCCGGCAACCCGGAGGTCGCTCGTCTGCTGATCAAGAACGGGGCTAAAGCGAACGCAAAAAACGAGAAGGGCCAGACCCCCCTGACGTACGCACGCAAGAACCGTCAGGATGCGTACGCAGACGAAATCGCCAAGCACGGCGGAACTGAAGATTGATTGCTGTTCAGACCCTAGGAGCGCCCATTGCTCAGCTCGAAGGCTCGAATGCTCGAAGGGGTGAAGTAGACAAGTTAGAACCCGATGCCGACGACCGGGACGAGGATACCGAGCTTGGTGAAGATGAGCATTGTCGGTCACTCCCTTTCGATCAGCATGCAGTGACAGAACCTAATCCAACTCGCAAAGCTTTGGAATGACCCCCATGGAGGAGCGCGCGCCCGCCTCGACTTTCGCCGAGATGGCCACCTCCGTTCCTCTTTGCTCGGTCAGTCGACTCGGTTGTACCGGAAGGTTAGCTCGTAGAGGCTTTCCTCGTAGCTCTTGGGCAGGCAGTTGTCCTGCCTCAAAATCTCGTCCGTTGCGAGATGTGAGCGGCGGCGTTGGCACGGGGGCAACCCGTCTAAACGCTCGACCTGATCGTCACTCAGACGAACCGTCATCCGATGCTGAAACTGCTTTGGTCGCCCCACTTTCGAAAAAGATAAGAAGCACGGACAGCTTGTCTAGTCAGAAAATGATCTTGGCAACGCGCGAATAAGCCGAAGGCGTTGAGCGCGTAACTCATGCGACCGAGCGCGCGAGCAGCGAGCGAGGTCGCGTGCAGTTTTGGTGTCTGCCAAAACTATGCCTTGCCCTGCATGAGCGTGTCGCAAACTGACGCTGGTTGTCGCCGGTGCGTCACTTCGTGGCGCCTTCAGTCATAACCGCGACACTTCCCGGCAAGAATGACAAGAAGTGACACAAAGTGTCGCGCGCGCGCCATCTGGTGCTGCGCGAGTGACAACGAGTGTACCGCGAGCGCCAAGTAGCGACAGGTAGCGCCAAGTGGCGCCGCGTAGCGCCAGAGGAACAATGTCGGCGAGCTCAGGGGCCTGTTCGTCGCGCGAACCTCCAAAAAGGGCTCGCGCAACTTTTCGGGGGGCAAAACCGATAACTAGTGTGATGGATGAGCGGGAGAGATCCGATTTGACCGGGCGGCTGCGCAAGGCAGCCGAGAAAATGCCGTATCCGTACTTCCTTCTGCGGCTCGAAGAAATCGAGGCGTGGTTGAAAGCGGGCTACTCCGTGAAGGGCGTCTGGCGGTTCTACTGCGAAAAGAGCGTTCCGTTTCCAGGCTCGTATCGGTCGTTTCTTCGCTACTGCCGCGAGCACTGCGGGAGCGCTCCGGCTCCTAGGCGCCGTCTTGAGGCTCTTGCAAGAAAAGCCGATGACGATCATCCTCGGCGGAGACGCACATGAAGCACAGTGGCGACGATCGTCTCATCGATTTGACCGTGTCGGATCTGCGCACGGTGTTGCTGGACGCCGTGCGCGATGTGATCGAAGAGCTCGAGCCTAGGCCGACGGGCGAGCTTCTCACCACCGAAGAGCTCGCGAAGGTCATCAAGGTGTCGCCAGACACGGCTCGGAAGTGGCGACGACAAGGGTGTCCCCATGTCGCCGTCGGTGAGAAGAAGCTTCGCTGGCGATTGTCGGACGTCCTTCGTTGGCGCGAGGAGCTCGACCGTGCCTAGGAAGGCGAAGGGACCCAATGGCGAGACCTTGCCGCCTGGCCTCTATTGGGACGGCAAGTATTTCCGGATTCGGCCCTTGCCGGGCTATCCGCGCGAGCGGGCAGGCAAACACAAGGGAAGGGCGTTGCAGCTTCTCAAAGAGCGGCGTGCGCAGATTCAGAGCGGCACCGCCCGCACGAACAGGCAGCTCCGAGCGAACACGCTCGATGCTTTGGCAGCGCTTTGGAAGCGAGACAAGGCCGACAAGGACATGCGATCCTTGGAGCGCGCGTACGGCCAGTACCAGCAGCACATCTCTCCGAGGCTCGGCAAGCGGGAGCCCGACGGCGTGCGCCCGCGGGAAGTCCTGGCGGTCCTTTGGGACGCCTACGAGCGTGACGAAGGAAAGCGCCGAGCCCTCAACAAGCTCGGCGCCAAAAGCGTTCACAACCTAAAGGCCACGCTGTCGAGCATCTACAGCTTCGGCGTGTTCGAGGAGCTCGTGGAGACCAATGTCTGCCGTGCGGTCCCCAAAGACAAGCTCCCCAAGCGCGGCAAGCCGAGACGGAAGGTCTACACGGACGTCGAGGCCCCGCTCCTGATGCATCACGTTCGTGACGATCAGCCAGAATGGCGGATTTTCTATTGCCTGCAGGGGCTTGCCGGCATGCGTCCCGGTGCAGCGGCTGGAAGGCGATGGAGCGACCTCGATTGGAACACCCCGGTGCTTCCGAGCCTCCGCGTCTGGTCGAAGTACCAAGACTTGCCGCTCAAGACTTCGAAGGGCGACGACACCAAAGAGCGCACGGTCCCTGTTCATCCGGATCTCGGGCGCGTGCTTCGCCGCTGGAAGCTTCACGGCTTCGCCCAGCGCTACGGCCGGCCTCCAAGGCCCGAGGACTTCATCTGCCCCGATGCACGCACCATGCAGGCGCTGACGCCCGGCAGGACCTCCAAAGCCCCGGACACCGATTGCCCGGCCCTCGGGATTCCCGACAAGGGCAACCACGCCCTACGCCGCTACTTCATCACCTATGCGCGCCGAGGCGGGGCGCGGAAGGACATGCTCGAGCGCGTCACCCACAACGCGCGCGGCGACATCCTCGACGTCTACACGGACGCGGACGGCATCTGGCCGGCGCTGTGCGAGGCGGTGCTTTGTTTGAAGGTGCAGTGGCCGCGGGACAACGTGCTGCAGCTACCGCTTGCCGCGACTGTCGGCTGGGACAACCGCACGGACAAACTGGGACACGAAATTGAAAAGCGCAGTGAAGGCGCGCCCTTACTGGCTCCAGCGGTAGGACTCGAACCTACGACCAAGCGATTAACAGTCGCCCGCTCTACCAACTGAGCTACGCTGGAATGGCTGCCAGGAATAGCGTGCCGTGACCGCCTGTCAAGGTAGTGAGCAAGAAGGGGCGGCGAGGTCCTCCGGCGCGCGGCTTGCCGACTGAAGCGCTGCAGGCATCTCATGCAAACCCTCCGGCTGCCCCTGGGGCGGCGGCATGGCACGGTGCAAACCATGCGAGGCGAGGCGTTTTTCCGCAGGCTCGACGACGATGTCTTCGAAGCGACCAAGTGGACGCGCGGGCCCTGGAGCCCAAAGCACCAACATGCCGGGCCGCCGTCGGCGCTGTGCGCGGGGCAGCTCGAGGCGATGTGTAGCGACGCATTTCGGGTCGTGCGCGTGGCAGTCGAGATCCTGCGACCGGTGCCAATCGGCACCTTGCGGCTCGAGCGCTCCGTCCGTCGGGACGGGACCGTGGTCAAGGTCCTCACCGGGGGTCTCTTCGACGAGGAGGGAAAGCTCGTGCTCGGCGCCGAAGCGCTCGCGCTTGCGGAAACCGAGCTCGGCCTCGAGGGTACGGCGCCCCCCATGGACGAGGCGCCGCCCGACACCGGCCGCCCCGAGCGTTTCCCCTTCTTCGACGCCGGCAGCAACTACGCCGGCGCAATGGAGGGACGGTTCACCCGCGGGACCTTCGGAGACGGCGACGTGATGGCCTGGTTGCGGACGCGCATCGCGCTCATCGAAGCCGAGCCGCCGTCACCGCTCGAGCGCGTGATGATCGCGGCCGACAGCGGCAACGGCGTGAGTCAGCGCTTGCCCACCCGCGACTTCACCTTCGTCAATCCGGATCTCACCGTGACATTGCACCGTCCGCTCGAGGGCGAGTGGGTCGGCCTTCGCGCACGCACCGACTTCGACGATCGCGGCGTCGGCATGGCCGACACGCGCCTTTACGATGAGCACGGACCGATCGGCCGCGGTGTGCAGACGCTGGTGGTCCGCAAGCGGTCCCTATGATTTCGCTTCGGGCTGCTCGGGGCTTTGGGTTTCTGCCGAAGCCTCCGGCTCTACTGGCTGCTCGCCTTCGGCGTGGCGGCCCTTCCAATGGGCCATCGACGTGTCGGCACCAAAGAGGTGGGAGACCTTGTCGTAGAGCGCGGTTGGCAATAGGTCCCGCAAGATCGGCGTCAGCTTCACCATAAACGGCTCCAACACGTAGAGCTTGTTTTTCTCTACGGCGTTCACGATTTTCGTGGCGATGTCCTCTGGCTGGAGGATGTGCGTTGCTTTGGGCGCTTCGGCCCCTTCGAACATCCCCGTGCCGATGTAGCTCGGGCAGACGATCGTACTGTGCACGTGGTCGTGTCCCATCAGCTTGAGCTCGGCGCGAATCGATTCCCCGAAACCGATGACGGCCCATTTGCTCGATGCATAGGTCGAGCCATAGGGCAATCCGATGAAGCCAGAGGCGCTTGCGATGTGGACCAAGTGCGCCTCCGGACGCTCGATCAAGTCCGGGAGGAACACGTGGGTCATGGCCACCACGCCGAGCACGTTGACCTCGTAGGTCTTGAAGTGATCGTCGAGCGGGGTCTCGGTGAACGGGCCTCCAAACACCACGCCCGCGTTGTTCACCAAGATGTCTATCGGTCCTGCCTCGATCCCGATCTGTTTTCGCAGCGACGCGATGCTCGTGGGGTTGGTCACGTCGACACGGAAGCAAGAGACCGCCGCGCGGAGCGCTTCGATCGAGGCTTTGGCTTCGGTGAGCTTTTCGTCGTCGATGTCCGCAATGACGATTTCGGACCCATGCGCAGCGAACTTCTTCGCCATCTCGAGGCCGATGCCTTGGGCTCCCCCGGTGATGAGGACCCGCTTCCCTTGCAGAGTGGTCATGACGGTCCGATGTTATGGAGTTTACGGGTTTGGGGCCAGCCGAAGCTCGACTCGGGCGGACCGGTTGGGCGTCAGGATCCGCAGGATTTCCCCGCTCGACTCCCAACTCGACGTGCATTCTTCGGTTTCCTCGCAACCCTCCAGGGTCCAACCCTCCGGGTAGTGCCGAGCGGCTGGAACGTAAATCTCCGTTGGCAACGTCGCCGAAGGCGAGGGGTCGAACGCCATTTCGAAGACGCGGGTCTCGGGGTCGTACCCAAAAGAGCGTGGAACGCCTGAGACGCGCCGAGGGTAGGGACGGATGAGCGCGTTGGCGTTCTCGCGCTCGACGACCTCCCCTTGCTCGTTGCGCTCCCAAATGCCCCAGCCGCCGGGATCGTACGACCAATAGGTCCAGCCGAGCATCATCCGATCACCCATCTCCAGTAGCTCGCGCATGAAGAGCTCGGCGCCGGGCCACGTTGGATCGAATCCCCATTCGCCGAGCAGCAGAGGGGCTTTCTGGGCCTCGGTTTCGATGTTTCGGTTGGCTTCCCAGTTCTCGAGCACCACGTCCGTTTCGGGCGTGTACTCCTGGTTGAACTCGAACTGCACCGAGTAGAGATGCGGCGCATAGACGAGGCGGGGCTCGCCCTCGCGCGGGTCATCGAGCACCTCGATGAACGATGGCTGTCCGTTGGCGGGCGCAGCGACGCGCGGCTCGTAGAAGATCCAGCCGTCTGGATCGACCTCTCGAATGGCGCCGATCATGCGCACGTAGAAATCGGTGAACAGTGTTCGATCGAACTCAGCGGCGGCGCCGTCGGTCGGCGTGTTACGGATGTCGCTCAGGCTGTACACCGAGCCGGGGGAGGGTTCGTTCAGGATGTCGTAGCCGAGCACGGCCGGATGGTCCTTGAAGCGAGCGACCACCGCCTGCCAAGCGCCCGCGAAGTGATCCTGCAGGTAGGGGTAGTCTCCCTCATGCTCGAAGAAATTGTCGAACGCCGCCCTCACTGCGGGCGCTAAGTAATTCAGCGACCAGACCAGCGCTTGCTCGAAGGGGAGCCCATCGTCCTCGATCGCCCATTCGGGCGCTCCATCGCAGCAAAAACGCTGCGCGTAGACGTCTTGGTGCATGTCGAGAATCACATGCACGCCGTGTGTCGCAAACCAGTCGAGCCGCTCCTCTGTTTTGTCGAAGTAAGCGGTGTCGTACTGACCGGGCGATGGCTCGACTGCATCCCAGAAGATGAGGTAGCGAACGGCGTTGAAGCCCCATTGCCGGGCGTAGCGCTCGACATCTTCTTCGGCCAGGTCGGGCAGCCGTTCTGGGTGGCCCTTCGAGGAACTCATAATGTTCATGCCGCGAAGGATCAGCGCGCGGCCGTCTTCGTCACGAACGAAATAGGTGCCCGCTTCGACGGGTCCCTCGACGACGGCGCTCTCGCCATTGCATCCCGCCAGCAGCAGTAGCACCACGAACGCGAGGCCCCGAGGACCGTGGCAGAATCTCGCGAGCATGTCGCGCCCGAGGCCGCGTGTCACCGCCAAGCTACTCCGGGGGCAGCAGCACGGTGTCGATGATGTGCAGCATTCCGTTCGACGCTGGGACCGATGCAGTAATGGTGGCGTCGTTGATCATCACCTTGCCGTCCGCGACTTTCATCGTCGCCTTCTTGCCGTTGGCCATCGCCAGCACTTGGCCGTCCTTGAAGGAGTCGATGTCGAGCGCCGAGGTGGTCACGTGATACTGCAAGATCTGGCGCAAGGTATCCACGTTCTCGGGCTTGACCAGATCTTCCACGGTTCCCTCGGGCAGCTTTTCGAACGCAGCGTTGGTCGGAGCAAAAACCGTGAGTGGTCCCGACGCAGCGACGGAGGTCACGTAGTCGGCCGCTTTGATGGCGGTCACCAACGTGGTGTGGTCTTTCGAGGCCACCGCGAGGCTGACGATGTTGTTCTCGTCGAGCGGCGGTATGTTGGACACCTCCTTCGACGGCGCAGGCGCCGCTGCGGGCTCGGCGGGCGCCGCCTCTTGCTTCTTGCAACCCAAGGCGAACAGGCCCACGCATAGGCCGAAAGCGGCTGTCGTAGTCAAAAACGTCCTCATGGCATCCTCCCCTAGATGAAACGGTTCCAGGCGGTCGAGAGTATAGACACACGAGTCGCGACAAAGAACCAGAAAACCCGAGGCGCAAATCATGCGCTCATGCTTTCGAGCTCGTGCAGATTTTTCTTGCCATCCGATTTGCCTCGGGGGCCAGTGACTCTACACTGCGCCCACGTAGGAGGCGGTATGCGCAAACACGGGATTGGGCTTCTCATCGTCGGATCGAGCTTGGCACTATGGGGCTGTACTTCGAAGGAGACCGCTCCGGCCGAGCAAAAAGCAGAGCCAGCCAAGGCGGCGCCGTCTGCTGCGGAACCCGAGCCGACCGAGGTCGCCGCAGCCGATCCGGCCGCCGAAGCCAAGGAAATCTTTGAGAATCGCTGCACCGTCTGTCACGGCACGCAGGGCAAGGGCGACGGACCTGGGTCGGCAGCGCTCGATCCCAAGCCACGCGATCTCACCTCCGCCGAGTGGCAGGAGTCTGTGGACGACGAGCACCTGCGGAAGATCGTCGTCTATGGGGGCAGCGCGGTTGGCAAGTCCGCAGCGATGCCTGCGAACCCCGATCTCGATGCCAAGCCCGAGGTCGTCGCGGAATTGGTCAAGGTGATTCGGAGCCTCGAAGGCAAGTAGCCAGCATTCTCGCGAGGTCTCGCGCAGCATCGTTGCCGCGCCGATTGGCCCCACCTCCTTGCCAAGCGCGGGGTGCCTGGTCTATGTATGGCCGACCGGGAGTGCGCGGATGTTTCGACGCGCGAAATTTGTTCATTTGAGAACGCGAGGGAAGGCCATGAGTTTCAACGCGAACGGTGCGCGTCGCGCATCGAGTCTGGCTATTGTGCTGGCTGCGGCCACGTGCATTGGCTGCGGTCCACAGCAGGCACAGCAGGTTGCGCAGGCGCCGGCGAGCTCGACCGCAGAATTGATGAAGAAGCGCGGCCTCAGCGAGGCCGATGTGAGCGCGGCGCTTCAAACCTACACGCCCACCGGGCAGAAGGACGATTACATCACCTTCGCGTCGGGCGGACACGGTGGGAATCTGATCGTCATCGGTGTGCCATCGATGCGTATTCTCAAGTACGTGGGCGTCTTCACGCCCGAGCCTTGGCAGGGCTACGGCTATGGCGACCAGTCGGGTCAGATCCTCGACCAAGGCGCGCGTTTCGACAAAGACATCACCTGGGGGGACATGCACCATCCGGCGCTCTCCGAAACCAATGGGGAGTATGACGGCAAGTTCCTGTTCCTGAACGACAAGGCCAATGCGCGAGTCGCCGTCGTCGACTTGCACGATTTCGTGACCAAGCAGATCGTGACGTCGACCCTGATACAAAGCGACCACGGCGCCACCTTCGTCACGCCGAACACCGAGTACGTCGTCGAGTCCAGCCAGTACCCCGCCCCGCTTGGCGGCGGTTATGCGCCGATCGAGGAATACAAGGACAAGTACCGTGGCGCGGCGATCTTCTGGAAGTTCGACCGCGAAAAGGGACGCATCGACCAGGCCAAGTCGTTCGCGATGGAGCTGCCTCCTTACATGCAAGACCTTTCCGACGCTGGAAAGCTCGACAGCGATGGCTGGGTGTTCATCAACTCGTTCGACACCGAGATGGCGTACGGCGGCACGCTCGAAGGCAATCCACCGCTCGAGTCCGGCGCGTCGCAAAACGACATGGACTACCTTCACATCATTAATCTCAAGGCCGCCGAGAAGGTCTACCAAGCAGGCAAGACCGAGGAAATCGCTGGCATGAAGGTCATCCCGCTGGAAACGGCCGTCGAGGAAGGCTTGCTGCATCTCGTCGGCGAGCCCAAGAGCCCCCACGGTGTCGACGTGACGCCCGACGGCAAGGAGCTCGTGGTTTCCGGGAAGCTCGATACCCACGCCACGGTCTACAGCTTCGAAAAGATCAGGAGCCTCATCGATGCCAAGAAGTACGCAGGCAAGGACGACTATGGGGTCCCAATCCTACCCTTCGAAGAGAGCATTCGCGGCCAAGTCGAGATTGGGCTCGGTCCGCTGCACACCCAGTACGACGACAAGGGCAACGCGTACACGTCGGTATTCATCGAATCCACGGTCGCCAAATGGTCCCTGAAGGACCTCAAGGTCATCGAGAAGGTCAAGGTGCACTACAACGTCGGGCACATCGTCGCTGCCGAGGGAGATACGGTGAGCCCCGACGGCAAGTATCTGATCGCGATGAACAAGTGGGCCCTCGATCGCTTCAACAAGGTCGGTCCGCTTCTTCCGCAGAACTTCCAGCTGATCAACATCGACAGCGATCCTCTGCAGCTGCTCTACGACATGCCGCTTCCCCTCGGTGAGCCGCACTATGCGCAGATGATCAAGGCCGACAAGCTCGGGCCGATCGACGTGTACAAGCCCGTTGGTTACGACGTCGTGACGGACGAGCCGAATCCCAATGCGGTCAAGGCAAAGGAAGAACGGATCGAGCGAAAGGGCAACGAAGTGCACGTGTACATGACGGCTGTCCGCAGCCACTTCACGCCAGACATCGTGCGTGTGAAGAAGGGCGACACGGTGCACCTTCACATCACGAACGTCGAGCAGGCGCACGATGCGACGCACGGCTTCACCGTTGGCTCGTACAACGTGCACGCCAGCCTCGAGCCTGGGAAGCACGTCGACATCTCGTTCGTCGCGGATAGGGCAGGCACGTTTCCCTTCTATTGCACGGAGTTCTGCTCGGCCCTCCACCTCGAGATGGCGGGCTACCTGTTGGTGGAACCCGGATGAGCGTAGGCGCCGCGGGCGTCGGCCGGGTGTTCCGTACATCCGGTCGCGCGTGCGTTTGCGCCTTGTCGTTGGGGCTCCTAACGAGCCTGGGCGCCTGCGGGGGTGATGCTTCCTCTGGCCCCGAAGGGGAAGTGGCGCGGACATCTCCCGTTACAAAGCCATCCGACTGTATTTCAGTCGCCGAGCGGGATCTCCAGCCAGTGATCGATCAGGCGGGGATTGGCTCGTCGTTGTGCCTGCAGCCCGGGTCATACGATGGGCCTTTGACGATCGCACGAACGGTGACGATCTGGGGTCCCTCCGATGCCGTCATCAAATCGTCCGGGCAGGGAACGACCATCGAGGTCGAAGCGGACGGAGCAGCGCTGCTCGGGGTGACCGTCGATGGGAGCGGCGGGCGCTTCGACAAGCTCGATGCCGCGGTGCACGTCGTGGCCGACGATGTGACAGTGCAGGGCGTGCGCGTCGAGAACGCGGTTTTCGGCTTGCTGGTGGAGAAAGCAAACCGCGCCCACATCATCGGAAACGTGGTCCAAGGCCCGGACGAGGGCCCCCTCGGCCTTCGCGGTGACGGCATCCGTCTTTGGGAGACCCGGGACTCGGAGGTTCGCGACAATCAAGTCATCGGATCCCGAGACATGGTGATCTGGTATTCGAGCGACAACCGCCTGGTCGGAAACACGGTCGTTCGAAGTCGCTATGGGACTCACTTCATGTACAGCCACGGCAACCACGTCGAAGGGAATCGATACGTCGACAACGTGGTCGGGGTATTCGTCATGTACAGCCGCAACGTGACGCTGCGAGACAACCTCTTGGCACGCTCCTCCGGGCCCGGCGGCATGGGGTTGGGGATCAAGGAGTCGGGCAACTTGACGGTTTCCAACAACGCCTTCATCGCCAACACGAAGGCGGTCTACATGGACACGTCGCCACTCGAGCCCGACGACTTCAATACCTTCGAAAACAATGCATTCTTTCATTCCGAGGTAGCCGTGCTCATGCACTCTAGCGAGGAACGCAACGCCTTCTTGTCCAATGCCTTCGTGAGCAATCATTCTCAGGTGCAGGTGGAAGGTGGCGGCGACGCGATGGCGGTCGACTGGCTCGGTAACTTCTTCGACGACTACGCTGGCTATGATCTGGATGACGATGGCTTTGGGGACATCCCTTATGAGCTGCGCCGTCTCAGCAGCCAGCTGCAGGGCACCTATCCCCAGCTTGGATTTTTTCGCGGCGCAATCACTCTGGAATTGCTGGACGCGATCACCGCCCTGTTTCCGATGGTCGAGCCGCGGACCATTCTGATCGACCGTCGACCGAAGATGGGCAGGATGGAGTGGACGAGCTTCGATGCGAGTTGAAGGAAAGGCGGTTCGGAAGCGCTTCGCCCGCATCGAAGCGCTCCGGGGCATAGACTTCGCGATTCCCAGCGGCGGGAAGGTCGGATTGATCGGACCCAATGCGTCCGGCAAATCGACCTTGATCCGGATCATCCTCGGTCTCCTGCAGTGTGAGGGAGAGCTCTTGTTGGATGGACAGAGACGGCGGGAGGCCGAGGTTGCCGATCGCATTGCCTACGTTCCGCAGATCGCACCTAAGTTCAGTGCTTCGGTGGACGAGGTAGTCAGGGCGATCACCCGAGTGCGTCAAATCTCGACACGCGAGGTTCTATCCTGCGGCAAGGACGTCGGAATCGACCTCCGCGCAGCGGGTGCACAGCCGTTCGTCAGCTTGTCCGGGGGCGCCAAGCAGAAGACGTTGATCGCGCTGGCTCTCGCTAGCCGGGCGTCCTTCTACGTGCTCGACGAGCCCACCGCGAGCCTCGACACCCAGTCGCGGCGCGACCTCTTCCAACTTCTTTCGGACAAGGCTCGAGATGCGACGCTGATTCTGTGCTCCCACCGGCTCGAAGAGATCAGGACGCTGGTGGAGCAGGTCATGGTGCTCGAGGAAGGTCGCCTCGTGTACTTTGGTCCAACCGAAGATTATCTCGATCAGATGACGCTGAGCACGATCGAGGTCCAACTGAAGAACGGCGCCGAGCATCGCGCTCTGACCGAAATGGGGTTCCACCATCGCATTGGAGAGTGGTGGAGCCGGACGGCAACTCGGTCGGAGAAGCTCAAATTGGTCGAGCAGGTCTCCCGCCATTTCGAGGGGAGAATCTCAAACCTTCTAGTTCGGGACGCCGAAGCCGTGCAGCCGGAAGCTCGAGGAAGCGAGGACGATGTCGATCAAGAGAGTTAGCTGGGTGTTGCTAGCGGCTGCGCTCGTTGCCGCTGCCATCGGGCTCGTTCGGTTCAATCGGGCGAAGGCTCCCGCAGGTCCGATCCCCATCGTCTGGGACAAAGAGGTGTGCGCCTATTGTAAGATGCACATTGGCGATCCCCGGTTCGCGGCGCAGCTGCAGACGACCGAGGGCGACGTCTTGAGCTTCGACGATCCGGGTTGTCTCTTCGAGTACCTATCGACCCATGAGGTCGCGGTTCATGCGGTCTATTTCCGAAATCACGAAGGGGACGGCTGGCTTTCGGGGTCCGAGGTCGGGTTCTTGCCTGTGGACGATTCTCCCATGGGCTATGGGATTCGGGCAGTGCCGAAGGAGTCGAGCGGAGCCCACGACATGGAATGGGCAAAAGCGCGCGTGCTGGAGCGTCGCGAGGCCGGCCACGGAGGCTCATGAGCCGCCAGATGCGATCCTTTTGGGCAGTGGCCCAGCTCGATCTCGCCGAGGTGCTCCGGTCGCGATGGTTGCTTTTCTGCGTCGTGGTGTACGCCGCGTTGGCCGGCATCTTCCTGCTCGTTGGTATGCGGGAGTCCACGGTTTTTGGTTTCACCGGAACGGACCGCGTGCTCGTCTCGTACGTTCACGCGCTGTTGGTCCTCTTGCCGTTGATGGCGTTGGTGGCCACGGGGCCGGTCATCAACAGAAGCCGGGAGGACGGAACCCTCGAGCTTCTGTTCAGCCAGCCGATTTCACGTGGGGCTTTCTTCAGCGCCATCTCGATCGTCCGCTTCCTCGTATTGCTGGCGCCGCTCGGGGTCCTGATGGTAGCAATCGGGCTTTTCGGCCGGTTTGCCTTCGGCCAGCAGATCGCCTGGACCTTCGTCGGGCATTGCCTCGTGCTTTGCTCGGTGCTGATTTGGTCCTTTTGTGGGCTGGGGCTCTGGGTGTCGACGACCGTGCAGAACACGGCTCGTGCCACGATGTATCTGCTTCTGATCTGGGTGGCCGGGATTGCGCTCCTGGACTTTGCCCTCGCGGGAATGATGCTTCAATGGCGCATGGAGCCGCGGGTCGTCTTCCTGTTGGCCACGCTCAACCCGGTTCAGAGCATTCGCATGGCTCTGCTTTCGTCGGCCGACCCCGAGCTCAGCACCCTGGGTCCCGTCGGCTTCTATTTGGCCAACCGGATTGGAAGCACGGGGCTCTACACGCTGGGCGTCGGATGGCCTACGCTGCTCGGGGCGCTGGCATGGTCCGCGGGGCTTTGGAAACTACGTCGTGGTGACGTCGTGTAGAAACGAACGGCTGGAGGAGGCGAGATGTCAAACGCACTGGACGCATTCTATCGATTCCTGGATGAGCCGATTTTTCTCTGGGCACGTGTCGGCCTGGCCCTTCTCACGGTTTTCGTCGGGCTGAGCTTCACCGCGCCGATGTGGCACATCCACATGAAGGCGCCGCAATACCCGGAGGGCCTCGACCTCTACATCTACTCCTACAAAGTGGATGGCGGGAACGACGGGAACGACGTGCAGGAGATCAACACGCTCAACCACTACATCGGGATGGCGCCCATCGATCGCGCGGCGCTCACCGACCTCGACTGGATCCCATTCCTATTCGTCGGGATGATCATCCTCTCCTTGCGAACGGCGGTCATCGGGAAGGTGAGCTCGATGCTGGATCTGTTGGTGCTCACCAGCTATGCCGGCGCCTTCGGGTTCGGCCGCCTCTATTACAAGCTGTACACTTTCGGTCACAATTTGGACCCCAAGGCGCCGGTGACAATCGAGCCTTTCACGCCCGTGATGTGGGGCGAAAAGCAGATCGCCAACTTCATGACCGAGGCCGGCCCCGCGCTGGGCACGTGGTACGTGGCCGCATTTGCCACCGGCCTGGCGCTATTGCTCCTAGCCCACCTCCTCATCGGTCGCCGCAGATATGTGAGACAAGCGGCCGCCTGAGGCCGCGCACGACTGGAGCCCGGCCCATTGGCCTGACACAATGGGGCTCCCCATGGACGGCCGGCTCCATACGTTCGTCGTTTCCGACATGCATCTCACCGAGGCGCAGGAGATCGATCCGAGGCGCCCCTTGTGGATGGCTTACAAGCGCCGTGAGTTCTTCATCGATGAAGACTTCGCGGCCTTCTTGGAGCACATCGAAAAGAAGGCCGATGGCCCCGTCGAGCTCGTCCTCAACGGAGACATCTTCGACTTCGACAGCGTCACCGCATTGCCGAGCGAGGACGAGAACGTCGACTGGCTCGAGCGGGCGCGCGGGCTCGGAAGCGAAGAGTGGAAGAGCCAGTTCAAGATGAAGGTGATCATCGAACATCATCCGTTTTGGTTCGAAGCGCTGGGGCGATTCATCGCGCGAGGTCACCGTGCGGTCTTCATCGTCGGAAACCACGACGTCGAGCTCTATTGGCCTTCGGTGCAGCGCATGGTCTGCGAGGCCCTGAACGCTCCGTTTCCCGCGAACATCGGGGAAGAGAAGGAGGACGAGCCAGTCGTGTTCTGTAATTGGTTCTATCTGAGTGAAGGCGACACCTACATCAGCCACGGTCACCAATACGATCCGAATTGCGTGGTTCGCGACCCCATCGATCCGCTCGTGGAAGTCTATGGCGAGCCACGTGTCCGGGTCCCGTTTGGAGACCTCGCCGCGCGCTACATGCTCAACGGAATGGGCTATTTCAATCCGCACCAGTCCGAGAACTACATCATGAGCGCCGTTTCCTACCTGCGGTTCTTCTTTCGCTACATGTTGCGAACGCAACCATTGCTGATCTGGACCTGGTTCTGGGGCGCCTATGCGACGCTTTGGATTTCTCTACGCACGCACTGGCTCCACCCGATGCGCGACCCGCTGCTGGTCGACGACAAGGTTCGCTCCATCGCGCTACGCTCGCAGGTGACGCCTTCCATGGTGCGAAAGCTCAATGCGTTGCACGTTCCGTCGGCAACGAACAATCCGTTTCGCATCGCGCGGGAGTTGTGGCTCGACAGAGCCTTCTTTCTCTTGGCTGCGCTGTTTCTCGCATGGCAGGTGGTGCTCCACATCAACATCGCGTGGCCGATCAGCCCCTTCTGGGTATTCGTGCCGGCCCTAATCTTCATGCTGCCCTACGTCGCCTATGCGGCATCCGTACGGCCCACCGTCTTTCAGACCCCACTGCTGAACGAGCGGCTGGCTGACCTCCTCTTCAAGATCACGGGCGCGCGGCGAGTCGTGTTCGGCCACACGCACGAGCCCAAGTGCGAGCAGGTCGGCCCGGTCACTCTCTATAACGCGGGTTTTTGGTCCATGGCTTTTGCCGACCCCGAATGCACGGTGCGGCTCGGTGAGCAAACGTTCGTATGGGTTCGCCCGAGCGGGGAGGGCGCAGGCCGGACTGCCGAGCTCTGCCGCTGGAAGACCACCGAAGAGACGCCGATGCGCGCTCTTTGCGTCGAGCCGCTCCCTGCGAGTCAGATGCGACCCGGTCAGGCGCTGCAGGAAACGGAACGGAGTCTCGCATGAAGCCGCCATTCGTGTACACGATGCGCGTTCGTTTCCGGGATACGGACATGCAGGGGCACGTGTACTTCGGAAACTACTTCGTCTTTTGTGACGAAGCACTGAGCGCCTATATGCGCCAAATCGGGACACCGTGGCAAGACATGGTCTCGCGGGGCGCGGACATGTTCTATGTGAATGCCAACTGCGATTATTTGGGCAGCGCTCGATTCGAGGACGATCTGCACATCGAGACCCGCATCTCCGGGTTCGGCACCTCGAGCGTCACGAGTACATTCGTGATTCGGGACGACGACGGCGAGATTCTCGCGAAGGCGAGTCTGACCAGTGTTTGCGTCGATCCGAAAACGCGCCAAAAGATACAGGTGCCAGACTGGTTCCGCGAGGCAGTGGCGGCATACGAGGACCAAGGCGATGACGACTGAGCGTTGGCCGGTCCGGGCCGATGACGGTCACTCCTTCGAGCTGCTGGTCACGAGGCCGGAGCACTCCCGCGCGGCGCTCCTTTTCGTTTGCGCGATGGGAGTCGAAGCCAGCTACTACCAACGTTTCGCCGATGCATTGAGTCAGCGAGGAATCTTGGTCGCCCTTTGCGATTTGCGAGGTCATGGGACCAGCAGCTTGCGGCCTCGCCGTGGAGTCGACTTCGGGTATCGCGAAATCGTCGAGCTCGACATTCCAGTCGCGGTCGCCGCGTTGAATCAACGCATGGGCGATGTGCCGCTTTGCCTCGGCGGACACAGTCTGGGTGGACAACTAGCAGTGCTGCACGTTGCCGCAGCCCGTCCGAAGATCGCGGGCATGGCTCTCGTCGCTTGCGCCATTCCGTACTATCGGAGCTGGACGGGAAAGACGCGCGCATGGATTCGGTTCGCGTCGGTCGTGTTGCCCGTGGCGGGATTCATTCTTGGCTACGTCCCGGGTGATCGGCTCGGCTTCGGCGGCACCGAGGCGAAGACATTGATGCGGGATTGGGCCCAAAATGCGAGGACCGCTCGATACGAGCCCGTCGGGAGCGATGTGGACTACGAAGCCGCGCTCGCAGACCTCGTCGTCGACTTCATCACGGTGAACATAGGAGGCGATGAGATGGCGCCGCCAAACGCAGTCGAATACATGTTCGAAAAAGCTCCGAGAGCCCGCGGACGGCGTGTCGAGGTCGAGCTGTCCGAGGACAAGCCCGGAGCCCACTTTCGTTGGGCCCGTGACCCCGAAGATGTCGCGCTTGCCATCGCCGATTGGATCGACTCCGAAAAAAGGTGACACGAATGTTACATCCCGAGCCCGTCGCCTGCTGGTCGGGGCCGCGTCCGTGGGATATCGTGCCGGCCGCCATGGCTCGCCCGCTCCTCTGCTCCGTCATTCTGGCGTTCCTTTCGATTGCCGGTTGCGGTGACGATCGTCCCCCCGGAATGGCGGGAAACGAAAGCAGCTTGGTCGGAGGGCCTTGCGCGGTCCGTACGGAGTGCGACGAGCTGCTTTGTCAGATGGGCAATCGGTTTCCGGGGGGCGTGTGTACGATCTCGTGCGGCGACACTTCCATGTGCCCGCGTGGCTCTTCTTGCGCTGCCTCGAATCAGGGGTGGATTTGCCTGGTCGATTGCGCCACCAGCGAGGACTGTCGCACCGGCTGGGAGTGCGAGGCGGTAGTCGAGGCGCCGCCACCCCAATCGGGCGAAAGTCCTAACTTGGTGAGCGTTTGCATTGGCCCCGAAGAGACATCTTGACGAATCTCTCCGGTCAAAAGGCGATTCCACGCAAGGCTTGTTGCAGGATCACCGGGCTTGGCCTCGAGACGGCCTGGTAGAAGGCCACCAGCGTTCCAACGAACGTTTCCCAGGACTTCAGTCGAAAAGTGCCTTCCGGCCAAGTAACGGTGTCTGCAAGGGTCTCCACGTAGCTTGCGAACTGTGGGTCTTTCATTTCAGTAGTCATGGCTCTGTTCCTTTCTTTTTGGTTAGGCCGCGTTCTTCCAGCGGTTTGCTTCGTTGAGGAAGCGCACGGCGGCATCGATGACGGCCTCGGCGCGCAAGATGCGCTGGTGCCCAAGGCCTTCGGTGAGGCGCAACTCGGCGCCCGGCCACGCATCAGCGATGCTCTGGCCGACCTCCACCGGAACCTCTTTGTCGTTTCGGTCGTGAATGATCAGGACCGGCGTTCGCATCGATCGCGCGATCTCGGTCGCCAGCATGCTCTCCATGGGAATCGCGAGGCGACGTTCGACGCGTTGCTTCACGAGTGCCTGCACGTCGTCTGGGATTCCAAGCACGGCGCCGAAGGTCTGCAGGAAGAGGCGCGGGTCGGCCGGAGGCGAGATGAAAACGGCACGCTGCACCTGGAGCCCTTTGGAAAGAGCAAAGGTCGTTGCGGCCCCACCAAGCGAATGTGCGACGATTCCGTAGACCTCGCCGAGCTCGTCGGCGATCTGGCGTATGCAATCCGCCAACTCGGGGAGCGACAGGCGTTTGCCTGGCGATCGTCCGTGGCCGAACGCATCGAATGCGACCACGCGGTACCCGCGCGACACCAGAGGCGTGACGAAGCCTCCTAGCTGTGTGCCTCGCCCGTTCCAACCATGAGCCAGCAGCACGGCGGGGCCTTCGCCCCAGCTCCAGGCCTGCATGCCCGCGATCCGCATGGCGGTCGCGCTTTGCAGAATGTCCCGCTCCCCGGGTCGCGGCGGGGTCCGACGCGTGGTGAAGAAGAGCCGCTCGGCGACGGCCGCGGTAAGGCCGGGCGCGAGCCGGCCTCCCAGCGAGAATCCCTTGGTGATTGCAGTGCGTTGCATGGTATCCATTCTCCTTTTCGTTTCGTGCCGGGCGGCTCGTTCCATTGCGATCACACTACGGAGGGGGCGTGTGAGACCGCGTGGGAGCAATCGTGGAAAAATAGGGTCGATGATAATAAAACGATCGTTCGTGCTATTCAAATGACCCTTTGCTTGCTGTTTCGTAGTCATCGTCGCCTTCTCCTTTAGCGCGCCCGTTCGAGCAGTGACTCGAACGCCTGGTAGGCATGTCGCTCTGCGTCGGGATCATGCATCAAGCGGCCGAAGTGGTGGTAGGCCGCGGTGATGGAAGCAAGCTCGAACACGAACTGATCGACGTCCAAGTCCTTGCTGAACTGACCTTCTTCGATCGCAAGCTCGGCAGCCCGCCTGAGCATGTCGCGCTGATCTCGCTGGATTTGCACCAAGTAGTCCCGCGCCGGTCCTGGCTGGTCATCGAGCTCCGCAGAAACCGCATAAAAGATGCACCCGCCAGGCAGCTGCTTTTCCCACTCGTGCATCGTGTTCTCGAAGATGGCCCGGATGCGGGCCTCGCCGCGCGGCTTCTTGAGCGCAGGCGCGATGACCATGTCGATGTAGCGCTGGCGCGCCTCCTCGAGAACCTGAATCTGGAGCTGCTCCTTCGACTTGAAGTGTGCGAAGAGGCCGCTCTTCGACATGCCGGTTGCGCTTGCGAGCGATCCAATCGTCAGCTTCTCGAACCCAAGCGTGCTGGCCAGGTCTATGGCCTGGTCCAAAATCGCTTGCTTGGTCTCTTCGCCCTTGCTCATGCTGATATAATAAAACGACCGTTCGTGCTGTCAACCAAGAAACTCGGAATTCGTGATTACCTAGCAAATTCAAGGTGTTCAGGGGCAGGTCGCCACCGCGAGGCCGTCGATCGACTGCGGCGGGAAGTACCCCGAGGCGTCGGTGAGCTCGACGGTGACCGTCTCGGGGTCCACGCCAAAGTCGCTCCGAATCTCGAGGAGATTTGGGCCGGCCACCTCGTCGTAGTGCAGCAGAAGCACGCTTGGCTCGGTCCATTCGCCGGTGATTCCGACTGGAACGTCGGTGGGTCCCGTCTCCGAGATCCTGGGCACCGCATCGAACCCGATTGCGAAACCGTACTCTGCCGACTCGATGGTGAGCTCCAAAAAAACGTCGGAGGCCGACGAGAAGTCGAGCGCCATACACTCGAGGTCGAACTGGTTGGCGCCAAGTCGGTAGGTCTTTCCCGAAACCTGCGCAGCCATCGGAGGCAACGGGGGCACCGGCTTGGCAAGCGGCGGCTCCGCTGCTGCTTCAATCGCAGCGGCAAGGCCTGCATTTGCCTCGGGGTTTGGCGGGAGGGCGCTGTCGGACTTCAGGGCCGCCACCAGCGAGGGAGCGATCCGGCCCCGCACGTCGGTACCGCCGCCAGTGAACACCGCCACGACATCCTTGTCTGGCCAAACGATGATCGCCTGGCCGCCCCGGCCGCGGGCTTCGTAGATTCCTTCGAACACGCCAGCCAACACCCACCATTGATAGCCATAGCCCGTTCCATCGGTTTCGGCTGTCACCTGGTGCCGGACCGCTTCGCGAACCCATTCCTTGGAAACCACTTGCACGTCGTTCCATGCGCCCTCGCGCAAGAAGAGGAGGCCGATTCGTGCCATGTCCCGAGGATGAAGCTGCAGATCGCCCCATCCACGGCTGATCCCCTGCGGGTCATCGGGCCACTTGGCTTCCCGGATGCCCAGCGGTTCGAACAGCACATCCCGCGCGAAGTCGAGCGCTCGCCTTCCGGTTGCCTTCGTGATCATGGCTGACAACAGATGGGAGCCCGGGCTGCAATACGCAAACTCGCTGCCCGGCGGGACCGCCATCGGAATGCCCAGCGCATAGTCGACCCAGTGCTCGCTTGCGGTCATCTCGGCGAGCTCGGGCTCTCCGGTCGTGCGTCCGCAATCCAATCCCGAAGTCATGGTGAGTAGATGGCGAAGCGCGATGTCTTCTTTTCCATCGGTCGGTGGCTCGGGAACCAACTCCGGAAACGTCGCGACGAGGTTCTGGTCTAGGCGCAACAGCCCTCGATCGCTGGCGATGCCGACCAGGGTAGACGTTACGCTTTTTGTCACCGAAGCGACGTCGTGGAGGAGATCGTTGCGGTAAGGATGGAAGTACGCGTCCAGGACTAGAACGCCGTTTCGCACGATGAGCAGGCTATCGACAGACGTCTCTTGCGCGTCGATTTGCTCGACGACCTCGGCCAGCGCCGCAGAATCGAATCCCTGCTCCTCGGGAGGCGCCGTCGGCCAACCGGCCTCCGGTGCGGAAGACTCGGATTCGCAGCCCGCGCATCCCCAAACTAGCGTAATTCCCGCCAAGAGAATCATCGAAACAGGCCTCATGCCCAGCATCGTCAGCTCCTCGCTGAAGGTCGGTAGGGAGATTAGAGACGTTCGGGAAGGGAGTCCACGCGCCTTTCGGTGATCGCTCCATTTCTCCGGGGATTTGGCAAAAACCCTGCTGTCGTTTAAACATGGGCGCCGCGTATACGTCGAACCGGCATGCAGACTAACTTGGGTACCCAGGTCGGAATCGGGAGATCAATCGATGGCTTCGAGGAAAGTAGCGAGCGCGGCGCCGATCGCAATCACGCTGGCGGCCGCCTGCATGCTGATGGCTGATGGCAAGGCGCGAGCCAACGACAACGACCCCGCCGCTGAAAACACGCTCACCTTGAAGATCACCGGGTTGAAGGAAAAAGAGCAGGGCAAGATGGCCTGCGCGCTCTTCTGGGAGAACAAAGGATTTCCACGCAAGCATCGGCGCGCGCTTCGACGAACCTGGGTCGACGTAGAAGGCGAAGACGTCATCGAGTGCGTGTTCAAACGCACGGGCCTGGGCGAGTACGCGGCCTCCGTTTTCCTCGATAGGAACCGCAACGGAAAGCTCGACACGAGCGTGATGGGCGGCGTAGAGGAGCCGTGGGGCGTGTCGAACAACGTCGAGCCCAAACGGTTTGGACCTCCCGCGTACAAGGAGGCCACCTTTCAGTACAAGGGCGGCCCCGTGACGATCGAGATCGAGCTCATCTACGAAGACTAAACGAAGCCAGGCGGTCCTTTGCGTCTGGTCATCGCCGACGACCCGAGCTAGAAACCTTCCGTGGCGACCTGACGCTCGCGCTCGGCCGCAGCGAACCGGTGGGCCTCGTGAGGAGCGGTTACACCGCGAGCGCGCTCGTACATGGAGCTCAAGAAGTGAAGCGTGCCGTCGAGCATGCGCGCCGTTCGCGGCGATGCGAAGATGTCGAATGCATGTTGCGCGCCGCGCAGCTCCGCATAGATGACCTCGGAACGGGAAGCTTCGCGAAGCCTTTCGGCAAAGAGCCGCGCATCCTCGACGGGCGCCAGCGTGTCCCGATCTCCGTGCACGATGAGAAAAGGCGGCGCAGCGGGGTGAACGCGATCGATGGGAGAAGCCCGGTGGAACTTCCCCGGCTCTTCATCGAGGAAGGCCTTCATGATCAGCGGCTCGAGCATCTGCGTGCGGAATCGCTCGAGCATCGTGCCCAGCCGGTTCGTGAGGTCGTATACCCCGTACACTGGCACTGCGGCCTGGACCGTCGTATCGGCGCCTTCGAAGCCGGGTTGATACTCGGGATCGTCGGCCGTGAGCGCCATCATCGCCGTAAGGTGTCCGCCCGCCGAGCCTCCGGTGACGGCCACGAAGCTCGGGTCGACGCCGTAATCGTCGGCATGCTCGCGAATCCAAGCGAGCGCGTACTTCAAGTCCGTCAGATGATCGGGCCAGGTCGCGGCCGGGCTCAAACGATAGTTCACGTTGAAGCACACCCAGCCATTGGCAGCGAGATGTCCGATCAGCGGCCATCCTTGCTCCCGTTTGTCGCCGATGATCCAAGCGCCGCCGTGAATCTGCATGATGGCGGGCCGCCCTCGGCCCGGCTCTTCCGGCATCGCCACGTCCAGCCTCAAGCTCCGACCTGCGATCTTGCGATACGTGACGTCGCGGATGACCTTCACACCTCGTCGCCGGAACCGAAACGGCATCAGCAGCTGCGTGAACGGAAGGCGCGCGGCGTCGGCTGGCTCTGGCAACCCAGAGAGCGCCTGGTGAAAGATGTCGCGGGTCTTTCGTCCACCATGGAACAGAATCAGCAGGCCCAGCCACGAAGCCACGGTGATCCCCATTCCGACCATTCCAGGCCAACGGGACAGGGCCCCGAACGACACGAACATTACGGTCGCCAGCGCCTGCCAGACGATGTGGTGAAGCGCGAGCTCGGCAGTCAACCAGGATCCGAAGAAGCTCGGAACGAACAATGCCGGGATCCTGCGCACTGGCACGAACGCATTCAGCGTGAAAATCGCGCCGACGAGGCTGACCGCCAGAAACAGCCACGCGACGATGGTCTCGCTAATCAACATGGATTCTGGCCTTCTAGCACGTTCCGCGATAAGTCGGTCGTCAATGGCTGAGCCCGAGGTCTCGTACTCGCGAATCACCCACCTGCCCGAGCGGCCGATCCAGCGGCTTCAGCGGCCGCTTCAGGCCTTCATGCACATCGAGTCGGCGGGAGGTGTCGCTCTTCTGATCTGCACGGCAATCGCGCTGATCGCGGCGAACTCTCCCTACGCGGGCGCCTACCAGGCATTTTGGGACCGCGAGCTCCGCGTCGCGTTTGGCGCCGTCGAGCTCGCGTACCCATTTTGGTACTGGATCAACGACGCCTTGATGGCGATTTTCTTTTTCGTCATCGGGCTCGAGATCAAGCGCGAGCTGACGATAGGCGAGCTCAGTGATCCGAAGAAAGTCGCGTTGCCCGTGGCGGCAGCGCTCGGCGGAGTCGTGGCGCCCGTTGCGATCTATCTCTCGCTACAATACGGGGAGGTCGGGGAGAGAGGTTGGGCCGTGCCTATGGCCACGGACATCGCATTCGTGGTCGGTTGCATGTCGCTGCTCGGGAAGCGAGTTCCTCACGGCCTCAAGTTGCTAATGCTTTCGTTGGCGATCGTCGATGACCTGATGGCTGTCGTCGTCATCGCCGTCTTCTATACCTCTTCCATCAGCGCCACGTATCTCACGGCCTCGTTCGTTGGGCTGGTGGTGGTCGTGGCGATGAACCGACTCGGAGTGAGAACGGTCGGTCTCTACGTCATCGTCGGCATCTACATCTGGGTATGCATGCTGAAGTCGGGCATCCACCCGACCATCGAGGGCGTGATTCTAGGCCTGTTGACCCCGGCCCAACCGTGGCTGGGTGGTAAGCGCTTCCTCGGATTTTTGCGGCACACCGACGAGACGCTGCGCAACGAGAACACCAGCCTCGAAGAAGCACGCTCGCTCGTTGCGGACCTTTCGTTCGCATCTCGTGAGGCGGTATCGCCTCTGGTCAGGTTGGAAACGTCGCTGCACCCGTGGGTTGCCTTCGGCATCATGCCACTTTTCGCGTTGGCCAATGCTGGGGTGGCGATTGATCTCGGACAGATCGGACACCCGGTAGCCCTCGCGGTCGCCGTGGGCCTGTTCCTCGGCAAACCGCTCGGAATCTTCGGTGCATCGTGGGTTGCGGTGAAGCTCGGCTGGGCTTCGCGGCCGGCGGGAGTGACCTGGCCCGCTCTCGGAGGCGCGGCTTTTCTCGGCGGCATCGGGTTCACGATGGCGCTGTTCATCGCCTCACTCGGCTTGTCTGGGGAGCTCCTCGTGTCGGCCAAGGTGGGGATCATGTTGGGGTCTTTCGGTAGTGCGGTCGTGGGTATGCTGATCTTGTCTATCGTCACCAGGAAGAGCTGATGCGTATCTGGATTTTCATGTCGGCGCTGTGTCTCGCGGGAGCCGCGCATGCTCAAAGCGCGCCTGTCTTCTATTCCTACATCGCGGATTCGGGTCGAACGGTCTTCGTGAACCGATTCTCCATGGTGCCCCCCGAGAAACGCTCGGAAGCCCGTGCGGTCGATCTCTCCGAGGTGCGCCTCAACGAGGGCCTCGCCGAAGAGCTGGCCGATGCCGTGGAAGACGAGCTTCGCCAGCTCAAAGATTCCGATCCATGCAACGAGGCGCGCGAGGAGCGCGAAGTAGGCGCATGGCGTCATGTCTGGAATCGTCACGGCCCGTGGGTCTTGGCGAGCCTGACCGCCCTGGTGCTGGTCTTGATGTCGCCCTGGATGGTTCAGCGCATCCCGCCAGGACAGTGGCCGCGATTTCTCATGGTCGCGCTTCCCGCGTTGGCCATGACGGCATTGCTCGCCGTTTCCGCGACCCGCGCGACGAGCTCCCTCGAGGCAGTCGACGAGCTCGCTAGGCTCTGCGATGCGAACGAAAAGGAAGCCTCTCCGCAAAAGCAGCTGATCCGGCTCAATCAGATGCACGCCTACGTGGACCAGCTATATCAGGACCAGTACGAAAAGATCGAACGCGTGACGGAAATCAAATGAGCCAGTCCCGAGACTTCGCTGATGCAACCAAGTGCCCCCTTTGCGGGGAGGCCAATGCGTGCGCCATCGCGGCGGGGCAGGGCGCAGAGATGTGCTGGTGCATGTCCGTCGTCATCGATCCGGAGGCGATCGCGAGAATTCCCGCTGAAGCGCAAGGCAAGGTGTGCATTTGCGAGCGCTGCGCTCGCGGCGCAGCCGATACCGCGTGACGGGGTCAACCCACGGCTGCGGTCGGACTGCAGGGGTTGCACCTGTTTGCCAGCTCGTCGTGCTCGACCTGAATGGTTGCGTGCTCGATGGTGAACCGTTCCGCGAGAAGCCGATTGGCGGCGTCGATGATGCTCTGATGGTCCGCATCCGCGGTGATCACGAGGTGGGTCGTGGCGATGTTGCGGCCGCTGGTCAGCGCCCACACGTGCAGATCGTGTGCGTCCAACACGCCGGGAAGCTCCTTGAGAGCGGTGGCGACTTCGTCGACCGAGATGCCCTTGGGCACGCCTTGCATGAGAACGTCGAGCGTCTCCCGGACTAAACCCCAAGCCGAGTAGAGAACGAGCGCGGCAATGACGAAAGAGGCGGCCGGGTCGGCCCACCACCATCCGAAAAAGTAGATCCCAGCGCCGGCGGCGATGGCGCCGACGCTTCCAAGAGCGTCCCCCATGACGTGCAACCAAGCCCCACGAACGTTGAGGCTCTCGTTGCGGCCTCCGCTGAGCACGATGAGGTTTGCGAAGTTGATCGCCAAGCCCCCAAACGCCACTGCAAGCATAAGCGCGCCCTGCACTTCGGGCGGCGAGGAAAGCCGCTCCCATGCTTCGCGCGTGATGAGGACCGACAGCACCAGGAGCGCAGCACCGTTGGTGAGCGCCGCGAGAATTTCGGCTCGATGAAAACCGTAGGTTCGCTGCGACGTCGCCGGGCGTTGTGCAAGCAACACCGCGACCAGTGACAGACCGAGCGCCGCGGCATCGGAAAACATGTGGCCCGCGTCCGCCAACAGAGCGAGCGAGTTGGCGGCAAGCCCGCCGATCACCTCGGCGATCATGTATGTCGCGGTCAGCACCAAGGCGAGCGTGAGCCGCTTGCGGTTGCCTTCGGCTGCGTCGGCGGGCGTGTGGTGATGATGTTCATGTCCCATTGGCGGCCCATGGCTTACCACGATGTCGGCGATCGATCGATCGAGACCAGTTCGTGATATAGGTTTGCCCTGTGCTGTAGTAAAAAGTGCGCTTCAGAGAGCGGTCGAAGCCGCAATCGCAGGAGAATCCCAATGAGTGACAAGAAGGTCGTGAAGTACGAGGGACGAGATGCAGACGTACAGTGGGACGGCAGGCTCTGCATTCACATCGGAGAGTGCGGCCGAGCGAAGAACGACCTTTTCGTCGGCGGCAGGCAACCCTGGTGCGAGCCCGACCGCGTGAGCGCCGATGAGGTGGCGGACGTCGTGCTGCGCTGCCCAAGCGGCGCGCTGACCTACCGACGCAAGGATGGCGGCGCCGAGGAGAGCCCGGATTCCGAGAACGTCGTCTCGGTGATGTACAACGGGCCCCTGTACGTACGCGGTGACTTGGAGATCGACGGCGCCTCGGAGGACATGCCCGGGCTGCGGTTTCGGGCCGCGCTCTGCCGATGCGGCCAGTCCAAGAGCAAGCCGTTTTGTGACAATAGTCACGAGGCCGCCGGATTTCAGGACTACGGCGCCGTGGGCGAAAAGGGCGACGGGTTCGAAGCTCCTGGCGGCAAGCTGAGCGTGAGTCCCACGCCCAACGGGCCGCTGCTTCTCAGCGGAAACTTCACCATCGCTGCGGCCAGCGGCAGAAGAGCCTGGAGAGGCAAGAAGGCGGCGCTTTGCCGCTGTGGTCACTCGAACAACAAGCCTTTTTGTGACGGCTCGCACAAGGGAGCAGGATTCCGAGCCGAGTGAGGTCGGTTCGACGCGGGGAGGAGGCGAAGGTGAGCTTTTCGACGATGATGGATCGACCGCTCTTGATCTCGAGCTTGTTCGAGCATGGGCGGCGCTTGTACGCCGACAGCCGCGTGATCACCGTCGGTGAGGGCGGCGATCGGATTAGCAGCTACGCGGAGGTCGGCGAACGCACGGAGCAGCTTGCCAAGGCATTGATGAAGCTTGGCGTCGAGCGCGAGGACCGGGTGGGCACCTTTTGCTGGAACACCCAGGAGCACCTCGAGGCCTACTTTGCCATCTCTTCGATGGGAGCGGTGATGCACACGCTCAACATTCGACTCTTTCCCGAGCAGCTGGCGTTCGTGATCAATCACGCACAAGACAAGGTCATCATCGTCGATGACACACTCGTCCCCGTGCTGGGTCAGGTCGCCAAGGACATGAAGACGGTCGAGCACATCATCGTCGTCGGCAGCTGCGATGATGCCCCGTTGCGCCAGGCCCCGCGTGCCTCGCTCCACAGGTACGAAGCGCTGCTGTCGGCCGAGTCTCCAGGCATCGAGTGGCCCGAGCTCGATGAGCGCGCGCCGGCTTCCATGGCGTACACGAGCGGTACGACCGGGGATCCCAAGGGCGTCGTCTACAGCCACCGTTCTACGGTGCTCCACTCCTACGGCATCACCTCCGGTGCGGTCACGGGGCTCAACGAGCGGGACATCGTGTTGACGATCGTGCCCATGTTTCACGCGAACTGCTGGGGCCTGCCGTACGCGGGCTGGTGGGTTGGCACGGACTTTTTGCAGCCGGGGCGATTTCTGCAGCCGAAGCCTCTCGTCTCGATGATCGAGCGTCATCGGCCCACGTTCGCGGGCGCGGTGCCCAGCATTTGGACTGCAGTGCTCCACTACGGGGAAGACCAGGACATCGACCTGTCTTCGTTTCGACTGGTCATTTGTGGCGGCTCCGCAGTTCCCGAGTCGCTCATGCGAGCTTTCGAGGAGCGTTACGGGGTCACGATTCTACAGCTATGGGGGATGACCGAGACGAGCCCGCTCGGAACGGTCGCGTCGGTGCCGCCCGGCATAGAGGGAGAGGAGGCCTGGCGCTATCGGGTGCGAACCGGCCGTGCCGTGGCGGGGCTCGATCTGCGCATCGTGGACGACCAAGGTGCGGTGCTGCCCTGGGACGGGAAGTCTATCGGTGAGATCGAGGTGCGGGGTCCCTGGGTCACCGGCAGCTACTACGGCGTGGACGCGTCGGACAAGTTCCACGATGGCTGGTTGCGGACTGGAGACGTGGGGTTCGTCGATCCGCGAGGCTACGTGCAGATTACGGATCGATCGAAGGACGTCATCAAGTCGGGTGGTGAATGGATTTCATCGGTGGAGCTCGAAAATGCGATCATCGCGCACCCCGAGGTTGCGGAGGCAGCGGTGGTGGGGGTTCCCGACGACAAGTGGGACGAGCGGCCGCTTGCCTGTGTAGTCCGGAAGAGCGGCAGCACCGTCAGCCCCGAAGAGCTACGCGCCTATTTGGAAGACAAGGTCGCCAAGTGGTGGCTTCCCGAGCGCTGGTCCTTCATCGACGAAATCCCGAAAACCAGCGTCGGCAAGTTCGACAAAAAAGTCCTGCGCAACCTCTACGCCGGGGACACGCTACCCGTCCAAAAAACGACTGATTCTAAATAGTTACGACCCTGAGCACGCAAACCCGAAACCAAGTCCCAAACGCCTGCTCGCCGACCGCGACCACGCCCAGCATCTCTCCTCAGCAGCAATCGAGCCGCTCGCGTGTCCGTTCGGTGGCTTGGCGCAATAAGTGGATGCTGTCGATGACTCGGCCCCGCTCAGCCGCGGGAATGCCGTCGAGGATGGCGGCGACGCTCCTTTCGGTCAGCCGTAGAAGGTGCTTGGCTTCTTTCCTGCCTTTCGCGCTGAGTGAGATCAGGACACGACGGCCGTCATCCTGCCCCTTGTCACGCATGACCCAGCCCCTCTTTTCGAGCCCATCGACCAGCCGCGTCATTGCGCCCTTGGTGACTCTCGTGTGAGCGGCCAAACGGCTCACGTCCCACTCACCCTCCAGGAGCGTCTGAAGCAGCACACACTGAGCAGCGCTCACGGTGCCGCAGCAAACCTGCTCCCGCTCGAACGACGAGAACATGCGATAGAAAGCGATGATGTCTTCGACTACGGGGCTCATGGTTTACGTGCGGTGATCGAATAGCTGAAAATCGTTTCCGAGAGCTCGTTGATCTTTTCCAGCCCAATCGTGTCCACTGCGGCCTTCCACATCGGGTCTTGCAAGCTCGGAGTGAGAAGAGGGGCCGCCGGCTTGCGCGTGAACCGGACGTCTTCGAAGCCGGCTGCTCGGATGTAGCCTAGATACTCTGCCTCGGTCGATGCACCGCCGACGCAGGCAATCCAGCTCTCGGCGAGCTCTGAAACCTCTGCCGGCAGCGGCTCGCTCAACCGGTAGCCGACGTGCGGCCGGTTGTCCATCGGCACGCAGGTCACGACCGGCAACAGGCTGGCCGCGAAGCCGTTGAGAAAAAAGGCAACTATCGAAATCGCCATGTCTTTTCTTGAAAAACATTTTGACGAAGTCGCTCCGCACCAAAGGACACCGGGTGACATTTTATTAGCTGATTATAACGATGTGAAGTTTTTTGGCATCGATGGCGGTAATGGTCATATGATAACCGTTTTTATC